>ERZ761609.1627-NODE-1627-length-18889-cov-9.200435_pt1 | contig 18889 bp, 15 predicted proteins | sample MGYA00511163_ERZ761609 | MGnify/ENA primary metagenome ERZ761609 (study PRJEB28899, sample SAMN02445070) | bioreactor sludge metagenome | biome: EBPR sludge | place: Australia: Brisbane, Thorneside Wastewater Treatment Plant | collected 2011-12-16 ... | reverse complement strand
CGAGCGGCAGTTCGCGCGCCGGTTCGCATGTCAGCAATTCGCCATCGGCTCGCACCTCATAGGTTTCGGGGTTCACCTCGATCTCAGGGGTTGCGGAATTGAGCCGCATGTCCGACTTGCCGATGTTGCGGGTATTTTCGACCGCATAGAGTCTCTTTTGCAGACCCAAGGTAACACCAACCCCTTCGGCCATCGCCGCAGCAGACAGGAAGGTAGCGCAAACCTCACCCCGCGCGCGACCCAAGGCACCGAACATTGGTCGTGAATACATCGGCTGCACGGGGATAGAACCATTCGGGTCGCCCATCTGCGCCACAACGATCATGCCGCCCATCAGCACCATCTCGGGCTTCGCGCCAAAGAAGGCGGGCTGCCAGATCACCAGATCGGCCCGTTTTCCCACCTCGACACTGCCAATGTGCCGCGAAATCCCATGCGCAATGGCCGGATTGATGGTGTATTTCGCAATGTAGCGACGGACGCGCAGGTTATCATTGGCCCCGGTCTCGTCGGCCAACCGCCCCCGCTGCACCTTCATCTTATGTGCGGTCTGCCAGGTGCGCGTGATCACCTCGCCCACCCGCCCCATGGCCTGACTGTCAGAGGAAATTACAGAAAATGCGCCCATATCGTGCAAAATATCTTCTGCGGCGATGGTTTCCTTGCGGATACGGCTTTCGGCAAAGGCCACATCCTCGGGGATAGACCGATCAAGGTGGTGGCAGACCATCAGCATATCCAGATGCTCCTCCACCGTGTTGACGGTGTAGGGCATCGTCGGATTGGTCGAGGACGGGATCACATTCTGGCTGCTGACCACTTTCATGATGTCAGGCGCATGGCCGCCACCCGCCCCTTCGGTATGAAAGGCATGGATGGTCCGGCCCTTGATCGCCGCGAGCGTATTTTCCACAAAGCCCGACTCGTTCAGCGTGTCGGTATGGATCATCACCTGCACATCCATCTCATCCGCAACAGACAGACAACAATCAATGGCGGCGGGTGTGGTGCCCCAATCTTCGTGAAGTTTCATGGCGCAAGCTCCGGCGCGGACTTGCTCGATCAGCCCTTCCGGCAACGAGGCATTCCCTTTGCCCGCAACCCCGAAATTCATCGGAACCGCGTCCAAAGCCTGCAACATGCGGTGAATATGCCAAGGACCGGGCGTGCAGGTGGTGGCCAGCGTGCCATGCGATGGGCCGGTGCCACCGCCCAACATCGTAGTCACGCCGGAATGCAACGCATCTTCGGCCTGTTGCGGACAAATGAAGTGGATATGCGCGTCCATACCACCTGCGGTGATGATCCGTCCCTCGCCCGCGATAACGTCGGTGGAAGGTCCAATGATGATGGTCACCCCCGGCTGTGTGTCCGGGTTACCTGCCTTGCCGATCGCGGCGATCATCCCATCCCGGATGCCGATATCTGCCTTGTAAATTCCTGTGTAATCAATGATCAGCGCATTTGTGATCACAGTGTCGACGGCCCCACCGGCACGAGAGACCTGGCTTTGCCCCATGCCATCCCGGATCACCTTGCCACCACCGAATTTGACCTCTTCACCATAAAATGTCAGATCGCGCTCGACCTCGACGATCAGCTCGGTATCACCAAGCCGCAGCCGGTCTCCGGTGGTCGGCCCATACATCGCCGCATAAGCCGAGCGCGAGATTTTGACCGCCATCACAGATCTCCCATGACATCTTGATTGAAGCCGAACACACGCCGCATGCCGCCGAATGGTACCAGACGAACCTCCCGGCCCTGTCCCGGCTCGAACCGCACGGCTGTGCCGGACGGAATATCCAGACGCATGCCCCTGGCCATTACCCTGTCAAAGCCAAGCGCAGCATTGGTTTCAGCAAAGTGGTAATGGCTGCCAACCTGAATGGGGCGATCGCCGGTGTTTTCCACCATCAGAATAACAGGGGCGACCCTTTCATTCAGGACAATCGGATCATCGCCCGGAAAAACCTCTCCCGGGATCATGTCAGCCCCCCATTGCCAGCGCGACCGCGCCCATCGCCGTGGCACCGCCCAAAACCCGCAAAGCTGCCCCATGAAGCATGCGCCCCGTCAGCAGCCCCATGAGGTGCAGCGCCAATGACGACAAGATGAAACCTGCCGCGTAAAACACCATGCCATCTGCTGGCCCCTCGGCCCCATGGGCATGGCCGTGAAACAATCCGAACATGGCAACCAATGCAGCCCCCTGTATCGGCGAAGCCCGCACCGCCAACGAAACCAACCCACCAAGAATGAGAATGGAAACGAGGATACCCGGTTCGACCCAGGGTAATGGCAGGCCCAGCGCCCCAACCACGCCACCAAGACACATCGCAACGACAAAGGCGGCAGGCAAGGACCAGATCGCACGCCCGCCCAGGCTGGCCGCCCAAAGCCCCACCGCCACCATGGCCATGACATGATCGGCACCACCGAGCGGATGCGCAATTCCAGACATGAAGGCCAGATCCCCCAAATGGCCGCCATGCGCGAAGGCAGGCGCGGGCAAGAGGGCGAAAACAGAAAGATAGTATTTCATTTTAACCTCTTAGCGAATGGGGTGGTGAACGGTCACCAGCTTGGTGCCATCAGGAAAGGTAGCTTCGACCTGAACTGCATGGATCATCTCTGCGATACCCTCCATGCATTGTTCCGCTGTGATCACATGCCCCCCAGCCTCCATCAGATCCGCAACCGAACGGCCATCGCGCGCACCTTCGACGACAAAGTCGGTGATCATGGCGATGGCTTCGGGGTGATTGAGCTTTACGCCACGCGCGAGACGGTTTCTGGCCACCATTGCAGCCAGGCTTACAAGCAGCTTTTCGCGCTCGCGGGGGGTGAGATTCATAGAATGTCTCCGTTCATTTGCCACACGCGGGGCAGCGGCTTTCTTCGCAAGCAGGACAGGATACGGGCAATCTGGCAACGCAGCGGCCAGCCGTGACGGGAGGTAACCCGCAAGACAAGCTTGCCTCCCCAGGCAGAAACCGCTGCTTCACACTCTGCTATATCCAGATAGGGCAACAGCGCAGGAGCGGCAGCCTCAACCCCTTGGCCAACCATGACCAGAGTGGCGAAGCATCTGCTGTCACCGAGAAGGGCAGCGCCCTGTTTTCGATTGATCGCATCAGGACCAAGCCGGACAGCTTCAGACCAAAAAAGCCGCCCGCCAACATGAATGCGACGCAAGTCATGCAGGTGAAGGGTATCCGGCTGCTCTTGCATCGCATGACGACCAAGAATGACCATCTCACAGGTGAGAAAGGTCGCCCCCTGCGCCAGCGATATATCCGTGACCCGGTTTAAACTGGCATTCTGGTACAGGATGGTTTCTTGCGGCAACCATGCAAGCTGCGCCCCAACACCAACAGTCAGATTGACCCGCATTTCTGCGACGCCCTCAGCACTCGCATAAGCGCGCTCTGCTGTCTGTGTCGTCGCTGTAAAATCAAGTCCGGCATCAAGATCCAAACTGAATGAAAGCTGGTCGCCTCCGGTCAAACCGCCTGAGGTGTTCAGAAACACCGCTTCGTTCGGAGCCCCTTTCGGCAAGAACACCTTGGCGCTGCCTTCTTGGCGCAGCTTACGAAGCCGCGCGCCACGATGGCCAGCGCAAATCTCGATCTTTGCCACCCCTGCGCTGCGTTGCAGCGTTTGCCACGCCTTCCCGTCCAGCATGTCTTCCTCCGTCTGAGGCAGACTGCGCTGAAGCGTGAAATCGACAAGCTCTCCAGATGTCAGACACAGGAGAGGCGGTGACTTTCACCACAAGCGCACATTATTTTGGCACTTCATCCAAAAAATATGCGCCTACTGCACGATGAACTCGGCATGAAGAGCGCCAGCAGCGTTGATGCTTTTGAGAATGTCGATCATGTCATGCGGCGCAACACCAAGCGCATTCAGCCCTGCAACAACATCCGAAAGGGTTGCCGTATCCGGCAATTCGGCCAAACCTGTTCCTGGCTCTTTCTCGATCGCAGCATTACTGCGCGGCACCACAACCGTTTCCCCCTCAGCAAAAGGATTGGGCTGCACCACTACGGGTGCCTCCTCGACCCGCAAGGTGAGGTTACCCTGAGCGACAGCGACTCTGCTGATCCGCACATCAGACCCCATCACAATCGTCCCGGAGCGTTGATCCACGATGACCCGCGCCCTTGTCTCCGGTTCGACCAGCAAGTTTTCCAGACGCCCCAAGGCATGCGCCGGAGATGCCATTCTTGTGCGCGTCAGATCCAACGATACAGTTCCGGCATCTGTCATGATGGCAATGTCGCGACCGAACTCCCGATTGATCACGTCTTCTATCCTTGCCGCAGTGGTGAAATCGGGCTCTCTCAACGCCAGCCTCAACGACGTAACAGATGTGAAATCAAACTCGACCTCACGCTCGATCCGCGCCCCCGAGGGAATAACGCCCGCCGTGGGCACCCCCTGCACAACTCTCGCAGCATCGCCTTCAGCAGAAATGCCGCCAGCAATGATCGTTCCTTGCGCAACTGCGTAAATCTGTCCATCCGCCCCGTTCAGCGGCGTCATGATCAAGGTTCCGCCTAGCAGGCTCTTGGAATCCCCGATTGCGGAAACCGTCACGTCAATGCGCGCGCCAGAGCGACCAAATGGCGGCAGACTGGCCGTCACCATCACTGCGGCAACATTTTTCGGCCTGAATTCCTCACCATTTACGTTCACACCGAGCCTTTCCAGAAGATTGGCCATGATTTCTTCCGTAAAGGGCGCATTGCGAATGCCGTCGCCTGTGCCATTCAGCCCCACAACAAGACCGTAGCCGACCAGGTCATTGCCACGGACGCCATCGAATTCGACCAGATCCTTGATCCGGATCGGGCCAGCAATGGCCGGAAAGGTCAGAAGCATGAAGCACAGGATCAGACGGATCATCGCAGATAGCTCGCAAGGTTGAGGGAGGACAGGCGCCATGTGACGGCATAGATCGTCTCAAGCCGGGTTTGTGCTGCGGTGAGTTCGGTCGCAGCCTCATAGGCATCGACCTCGATCAACTTCGCCCGCGCGATTTCAAGCGCTGTCGTCTCCGCGCTGTTTCGGGTTTGTGCCGCAGCGATGCGGTTTTCTGTTACCGCAAGATCGGCGCGCATATCCGCGCGCGCAGATTGGCTGGCCATCAGACTGGCCCCCGCCATGATCCCAAGCGCGGCGCGTTCATCCTTCTGCAATGCGGTTGCACCCTTGGCCGTCAGTGCTGCAATCGCCAGCCCCTTCAGGGTTTCAATCACCCCATCGGCTTCGGCTGTGATTGCCAGGCGCGCATTCTCTCCATGGCCAATATCGACTGCCGACAAAGCTTCGTCACCAGCATAGGTCGCCGAATAGCCTGCCGGATCGTCAAACCAGGAGAACACGGCATCGCGCACGCCCTCGGCAGTGGTTTCGGTCGCCACAAGGCTCTGTAAATGAGCGATAATGGCGCTGCCATCCGGCAATGGTGTGCGATCAGTCGCCTTCCCGGAAAACAGCGCCCGATCTCCGACGCGCGTATTGAGCAGGCCAATTGCGGCCTCGAATTTTTGTTGGGCTTCGGCCCCCATCGCATCAATCGAAGCCGCATCCCCTGCCACTGAGGCGGCTTGCAGCGGCGTGGCAAGCGCAGATGCAAAGCCATCCAGGCTTTCGAGGGCAGCTTGCATCGAACCTGCAAAAAGCTCCAACTCTGTGGAAACCGACCTATAACCCTCCAAATGGCTCAGTGTTTGGCCAAGGCCGTTCAGAGGGCCAAGATCACCGCGCAGATGGCGCGCAATGTCCGAGGTGACGCCCGTTGTCATTTCTTGAGAAAGGGTCTGCACCTGAAGTTTCGTGTGATTCATGTTGCGACGCAGGATCAGGCTTTGCGCAAGATCACCGAGAGAAACGAGGCTCATGTCAAAGCTCCATCAAAGTTGCCAGCATATCGTCAATGGCCTGGATGACCCGTGCATTTGCCGCGTAGCTTTGCTCGATCAGCAAGAGATTCTGGAGTTCCTGATCTGTGTCGACCCCATGAACCTGCTCCTGTTCCTGCAATGTGGTGGCCCGTGACTGGGCGAAGGTCAGTTGATCTTCGACCGTCACCCGATCCTGCGCAGCCTGCGATGTGATATTGGAGGCAAGGGAAGCGAGACTGCGCTGACCACCGTCAAGAGTTGCGCTGGAGGGCACCGTTTCGGCGATCAAGGCACCACGAAGACTGTTCAGCAATGTGGAATCGCCGACCGGACCGGCCACTGTGGCACCAAGACCGTCACGCAAGCGCCAGAGTGCACCGCCTTCTTCGGGATCAACAGCGGCATTGACTTGCAGGCGCGCCGAAAGTCCGACTTCATCGGCGCTATCAAAGGCAACCCCCTGATCCGTGAAAAGCCCCGCGGCACCAGGCGCAATCGTCGGGTCAAGTCCGTTGGCCTGAAACCGCTCCACCAAATCGCGCGACAAACCGTCCAGTTTGGCTTGTGCAGCCGGTGCCAATTCATCGCGCACGGCGAAGTGTGCAGAAAGACTGCCACCAGACAGCAAGCCGTTGTCCCGGGTGCTCATGGCACGGCCATTCATTGTCAGACCGCTTAACGGACCGTCGGTAACATTCATCTCCGCCGTAATGGCACGAGTTGCGGTGAAACCGAACTCTGATGCCTTGCCATCCACCAGAGGGGCACCGCTGGTGCTGTAGAGCGCAATAACGCCATTCTCGCGCGGGATCTGCCGCAACGGGATGATACCAGAGATCTGGTCGATCTGGCGTTGCCGCAGGTCTTGCAAGCTGGTCGAATCGCGACCCGCAATGTTGGCCGCCATGATGCGGCCATTCAAATCTTCCACCTGCGCGAGAGCCGAGTTCAGCAGGCCGACCTCAGCGGCGATCGCACTGTCAGCCTCGGTTCTGGCCTTTTGAATTGAACTGGCAGTTCCCGTGATGTGATCGACGATCTGCTGCGCCGAGGAAAGCACTCCTGAGAGACGTGCTTCGGATTCGGGGCGGCTGGTGGCAGAGATCAGCGCCGTATCGAATTGCGCGATTCGAGCCATCAGGCTGTTTTCCGAATCCGTGCCGAAGCTGGCTTCGACGCGAGACAGGAAAGCTGCTCGCGTATCCTGGTGACTGACCGCAGCTTCCGCCCCACGACGCTCGTTCTGAAGGTAGAGGCTGACATCCCGGCGAATGCCGCCAATGGTGACCCCCGCACCCTCACCACCCAATACGATGGAAGTGACATCGGCCTGCCTGCGCATATATCCAGGCGTTGCTGCATTGGCGATATTGGTGGAGGCAAGATCGGCGAGGCGACTGTTGACGGCGAGGCCGCTGATCGCCGAGTTCATGGCGGAGGTCAGGCTCATGTCATGTCCTTAGCGTTTGATATTGGTGGTTTCCTGAAGCATCTCGTCCACGGTCTGAATCACCTTGGCGTTGGATGAATAGGCGCGCTGCGTCTGGATCAGATTTGTCAGCTCTGCTGCCATATCGGTTGTGGAGCCTTCACGGGCAAAGCCTGCAACCGCCCCGGTCGGGCCATCGCCCGCATTCCACAGGTAGAACGACCCGGAATTGGTGGAAATCATGTAGGTCTGATCACTGCCTGCCTGGAGGCCATTGATATTGGGAACATCGACCAGGGGGATCTGGTAAAGTGTGCGCGTGAAGCCGGTATCGTAGGTGGCTTTCAGCATACCCTTCTCATCCACGGTGACCTCTGTCAGATTGCCGACAGGCGAACCATCCTTGGAAATTGCCGTGGGTGCGAAGGTGTCAGAGAGCTGCGTGATGCCGGCGGAGTCACCCAGTTTGCCAAGTGTCAATTGCAAGGGGCCGCCATCCAGTGTCAGCTGGACATTGCCGGTTGCCGGATCATAGGCTCCACCAGTTACGGCGGTAACCGAAGCCAGCGTGCCGCCATTGGTGCGACTGTCGTCAAAGGTCAGCATATATTCCCCGACGACCGCGCCGCCCTGGGCAGAATCGCGAATCTCCAGCGTCCATTCATTTGAGCCATCGGTGGCGCCGACAGTGGGGGTAAAGGTGATTTCCAGCGTTTCGGACGTGCCGAGATTTCCGAAATATTCAACAGACAGCGGTATCGGGTCGCCAGACGCACCAGGCTCGGTCTGTGTAGCGGGCAGATTGACGCCCAGTCGCATTTGCGTGGTGGGATCGCCAGCCTGCTGATTGGAATTGATGATGATAGGCTGCAAGCCATTGGTGGTATCGCGCGCCATGGTCGGAATCGAACCATCTGCATTGGCCGGCCACCCCAGAAGCACAAGACCGGAAGCGGTGGTCAGCACGCCGTTCTCATCAGGCCGGAAGGCCCCTGTCGTGGTCATCATCAGCGAACCATCCATGACCCCCGCGGCGCTGACATCGTTCCTCGAGGTCACTGGCAGCATCCCGCGCCCCGAAACCGCAAGGTCGAGTGCGTTGGATGTCGCCACCAGCGCGCCGCGTTCGTCAATCAGCCGGGACGCCGTGGAAAGCACGCCGCCCGCCGTATAGACGCCGGTGCCCGCAGAGCGTGACAACACAACCGATTCGAATTCGGTGGAGGCGCGCTTGTAGCCGTAGGTGCTGGAATTCGCGATATTGTCTGAAATGGTACCAAGGCGCGAAGCATTGGCATTCAAACCGGCTACGCCAGCATTGAGAGCAGAAGAAATCGTCATGGGTGGGTGCCTTTCTAAGCTTCGATTCCCGATCAAAGCTGACCCTGCGCCCTTCGTCTTAATTTCTGCCTAATAGCCACAATTTGATCGATTCACCGATCATTGCGCAACAGGATCACCTCCAGCCGGTTGTTGCGCGGCACCATCGGATCTGCCGTGACCGGCTTACGATCGGCGTGCCCTGTCACGCGGCGCAGGCGAGCCGGTGGAAAACCGTTGGCCTGCAAGAGGCTGCGCATGGCCTCGGCACGGGCAGAAGACAGGCTCCAGACCGGGTTTTCGCGCAGAGTTACAGGATAGGACCGCACATGCCCGTTGATCGCAATCCCGTTCACCGCCGGGGCAAGCACCTCGGCAAGCGCCACAGAAATTTCGCGCAGCACCGGATTGGGCTGGCTGGTTTCAGCATCGAACAGTTTCACATCTTCAAGGTCGAAAATCTCGATGACCAGGCCCTCATCGGTCACGCGGGTGACCACATGGCGGAGGGCATTTTTCATCGTCATGCTTTCGCCTGCGAAAGCCGTGAGTTGCTTGTCCACATCGGACTTCATCTCCCTGACTTCAGCAGGCGTCATCTCACGCCCCTTGGCGTGACCGTTCAGGGGAATTTGTCCCGAATTTGGCGCAACATCGGCGGGGGTTACGGTATCGCCCCCCAGAACATCCGATCCACTGCCCGAAGTTGCCATCGTGATAGACGGATTGAAGTAATCCGCCACACCCTTGCGTTGTTTTTCAGTCGTCGCGCCCAACAGCCACATCAACAGAAAGAACGCCATCATGGCGGTCACGAAGTCGGCATAGGCCACTTTCCACGCCCCACCGTGGTGCCCGTCGCCGCCGACAATCTTCTTTCGTTTGATGATGACTGGCGCGGCAGAGTTTTTGCCGGCCATCACACACCCCGTTATTCACCCGATCCCAGAAGTATCAGGTCGCAGTGAACGGAGACTTAAAGTTTCAAATACTGCATAAAGAAGAAGGCGGCCCGCAGGCCGCCCCTTTCAGCGTTCGCGCAGCGCCTGCTGTGACTTGTAAAGCGGCTTGGTGAGATAGGTCAGAATCGTCTTGCCGCCGGTTTGCAACTCCACGTCGGCCAACATGCCAGGCCGGATTTCCAAGGTGCGCTGCCGTTCTGTCAGCTTGCTCAGGTCCACCCGCACCGTCACCTTGTAATGTGGGTCACCGTCCGGGTTGCGTGAGCGGTCATCCTTGAAGGTATCAGCCGAGATGAAATCCACCTTGCCCTGCAATGTGCCATAAATGGTGTAGTCATAGGCGGTGAGTTTGATCGTCGCCTCCTGATCCTTGCGGACCTGCGCGATGTCAGAGGGTTTCACCCGTGCTTCGATGAACAACTCGTCCCCCAAGGGGATGATCTGCATGATCTCCTGCCCCGAAGGGACAACGCCGCCGATGGTGGTGATGGACAGCTTGTTCACCACCCCACGCATGGGGGCCACCAGCGTTGTGCGGGTCAGTTGATCCTGCGCGGCCTTCATCTGTTGTTTCAGCGTGGAAAGTTTGGCCAGCGTATCGGAATAGGTGGTCGCCCGGTCCAGCTCCATCGCCGTGATGATGTCATTCAGACGGCCTTCAGCCTCTTCCTTGGATTTGCGGGCCTGGGTGAGCTCGATCAGCGGGGCAACTTCCATCGCCACCATCTTTTCCAGAATATCCAATTCCTTCTGGGCCTGAGCCAGGATCAGCTCGGCGCTTTCCTTCTTCATCTTCAGGTCGAACAGCCGGGCATGCAGCAACGCGGTTTCCGAAGCAACAATATCGGGCACACGCGCCGCATATTCGGCGGGCACATCATATTCCACCACACCCAACGCCTCGGCCTCCAACCGCAGGCGCCGAATTTCCAGAGTGGCAATCTGATCCAGAAGATCATCTGCCTGGCTTTGATATTGCGTGCCTTGCAGCCGGGCCAGCAATTGCCCCGGCTCCACCACATCGCCCTCTGACACGTTCAGTTCTGCCAGAATACCGCCTTCGAGGTTCGAGATGATCTGCGGGCGTGAGGACGAGACAACGGTGCCTGGCGCATGCACAATCTCGGCCACCCAGGCAATCGCGGCCCAACCGAGGAACAGCACCACCACAGCCCCGATAGCCCAGATGGTCATCGAGGGGCGGCGGCCATTCTGTTCGGCAATGTCGTGATCATAAATAGCGGTCATTTGGCACCTGCCTGTTTGCTCAGATGCGCCAGCACGGCATCACGCGGGCCGTCCACGGCCATCTTGCCATTTTGCAGGATCAGCGTCCGTTCCGTCAGTTGCAGGATCGGCACGCGGTGGGTGGCGATAACTGCCGTCCGCCCCTTAAGCCAATGATGCAAGCGGCTGACCAACGTAGCCTCCAGCGTCTGATCCAGCGCGGCGGTGGGTTCATCCAGCAGCACGACCGAAGGGTCTTGCAGCCAAAGCCGCGCCCAGCCGATCGACTGTTTCTGCCCGACCGAGAGGCCCTCGCCCAGCTCGCGGATTTCCAGATCCAGCCCGCGCGGATGGTTGCGCACGAAGGGGCCAAGGCCTGCGAAATCCAGTGCGGCCAACATGCGGTTATCGTCCCGCTCCAACTGGGTCATGTTCAGGTTGTCGCGGATGGTGCCTGCGAACAGCCGCACATCCTGACCCAGATAGCCGACACCGCGGCGCAGATCGCGCGGATGCACCTGCGCCAGGTCCACGCCATCAATCAGTACACGGCCCTTGGTCGGGTCATAGAGCCCCGCCAGCAGGCGCAGCAGCGTTGATTTGCCCGAGCCGTTGGAGCCGAGAATGGCGACATGCTGTCCCTGTGGAATCACAATGCCCGGAATATCCACCACCGGGGCCGATTTCGGGTCATAGCTGAACTCGATATTGCGCAGCTCGTATTGCCCGGTGATCTTTTCGCGGCGCAGATAGTGGCGGCCTGCCTCTTCCTGCTGCGGCGCACCGGCGATGGCATCCAGCCCGGCCAGCGCCTCGCGGACATTGGCCCAACGCGCCATGGTCCCCGCCACTTGCGACAGCGGCCCAAGGGTGCGCGAGGTCAGAATGCCGATGGCGATGATCGTGCCAACGGTAAATTCGCCGGCAAACACCAGATAAGCCCCAATCACCACGGCGGCGATATAGGTCAACTGCTGCATCGCCTGTGCCCAATAGGTGAGCATCGAGGAGAGGTGCCGCTGATCCGAATTCTTCACCGCCGACAGCGCCGAAAGCTCCGCCCAGACGCGGCGGATGCGGTCTTGCGCGCGCTGCGTGGTGACGGTTTCATGCTCATAGACGGCTTCATAAAGCAACCGCGCCGCGCGGGTGGAGGCCCCCTGCGTTTCTTTGGTCAGCGCCATCATCTTCTTCTGAAAGAAGATGCCGGGCAGCACCATCAAAAGCGAACCGGCAATCAACACCCAGACAAGGTTTCCCCCGATCGAGGCGACCAGCGCAAAAAAGATCAGCAGGAAAGGCAAATCGGCCAGCGTGCCAATGGTGGTCGAGGTGAAGAACTCGCGCACAGCCCCAAACTCGCGCATCGCGGCAAAGGTCTGGCTCGGCGTGGCGCGGTTAGGGCCTGCCTTCATACCCAACAGCCGTTCCATCAGACGTTCCTGCACTGCCAGTTCGATGCGACGGCCGGTCAGGTCCATCAGGGTCGAGCGCGCGATTTTCAGGAAACCTTCCATCATGACGGCAAGCATCGCGCCCAGCGCCAGCACCCACAGCGTCGCCTGGCTTTGATGCGGGATCACCCGATCATAAACCTGCAAGGAGAACATGGCGACCGCCACGGCCAGCAGGTTCGCCACGAGCGAACCCGCCGCAACCTCGATAAACTGACGGCGGAAGTTGCGGAACTCGCCCCAGAACCAGTGCGAGGGGTTCTTGCTCTCGATATGGCGGGTTTCCAGCTGCTCCAGCGAAGGGCGGGCGCGCAGGATCGTTCCTTCAAAAACCGGGACAAATTCGTCAACGGTGGCTTCCGACTGCTTGTCGGGCAGGCTGGCATCATAGATTGACAGGCGGTCTTCGGTCTGGCCAAGCACCAGCACGATCTGGCCCGAGGTCATTTGCGCCAATGCAGGCCATAGTGACGGCATCAGCGCGGGCACCTTGTCGACGCGGGCACTCATGCCCATGCGGGTCAGCGCACGCGCAATCTCGTAAAGGCCCGGCACGTCATTGCTGCGATTGGCCAACTCGATCTGCTCGCCCAGATCCGACACCGGCACCTCGGCACCACACAAACCCAGATAAATCGAGGTCAGCCGCGCCCGCGCTGCAATCTTTTCAGCGTGGCGGTTGGCAAGTGGGGCCGCAGGAACCGCCGCAGCAGGCCGTGCCACGACCTGCTGTTGCTGACCAGCGGAGGTTGTCCGGCTGGCGTTGATGTCAAAGGCGATGATCCGATTTTCGCTCACAATGCTGCCCCGTCCACCAATACACCCCTGTCGCGCGCGATTTGCAGCTGCAACAGGGCAATTTCATACTTCAGCGATGCCTGTTCCCGCTGCATGCCCGACCAACTTTCGAACATGTTCACAAGCTCCAGCAACGAGCGTCGCCCGACCTTGTACTGTTCGGTGAACATGTCAAGAGTCGCCCCGGTCTGCGCCAGCACGGTTTCACCCTCAGCGCGACGGGCCTGAAGCGTGGTGATCTCGTGTTGCAGCGCGATGAGGCTGCGGCTGGCCTCGTCAGACGCGCGGGCGATGCGGCGATCAGCCAGTTCGCCGGTCATGGCCAGCGCTTCCAACTCGGCCCCGGTGCCCAGACCGATCGCATTGTCGAAATCGACCGAAAGGCCGCTTTCCACATCGCCATCCTGGTTCAGATTAGCCACCGCCTTGAGACCCGGACGATAGCCCGATTTGGCCATGTCGGCTTCGGCGATGCTGCGGCTGCCCTCGGCGCGCGCTTTCAGAACGGCCAGCGGCTCTGCGGCGCCAATATCGGCGGGCAAAGATTGCAAGCCCGACAGCCCAGACAGCGGGCGCGAGGCCATGGCTTCCAGCGAGGCGATGGATTGCTGCGCCTGAAAGCGGTCGTCATTGGCCTTGGCGCGCATTTCCGAGGTCTTTTGCTGGATGATGCGCTGTTCTGAACGATCAGACATGCCGCCTTCCAGCCGAATGCCCACGATGCGCTCAAACTCGGCCATCCGACCCACGGCCTGATTGGCGAGGCTGGCTTGCTCCAATGCGCGCTGCGCGCGGATGTAGTGCCCAAGCCCCTCAAAAACCCGCTGATTGAAATCTTGCGCCAGCGTGGTGGCGGCCACCTCGACATCGGCGGCAGCAAAGGCACGCTCGGCCTTGCGCCCGCCCCCGTCAAACAGCACCTGTTCAATCAGCAGCGAGGCGAAAGTTTCGCCCAGATCGGTGAGCGACAGCGAAGGCCGGATCGACGGCAGCCAGTTGGTTGCGCGTGCCTCAGCCTTCAGTCGCGCCACGCGCAACTCAGCCCGCGCGGGGGCAGCATTGGCCTCGATCACCGCCTGCGCAACTTCGGCATAGGCACCCGAGCTCGGCAGGATGGATTTGCGCGACAGCAACTCGCCAATGATGGCCGAGCGGTTCTGCGTGTCGTCGCCCGCCCGGCGGATTTCGCCGCCGGGGGTCATGCTGGATTTGGCGACGCCCGGACCATCGCTGCCCATGCACCCGGCCAAGGCCAGGGTGAGCAGGATCGCCGGGCCGGAGCGCAAGGCTCCGGCACGTCTGGTGAGACCGCGATGGCCGGGCATGTGCGCCCCTCCGTCAGATCGTATTAACGTTGACGTCGTCTTCGATACGCAGAACGGTGTCGCCCAGCGTATAGATGTGGTGGCCGTTCTCATGGGTATAGGTGGCCGAGCCGAAGCCGGTCAGGTTCACGGTGTCATCCGTCCCGCCCTTGATCAGCAGCTCCTCGTTCAGCCCGGTCAAGCGGTTGAGATCGGTCGCCGACAGCGTCAGTTCAGCCCCCGCCGCTTCGCGCAGGTCGATCTGGCTGAAGTCAAAGTCTGCCAGACCCACATTGCCCAGGTTCACCTCGCCCACGGCACCCTTGTTATCGACGATGATCAACGAGCTGTTCTCGTTGCCCGCGCGATCTTCGGCTGTCACCACCAGGAAGGTGCCATCCGGAACCTTGCCATTGGTGAACTCGAACAAGGTGTCGCCACCGATATTGGCCGAGTCAGTCGTCAGCTTGGTCACCGAGCCGTCAGCATTGACGCGGGTGAATTCATACTGATCTTCCGAAGCGGCAGTATAGTTGCCATCGGTGTTCAGACGCACGCTGGCCATGCCTCCATCCACGTCTTTTTCAAAGCGGACGAAGTCAGACACATCTGGCAGTTCGGTATCCACCTTGACCGGGATCACGGTGGTAGAGCTGAAGTTCCCGGCGCGATCCACCGCATAGACCGATACATTCATCGTGCCATCGGCCAAGTCAGGCAGTTGCGAGGCGGTAAAGTTCGCCGACCAGTTACCCGAAGCATTGGCGACAACCTGCGCAGTGGTGCCGTTCGACAGCGTGATATACACGGTCGAACCCGCTTCCACCTTGCCGGTCAGCGTCACGCCGTCATGGCGTTCCTCCGCATTCAGCACATTGTCGCCGGCAAACTTGCCCACATTGAAGCCCGTCACCACCTGATCGACCTGAAGTTTGTCGGTCAGCGTGGTGGTGTTGCCATACTGATCCTTCAGCTTCACCACCACATCGGCCAGCTTCTCGCCTGCCGGGATCTCACCCGGAGGGATGGTCACGGTCCAGGAGGTCCCGGTCACGGTGGCGGTGTGGAAGGTCTTGCCATCGAACGAGACCAGCACTTCCGTATTTGCTTCGACCGTGCCGGTGATCGTCAGACCGTCCTGCGCCTCGACCTTGTTCAGGATGGCGTCATCTTTGCCATCATGGGTCGAGTAGGTGTCGATCTTGCCCGAAACCTCGGTATCCACTTTCACCACATGACTGTCGGTGGCGGTGTTGCCAGCCTTGTCTTCCGTCGTCACGGTCACCGTGGATTCATAGGTACCGCTGGGGATTTCGCTGCCAGCATAGTTTACTTTCCAGGCGCCATCCTCCCCGACGGTGGTCGTGCGGGTCACGTTTTCGAATTTGACGGTGATCGACGCGCCAACCTCGCCCGTGCCGCTGAGGGTCACACCCGCAGCCGCAGCTTTTTCGCCGCCCGAGATGACATTGTCACCCATCTGGGTGTCATCGAAGGCGACACTGGTCAGGGTGTCGATCACCACATTCTCGGTGATCGTGGTCTTGTTGCCCAGCGGATCGGTGGCGGTGATCGTGGCGGCGACAGTGTGTTCGCCATCTGCGATTTCCGAGGTGGTGAAGGTCACAGACCAGCTGCCATCGCCCCCAGCGATAACGCTGTGCGACTTGTTGCCAATGATCACTTCAACCGTTGCGCCAGCCTCAGTGGTGCCACCGATGGTCACGCCATCCTTGTATTCGGCACCGTTTTCCACATCGCCCACGCTTTCCACGCCGACGGTTGCATCAACCGGCGGGGGGGTCATGTCGATCAGGAAGTCCGGCCCGTCCAGCGTCCAGGTCTGGCCGCCGCCCGTCACGGTGACGGTCGAGCTGTAATCACCATCAGCCGGGAAGTTGTCGCCCTTGAACTCCACGCCCCATTTGCCGTCGGGACCGATGGTCGTGGTCTGGGATTCCTTGCCGATCACGACGACAACCGTATCGCCCGGATGGCCCGTGCCGGTCACGACCAGCTTGGGATCCTGCGTATTGGTGGTCAGCGTCGAGTCCGCATCAGGGTTGTCGACAGTGGGCGGGGTATGCTCGCCGTCATCATCGTCGTCGTCATCGCCGCCGTTGTCATCGTCGTCATCATCGCCGCCGTTGTCATCGTCGTCATCATCGCCGCCGTTGTCATCGTCGTCGTCATCGCCGCCGTTGTCATCGTCGTCATCGTCGCCGCCGTTGTCATCGTCGTCGTCATCGCCGCCGTTGTCATCGTCGTCATCGCCGCCGTTGTCATCGTCGTCGTCGTCGCCGCCATTGTCGTCGTCGTCATCGCCGCCGGTGCCGTCACCATCACCGCCGCCACCGCCGCCCAGCAAAGCAGCGCCGCCCAACAGGCCCGCTGCAATGGCGGCAGCACCAAGACCGCTGACGCCCATCAGGCCCGGCGCAAGGGCACCCATGCCAGCAGGCTCATCCGAATAGATCTGCGAATCTGCATAAGCATCACCTGCTTCAAAACGCAGATCATCAAGTGTCGAGAATTTGTTCCAGGCATCCACCGGACCATAGCTGGCGACAATCGGGCCTTCGCCCGCATCTTGCAGCAAGACTTCGGTCACTTCGCCATTGGCAGAGAGATAAAGCCTGTTCATGTGCCCAGGCTGCACGTCATAGAAGCCGGACAAGGTCATTTCAGTGCCGTCAACCAGTTTGACGATCAGATCCTTGCCTTTGCGCTCGTAGCCCAGAACGCTGGATTGCGAGAGATGCAGCGAAACCTGCTCACCCGACCCAATCTGAATGAAATTTGCGCCCGCGCCACCGGCGGTGCCATGAACAACCGCGCCCGCAGAATTGCGGACGGCGAATTCAATCGCCTGAACCATCGTACTACTCCGCCTCAAATCGGGCTGCTCGGCCCGTGGAAGTTGTTATTGGCCCCTTTGCGGGGTCCGATTGATCACTAGGAATAGCTGTGTTCCGACACAATTTCTAGGGGGCAGTTCATGGATCGCCGCATTTTCTCTGATTTCCACCATGGTTTTGCCACATTTGAACCGGATGGTGGCAGTAGCGTCGCTGCGCTGCAAATCAACATATAGATATTCTACTTATCTTATCCGCTACAATTTGAAATTGTGCTGCGCCGCAGCTATCGCATGGCAGCATTGCGCACCCCGAATTCAGCCTGTGAGACAGGCTATGTTCTTGGTTCAGACCAGAAATTCTGTGACGTGCTTACAACATCTGGTGTGCTTGTCGCCTGCGCAGGCAAGGGCCATATTGGGCAAGCAAGGGAGAGCATGATGGCAGAAGACAAGTTTCCGGGCTGGCACGGCACCACCATCATCGGGGTGCGACGCGGAGGTGAAGTTGTGGTGGCGGGTGACGGGCAGGTAAGCCTTGGGCAGACGGTCATCAAAGGCACCGCCCGCAAGGTGCGCCGCCTGAAAGCCGGCGGGCACGATGTGGTCTGTGGTTTCGCAGGCTCCACCGCCGATGCCTTCACCTTGCTGGAGCGGCTGGAGAAAAAGCTGGAGGCGACGCCCGGCCAATTGGCCCGCGCTTGCGTTGAACTGGCGAAAGATTGGCGTATGGACAAATACTTGCGGAATCTTGAGGCCATGCTGATTGTCACAGATGGACGCGACCTTCTGGTGCTGACTGGCGCGGGCGATGTGCTGGAGCCGGAGCATGATGTGGCGGCCATCGGCTCGGGCGGAAATTATGCGCTGGCAGCGGCGCGGGGGCTGATGTCGACCGAGCTGGACGCTGAAACCATCGCACGCAAGGCCATGGCGATTGCCGCCGATATTTGCGTGTACACCAACGGCAATCTGACGGTGGAGAAGATCGGCACCTGAGCGATCAGGCGCCTTCCTTCTCGACCAAACCTTGCAAAAGGGCCATGCGGCGGTCAGCAAAGCCACCCGGTCGCACCACAAGATCACGCATTGCCCGCACAAAGAACTGGCGATACCCCTGCGCGGCCTCGCACCAAGCCAGCAGCTTCACGCCTTGCGGCGGATGCACCAGCGCCAAAGGCAAGACCTCGCGTTCGGATTGTTGATCCGACAGATCGGTATAGCCAAAGAAGAGCGGCTGCGAAGTGGTAATGGCCCTATGCAACACCTCCAATTGCGCAGGGGCAGCCTCCGGCATATCTGCGCGATAATATTGCGAGGGGCGCACATCCAGCGCCCGATACAGCCGCGCCAGCAGCGCACCCTCGGGGTCGGTTTCCGTTAGATGGTCGATGGCAGCCTGCGCCGCCGCAGCCGATACCGGATCGCCGCGATGCCCCGCCAAAGCCAGACCGCGCAACGCCGCATCCCGCAAAGCGGGGTCCAGCATTGGCAGCGCATGCGCAGGCCGCACGGGCAGACCCACGACAGCAGCCCCGGCCACCAGGTTATTAGCTAGGGCACGACGGGTCAGCATCAAAGGGGCGGGCGGGGCGCGACGGGGGCGCATGGCAATCTCCTTTT
>ERZ761609.1626-NODE-1626-length-18889-cov-818.184878_pt1 | contig 18889 bp, 16 predicted proteins | sample MGYA00511163_ERZ761609 | MGnify/ENA primary metagenome ERZ761609 (study PRJEB28899, sample SAMN02445070) | bioreactor sludge metagenome | biome: EBPR sludge | place: Australia: Brisbane, Thorneside Wastewater Treatment Plant | collected 2011-12-16 ... | reverse complement strand
CCTTTCTCGGGCATGACAAGAGGGAATATGTCATCCGAGTGCGGAGGCCCTGGGGTCGACCGGGCGCCTCCCGGGCATCCGATAATCACCATTCTTTAGGCGTTTCAAATGAACTCAGAGGCCACGCGGCGGGATTGGGTCGGTTGGGGTCGGTGGCCGACAGCAAACCACTCAGCGGCCGCTTGCGGTCTTGGTGCCGCCAAGTCGATTGAGAAACCGCCAAGGCCGAGCATCAACGGCCGGATCGGACTGTATTGTGTCGTTCAGAGTTCTTGGGCCACTGGCTGTCACCGATCCATAGGCGCCGGTTGGCGCCCAGGAAAGCAGACGTCCAGCGCCTGGATTGACGGGTTGACACGGTCTTCTCTCGGCAGTCCGGGTCGAACGAAAAAGTTGCACCATTTATCGATGGTGGCCCCTTAAACGACGGAATCGGATTTTCTTGGGCAATGAAAACCTGGCAATACAGTTAATCCAACGCCACATAGCCAGATAGCCGCCGGAGTGGGTACCCTAGTGTGTCCGCCTGTCCTGCAACGACCGTTAGACGTCATTTCTGCTCACCGGCTATGTGCTGTCTCACCAGAACCAAGAACTCTCCCGGAAGGAGTATGGAGAGACCGCAGAGCTTCTCAAGGTCAGCTGCGCGCGACAAAATTCGCTTGTCGGTTGTAACGAAGTATCCACCGCATTTTTGTGCCTCAAATACGTGCTGTGCGTCCTGTGCGATGTTCTCAATCTTCCCATTCCCAGCGATAGTCATTTCCACATCGCGTAGCAATTGATTCTCGTTCGACGTGAGCCGCATGTCTATGGAGTAGACAAGCTGCGCGGCCTGTGTCTTCACCCAAGCTGGGGTGTTCGGATGGTCGATCTCCTTCTGGGTCGAGTGCGCAATCAGCAGAGTGAAATGCTGTTCTTCAGAAAGCATGAAGATTTCGTTCGACGCAGACGTCTCCGGTTCGTATTTCGGATCAAAAGCGCACGAATCGATGAAGTTGTTAACCAGCAGTGGGCTCGCAGCCATTATCAAACCGTTTAATCGGCTAGGTTGAATTTGTCGCGTGCTTCAGTCAATACCCGGATGGCGATTGGCACGCAGAGTCTGGCGGGTTGTCCGCTGCAACGCAGCACAGGCTCTGACCAGTTGCACCCAGCGTCATCAGCACCTCGTAGGCGCATGATGCCACCAAAGCGGCAGTCCGCGCACTCCTCATGCTTCTGAATCTGGCTGTCGAGCCACTCCCGTAGCTCCGGCTCAGATACCAATGTTCTAGGCATACGCATTCCGTGACGTTTAAGCATGTTATCGGCATACGGTGTGGTGCCACAACTCCGCCACTCGATCCCTAAGTCGGCGTCGCGCGACATGCTGGAAGCATCCCTACGGCAGGCCTTCGCTCATACGGCGGCTGCTCCTCCGTGGTACTAAATTTCGGCGAAAAGCAGCACTTCGTATGTCGGGAGATAGCATACACCGAGAGAGCCTCAATGGCCGTTTTGAGCGGAATTCTTCAGCGTCTCTTGTTGGCCCGCTGCCGACCGACGCCATCCTACACCCACTGACTGCTTTCCGGAGCGTAACGGTCGGTCCGCCGAGGAAACTGACATCCTCAGCGGACTGAGCGGTTACGGTTGATTCCGCCGGATCAACGTCGCCTTTGGAGATGAACCTCCACCGTCTGCTCTTGGCCGGTGGCGCCTGGTGCCATCCTACGCCCACTGACCGCCGCGGGCTAAACCTGCAGCTCACACCTCCCCAGTCGTTCTAGCCTGACGAACGGCCGCTTCCGCCGCGCCCGTCGTTGCGGCGAACTGCACCCCTGAAAAAGCTCGACCGGCAGGTCGGTCATCGAACTTCCCTCGTTCTATGTCGCCGGCCACCGCGCAAATCCGTAGAGAGTAGGCCACCACCAGGAATCTCGGTAGTGTGTGATCGTGCGGCCACCTATTGCCATCAAGGCGGCGGTTTGCCTCGTGTCCTCTCGCCAGCGCCACGCCTTCAATTCCCACTTCCCAATTCCCGTCCAGGATCTGCCCATGAAGAGACTCATCACCGCCATAGCCATCACCGCCGTTCTCGCCGCCGCCGCAACCTATCAATACGTTCAGTACTCGGCGGAGCATCGGCAAGCCGACCTTCTGGCGAGACTGCACGTCGTGGAGCAGACCCTGTCCGAGACCAAGAACGACCTCCTCGGCTATACCACTTTCACCCATTATCTGGAGGTCACCAAGAGAGCCATCACCGGTCAGACCAGATTCCTGGCGGCAAGAATCGACCGAGAGTACGTCCATGTCGAGCACATCAGGAGGACAGCGTTGAGCATCAAGTCGGACGCCACCATCATTCTGAAGTACGCGGTGGAGTATTCCGTCGGCTACGACCTGAGCCCCGAGAGTTTCACCGTTGCCGGAGACGCCAGCGGCATCACCGTGACCTTGAAGAGACCGGAACTCGTTGCGTCGCCGGCCATCGGGGCTATTTCCCATGAGATCGCCAGCAAGGGGCTGCTCATCGATGAGAAAGAGCATGTGATCGCTCTGCAGCAGCGACTGACCAGCATCGCGGAGAAGCAGGGCGACGCCATCAAGAAGGAAGAAGCCGTCATCGCCCTGTGCGAGCGGAAGCTCGGCGAATTCCTGCGCGACTTCCTCTCGAAGCAGCCGAACGTTCGGTCCGTCCCGACGATCACCTTCGCGTATCGCTAGAAATGCCTGCGCTGAGCCACCGTTCCATCGCAACCTGAGCACCACCAAGGCAAGCACCACCAAGCACTGACCAGTTAGCTTTCACCCACCATGCCCGGCCCTTTCCAAGGAGTCGGGCATTTTTTTGCCCACGAAAGGAGTTGCACATGTCATCAAGCGTCACCGATCAGCTTCCCGCTGAGCAACACAAGCTGAGCCGCAAAGCAAGGTACCACCCGCATTCCCTGCCTACCCTGGAGGTGCCCCATGCTCGTCCTTCGTGATCCCGAGGTTGCCGGAAGCATCGCCGCCCCGGAGATACGCCAACTGGTCGAGCAACGCTTCCTGGATATCTGCGCCGAAGAACCCTACGAGCCCGACGTGCATGGCTACATGATCGTCGTCGAAGCTGGCGACAGCGTTCGGGACCTGGAGGAAGAGAGCGGTTGCCCTCTGCTTGCTGATCCATGCTTTGAAGTCCTGGAGGAGCTGGACAGCTGCTACGAAATGGTCATCGTCCCCGGCGACGGCGATTTCGGCATCGTGATCTTCATCCCCAAGCTCGAAGGCATCGATCCCGACCTTCTGGCCGTGTGTGCCGAGTATGCAGTCCCGGCGCCCTGAAGCCCTACCGCACTTCCTCTGCCACCCCCTCAAGCCACCCTGGCCTTCACGGTCTCGGTGGCTTTTTCTTTTATGGAGCCCGCAATGCAAAACCACCCCAAGCCCAACCACCCCACGCCGAAGGACGCCATTGTGATCGAGATGGTGGACGGCCTCGGTGCTGACGATCGCGAAGCCTTCGAGGAACGCGCCGCCATCATCGAGTACGACGGCCAACTGCCCCGTGCCCACGCCGAATGCCTCGCCCTGCTGGAGGTGCTGCGTCGCCAGGTGCGCGCCGTGGAAGGTCTTCAAGTCCTGCAGATAGAACTCGACGGCGGCACCGAATGGCTGCTGACCACCGACCTGGCCTTTGCCCGCGCTTACCTGGCGGATATCGGGGGCAGGGACGTCGCCGTCTTCGCCCCCGCAGCCGTCGTCGAGGAGCAGTACGGCGGCGTCGCAGCCCTCGGCACGCTCGGCTGACGACTGCGCAAATCCAACCATCTTATATGGATGAAGCCATCCGCCACCTCAAATTCACCCACCACGTAAAGGAGTCAAGCAATGAAGAAGCCCGTTCAGAAAGCATCGGCACCGGAAATCCTCACCGAAGCCGCAACCATCGAAGCCGCAACCATCGAAGCCGCAACGCCCGAGGCAACAGCCACCAAGGCAGCAGCTACCAAGGCAGCAGCTACCAAGGCAGCAACTACCAGGGCAGCAACTACCAGGGCAGCAACTACCAGGGCAGCAACTACCAGGGCAGCAGCCACCAAGCCCATCACCGCCAAGCCCGTCAAGCCATTGCCCACTGTCCCATCCCTGCGCATCCTGAAGATCGGCCATTGCCTGACGGTCTCCGGGAAATCGACCCTGACGTATCACGTTGGCTGCACCCCGGAATCGGCAATCCAGATTCGCCTGTATGCCAACAGCGGCAAGGGCTTCCTCAATCAGGACTGGATTCCCTGGACGGCGATTCAGGAGAGGCTTAAGCCGCAGTCGGGCGAAAGCACTTTCACGTCGCAGGTGCTGCATGCGCTGTTCCGTGGGAAGTCGCTGAACAGTCCCGGGTTTCTGATGGCGGTGCTGAAGGCGGAAGGCGTGGTGAAGCCCTCGACGGTCAAGCGCCGCTGCTATGAAGCGACGAAGGACGCGAGGTTTCTTGCGGAGATCGAGCGGCTGATGGCGTCTGCGGTCGATCTCGCGGTCGATGCAGCGGCGAAACCAGCAGCGAAACCGGCGACATCCAGGCTGAAGAAGCAGGCTGCCGATACAGCGACCGAGGTCGCGACCGAAGCCGTGACCAACGTAGCGACCGAGGCAGCGACCGAGGCAGCGACCGAGGCAGCGACCGAAGGAAGCGGGGATGCCGCTGAGTGACCTAGCGCTGACTGAGTACTCCGTTCGTTCGAGTTGTAGTCCGGAGGTGCCTCGCAAGGTGCGTCCGTAACTCAAAGAAACGTAAGGCTTTCTCCGGGGCGTCGCAACGCACCCACGCAATACCGACCCTATACCGACCCCGACAGCGCCGTGGGTGCTCGGTCTCTGCTTGGTAACGCAAGGGTTTCACCGTCTTGAGCATTTCAATTTCTCACTCCAAGGAGTCCCAATGCTGGAAATCATTGTTGCTGTGCTGCTCGCTGGCCTGAGTAGCTATGGGGCCGCTGCGACGCGAATGATCTGGGCTGCGGCCTGGACCGTCCTGCTGTAGCCAAGCCCTGCTGTCCCTTCACTTCAACCATCCCGAAAGGAGCCATACCCGTGTTTCGCCCCAACGATCTCATGAACGCCCTCGATACCGTCCTGGCCTGGGAACTCTCCGACGCATCAATGGCTGCGGCGCTGACGGCTCAAGCCAATCTGCTGGCCGGCGGCTCTCCATTCCGTGGCCCGAGGAAGGCATTCTCGTCAGGACGACGAGTGTGGGGAAGAACGCCGGCTGGTTACCCCACCAAGGCCGTCACCGCCAAGACCGTCACCACCAAGGCCGCGACCACCAAGGCAGCGGCCGGCAAGGCAGCAACCCTCAAGGTAGTCAAAGCAGCCAAGCCAGTCGCCGCCGTTCCATCCCCGCGCGTCCTGACGGTTGGCCGCTGCCCGACGGTATCCGGGAAATCGACCCTGACGTATCACCCTCACCGTGGTGGGCGACAGCGGGTTGCTGGCAGGCGAAGGCAGCGTAGTTGGCGGCACCACCACGGGCGGCGGGACGAAGTTTTGCGCTTGAGTTGCCTCGGCGGTGGCTCGATGAGCCGCCAGGGACGTGTCATCCTTGATGGTGATGAAAGGGAGGCCCTGCATACCATTGCATTTCCCGCCAAACGCGGGAGAATCGGGCGCTGGCACAACCTGGGGTAAGCAATGAATGTCGTTTCCAACCGGCTGCGGGCAACGCAGCGCTGCCGTGCGGCCGTCATTGCCGTCGCGGTGGTGGTTGCCGCCGCCGCGGCCTGGTTCTGGTACTCGCGCGGCGAGGCGCTCAAGCCCAGGGGCGCCGGCGCAGTTGCCGTCGTCAGTGCCGCGGTTGCCGCCGCCGATGTGCCGGTGCGCCTCAGTGCCAACGCCTCCGTGACCGCGGTGGAGTCGGTCGATGTGCGGGCCCAGATCGCTGCCACCGTCAAGGCCGTCCATATCAAGGAAGGGCAGTCGGTGCGACGCGGCGACCGGCTTTTCTCGCTCGATGTGCGCACTGAGGACGCCAACCTCGGCGAGGCTGAGGCGCAGGTGGCGAAGAGCCGCGGCGATCTCGCCAACGCCGAGCGCAACCTGCAACGGCAGCACGAGTTGTTCAAGCAGAAGTTCATATCGCAGACCGCGCTGGACACGGTGCAGAACCAGGTCGACAGCCTGCGTGCCCAACTGGCGGCGGACATGGCTGCCGCCGAATCCAGCCGGGTGGCGCGCGGTTTCGGCGATATCGTTGCACCCATCGCCGGGCGCACCGGCGCCGTGGCCGTCTTTCCGGGCAGCCTGGTGCAGCCAAACGGTCCGCCACTGGTCGGCATCACCCGGATCGACCCGATCAACGTCAGCTTCACCCTGCCCGAGCGCGAGCTGAGCGCGCTGCAAGCGGCCTTTGCCACCGGGCCGGTCATCGTTACCGCTCACTTCGACTCGCCGGGGCAGCCGGCGCTTGAGGGCAGGCTGAGCTTCATCGACAACAGCGTCGACAGCGCCAGCGGCACGATCCGCGTCAAGGCGCGCTTCGCCAACCCCGACGGCCGGCTGTGGCCAGGCATGTTCGTCAAGGTGAGCCTGTCGCCGCGCACCCTGGGCGGCGCGCTGACCGTGCCGGCGCAGGCGGTGCAGACCGGGCCGGAGCAGAAATTCCTGTACGCGATCGGCGAGGACGGCAAGGTCAAGGCGGTGCCCGTGCGCGTGCTGCTGGTGCAGGACGGCACCGCCTTGGTCGAAGGCGCCGGCGTCATCGCCGGCATGCGCGTGGTGCTCGAAGGTGCGCAAAACCTGCGGCCGGACAGCGAGGTGAAGGAAGGCGGCAAAGAGACCGGCAACGAGCCGGGCCAGGCGAAGCAGAAAAAGGACAGGTCGTGAACCTGTCCGAGCTGTGCATTCGCCGTCCGGTGATGACGGTGCTGCTGTCCGTGGCCGTCATCGTCGCCGGCGTCATCGCCTACGGCGGCCTGCCCGTCGCCGCCCTGCCCAGCTACGATGCGCCGACGATTTCGGTCACGGCGTCGCTGCCCGGCGCCAGCCCGGAGACCATGGCGTCGTCCGTGGCCACGCCGCTGGAGCGGCAGTTTTCCACCATCTCCGGTGTTGCGGTGATCAGCTCGACTTCGACCGCTGGCAGCACCTCCATTACGCTCGAATTCGACCAGGACCGCAACATAGACAGTGCCGCGATCGACGTCCAGGCCGCTTTGCTGAGGGCGGAGCGCGCGCTGCCCGAAGAGATGACCTCGCCGCCGGACTATCGAAAGGTCAACCCGGCGGATTCGCCGATTCTCTTCCTGTCGCTCACCTCGCCCTCGATGTCGCTGTCCGACCTCACCGCGTTCGCCGACGGCCTGATCGTACCGACGCTGTCGACCCTGTCCGGCGTGGCGCAGATCAACGTCAACGGCCAGAAGAAGTACGCCGTGCGAGTGCGCGTGAACGCCGATGCGCTGGCCAGCCGCAATCTGACGCTCGACGACATTTCCGCTGCGCTACGCAGCGCCAACGCCAACACACCCATCGGCACCCTTGACGGTCCGCGCCAAACGCTGACCATCCAGGCCAATGAGCAGCTTGGCAATGCCGCGGCATTCGCCAAACTCATCGTCGCCACGACGCCCGCCGGTGGGCCGGTGCGTCTGGCCGACGTGGCCGAGGTCGAAGACAGTGTCGAATCAGTCAAGACCGCGAGCTGGGCCAACGGCGAGCGTGCCGTCACCATGTCGATCCGGCGCCAACCAGATGCCAACACCGTGGCCACCGTCGACGAGATTCGCGCGATCCTGCCGCGCATCCTCGCGCAGATGCCGTCTTCGGTCAGCCTCACCCTGCGCGTCGACCGCTCCCTGGCCGTGCGCGCCGCGATCCATGACGTCCAGCTGACGCTGGCCGTCACCATCGCGCTCGTGGTGCTGGTGATCTTCCTGTTCCTGCGTAGGGCCAGCGCCACGTTCATTCCGGCACTGTCGCTGCCGATCTCGCTGCTCGGGACGGTGGCCTTTATGCGGATGTTCGGCTACAGCCTCGACAACATTTCGCTGCTGGCCATCACCCTGGCCGTCGGCCTGGTGGTGGATGACGCCATCGTCGTGCTGGAAAACATCGTCCGCCATATCGAAAACGGTGAGGCGCCGCTGCAGGCGGCGTTGCGCGGCTCGCGCGAAGTCAGCTTCACCATCATCTCCATTTCGGTCTCGCTGGTGGCGGTGTTCATCCCCGTCTTCTTCATGCCCGGCGTCATCGGCCTGCTCTTCCACGAGTTCGCCGCGGTGGTCACCATCGCCGTGCTGGTGTCGGCTGCGGTGTCGCTCACCATCGTGCCGATGCTGGCCAGCCGCTACATCCGCCACGAGACCAGCGAAGGCCTCGGCAGACGCCTGACGGCCTGGTTCGAGCGTGGCTTCAGGCGTGCCCTGGCGCTGTACGAGCGCCGCCTGGACTGGGCGCTGCAGCACAGCCGCACCGTGCTGGCGCTGGCCCTCGCCACCTTCGTCGCCACCTGGGCGCTGTTCGTGGCGCTGCCCAAGGGCTTCTTCCCGCAGGAAGACATCGGCCAGGCCATCGTCACCGTCGAAGCGGTCGAGGATATCTCCTTTCCCGCGATGGTCGAATTGTTGATGCGCGTCGACCAGGTCATCCGCGCCAACCCGGCGGTGGAAACGCTCATCGTCAATGCCAACGACGGCAACAGCGCCCGCCTGTTCATGAGCCTACAGCCGCGCAGCGAGCGCCCGCACCTGGACCAGGTGGTGGAGAGCCTGCGCAAGGAAGTGCGCACGGTGCCGGGGGTCAAGGTCTTCATCAACCCGATCCAGAACCTGCGCCTGGGCGGGCGCATCAGCAAGAGCCGCTACCAGTACGTCATGCGCAGCGTGCAGGCGGGCGACCTGCGCGCCTCCGCCGAAGCCCTGGCCGGGCGCCTGCAGGACGACGAAGTCTTCCGCGACGTCACCACCGATGCTCAGTTGAAGGGCCTGCAGGCCAGGCTGAACATCGACCGCGACAAGGCCAACCAGCTGGGCGTGCAGATTTCCGACATCCGCTCGGCGCTCTACAGCGCCTTCGGCGAACGCCAGGTGTCCACCATCTTCACCGCCAGCGACAGTTACGCGGTGATCATGCAGTTGCGGCCCGAGGACAGCGCCGACGAGAGCGCCTTCGGCAAGATCTTCGTCAGAGCCCGCGGCGGCGCGCTGGTGCCGCTGTCCACCGTGGCCACGGTGGAGCGGCAGGTCGGCCCGGTCGCCATCAACCACACCGGCCAGCTCGAAGCGGTGACGCTGTCTTTCAACCTGGCGCCCGGCGCCGCCCTGGGCGACGCCTCGGCGCGCATCGATCGCTACAAGCGCGAGCTGAATTTCCCGGTGAGCATCCTCACCAGCTATGGCGGCGATGCGGCGGCCTTCCAGTCATCGCAGGCCAGCCAGATCGTGCTGATCGTCGCCGCGCTGCTGGTGATCTACGTGCTGCTCGGCATGCTCTACGAGAGCTTCGTCCACCCGCTGACCATCCTCGCCGGCCTGCCCTCAGCCGCGGCGGGCGCGCTGGTCATGCTCTGGCTGTTCGACATGGACGTGTCCATCATCGCCATGATCGGCATCCTCATGCTGATCGGCATCGTCAAGAAGAACGCCATCATGATGATCGACTTCGCGCTCGACGCCCAGCGCAGCGGCATGGCAGCGCGCGAGGCGATCCGCACTGCCGCCCTGCTGCGCTTCCGCCCCATCATGATGACCACCTTCGCCGCGCTGATGGGCGCCATGCCCATCGCCCTCGGCCTCGGCGCCGGCGCCGAACTGCGCCAGCCGCTGGGCCTGTCTGTGGTCGGGGGCCTGCTGTTCTCGCAGGTCATCACCCTCTTGATCACACCGGTGATCTACCTCGCGCTCGACCGCTGGTCCGGCAGCGGTCCGCTGAAGCTGGCCGGCGACCCCTGAACGCTCGTTTTGCGCTGCCTTGAACAAGTCGGCGCTGGGCGCAGGCCGGAGTTCGCGGAGCACTGCTCCGCGCCACCACAGCCGACCGACGATGCAGGGTAACCGGTAACCCTGCGGCGTTCGCCCCGCCTATGGAGCCTGCCGGTGCAAGGGAGAGCGCAGCGGGTTGGCGGCGAAGAGCGCTTTCCAGCAGCGGGGCGTGAGTTCGTGGACCCGGTCTGCCGGGTGCTGTCCGACGCGTTGCAGGACATCGACCAGATAGCCATACGGGTTGATGTCGTGCAGCCGGCAGGTGACGATCAGGCTTTGCAGGATGCCGACGTGCCGGGCGCCGAGTTCGGTCCAGCAGAACATCCAGTTGCGGCGACCCATCGGAATCACGCGCAGGGCCCGCTCGAGATGATTCGTATCGATCGGCACGTCCGGGTCGGCGAGAAACACTTCCAGTCCAAAGCGGCGGTCGCGGGCATAGGCCAGCGCCCTGGTCAGCGGATTGCTCGGCAGCAGACCCTGCGCCGCGAACCGTTCATCGATCCTGGCGAAGAAGCGCTCGACGACCGGCTTGGCGTGCGCCAGCCGGTGATCCTTCTTCCGCTCGCCGCTCAGCCCAGCCTGGCGGATGTCGTCCTCGATCCGGTACAGCTCGCCGATCAGCGCCAGCGCCTCGGCGGCGGCTTCCGGCTCCGCGGCCTGCGCCTCGAAGAAGCCACGGCGGGTATGCGCCCAGCACTGGGCATGGGTGACTCCCGTCTTCGCCGCGCAGTGGGCATAGGCGTGATGGCCATCCGACAGCAGCACCGCTCGCTCGGCCGGTGTCAGCCCCAGCGCCGCCTCGACGTGCTTGATCTCGCGGCTCTCGAAGAAGGGGAAACCCGCGTCGGTGAGGCGTTGGTGCTGGCGATCTCGTAGTCTTCGGGCGAGAGGCCATCGGTTTCCGGTGCCGACAGTTCGATGACCTCGACCGGCACGCGGGTCTCGTCGAAGAAGGGTACGGACTCGTCGTCGTTGCGCCGGCTTGCCGCCTTGCGGGTATGGGCGACGACGGGACGGCCTTTGGCTTCCGGCGCTGCCGGCTCGCTCGGCCATTCGCCCAGACTCATCTGGCCGGGGCTGCCGATGTCGATGCGGCGTTCGCTCTTCTGGCCGAAGAGCCGTCGCTTGAAGCAGTCGATCTGCTGCCTGAGCCCGGCGATTTCCTGGCCATTCCGTGCTCCGAGGAAGGCATTCTCGTCAGGACGACGAGCGCGGGGAAGAACGCCGGCTGGTTATCGGTTACGTCGAAGCGAGATTTCGCAGCCATCTCGAAAGCGGCGTCGCCGCCCACGGCTTCACTCGCGCCTGCTGCGACGACTGTCAGCACGCTTCACACCGTCCGCGGACCCGAAGCGGCGACAACGAACTGCTCGTCTGACCCAAAGGACCCTCGAACAGCCACAGCCACAACAACGGCAACGAAGTCGCTTGCCAGCGTCTCAAGCTGCGCCGTCGCGGAACAGACAGCCCAGGCTCTATCGACTCTCGCGGGCATCGGAACTGAGGCGCCAGTCTGCCAGCGGTCGCCCCAGCAACGTGGCGAGTTGGACGGCCTCGCGGGCGATCTGCCCGTCGTCAGGGTGGGATGCCAGGTTAAAGCGCTGGCCATCCTGCATCACCAGATTGAGTTCGTAGTTGTCGTAGTCGTCGTTCTCCGTGTCCTTGACGCGTTTGTAGACGATTTCCAGTTGGCGTACCTCGTCGAAGTCGAGTGTCGTCGTCTCGACGGCGAGGCCAAAGCTCGGCTTCAGGCCTCTCCTGTGCAGCACCTCGACGCGGCGCTTCAGGGTGTCGAAGCGGGCGCCAGTTCCCAGGAGGGAGGCAAGGTAACGCCCGACCCAAACGAACAACGCACAGATGCCAACAAACACCATCCCCAGCAGCGGACCTTGCCACAGATGCAGTGCGCCACCAACGATGCCGGCATAGCCGAGCAGGCTGATGATTCGAATCAGTAGCTGCGTCAGGCCAGTCGCACGGAAAACCCAGGTCGAGCCTTCATGGACAAGTCGGAGGGTCGTGAATCGCGAACCTTCGTCTGGTTCCAGAGCTGACGGCGGGTGATGATCGGTGACGTTCATGCGGGCTTCAAGCGAATGAAGCGGCTGCAGTGAGTTCAGACAAGGGGTGTGTCATTTCTTCCCTCCCGCTTCCGGTCAACATCATTGCATCCCGGTGGGCCGTGCTGGTCGTTGAACCACTCACCGTAGACCCGCAGGGTGGGCGGGCAGGGGCCGCGAAACCTGGCCGTGCCGACCCGGTCCGCAGTCACCGGGGAACGGATTGCTCACTGCCCGTCGCTCACAGCGAGGCGAGCCTGTGTACATGGCCGAGCTTCTCGTCCGACACACCGGCGAGGTTTCCTTCCACGATGCGCTTCTCGCGCAGCAACGTTGCGAAGACGATGGCGAGTTGCGGGTAACGATAGTCGTACTTCCGGTTGATCTCATGTCAAGCTTTGCCGCGCCATTCCTCTACTGACCACATGTCCTCTGCACGGCTGGTGTCGGCGGCCCGCCCCCTCGAACGCCGCCAGGGTTGCTGCCAGTTCGCGTTGCAGCGCTGCGTTGACACGCACCGCGGTTTGACCGAGAGCATGGCGGATGGACCGACGCGGATTGTAAGCGAGGGCTGCGCGGCGACCAACCTGCCTAGTGGAACTTCCGGGGCAACCGCATCTCCGATCTGCTGCAGGACATCGGCCAGGTACTCGTACGGGTTGATGTCCCGCGGCCGGCGCCTGACGAGCAGCCTCTGCAGGACGTCGACGTGCCGCGCGCCGGGTTCGGTTCAGCAGTGCATCCGGTTCCGGCGACTCATCAGGATCCCGCAGGGGGCACTCGAGGTGCTTGATGTCGATCGGAATTTCCGGTTCGGGGACGAATGCCGCGAGGCCAACGCGGCGGACAGAGGCTTCGGCCACGGCTTTGGTGCGCGGCCCGCTCGCCGGTCCGCGCCAGCACCGCCGCTGCTCGGCGGCCTGTTCCTCGGCGAAGCTACGGCGGGTATGCGTCCAGCTTCTATCAGCTTCCCCTGTCGAGTTCCCGCTGCGTGCTGGTCGTTGACGGGAGGGGCTGCAGGCAACCCGCGTTTCGCGTTTCGTGATGCGGCGGGCAGTTCCAATGCCTCGGGAGATTGATGAGGCGCGCGGTAGTCGAGGGTCCTCTGCACCGCCAGCAGTTGCAGAAGACCTCGGCGTACTTGAATGTCCCAGTACTCGTGTCGGCATGGCTGGCGTTGTGACCACCATGAATCGAATCCCTTCGGGACGCACCTAATCCTCAACAGGCCACTGAAGCGGGCGGGGTCCATCCCCGCGAGCGCGTGTGTGCGACACGCCCTGCGCATGCGAGTCGCCGCAGCCTGCCAGTGCTCAAGGGACTCAGCGGATGGCGCCGACGAAGCTTTCGATCGTTGGCCGCGCTGCGTGCAGGTGCGCCAGGCAGTCGTCCCAGAGCGCTGGCCGCAGACCGAGGCGTCGCAGTTGCGCCGCGTCCTGGTCGCTGGCCAGCGTCTCGACGAAGCCGTCTAGTACCGCGTGCGCGGCGCGGTTGGCGAGGCCGGTCAGGGCGCAGAGGCGGTATTCGTCGCCGCCGGCGTCGGGGTCGTGATGGTGGGCAATCGCGGCGATGTAGCGTGCTGGCAGGTCCCAGCGCTCGGCGACCATCTGGCCGACTTCCGGGTGCGTGAACTCGAACAGCGTGCGCTCGGCAGCGAGACTGCCGAGCGCCGAATTTCGCTCCAGCTCGAGCACATGCCGGTAGCTTGACTCGGCCTGGACGGCAAAGATGAGCTTGCCGATGTCGTGCAGCAGACCGGCCATGAAAGCCTCGTCGCCGGGGTAGCGGACGGCTGCCGCGAGAAAGCGGGCTGCCGTCGCGGCGGCGATCGAGTGCTTCCAGAAGTCGACCAGATTCAGCCTCTCGGTACGAAAGGAGTCGAAGGCGCCGACCGAGATCAGCATTCCCTGCACGTTGGTGAAACCGAGTACGCGGACGGCGTCGGCAATCGTGCCGACGCGGCGGCAGAGGCCGAAGAACGCGGAGTTGGCAACACGCAGGATCTTCGCCGAGATCGCCGGATCGTGAACGATTACCCGCTCGACTGCCCGGGCGTCGCTGGCCGGATCCTGCAGGACGCGCAGCGCCTGCATGACCACCGCCGGCAGCGTCGGCACCTCGTATACGTCGATCGGCCGGAAGCGGGCCAGCGGTTCGGCCGTCAGCTTGTTGCCGTCGAGGCCATCGTTCGCCTCGAGGAGCCTGGTGGGCAGTCCGGGATGGACGAGCTGAAAGGCGTGGATCGGTTGCGGCAGGTCGCGCAGGCGGAGCATGCCGACATCGTGCAGGCTGCTGCCGCCGGGCAGGGTGCTGCGAACCAGCGCTTCGGTTGCCGAGCTGAGCAGGGTCTGGCCGCCGTGCGTCACCGCCAGCAGGCGGGCGACGCGATTGAGCGTGCGACCGAAATAGTCGCCGCTGCTGAGGTACGCCGGCCCGCTGTGCAGCGCGATGCGCACGCGCAGCGGGCTGCGCGTCGGCCACTGCTCGCCGGCGAGGCTCGTCTGGATCTGGCTGGCGGCCCGCAGCGCTGCCGCGGCGTCGTCGAAAGTGACGCAGAAGGCGTCGCCGACCGTCTTGAAGACGAGTCCACCGTGGCGCTCGATCGCCGCCGAGAGCAGCGTGTTGTGCCGCTGCAGCGCGACGCGCATCGTCTGCGACTCGCTTTCCCAGAGGCTTGTCGACCCTTCGATGTCGGTAAACAGGAAGGTGGTGTCGATCAGTGCGGCATCGCCGAGGCCGGGCGTGCCGAGTTCCATCTGCCGCATGGCCTGCTGCCGGTGCGGCTGCTCAGGGCTGCCGGCGGGTGGGCGGGCGGCTGTCGCTCCGGGACAGTCCGAGGAGGCCGATCGCCAGGCCGAACAGGGTCAGCGCAGCCGGTTCCGGGATGAGGCCGACGGTGCACGACGAGCGGGCGTCGCGCAGGCAGACGTTGTCGAGCCGGGAATCGTCGTTGCCCTGGCCGTCGCCGGTCTTCCAGTCGGCGTTGATCCAGATGCCGTGCACGTTGGCGAGGACGGCACGGATGTAGTTGTCGCTTGCCACCAGTGCGAACGGGTTGTTCGTCAGCCAGCCGGCCGATGTGTCGAGGGCGAAGTCGTAGTGCGTCAAACTGGCGGTTGCCGGTGGTGCGGTCGCAATGAAGATCATGCGGCCCGCGTCGCCGAGAATCGCGATGTTGGGGAAGGGGTCGCCATCGTTCTGGCTGTCCTGCAGGTCGTAGCTGATCGAGCCGCCGAAGAAGGCACTCTTGTCGCCGCTGTAGGCCGCCGACGAGCGGAAGGTGGTCCACGGATAGAGGTCACCGGTACGCAGCGTGCCGCCGACCGGGTCATGACCGACAGGGCCGGTGAAGCTGTCGTCGACCGCCGGCAGCAAGCCGGACAAGTTGATCTTGCCGGTTCCCCAGCCCTCTGCGTCGAGGTTGAAGTCGGAGCGGATGACGGCGGCGGACGCGCTCGTCAGGGCAAGGCTCAGGACCGCCGCAACGACTGCTGCAACAAGGTTTTTCTTCATCTCGCTTCTCCAGGAAGATGCTGCTCTCGGCCAGCCGCCCACCGCCAGGGTGCTTGCCGGCGGCCAAGGGCACGACAGCGATGCGCGCGACACGCTCCTGCAACCGGCGGCTGAGAGGCCGGGTGCGCGCGCCAGCGGCGAGGAGGCTGCCCGCGTCGGCGGCAACACGCGACACGACTGCCGCAGGCGCTGGACCGGCTCCCGCGCAACAGGTCTGCGCCCGGGCACGGCTACCGCGACAAGTCTGGATCATTCGTGCCCGGCGTGCAAGCATGCCGGTGCTCGGGCCGCTGCTGCGGCGCCGGTTGAACGGGCGCCGCCAAGCGCTGTCATTGTCACTGCGGGCACCGCTCGCAGCACGCACCCTTCTGGAGAACCCGCATGCGCCACTCGCCGTTCAACACCCTGTCCCGCTTCAGCCCGCCCGGCCAGCCGGAGGCCCTGTATTACTCGCTGCCGGCACTCGCCAGCGCCGGTATCGGCAAAGTCGATCGCCTGCCGGTGTCGCTGCGAATCGTCCTCGAGGCGCTGCTGCGTCATTGCGACGGGCTGCGGGTGAGCGAGAAGCACATCGTCGAGCTGGCGCAATGGCAGCCCCGGGCGGAGCGCAGCGAGGAGATTCCCTTCGTCGTTGCGCGTGTCGTCCTGCAGGACTTCACCGGCGTGCCGCTGCTCTGCGACCTGGCGGCGATGCGCCAGGTGGCGGCCGAGCGCGGGCTCGATCCACGACGCATCGAACCGCTGGTGCCGGTCGATCTGGTTGTCGACCACTCGATCCAGGTCGATCACTACGGGACGCCAGAGGCGCTGCAGCAGAACATGCACCGCGAGTTCGAGCGCAATGGCGAACGCTATCAGTTCATGAAGTGGGGCATGCAGGCCTTCGATACCTTCCGCGTCGTGCCGCCCGGAGTCGGCATCGTCCATCAGGTCAACCTCGAGTACCTGTTCCGCGGCGTGCGGCAGCAGGAGACGGCCGACGGACGACTGTGCTTTCCCGACACGCTGGTCGGAACCGATTCGCACACGACAATGATCAATGCCGTCGGCGTCGTCGGCTGGGGTGTCGGCGGCATCGAGGCCGAGGCGGCGATGCTCGGCCAGCCAGTCTATTTCCTGACTCCGGACGTGGTCGGCGTCGAACTCGGCGGTCGTCTGCGCGAAGGCGTCACCGCGACCGATCTCGTGCTGACGGTGACCGAACTGCTGCGGCGCGAGAAAGTGGTCGGCACCTTCGTCGAGTATTTCGGCGACGGCGCGAGCACGCTGTCGGTGACCGATCGCGCCACCCTGGCCAACATGGCGCCGGAGTACGGCGCGACGATGGGTTTCTTCCCGGTCGACGAGAAGACCGTCAGCTACATGCGCAGCAGCGGTCGCAGTGAAGACGACTGCGTGCTGTTCGAGGCCTATTTCCGTGCCCAGGGTCTGTTCGGCATCCCGCGCGCCGGCGAGGTCGACTATTCGCGGCGCGTCCACCTGGACCTGTCGACGATCGTTCCCTCGCTCGCCGGCCCGAAGCGGCCGCAGGACCGGATCGCGCTGCCCGACATGGCCAGCCGCTTCAACGCCCTGTTCAGCGCCGCGGAGTCGGCGGACGGCTTCGGGCGGCCGGCGGCGAGCCTGGCGCAGCGCTACCCGACCGGGCTGCCGGGCGTCGACCTCGGCCATGGTGACGTCCTGATCGCGGCGATCACCTCGTGCACCAACACCAGCAATCCGGCGGTGATGATCGCTGCCGGGCTGCTGGCAAGGAAGGCGGTGGCAAAGGGGCTGCGCGTCAGGCAGCACATCAAGACTTCGCTGGCTCCCGGTTCGCGGGTGGTGACCGATTATCTCGACCGCGCTGGGCTGCTGGCGCCGCTGGCGGAACTGGGTTTCGCGCTGGTCGGCTATGGCTGCACCACCTGCATCGGCAACGCCGGCGACCTCGACCCGGCGTTCAACAGGACGATCGCCGAGCAGCAGCTGATCGCCGCGGCGGTGCTCTCGGGCAACCGCAACTTCGAGGCGCGAATCCACCCCGGCCTGCGCGCCAACTATCTGGCGTCGCCGCCGCTGGTGGTGGCGTTCGCGCTTGCCGGTCGGGTCAACATCGACCTCGAGAACGAGCCTCTGGGAACCGGCGCCGATGGGCAGCCGGTGTACCTGCGCGACATCTGGCCGAGTTCGGACGAGATCGGCGCCGTGCTGCCGCTGGCGCTCGATCCGCAGACTTTCCGCCGGCGCTACGCCGACGTCAGCGCCGACCAGGACCTGTGGCAGGCGATTCCGGCACCGACCGGCGAAGTCTACGACTGGCCGGCGTCGAGCTACATTGCCCGGCCGCCGTTCTTCGAACTGCCGCCGCAGGCTGCCGGCGACATTCTTGGCGCCCGCGCGCTGCTGCTGCTCGGCGATTCCGTGACCACCGACCACATCTCGCCGGCTGGCTCGTTCGGCGAGGCGACGCCGGCGGGGCAGTGGCTGCGCGCACAGGGGGTCGAGCGCGCCGATTTCAACTCCTATGGTTCCCGCCGCGGCCATCATGAGGTGATGATGCGCGGCACCTTTGCCAATGTCCGGATTCGCAACCTGATGTTGCCGCCCGATGCCGATGGCCGTCGGCGCGAGGGCGGTTACACGCTGCTCGACGGGCAGCCGACGACCGTCTTTGCGGCGGCGACGAGCTACCTGGAACGGGGGATACCGAGCATCGTCGTCGCCGGCGAGGAGTACGGTACCGGCTCGTCGCGCGACTGGGCCGCCAAGGGAACCCGCCTGCTCGGCGTCCGCGCGGTGATTGCCCGCAGCTACGAGCGGATTCACCGCGCCAACCTGGTCGGTATGGGCGTCCTGCCGTTGCAGTTCATCGGCGACGAGTCGGCCACCTCGCTCGGCCTGCGCGGCGACGAGCGCTTCGACATCAGCGGACTCGCCGGCGGGCTGTCGCCGATGCAGCAGGTGTCGCTGACAATCACGCGGGCCGATGGCGAACGCCGGCAGTGTCCGTTGCTCTGCCGTATCGATACGCCGATCGAGGTCAGCTACTACCGCGCCGGCGGCATCCTGCCGTTCGTCCTCGGCCAGTTGCTGGGCGGGCACTGAAACGCAGATGCCAGCGTGTTCGGCGGCGGGCTACCGCGACGTCCCACCACCCGGCGTCGCCGCGGCGGCAGAGCCGGTCATCGGCTTGGTGCGGTCCGGAATCGTCGCTGCATCAGCGCTGTTGCGCAGCACAATGCTCTAAGCATGACTTGTGCGGGGCTGCCGCAGGCGGCTTCAGGCGGCCACCGCGGGGTTGGCCTGCGGCGGGTCGGCGTCCTCGCGTTGGCGCTGCCGGCTGCTGACGGTCGCGCCGTCAATTGCGATAGCGTTGCCTGTACC
>ERZ761609.1624-NODE-1624-length-18933-cov-56.257284_pt1 | contig 18933 bp, 21 predicted proteins | sample MGYA00511163_ERZ761609 | MGnify/ENA primary metagenome ERZ761609 (study PRJEB28899, sample SAMN02445070) | bioreactor sludge metagenome | biome: EBPR sludge | place: Australia: Brisbane, Thorneside Wastewater Treatment Plant | collected 2011-12-16 ... | reverse complement strand
GACCACCGAGATCTACACTCTTTCCCTACACGACGCTCTTCCGATCTCTTCGGCCCCCTTCGGCCCCCCTTCGGCCCCGTAGTTAGGCCAGTCTGTCCCCTTCGGCCCCCCTTCGGCCCCTTCGGCCCTTCGGCCCCCTTCGGCCCGCCCTTCGGCCCCCCCCTTCGGCCCCCCTCGGCCCCACAAATCGGTGCGGCGACCGCTGAGCACCCATGAGCGACCGGCCAGGGCCAACGTTTGCAGAAAGAGGTAGCATACTGCCATTTTGAGCAGTACTATATAGTTCTATGGCTTCCTTGCCAACGGAGCGCCAACGGCAAATTGCGTCATTCCTCCGATCCGAGTCGCGCGAACGCGGAATTGCGCCAACGCAACGTGAGATCGCCGAGCGTTTCGGCTTCGCCAGCCTGAACTCCGTGCGGTCCCACCTTCGGCTGATGGAGAAGAAAGGAATGCTCAATCGGCTCCCTGGCAAGGCCCGGGGCCTGGAGCTGAAAAAGCGCCCCGTGATCGGCATCCCCTTGGTCGGCCGCATCGCGGCAGGTCATCCTCGGCTCGCAAGCGAGGATGAAGGCGAGATCGTTCCGGTTTCTCCGGATCTGTTTCCTGGGTCTGATCTGTTCGCCCTTCGGGTGAAAGGCGAAAGCATGAAGGATGATGGGATTCTGCCAGGTGACATAGCTGTCATGGCGCGCCAGAACGATGTGGCGGAGGGCGAAATCGCCGCAGTGCTGCTAGACGATGAGGCAACACTCAAACACATCTACAGACCCCGTGGGAAAGTAGTCCTCCGGGGGGCCAATCCGGCATTTCCCGACATCGTCATTCGCGATGGTCAATCGGGTTCGGTTCGAATTCTCGGCAAGTACGTCGGCCTCATTCGCACACAGGGGGCCGCGCGTTAGATGGCGACAACACCTCCCAGTTCCGCCCAACCCCTGGCAGATCGCCTGGCGCACTACGGCGTCACTAGCGTCATCAGGCTTGATGAGAGGCTCACCTCTGCCGAGCAGTTGGATTATCTTGACTTGCTTCCCAAGCAAAGCAACCATGCGCCGGCTCTCACTGCCGTCGCGGAACACCAAGGAGCGGCTTTGCTCTATCTGGTGGACACCAGCAGCAACGTAAAAAGCGACGCTGTTTCACTAGCTACTCTCCGAAAGCAACTCGCGAATCGTAGCGACCCCGCCTGGCTTGGTGTCCTCCGGTTGGGCTCCCTTGAAGTGTTCCCTATTGGATTCCACGAGGCCGCAGATTCCGTGGCGGTAAAGATTGTTGAGGAACAGAGCCCGGCGGCGCCGCTGTTCTTCCAGAGCCTCGCCCACGGAACATTCGAAGAAAACCACCGTCTGGGTGGCACCGACTACGTATTCAAAAAGATCTTCGACCTGCTAACCCGCATGACGACGGAGTTCGTGCCTGCGAACGGTAAGGGGAAACTGGATGCGCTCGAGGTCCTGTCGATGGCGGGTCGAGCGCTGTTCTTCCGCTTCCTTGTCGATCGGCGAATCGTTCTGGAATCCGAGCGTGATCAAATTTGCCCGGCTGCCAGCGAACTGAAAGATGCGTTCTCCTCGGCAGACAAGGCAGCGCAAACCTCTGCCTGGCTCGACGCGACATTCAACGGGGACTTCTTGCCCCTCGTTGACGAGTCTATTCCCGCCAATAACCGGGATGCCCGTGAGACCGAGTATCTGCGATTCTTTCGGCGCACGGAACGCTTGGCTGGAAAGCGGGTCTTTGATCATCTCCACGCAATTCTGCGTGGTTGGCGAGCGACTGGCGACGCAGTGCAGACTGAACTGGACTGGGGTGACTTGGACTTCGCCCACATCCCAGTCGGTGTGCTCAGCCAAGTCTATGAGAGCTTCAGTCACCGCGCGGACCCGCGGACGGCACGTGACACGAGTGTTCACTACACGCCCCGAATGATCGCGGGACTGATGGTTGACCAAGCTTTCGCCGCGACGAAATACAAAGCGAGCACCCGCGTCCTGGACAGTTCCTGCGGCGCCGGCATCTTTCTCGTACTCGCATTCCGTCGCCTCGTCCGTGAACATTGGATTGCCCACAACGAGCGTCCAAAGACTGCGGTCATTCAGAGCATTCTCTACAACCAACTGCGCGGCTTTGACATCAGCGAGCCCGCGCTGCGGCTGGCGGCCTTGGCGCTCTACATAACCGCGATTGAACTGAACGCCAGTCCCCGGCCGCCTCAGGCGCTAAAATTCCCCCGCAATCTGCGCGGTGAAGTGCTCTATCGCTTCGGCGTGGGCGGGAGTGAGGAGACGACCTTTCCTTTGGGCAGTCTGGGCCCGGAGGTTCCCCAGGACTTTGACAATTCGTTCGACATTGTCATCGGCAATCCACCCTGGACGCGATTGCGGGACAGCAAGGATGATCTCGACAACAGCGATGAGGAGAACAAGAAATCGCCCACCGATGAGTTGAACAAAACTTTTACTGCGATTGGGCAGCGTGTGCTTGCGAGTCGCGGATTGGAGGATCTTGCGGCTGGCTACCGAAACCCAGACAAGAACCCGGATTTGCCTTTCCTATGGCGTGCGATGGAGTGGGCGAAGGAAGGGGCGGTCATCGCGCTGGTGATGCCGGCGAGGCTCTTTGGGCGGATCTCGGGAAGAGGATTTGAAGCGTGGCGGGCCGTCCTAAGGAGCGTCGAAGTCACAGGACTCATCAATGGCGCAGATCTTCGATGGTCGGCGGTCTGGAAGGATGTCAAGATACCGTTCTGCCTCTTCTTCGCGCGCAACCGAGCTCCTGGTCCCGACCATCGCTTTTACTACGCCGCGCCAATTAACGAGCCTGAAATGAACGGCTGCGGGCGTTTCAGGATCGACTATGATGCCGCCCAACCCCTCAGCACTGCGCGAGTCGAAAAACAGCCCTGGATTCTCAAGGCCCTCGCATTCGGCACGTGGCTTGACGTCGAACTCATGGAAGCACTTTCGACCGCCGGTGGGCAGACATTGGAGAGTTTCTGGGCAGCTTGGGATCGACGTGGTGTCAAAACAGGCAAAGGATATGATCGCTCACCGCAACTGACGCAGAAATTTGTGGACTTCTTGGGCGATCTTCCAGTGTTTGCCCCGCACTCACAGACACTGCTCGGAGAGGCGCAACCAAAGACGTACGGTGAGATGTTCGGCAGGAATTCCGAGGGGCGCAGCAGCGCCTATTGGCCGAAGACAAAAGACCTTTTCCAGCCGCCGCTTGTCGTCATACCTCAATCACCGGGTGACCAGAATAGTCGACCGCGCGCCTACATATTAGATCATCCCGTGGCCTTTTCTCAAAGTTATTACGGCTATTCGTGCGCGGGCCATCCGCAAGCGGATACCCTGGCGGGGCTGATCTACTTGCTAGCCCACTCCACGCTGTTCGATTATTTCTGCCTGATGACGAGCATTCGGAGCGGTTTTGACCGCCAGACTTTCAACAAGAAGGAGTTCGACGCGCTCCCATTTCCGGATGTCGCGGACCTCTCTGAAAGGGACAAGGCTACCATCCGCAGCCTTACCCAGCGGCTTCAGATTGACAGCGTCGGACCGAGGGCCGACCTCAACAAATTTATCTTCCCGCTATACGGCCTCAATCCTGACGCGGTCCAAGTAGCCGAGGACACACTCTTCTCGGCAGCGGCGTATCGAAAGGCGGGTAGGGCAGCGCTGGAGCGAACCACCGTGGAGACGCGCAAACCCTTCTTGGATGCTTTGCGAAGCGAGCTAGAACCGTACTTCGACGTCTGTGCGGAACACGCGGCAGTAAGTGAAGCGGCCTTTCAGCCGGCGGACTGGCGCGAATCTTGGTTCTTCATTTCGGTCGCTCGCGAAGGACACTCCGTACCGGTCAATCCCGCCCTGATGCGGGAGGCCATGGATGCAGCTAACCAACGTGGCTGCAGCCGAATCATGGTCCACGCGCCTGGTAAGCGTGGCCTCCTTGTCGGCCTCTTGAACCAGCGCCGGTGGTGGACCATCACCCGCGCGCGTCTCTGCGCCCAACACATCATCCGCGAACGCTTGGGTTCATGCGGACTCCCGGAGCATTCATGAGGGCGAGGGGCACAACTGGCTTTTTCACACTTGGCGTGCGATCGGATCAATACCACCTCCCACATCCGCGTTTGGGCTTGCCGGTGATCCTTCTGCTTCGGCGCGTGCTAATGAAGGCGTTTGAGAAGCTGCGAGATCGAGGTTTCCCACTGGCCGCAGAGCGAGAGGATCGCATCACGGAACAGCTTTTCAACGTACTTGAAAACGACCTTCGCCAGACAGGCGAAGTCATTGGCTTCAACTCCGCGTTCTATGACCGTGTTGTTCGTCATGCTGAAGTCACGAACTACAACGGCGAAAAGCTCGCGAAGACGCCCGACCTCTCTTTCAAACTCCGCCATGGGGAATCTGAGTCGCGCCCCGTTCTTTCCTCACACGACGCCCTTTTTGTCGAATGCAAGCCGGTCGATGGAGACCATGCTGCCGGGAGCGCGTATTGCGACGACGGCCTGATCCGATTCGTGAATGGCGACTACGCATGGGCGATGCAGGATGCAATGATGCTTGGTTACGTCCGCAACGGTAGAAGCATCGCCGGGCACCTTGTTCCCGCCATGGCAGCCTCCGCCAGACAACAGTCACTTGCCGTTGTCCAGCAACTCCAGCCATGCGAAGAGGCCGGAGCCGCCACCTGTGCAGAGGCGGAGGCAGTTTACCTCTCCAGGCATCGTCGTGCGTTCACATGGCCCGACGGCAAAGGCCCTGCGACTGATATCACCGTCTTTCATCTCTGGCACCGCTGTGAGTAAGTATCGTATCGGGAGCCAGGCACACAAGCCGCACAGCGCGCAGGCGCATGCGGTTTCCACGGCAGCTATTCAGAAGAGTGCAACTGATCCGCGCTAGTCAGCGGCCACGGCGACGACCACTTCCCGCATGGTCGACACACCCCTCCCCGACTCCCTTCCCACACCCGAATCCGTGCCCAATCCCGCGCAAATCCCCTCCAAGGTGCCCGACGAAACTCGAAGAACCCGGATTTCGCGAAGGAGCCAGATCCGTCCGATACCTTCGCACAGCAAAACAGACATCCGGCAATATTCGGCACGAGCCTGCGGGTGATTCGCGTTGTGCGTCGCAGGGTTTCTCCCGCTTGTTCAGGACTCGCGTGTCTGATAGATTTACGTCATGCCGGGACGGATTATTGCGTGTTTTCTTCTGTTGATGGCCGGGGCAAACGGGCAAACCCAGTTGCATTACGAGCGGGTGGTGGAGGGGAAGATCCGCGAGCGGTTCGAGATGGTCCATCCGGAGATGGAGGAGCGATACCGGCGGCTGAAAGCGATGTTCGAGAACGCCGGGTGCACGGGTGACCGGTTGAGCGAACAGCCGGTCCGGCGGGAGAAATACCCGAATCTGGTCTGTGTTTTGCCGGGAGAGACGGAGGAGGAGTATCTGGTGGGGGCGCATTTCGATTACTTCCGCGGGGAAGGCGCGCTGGATAACTGGTCGGGTGCGAGTCTGCTGCCATCGCTTTACGAGAGTCTGGCGAAGACTCAACGGAAGCATACCTTCCGTTTTGTGGCATTTACGGCGGAGGAAAAGGGACTTGTGGGGTCCCGGTTCTATGCGGAAAGGGTTAAGAAGGGCACATTGCCGCGCCCGAAAGCGATGATCAACCTGGATTGTCTGGGGTTGGGGCAGCCGAATCTCTGGTTCAGCGGAGGCGATTTGGCTTTGAATAACCGGATTCACTCCCTGGCGGTGAAATTGCAGATCAAGTTGTCGCTGGTGGATATCGGCCGAGTGGGGACGACGGACTCCGAGTCATTCCGGAAGATTGGCGTGCCGGCGGCGACGGTCCACTCGGTGACGCAGGAGACGCTGAATATCATCAATAGCGACAATGACACCAGGGAAAAGCTGAAGTTCGGCGACTACTACGATACCTACAGGCTGCTGGCGCTGACACTCGCCTCGCTGGACGTACTGCCTGTGACCTTCCCCGCCGCGGGCAAGTGAACGGGCTCAGCGGGCGGCCATCGAAAATCCGAGGGCAACGATCACGGCGGCGAGGATGAGGATGGGGATCAGGAAGGAGCCGAGGAAGAACCAGGCGCCTTTCTGGGTGGCGAGGTTGAAGGTCCAGCCCAGCATCGGGTTGCGTTTGGGCACGATCCAGCGGGTGTCGCGCTTGCTGAAGTAGATGCCGACGGGCAGAGTCCAGTTGGCGGGGTCTTCCCACTCCCGGCGGTTCTGTTCATCCTGGCCCGGACCGATCATCAAAGCAGTATACCGGAGGTCAAAGAAGTTCGAAGGCCTCGAGCAGGCGGAGGATGAGAACAAGCAGGGAGAGAACAGCAGCGATGGCGACGGACCACCGATAGAAGCGGCTTTGGTTCCGCTCCCGGGCGGCGGAGAGGACGGCGGTCTGAACAATGTCGCCGCGTCCCGCGGGTTCGAGTTGGCGCCGGGCATCGGCGAGGACGCTTTCAAGGATGGCGGCGGGGGCGGTCAGATAGCCGGTGGCGCGGCCGCGACGGATGGCGAGAGCGAGATCGGAAGCATCGCGCTGGCGCGGGCGCTGCACGAGGTAGAGGGTGGAGATCTGGCACCAGGGCAGAAGGCTCTCGAGGTGGCGGTAGGGCTGGAAGTGGCGAACCGGTTGAATCCAGATCCCGTCCGAAGACAGCGCCACCCGCACGGGAACCTGGACGAAGCGGAGGGCGGCCAGCAGGGCGGCGATGTACAGGGCCGTGCAGGAGACGATGATGATGCCTTCGTTCCATTGGGCGATGATCATCATCCAGCCGATCAGGAGGAAGACGAGGGGGATGGGCAGCAGGATGGCGCCGACGACGGCGGCGCTGGTGTTGTAGCGGATGTTCGTGGGGGGCATCAACCGGGATGGCGGATTCCCGGCCTGGAGTGTGTCAGCGCGGGGCTGGTTTGCGGTCCGCGGGGAGGAGGGATTTGTAAGTGCGGTTGTTGATGGATTTGAGCCAGTCCTGGCGCGCCTGGGCGGCGAGTTGGGGGTTGTGGAGGAGTTCGGCGGCGGAGAGGGCGAGGGTTTTGGCGGCGACAACCATGCCTTTGCGGCCGAGGGAGGTGCCGGCGGCGGCGGTGGACATCCAGGTATGCAGGGGGGTGCCGGGCGGGAAGGTGGCGGCATGGAAGTGGCCGGTGGGGACGACCCAACTGACGTCGCCGACGTCGGTGGAGGCGTAGACGAGGTCGCGGCGGGGTGGCTGGATCTCGCGTTCGGAGCCGAGGGGGAGGTCCTCGGGGAGGTCGACCATTCTCTTGCGGAGGGCTTCGGCGAAGGTTCGCTCCTCGGGCGAATAGTGGACACCGCCGGTGGCGCGGAGATTGCGGTCGAGGAGGGCGACGAGGGAGGGCGTGTGGACCATGTTGGTGTAGCTGGAGGAGATTTCGAAGTTCATGGTGGTGCCGGAGGCGAGGGCGCCGGCCTGGGCGGTATTGAGGACGCGCTCCCAGATGGATTCGAGTTGGCGCTGGTCGGGGTGGCGGGCGATCAGACTGAGTTCGGCGGTTTCGGGGACGATGTTGGGGGCGTCGCCGCCTTTGGTGATGACGTAGTGAATCCGGGTTTCCTGAGGGACGTGTTCGCGGAGGAGATTGAGGGCGTGGGTCATGATCTCGATGCCGTCGAGGGCGGAGCGTCCGGCGTCGGGGGAGGCGGCGGCATGGGCGGAGCGCCCGGTGAAGCGGAAGCGGCCGGAGACGTTGGCGAGCCAGGGGTTGTTGTCGGCTTCATTGCGGTCGAGGGGGTGCCAGGCGAGGACGACGGAGGCGTCCTGGAAGGCGTTGGCGCGGATCATGTAGATTTTGCCGCCGCCGCCTTCCTCGGCGGGGGTGCCGTAGAAGCGGATGGTGCCGGGGGTTCTGGTGGATTCGAGGTGGTGTTTGACGGCGACGGCGGCGAGAGCGGAGGCGGCGCCGAAGAGGTTGTGGCCGCAGCCATGACCGGGAGCGCCTTCGACGCGGGCCTGGCGCTGAGGGATGTCCTGCTGCGAGAGGCCGGGGAGGGCATCGTATTCGCCGATGATGCCGATGATGGGGGCTCCGGAGCCCCATTCGGCGATGAAGGCGGTCGGAATGCCGGCCACGTTTTCGGTGATGCGGAAGCCGTTGGCCTTGAGTTCGTCGCGAAGCAGGGCGGCGCTCTTGAACTCCTGGTAGCCGGTTTCGGGATGTTCCCAAATCTGGCGGGAGATCTGGCCGAAGCGTTCGGTGCGGGCGTCGACGGCGGCGAGGATGGGGGCTTCGAAGGGTCTGAGGGGCTGGGCCGCGGCGGAGGCGGCGGTTAGCACCAGAAGGAGGAGGTGGGCGATAATCATGGCAATCCGGAGAGTTTTAGTGTAACGCCAGATGCCCAGATACGCGGCCATTGATGTGGGAAGCAATTCGATCCGCCTGATGGTGGCGGAGGCGGACCGGAATGGAGTGGTGGAGACGCTGGCGGAAGAGCGCCAGGTGACGCGGTTGGGGGAGTGTGTTTTCCGGACCGGCCAACTGGATCCGCGGGTGGTGGAGGAGGTACTGGGCGTGTTGGGGCGGATGGCGGGGGTATACAAGGGGCTTTCGCCGCTGGCGGTGCGCGTGGTGGCAACGGCGGCGCTGCGGGACGCGTCGAACAGTGACGACTTTCTGGACCGGGCGACGGAGATCGCGGGGGTTCCGGTCGAGATCATTTCGGGGCAGGAAGAAGCGCGGCTGATTCATCTGGGGGTGGAGTCGCGGTGGCCGCATCCGGAGGAGCGGGTGTTGCTGATCGACATTGGGGGCGGGAGCGCGGAGATTATCGAGGCGGTACAGGGGCAGATGCAGACGGCGTTTTCGCGGCCGCTGGGGGCGGTGCGGATCCAGTCGCTGATTGTGAGCCAGGATCCGCCGTCGCGGGAGGATCTGGAGCGGCTGCGGGAGTATATCGACGAGAAACTGGCGGTGGTGTTGCGGCGGATTCCTCGGGGCGGGTTTGCGCGGGCGATCGGGACATCGGCGTCGGCATCGGCGGTGGTGTGCGCGGTGAACCGGATCCCGCGGACGAAACGGGACCTGGCGGACCGGCGGCGGGCGACGACGGACGAGATCCGGAAGTTGTACGCGCAGTTGAGCACGATGAACCTGGCGGCGCGGCGGAAGTTGACGGGCATCGGACCAAGGCGGGCGGAGATCATCCTGCCAGGCGCGGCGGTGCTGTTGCGGGTGCTGGAGGAGTTTGAGATCCCGCAGTTGGCGTACTGCGCGGCGGGGGTCCGTGACGGATTGATCCGGGATCTGGCACTGCGGGGCGTGGGCCGGGAGCGGGCGAGGCTGGACCGGGAACAGCGGGCGATGGTGGAGCGATTTGCGCGGCGGTTTGGGGTGGATTTGCGGCATGCGCGGCACGTGGCGGGGTTTTCGCGGGAGTTGTTCGACGCGCTGGCGCCGCTGCACAAGCGGCCGCCGGAAGAGGGGCGATTGCTGGAGGCGGCGGCGTATTTGCGGGATGTGGGTCACGCGATCAACGACACGAGTCATCACAAACATTCGCATTACATCGTTTCGAGGTCGGATCTGGCGGGATTCACGGCGGAGGAACGGGAGCAGGTGGCGATTTTGTGCCGGTATCACCGGAAGGCTGTGCCGGTGGCGCGGCATCTGGAGTACCAGACGTTGACACCGGAGCAGCGGAAGTCGGTGATGATGCTGGCGCCGTTGTTGCGGGTGGCGGACGCGCTCGACCGGAGCCGGGATCAGCGGGTGGAGGGGATCGGGTGCGCGGTGAAGAACGGGACGGTGGAGTTGCTGGTGCAGTCGCCGGTGGACACGGGGCTGGAGCAGTGGGCGGTGGAGGGGACTGGGGAGTTTTTCCGGCAGGCGTATGAACGGGCGCTGGTGGTGACGAGGGAGGAGACATGACAGTGCGGCGGGAGGCGTGGGAGCGGGGGGCGGCGGAGTTCGCGCGCGGGGAGACGGAGGCGCGGATGGCGCGCTTTTTCGAGGAACTGGAGCGGGCGACGCGGGCGCCGGATGAAGAGGCGGTGCATGATTTGCGGGTGTCGATCCGGCGGTTTTCGCAGGCACTGCGCATCTTTGCGCCGCTGTTGCCGGGCAAGGCGGTGAAGAAGATCCGGGGGCGGATGAAGGTAGTGATGGACGCGGCGGCGGTGGTCCGGGACCTGGATGTGGGCATGGAGGCGCTGGCGGAGTTGGGGGTGGAGGCGGAGGACGCGGTGGTGGTGCAGATGCGGGCGGAGCGCCGGCGGGGAGAGTTGTTCTTGCTGGGGCAGGTTTGTTTGTTGCGGGCGGAGGATCTGGAAGTGGAGTGGCGGGCGCGGTTGGGCTGGAGTGAAGCGGGATGAAGAAGGGGCGGAGCCTGGACTGGGATCCCGGGTTGAGCGCGGGGGAGAACGCGCGGGTGCAGTTGCCGGCGGTGACGCGGGAGTTTTTCGCGGCGGGGCGGGTGTTGCTGGCGGGGGCGGCGGCGCCGGTGGATCTGCACAATTTCCGGCTGGCGGCGAAGCGGTTCCGGTACACGCTGGAGATGTTCCGGCCGTTGTATGGGCCGGGGCTGGAGGAGAAGTTGGGGGCGGTGCGGAAGATTCAGTCGTTGCTTGGAAGCAGGCAGGATTGCGAGGTGCTGGCGGGGCGGTTGCGGCTGCCGGCGCAGGGGTCGGAGGCGTTGCGGGGGGCACTGGAGAAGACGGAGCGGCGGGCATTGAAGCTGGAGCAGGAGTTCCGGGCGTACTGGCTGGACGAGTTTGACGCGGCGGGGCGGGAACTGGCGTGGGTGCGCTATTTCACGCGGCGGCCGCCGGCGCCGCGGAGACCGAAGGTGACTGAATGACTGAACCGACTCCCCTGCGCTTCATTGAGGCCGTGAATGGCTTTCAGCGGACGGCCGTGATCCGGACGGCGATGGAACTGGATATTTTCACGGTGGTGGGTGAAGGCGTGGAGACGGCGGAGGCGCTGGCGGCGCGGTTGGGGATTGCGGAGAAGGGGGCGCGGGTGCTGGCGGACGCGCTGGTGGTGCTGCATCTGTTGACGAAGGCGGAGGGGCGTTATCGACTGACGGCGGAGAGTGCGCTGTTTCTGGACCGGAAATCGGCGCGTTTCCTGGGCGATTCGGTGAAATTTCAGTTGTCGGAAGCGATTACGGGGGCGTACGCGCGGTTCTCGGAGGCGGTGAAGAAGGGGGGGACGGCATCGGACGGAGCGGGGGCGCTGGAGCCGGAGCATCCGATGTGGATCGAGTTCGCGAAGGGGATGGCTCCGTTGATGTACACGACGGTGCTGAAGGTGGCGGAGGTGGCGGCGCCGGCGGGGCGGGTGCTGGAGGTGGCGGCGGGTCATGGAAAATACGGGATCGGACTGCTGGAATCGGGGGCGGCGCGGGAGGTGACGGCACTGGACTGGCCGGGGGTGTTGAGGTTGGCGGAAGCGAACGCGAAGGAGGCGGGGATGGCGGAGCAGTGGCGGGGATTGCCGGGGGATGCCCTGGCGACGGACTGGGGGACGGGTTATGACACGGTGTTGCTGGCGAATTTCCTGCATCACTTCGACACGGCGACGGCGACAGGGATACTGGAACGGGCGCGGGCGGCGCTGACGGCGGAGGGGCGGGTGGTGCTGGTGGAGCATGTACCGGAGGAGGACCGGGTGTCGCCGTCGGCGCCGGCATGGTTTGCGGTACAGATGCTGGCGACGACGCCGGCAGGGGACGCGTACACGCTGGCGGAGTACACGGGGATGCTGACGGAAGCGGGTTTCACGGAGCCGACGATGCATAAAGTGCCGGGGGCGGCGCGGCACGTACTGGTGGCGGAGCGCCGGGTCCGTTAGAATCGGAAGCCATGTGGCAACAGGTTTACACGCCGCTCGGCGGCAATCTGGCGTATTCAGCGCTGGCGGCGGCGGTTCCATTATTCGTTCTGCTGTATCTGCTGGGGGTGAAGCGGACGGCAGCATGGATTGCGGCGCTTTCGGGGTTGGGGGCGGCGTTCGCGATGGCAGTGGGGGTGTTCGGGATGCCGGCGGGGCAGGCGGTGAGCGCGTCGCTGCTGGGGGCGTCGTTCGGGCTGCTGCCGATTACATGGATCGTGTTCTGGGCGATCTTTTTGTACCGGTTAACGCTCGAAACGGGGCATTTCGAGGTTATTAAGGACTCGATCGGGGGATTGACGCAGGACCGGCGGTTGCAGGCGCTGCTGATCGCGTTCGCGTTCGGGGCGTTCGTGGAAGGGGCGGCCGGATTCGGGACGCCGGTGGCGGTGGCGGCGGCGATGTTAACGGGGCTGGGCTTTTCGCCGTTCTACGCGGCGGGGATCTGTTTGCTGGCGAACACGGCGCCGGTGGCGTTCGGGTCGATCGGGATTCCGGTGATCACGCTGGCGGGGATCACGGGGTTGCCGCTGGAGCAGTTGAGCGCGGCGGTGGGACGGATCTGCGCGCCGATTTCGTTGATCGTGCCGGCGTATCTGATGCTGGTGATGGGCGGGGTGAGAGGGCTGGCGGGGGTTTGGCCGGTGGCGTTGGGTTGCGGGGCGGCGTTCGCGGTGACGCAGTGGCTGGTGTCGAATTACGTGGGTCCGCAACTGGTGGATATTTTGAGTTCGCTGGCAGCGATCGCGGCGATTCTGGTGCTGCTGCGGTTCTGGAAGCCGAAGGACAAGTTTGAGCTGGAGGGGGAGCACGCGCCGAGCGTGAAGCCGCCGAAGCATGGAGTGGGGCGGGTGCTGCTGGCATGGTCGCCGTTCGGGATGCTGGTGATTTGTGTGCTGGCGTGGGGAAATCCTGCGTTGAAAGACGCGCTAAACAGCATGACGCGGGTGATTGACTGGCCGGGATTGCACAACCAGATCCTGCAGGCGCCGCCGGTGACAGCGGGAGAGACGGCATACGCGGCGCGGTACACGCTGAATCTGTTGTCTGCTTCGGGGACGGCGTGTCTGCTGGCGTGCCTGCTGTCGGCATTGATTCTGCGGGCGCCGGTTTCGTTGCTGAAGAAGGTGCTGGTGACGACGGCGCAGCAGTTGGCGAAGCCGACGCTGACGGTGTGCTCGGTGCTGGGACTGGCGTTCCTGATGAACTATTCGGGGGCGACGGGGACTCTGGGACTGGCGTTCGCGGCCACGGGGGGCGCGTTTCCGTTCTTCAGCGCGCTGCTGGGGTGGCTGGGCGTGTTCCTGACGGGGAGCGACACGTCGGCGAATGCGCTGTTCGGGAATTTGCAGGTGGTGACGGCGAACCGGCTGGATTTGAACGCGGTGCTGATGGCGGCGTCGAATTCAAGCGGGGGCGTGATGGGCAAGATGATCAGCCTGCAGAGCATCGCGGTGGCAGTGGCGGCGACGGGGATGGCGACGCGGGATGAATCGCGACTGTTCCGGTTCACGCTGCGGCACAGTGTGTTGCTGGCGTCGGCGATCGGGCTGGTGGTGTTGTTTTACGCGTATGTGATGCCGGGATGGGCGCCGGGAGCGTAAGTGGAGGAAAAAAGAGCGGGAGTGCGGCGTCCCGCGCTCCCGCCTGGATGGAGAAAAGGGTCCGGCGGAGGATGGATGGAAACCGCCGGACCTTCAGTTGGAATGATGCGCCGAGTCAGGCGGTGATCAGAAGCGGGGGCCGCGGGCGGCGCGGCCGCCCATGAGGCCCATGCCCATGCCGGGGCCATTGCCGGGGGCCATCATGCCGGGGCCGCGAGTGCCGCGGCCACCCATCAGTCCCATGCCGGGGCCTTCGCCGGGGCCGGCGGGGGCGTCGAGGAGGCCGAGTCCGATGGCCTGACGGAAGGCGGGGAGGAGTTTGGCGGCGGCTTCGAGGGCAGCGAGTTTGGATTTCTGATCTTCGGTGAGCAGGGCTTTGGCCTGGTCGTTGATCTTGACGTGTTCGGCGCGGATCTGCTCACGGAGGGCCTTCATGTCGACCATCAGTTGACCGACGGTGGCGGGGTTGGGGTTGGTCTTCTGCATTTCCTCGCGGAGGGCCTGGTTCTTGGTGCGAATCTGCTCGGCGATGGGTTTGACGACATCGGGAAGGGACTTGCGGAGGTCAGTGAGTTGGGTGACCTGAGCTTCGGACAGGCCGAGGTACTCGATGAGAGCGGTGGGGGCGGGGGGTTGACGCTCGGCGCCGGGGCGGGGTCCGAAGCCGGGGCCCTGGGCGAGGAGGAGGCCAGAGAGGGCGAAAGTGGCGAGGATGGTTTTGAGCATGGTGTAACTCCTTTTCTTTTTGGTTCTTATCGTTGCGAAACAGATTGGAATCGCTGTGTGTTCAACTCAAGGGACGAGGAAGTGGCTGGGCAGGTTTACGTAGGTCCAAGAGATATTGATTGGCGGCGGGTTGAGAGGTACACTCGTAATCACCCAAATGAGGGATGCCGCCGACAACCGCCGGTTCCCCCGGCATGTCCGTCCCGGCAAGATCAGGATGCACTGGAAGGACGCGCAGGGACACAGCCACCAAGCGAACGCGAAATGTCTGGACATTTCACGGACGGGGGTTCGTGTGTCGCTGGAGAAGCCGGTGGAGCCGATGACGCTGGTGAATCTGCAGTCGCCGGACTTCCGGATTGCGGGGGTAGCGTTGGTGCGGCATTGCACGAGGAAGGGGTTGGGGTTTGAGGCGGGATTGCAGTTTGCGGGGGGACTGGAGTGGTTCCGGGCGCCGGAGGGGGAATGAGCAACGAACTGGAGAGGTTGCGGGACGAACTGGAGGAGCGGGAGGCGGAGGTCACGCTGTTGCGGGAGCAACTGCGGGAGAGGGAAGCGATGATCGGGGAGATGCAGGCGGCATTGGAGAGGCAGTCGGAGGTATTGGGGGCACTGGCGGAGAGGCTGGCGCGGCTGGGGGGTTAAGGGGGGGCCGGCGGGCCGAGTGTGTTACGTTAGAACGCAGAAGGAGCGCCCGGGAAAGGCGCATTTTTGGGCTTTAACGGCTCTCGGAGGCTAGTCGAGGTGGAGCATTTCCAATGAGGAGGAGAGCGGGTCGAATTCTGTTGACGGGCTGGCTGGCGTTGGCTGGCGGGGGGGGGTTGTGGGCGCAGGCGGGGCGGATGGATCCGGCGGCGCCGGAGCGGGCGAAGTGGGAGGCGCTGCACCGGGGGGTGCAAAGAGGGGCATTCACGGAGGCCGGGTGCACAGCGAAATTCACGTCGGAATTGCGGGCGGCGCGGGCGGCGGCGCAGGAGTATTTGCAGGCGGTGGCGGCGGGGTACCTGATGTGGGCGAAAGAGCGGGAGGAGCAGGCGGGGCAGGCGCCGGCGATTCCGGGATTGAAGGGGGCGGAGGAGTTGATGGGGCTGGAAGCGGCGGAAGTAGAGAAGCGGATGAAGGAGTTGGATCCGGTGCTGGCACTGCGGGGGGCGGTGGAGGCGGTAAGGCGGAATCAGGAGAAGCAGAGGTTTGAGTGGCGGAGTCTGCCGGAGGCGGTGGCGGAGATGGAGAGCCGGTTGGGTCCGCTGGCGCTGCGGGGGGAGGGGGTGCAAGCGATGCTGCGGGTGCAGCAGGGTCCGTTGAATGCGGAACTGCAGCGGCTGCAGACGATTTACGATTTGTGGGAGACGGAGATCAGCCGGAGGTGTGCACCGGCGGCGATAGCAGAGCCGAAGGCGGCGGAGGATCCGTTCGTGACTCCGGCGAAGCCGCGAACAGGGAGAAAGAAGAAGTGAGGGGAGGAGATCTGTCGTGGTGAAGCAGAGGAAGGGTCTGGCGGTGGCGATGTTGTGGACGGTGGTGATGCCGGCGGCGGCGAATGGGCCGCAGGAGTTGGAGGCGCTGCATGGGGCGTGGAGCACGGCACTGACGGAGTGGAAGCAAACGGGGGTGGAGGAAGACCGGGCGTTGTTTCAGAAGCCGGTGGGGGAGGCGCTGGCGGGGATTGAAGACGCGGCGGAGAAGCGGCGGCGGCTGACGGAGGCGAAGCGCCGGTATTTGCGGGCGCTGGCCGGGGAGTACCGGGCGCAAGCGCAGCGGTTGCAGGCGGCGGAGCAGGAGAAGAGCGAGCCAGCGAGCGAAATGGGATTGCGGCTGGCGATGGGATCAGCGATTGGAGAGGTGGAGAGGCAGGTGAAGAGTTTGGGAGCGGCGGACCGGGAGAGTCTGCCGGTATTGCAGCGGCAGCGGACAGAGTTGATGGCAGTGCGATCGTCGATGGAGGCGAGGCAGCAGGCGCGGGAGCGGAGCGGAGCGGGTCGGGGACCGGGCGCGGAGGTGACGGCGCCTGCGGTGGAGTCGTTGATGGGCCTGGCGAACCGTCTGGATGCGCAGGAGGGGGTATTGCGGGCGGAGGCGGAAGCATGGGACCGGGTGTACGAGGGATTGAAGGTGGAGGTGGAACGGCGGGGGCCGAAGACGGGATCGATGACGGGGACCGGGGCACCGGCAACGGGGGCGGCGGTTCCGGTCGGGATGGAGGCGGTGGCGACGGCGCAGGCGGTGGTGCCGCCGCTGGGGGGTGTCTGGTTCTTGCAGAATCTGGATGCGCGGAAGACGGACGACGGGGCGTACGAACCGCGGTTTGTGAATGTCCGGATCACGCAGCAGGACGACCTGGTGCAGGGGAGCTACGAGGGGGTTTACGCTGTGCCGGAAGACGAGCCGCACAATCCGACGGTGCGATTTTCATTCGAGGGACGGATCCGGACGGAGACGATGCGATTTGCGCTGAAGGCGCCGCTGCAGGGGACGATTCTGATCCAGAAGGTGGGGGCACACCAGATCCGGGTATCGTACGCGATTGACAATCCGGAGGCGCGGAATATCAGCTTCGGTTATGTGCCGGACGAAAGCCCGCAGACGCTGCAGAAAAAGGTGGATTGAGGGCGATGCAGACGCGGAGGGCGTGGCTGGCGGCGGCGGGAGCAGCGGGAGCGGTGTGGGGGCAGCAGAAGAGCCCGTTGCGGGAGGAGTTGGAGGGGCTGGCGGGGAAGCTGAAGAGGGAGACGGGCGGGGATGCGTGGTGGTACGCGAAGCATCTGGAGAGCGGGCGGGAGGAGGCGTACCGGGCGGACGAGCGGGTGCGAACGGCGAGCACGATCAAGCTGCCGATCATGGCGGCGGCGTTTGATCTGGCGGAGCGGGGCGAGTTGAAGTGGGACGAGCGGATCACGTTGAGGCGGGAGGATATCGTTTCGGGGTCGGGGATTCTGCAGGAGATGACGGGGGGCGAGAGTTTCCGGGTGGATGATCTGGTGAAGCTGATGATCGTGGTGAGCGACAACACGGCGACGAACCTGGTGTTGGAGCGGGTGGGCGGGGACCGGGTGAACGGATTTCTGGAGGGGCTGGGTCTGGCGGAGACTCGGACGCTGCGGCGGATCCGGGGAGACGGGACGCAGTTGAAGGCGGCGTCGGGATGGAGCGCGGCGGGGCAGCGGCCGGAGAACGCGCGTTTCGGGATCGGGGTTTCGACATCGCGGGAGATGGGACGATTGGCGGCGATGCTGCATCAGGGGCGGGTGGTGAGCAGGGCGGCGTCGCGGGCGATGGTGGAGATCCTGAAGAGGCAGCAGTACAAGGACTGCATCGGTCGGCGGTTGGGGAGCGGGGTGGTGGTGGCGAGCAAGAGCGGGGCGCTGGACGCATTGCGGAGCGACGTGGCGCTGGTGACGGGGAAGGGGGGGACGTTCGTGCTGGCAATCACGGTGGACGGGATGAAGCAGGTAGATTATTCGGAGGACAATCTGGGGTCGATCGCGATTGCGGAGATGGCGAAGGCGCTGGTGAACGGGCTTGCGCCTTAGGGAGGAAGGGAGACAAGGATGAAGCTGAAGGTCCGGTGGTTGTGGCTGATGCTGGCGCTGGTTTTGGGTTTGGGGCTGCAGGGGGCATGCGCGCAGACGCCGATGGCAGGGAAGAAGGGGGCGGCGGGGGCGCTGGTGGATTTGAATTCGGCAGGGGTGGAGGAGTTGAAGAAGTTGCCGGGGATTGGGGAGGCGTACGCAGCGAAGATCGTGAAAGGGCGGCCGTACCGGGGGAAGAACGAGTTGGTGCAGCGCAAGGTGTTGCCGGAGGGGGTTTACGAGAAGATCAGGGACCGGGTGGTGGCGCGGCAGAAATAGCCCGGGTGACAGAAAGGGAGAGGGGCGGGATCCGGATGGGATGCCGCCCCTCGCCGCGTTGGTCGCAAATAACCCTGAATTGGGATCGCGATGGTCCCCTTCTGATCGGGGCTTCTGTGATTATACCTGAAGGGCGGAGGCGAGGGGGTCGCCTTTCGCGCGGAGGTGGGCGGCGAGGCGCTTGGCGAGATCCTTGACGGTATTTGCGTAGCGGGGGAGGGCGGAGAGGTCGTTGAGTTCGTCGGAATCGGATTTGAGGTTGAAGAGTTGCCAGCGACCGGCTTTGGGGTACCAGATGAGTTTGTAGTCGCCGGAGCGGATCATGCGCTGGACATCGCGGTAGGAGGAGAAGACGGCATCGGCGCCGGCGTTGCGGCGTTCGACGAGGTCGACGAGGGAGGGGCGTTCGAGGCCGGCTGGGGCTTTGAAGCGGGCTTCGGCGCAGATGGTGGAGAAGAGCTGGTGGTGGTAGCAGAGGCCGTCGGCGCGGCGGCCGGCGAAGCGGTGTCCGGGGAGGCGAAGGATGAGGGGGACCTTGACGCTGTGGTCGTACATGGACATTTTGCCGAGAAGTCCGTGGGAGCCGAGGGCGAGGCCGTTATCGGAGATGAAGGCGACGAGGGTGTCTTCGAGGACGCCGGTCTGTTCGAGGGTGGCGAGGATGCGGCCGATTTGCTCGTCGAGGTGGGAGATGAGGGCGTAGTAGGAGGCGATCTCGGCGCGGATGGCGGCTTCGGTGCGGGGCCAGGGGAGGAGTTGTTCGTCGCGGATCTTGAGTTCACCGTTATCGAAGGGGTGTTCGGGGACTTTTGTACTCTCGAGCCGCTTTAACCGATGCAGCCATAGGCATGT
>ERZ761609.1623-NODE-1623-length-18959-cov-26.458633_pt1 | contig 18959 bp, 14 predicted proteins | sample MGYA00511163_ERZ761609 | MGnify/ENA primary metagenome ERZ761609 (study PRJEB28899, sample SAMN02445070) | bioreactor sludge metagenome | biome: EBPR sludge | place: Australia: Brisbane, Thorneside Wastewater Treatment Plant | collected 2011-12-16 ... | reverse complement strand
GATTATGGCGCTGTTCACCGCCACCCACGCCATTCCCAATTCGCAGGCGCTGGCCTTGCGCGCGCACCTGGTGGTGTCTTTCCTCGCCTATGGTTTGCTGGCGGTGGCGGCATTGCATGCGGTGCTGATGACCATGCTGGAAAAGCAGCTGCATCGCGGCTCGCTGCAAAACGGCGCGCCGCCCCTGCTGACACTGGAAGCCATGTTGTTCAGAACCATCGGCGCCGGGTTTGTACTGCTGACTCTGGCGCTGTTCAGCGGGGTGTTTTTTTCGGAAGAGCTGTTTGGCACGGCTTTGCAGTTTTCGCACAAAACCGTGTTCGCCATCCTGTCGTGGCTGGTGTTCGGCGGCCTGCTGCTGGGGCGGCATTTCCGCGGCTGGCGCGGGCGCACCGCCCTGGTCTGGACGATCACCGGTTTCACCCTGCTGCTGCTGGCCTACCTGGGCACCCAGTTCGTACTGGAAGTGGTGCTCCGGCGTTGAGGCGACGTTGATTGGATAGTATTTCCACCAGCACGCTTTTTGCCGTGCTTGCCGTTCTGCTGCTCACCTCGGCATTTTTTTCCACGTCCGAGACGGCGATGATGGCGATCAACCGCTATCGCCTGCGCCACGCCGCCGAATCCGGCGTGCGCGGCGCGATGCGGGCGCAGGCGCTGCTGGACCAGACCGACAAGCTCCTGGGCGTGATCCTGCTGGGCAATAATCTGGTCAATTCCGCCTCGGGTACGCTGTCTGCCGTACTGGCCATTCGCCTGTTCGGCGACGGCGAAATGGTGCTGTTCGTGGCGACGCTGTTGCTCACCTTCCTGATTCTGGTGTTCAGCGAAGTCACGCCGAAGGTCATCGGCGCGTCCTTTCCCGAACGCGTCGCCTACCCGGCGACGCTGCTGCTCACGCCGCTGCTGACGCTGGCGTATCCGGTGGTGTGGTTCGTCAACCTGTTCGTGCAGGGCATCCTGAAGCTGTTGCATATCAAGCAACCCGACCCGGGGCAGGGCAACAGCCTGGGGCTGCAGGAACTGCGCACCATCGTGCTGGAGTCGTCCGGCAGATTGCCGCGCGAACACCACCGGATCCTGATGAACCTGCTGGAACTGGAAGACATCACGGTGGATGACGTGATGACGCCGCGCAGCCAGATCGAAGCGATCGACATCGAGGACGACCCCGAACGGCTGCGCCAGCAGATTTCCACCAGCCATCACACGCGACTGGTGGTGCAGCAAGGTTCGCCCGACAATCTGCTCGGCGTGCTGCATGTGCGCCGGGTACTGCATGCGCTGACCGGCGACGAGCTTGACCCCGATACGCTGAAGGAAAACCTGGAAGCGCCCTACTTCGTTCCGGCGGGCACCCCCTTGTTCACCCAGTTGCGCAATTTCCAGAGCGGCCGTCGCCGGCTGGCGCTGGTGGTCGACGAATACGGCGAACTGCAGGGGCTGGTGACGCTGGAAGACCTGCTGGAGGAAATGGTCGGCGAATTCACTACCCAGGCGCCATCGGATATGGGGTATCTGCGGCAGGAAGGAAACGGCTGCTGGCTGGCCGAAGGTGGTGTGCTGCTGCGCCATCTGAACCGCAAGCTGGGCTTGTCGTTGCCGCTGGATGGCCCGAAGACGCTGAATGGCCTGCTGCTGCAGCACTTCGAGGACATTCCCGAGGCAGGGGTGAGCATCAAGCTGGGCGATGTGCCGGTGGAAATCGTCCAGACCCAGGACCGCGCGGTGAAAATGGCGCGCATCTACCTGCCGGATTCGGATGAGGCTTCATCCGAAAATACCTCAACTTAGTCGGGAAATCGCCGTTAAGGCCTGTGATTCCCCATCCGTCGCCTGGCCGGCGCGTCGATGCGGGCAATATTTTGACGCTGGACTTGTCAGGAACCGAGCTATGGCTGCTGTGACAAACACCAACAATTTAACCGGGCTGGCGCGTGCCATGGTCAACCATGGCTGGCTGTCCGAGGACGACGCCGAGGGTGTGTGGAAACGCGCCAGCCAATCCGGCGAATCGTTCGTGACCGAACTCATCAAGGGGCGGCGTTTCAAGGCCGGTCAGGTGGCCGAATTTGCCGCCGGTTCATTCGGCTTTCCTTACCTGGATTTGAATGCCATGGATGCCGACAGCCTGCCGCAGGGGCTGCTCGATCCCAAGCTGGTGCAGAAACGGCGCGTGGTCGCGCTGTATCAGCGCGGCAACAAGCTGTATGTGGCGACGTCCGACCCCACCCACCTGCAGGCGCTGGACGAGGTGAAGTTCCAGACCGGGCAGGCGGTGGAACCGGTGGTGGTGGATGACGACAAGCTCGGCAAGCTGATCGAGAAGGCGGGCGAAGCGGCCGACAACACGCTGGCCGTGCTGAATGCGGAAGACCTCAATCTCGACTTTGCCGACGAGGAAAGCGCTGCCGCCCAGCAGGACACCGGCGGCATCGAAATCGACGACGCGCCGGTGGTGCGCTACCTGCAGAAAATCATGCTCGATGCGATCAACCTGGGCGCATCCGACATCCATTTCGAGCCTTACGAAAAGTATTACCGCATCCGCTACCGGCGTGACGGTGTGCTCTCCGAGGTGGCGCAGCCGCCGATGGCGATCAAGGACAAGGTGGCGTCGCGCATCAAGGTGTTGTCGCGGCTGGATATTTCGGAGAAACGCGTGCCGCAGGACGGGCGCATGAAAATGGTGCTGTCGAAAAATCGTGCCATCGATTTCCGGGTCAGTACCCTGCCGACGCTGTATGGCGAAAAAATCGTCATGCGTATTCTCGACCCCACCAGCGCCCAGTTGGGCGTGGATGCGCTGGGCTACGAGCCGTGGCAGAAAGAAATCCTGCTGGACGCGGTGCAGCGCCCCTACGGCATGGTGCTGGTGACCGGGCCGACCGGTTCCGGCAAGACGGTGTCGCTCTACACCTGCCTGAACATTCTCAACAAGCCCGACGTCAACATCTCGACGGCGGAAGATCCGGCGGAAATCCAGTTGCCCGGCATCAATCAGGTCAACGTCAACGACAAGGCCGGGCTGACTTTCTCGGCCGCACTGAAATCCTTCCTGCGGCAGGATCCCGACGTCATCATGGTCGGCGAAATCCGCGATCTGGAAACGGCCGACATCGCCATCAAGGCCGCGCAAACCGGCCACATGGTGATGTCCACGCTGCACACCAATGACGCCCCCGGCACGCTGACCCGTTTGCTGAACATGGGGGTGGCGCCGTTCAACGTCGCCTCCTCGGTGATCCTGATCACTGCCCAGCGGCTGGCACGGCGTTTGTGCGCGTGCAAGCAGCCCGTCGATATCCCGCAGGAAGCCATGCTGGCGGCCGGGTTCACCGAAGAGCAACTGGACGGCGGCTGGAAACCCTACAAACCGGTGGGCTGCGATATCTGCGGTGGTACCGGTTACAAGGGGCGGCTGGGCATCTATCAGGTGATGCCGATCACCGACGCCATGACCCGCATCATTCTCAAGGGCGGGGACGAAACCGACATTGCCGACCAGGCCCGGCGTGAAGGCGTGCTCGACCTGCGCCAGGCCGGGTTGTTGAAAGTGAAAGCCGGCCTCACCTCGCTGGAAGAGGTCGAGGCCGTCACCAATATCTAAGGAATCCCCTCTATGGCAACAGCGGCAAAGGCAGTCAAGGATGCCACCTTCCTGTGGGAAGGCATGGACAAGCGCGGCAAGAAAGTCAAAGGCCAGCTGCAGGCCGGCGGCGAAACCGTGGTCAATTCCGTGCTGCGCAAGCAGGGAATCACCGTCACCAAGGTCAGGAAGCAGAGCACCCTGTTTTCCGGCAGCAAGCGCATCACCGACAAGGATGTCACGCTGTTCACCCGCCAACTGGCGACCATGATGAAAGCCGGAGTGCCATTGCTGCAATCGTTCGAAATCGTGGCGCGCGGGCATTCCAATCCATCGATGCAGCGCCTGCTGATGGAAATCAAGGCGGATATCGAAAAGGGCAGCAGCCTCACCCAGGCATTCGGTCGCCATCCGCTGTACTTCGATGCGCTGTTCTGCAATCTGGTGGGGGCCGGTGAATCGGCGGGCATTCTGGACGGGGTGCTCGAACGGCTGGCGGTCTACAAGGAAAAAATCCTCGCCATCAAGAGCAAGATCAAGTCGGCGCTGTTCTACCCCGTTTCCATTATCGTGGTGGCGTTTGTCATCACCGCCGTGATCATGATTTTCGTGATCCCGGCGTTCAAGGACTTGTTCAGCAGCTTTGGCGCCGACCTGCCGGGGCCGACCCTGGTGGTGATGGCGATCTCGGATTTCTTCGTCCAGTGGTGGTGGGCGATTTTCGGCGCCGTCGGCGGCAGCATCTATGCCTTGCTGCAGGCATGGAAACGCTCGCGCAAGGTGCAGATGTTCATGGACCGGGTGATGCTCAAATTGCCGATTTTTGGCGCAGTGATCGAAAAAGCCACCATCGCGCGCTGGACCCGCACCCTGGCCACCATGTTCGCCGCCGGCGTGCCGCTGGTCGAAGCGCTGGAATCGGTGGGCGGGGCGTCGGGCAACCAGGTATTCGTCGAGGCGACCAATAAAATCCGTGGCGAAGTATCGACCGGCACGGCGCTCACGGCGGCGATGCAGAACTCCGGCCGGTTTCCCAATATGGTGCTGCAGATGGCCGCCATCGGCGAAGAGTCCGGGGCGCTCGATTCCATGCTGGGCAAGGTGGCCGATTTCTACGAGGCCGAAGTGGATGACGCGGTCGAAGCGCTGTCCAGCCTGATGGAACCGATCATCATGGTGGTGCTGGGCACGCTCATCGGCGGCATGGTGATCGCCATGTACCTGCCGATCTTCAAGATGGGCTCGGTCGTCTGATGGCGTTGCTGCATGTCGAACCAGCCCTGTTCACCGGGCTGGTTTTTTTATTCAGCTTGCTGGTCGGCAGCTTCCTTAACGTCGCCATCCATCGGCTGCCCAGAATGATGGAGGCCGAATGGCATGCGCAGTGCGCCGAACTGCGCGGCGAGCCCGTTCCGGATGTGCCGCGCTACAACCTGTGGCTGCCGCGTTCGGCCTGCCCGCAGTGCGGCCATACGATCACGGCGCTGGAAAATATTCCGCTGCTGTCGTGGCTGTGGTTGCGCGGCCGCTGCTCGGCCTGCCGCGCGCCGATCGGCGCGCGTTATCCGCTGGTGGAACTGCTTACCGCGCTGCTGTCGGCGGCGGTCGCCTGGAAATGGGGTGCGAGCGTGCAAACCGCGGGCGCGCTGCTCATGATGTGGGCGCTGATCACACTGGCTTTTATCGACCTCGACACGGCCCTGCTGCCCGACAGCCTCACCCTGCCGCTGCTGTGGCTGGGGCTGCTGTTCAATCTGGGCGGGCATTTCAGCAGCCTGCCGGATGCGGTCGTCGGCGCCATGGCCGGCTATCTGGTGCTGTGGCTGGTGTACTGGCTGTTCAAGCTCGCCACCGGCAAGGACGGGATGGGTTACGGCGATTTCAAGCTGCTGGCGGCCATCGGCGCCTGGCTGGGGTGGCAGATGCTGCCTGTCACGTTGTTGCTGTCTTCCGTCGTCGGCGCGGTGGTCGGCATCGCGATGATCGTGCTGGTGAAGCATGACCGGCGCGTGCCGATTCCGTTCGGTCCGTATCTGGCCGGGGGCGGGCTGGTGGCGCTGTTCTTCGGCGCGGACTTGACGCAGGCCTACCTCGGGCAATTCTGATGTTCACGGTTGGCCTCACCGGCGGCATCGGTTCGGGGAAATCGACCGTTGCCGATTGCTTCGCCGTCCATGGCGTGCCGGTGATCGATACGGATGTCATTGCCCGCGATCTGACCGCGCCTGGCGGCGCGGCGCTGGAGGCGATCCGCGCGGCTTTCGGCGAAACGGTGATGCAGGTGGACGGCGGCCTGGATCGCGCTGCCCTGCGTCGGCGCGTCTTCGCCGACGCCGCCGACCGGCGCCGGCTCGAAGCCATTCTGCACCCGCGCATTCGGCGTGCGGTGGAGCAGGCGCGGTCGGCACTCACCGCCCCCTATGCCCTGATCGTGATCCCCCTGCTGGTGGAAACCGGCGGTTACCGCGACCTGCTGAACCGCGTGCTGGTGGTCGATTGCCCCGAAGAACTGCAGATGGCACGGGTGATGGCGCGCAGCGGGCTCGCCCATGACGAGGTGGCGGCCATACTCGCAGCGCAGGCCGGGCGCGCCGAGCGCCTGGCGGCGGCGGACGATGTGATCGTCAACACGGCTTCGCCCGAGGCATTGCGCAGCCAGGTGGCGGCGCTGCACCGGCGTTATCAAGCGCTCGCAAGTGCGCCGCCGCCTTGATTTTCCGTCCGGATCGGCGACAATCGACCGATTGAAACCAACGCGTGCGGCGTGATCCATTACGAATATCCCCTGAGCGAACGCATCCGCACCCTGCTGCGGCTGGAAGATTTGTTCGACCGCTTCGATGCCTATGCCGCGTCGTCCGACCGGCACGCGCATCACGCGGCCCTGCTGACGCTGTTTGAAATGGCGGAAGTGGCGGCGCGCGCCGACCTCAAGTCCGACCTGTTGCAGGAGCTGGACCGGCAAAAAGCCGTGCTGGCCGCGCTGCGCGGAAATCCCCGCGTCCAGGGCCGTACCCTGGAAACCGTGCTGGCGGCGATCGAGGCCGCCCACCATGGCATGTATCAACTGCCAGGCAAGGTGGGCCAGCATCTGCGCGAAGACGACTGGCTGATGACCGTCAAGCAGCGTGCGGCCATTCCGGGCGGGATGTGTGAATTCGATCTGCCGTCCTACCACCACTGGCTGCACCAGCCGGCCGCGGAGCGGGCAGGTCATTTGCAACGCTGGCTGGCGCCGTTCTCGTCCATTCGCGCGGCGGTCGACATCGTGCTCGGCTTGCTGCGCGACAGCGGCCAGCCCGAGCTGCAGCATGTCGAGCACGGGCATTACCAGCGCATGCTGGAATCGCGCAACCCGCAGCTGATCCGCGTCACCCTGATCGACACCCTGCCGTGCGTGCCCGAGATTTCGGCCAACAAGTACATGCTCAACATCCGCTTCGTGCATGCCGGGGCAGGACAGATGCGCGCCTGCACCGATCAGCCGATCGACTTCGACCTGACTTTCTGCACCCTATGAAGCCATCTCCCAAGCCGCCTGTCGTGACCTGCCCGACCTGCGGCGCTGCCGTCAGCTGGACGGCGGCGAGCCGCTGGAAACCATTCTGCAGCGAACGCTGCAAGCTGATCGACCTGGGGCAGTGGGCGACCGAAAAATATCGGGTGCCCGCCGAGGAGCAGGAGCCGGAAGATGGGGCACCGCCAACACAGTGACGGATTCCCCCGTCGCGATCATTTCTTGTAAGTCTTGACGCCGGATTCGGTTCCCAGCAGCAGCACGTCCGCGCCGCGCCGCGCAAACAGGCCGTTGGTGACCACGCCGACGATGTGGTTTAGTGCCGCTTCCAGCGATACCGGGTCGACGATCGACATGCCGTGCACGTCGAGAATGAGGTTGCCGTTGTCGGTGGTGAAGCCTTCGCGCAGGCGTGGCTGGCCGCCGAGTTTCACCAGTTCGCGCGCCACGTAGGAACGCGCCATCGGGATCACTTCGACCGGCAGCGGGAATTTGCCGAGCACCCCGACCAGCTTGCTTTCATCGGCGATGCAGATGAACTGCTTGCTGCAGGCGGCGACGATCTTTTCGCGCGTCAGCGCGCCGCCGCCGCCCTTGATCATGGCGAAATGCTCGGTGATTTCGTCGGTGCCGTCGACGTAGATTTCGAGTTCGCCGACGCTGTTGAGGTCGAGCACCTGGATGCCGTGGCTTTTCAGGCGTGCGGCCGTCGCTTCCGAGCTGGCCACGGCGCCGTCGATGCGGCCCTTGACAGCGGCCAGCGCGTCGATGAAATAGTTGGCGGTCGAGCCGGTCCCTACCCCGATGATGCCGCCGCGGGCGTACTCCACCGCGGCACGCGCCACGGCTTGCTTCATTTCGTCTTGTGTCATGATGTTTTCGTCATTTGGTCGCAGCCCGCTAAGATAGCGGCATCCCCCTATTTTTTCAAACCTCGCACCTGCCGCCATGAGCCAACCCGTCGATTATCTCGAACGCATCCTGACCTCGCGCGTCTACGACGTGTCGGTAGAGTCGCCGCTCGAGGTGGCCCACAACCTGTCGCACCGCCTCAACAACCGGATCCTGTTGAAGCGGGAAGACCTGCAGCCGGTGTTTTCCTTCAAGTGCCGCGGCGCCTACAACAAAATGGCGAAGCTTGCGCAGGCCCAGCTGGCACGCGGCGTGGTGGCGGCATCGGCCGGCAACCACGCGCAGGGGGTGGCGTTGGCGGCGCAAAAGCTCGGCGTGACGGCGACCATCGTGATGCCGGCGACCACGCCCAGGATCAAGGTCGATGCGGTAGCGGCGCGCGGCGCGCAGGTGATTCTGCACGGCGACAACTATGACGAAGCCTGCGATCACGCCATCCTCCTTGCCAAGGAGGCCAAGGCCACCTTTGTCCATCCCTACGACGATCCGGATGTGATCGCCGGGCAGGGCACCGTGGCGATGGAGCTGCTGCGCCAGCATCCCGGCCCGATTCATTCGGTCTACATCCCGGTCGGCGGCGGCGGCCTGATTGCTGGCATGGCGGCGTATATCAAGCGGCTGCGGCCGGAAATCAGGATCGTCGGCGTCGAACCCGAAGACGCCGACGCGATGGCGCGCTCGCTGTGCAAGGGTAAGCGCATCACGCTGCCGCGCGTGGGTATTTTTGCCGACGGCGTGGCGGTAAAGAAGGTCGGCAAGGAAACCTTCCGGCTGTCGCAGCTGTATGTCGACGAAATCATCCGCGTCAACAACGACGCCATCTGCGCGGCGATCAAGGACGTCTTCGAAGACACCCGCTCGATTCTGGAACCGGCCGGCGCCCTGTCTGTTGCCGGGCTGAAAGCGGCGATCGCCGGCGATAAGCTCAAGGGCAAAACGCTGGTCGCGGTGGCCTCCGGCGCCAACATGAACTTCGATCGCCTGCGCCACATCGCCGAGCGCGCCGAGCTGGGCGAAAAACGCGAGGCGGTACTGGCGGTCACCATCCCCGAGACGCCGGGCAGCTTCAAGACCTTTTGCGGCCTGCTGGGCGCGCGCAACATCACCGAATTCAACTATCGCTATTCCGACCCCAGGATGGCGCGCGTATTCGTCGGGCTGTCGGTGCCGGGGGCGGGCGAGGGCGCGCGCGTGGTCGAACTGCTGCAGCGGCACGGCCTGGAGGCGATCGACCTGACCGACAATGAAATGGCCAAGCTGCACATCCGCCACCTGGTCGGCGGGCGCGCCCCCGAGGCCGTCAACGAAGTACTGTACCGCTTTGAATTCCCCGAGCGCCCCGGCGCGCTGATGCAGTTTCTGCAGAGCATGAGCCGCGGCTGGAACATCAGCCTGTTCCATTACCGCAACCATGGTGCCGACTACGGCCGCGTGCTGGTCGGCATCCAGGTGCCGGAAAAGGAAAAACCCGGCTTCCAGAAGTTTCTGGACGAACTGGGCTACCGCTACTGGGACGAATCCCGCAATCCGGCCTACAAGCTGTTTCTTGCCTGAAGCTTATTGCTTCAGGCCGCAGCTGTTGATGCCGAGCAGGCTGTAGGCCGGACAGAACCTGAAGAGCCCGGTCGCCAGCGGCAGCACGCCGATCCAGGCCCATACCGGGCCGCCCATGAGCGCCCAGGCGATGAGGGCGATGCCAGCAAGAATACGAATGATGCGGTCGATATTGCCGACGTTGGCTGTCATGGCGGTTTCCTTGGAAAGTGGCTACGAGGCCTTCACTATAACGTGCACTCCGTATCTGGGGTAATGGCAGCGCGTCGGGCCGCTCCATGGTGAATTCATTCCAGGCGATGCGCGGCGGCTGCATGTTACCCTCGCAGCATGATTCGGAACGGGGTTTTTCTGCTGCTGGCGTTGTCCACGGTGTCTGCCTGGGCCGCGCCGGGCGACGCCGCCGTGCTGAAGGCGCAGCAGGCGTTTGCCGCGCGCAAGCTGGCGAATCTGGAGCATGCCGCGCGCGCCGTGCCGGCCGATCATGTGCTGGCGCCTTATGTCGAATACTGGCGCCTGATGCTGGCGAGCCGTGCCGACGATACGCGCATCGCCGATTTCCTGGCGCGCTATCCGGGCAGCCGCATGGCCGAAGCGCTGCGCGCCGACTGGCTGAAATCGCTCGGCGCGCGCGAAGCGTGGCCGCTGTATCTGGCCGAATACCCGCGTCTCGTCAAGCCCGATATCGCGCTTCAGTGCTATGCCTACCGTGCCGAATCGGCGCTGGGCCATCGCAGTCACCCGCGCGAGGCGGTGACCCTGTGGTTCACCGGACGTGACATGCCGTCGGTGTGCACGCCTTTGTTCGAGCAACTGATCGAGGCCGGACTGATCCGCGAGGAAGACGTCTGGCGCCGCCTGCGGCTGGCGCTGGAAGCCGGCAACCCGAGCGTCGCCCGGGTTGTGTCCAGTGCCTTGCCCGAAGCCCGGCGCCCGGCCGCCGCGCTGTTCGACCTGGCCAGCCGCGATCCCGCGCGTCTGCTCGATGCCGGCAAGCTCGACTTCAGCCGGCGGGGTGACCGCGAAATCGCGCTTTACGCGCTCGACCAGCTGGCCAAACGCAGTACCGGGCAGGCGGAACAGGCGTTGCGCAGGCTGGCGCCGCGCCTTGGCACGGAGGAGCAGCGCACCGCCTGGGCGCGCCTCGCCACCTGGGCTGCGCGTCGCCACGAGACAAGCGCGTTGCCCTGGTTTCAGCAGGCGGGCGCCATGGCGCCCAACGATTTCCAGCGCGAATGGTGGGCACGCGCCGCATTGCGCGCGGCAGACTGGCAGGCCGTGCTGCGCGCGATCGATAGCATGGGCGAGGCCACCCGTGCGCAGTCGATCTGGCGCTACTGGCGCGCGCGCGCCTTGCAGGCCAGCGGCCAGCGTGCGGCGGCGACCCCGGTTTTCCTGGAGTTGTCGCGCGAATTTCACTACTACGGCCAGCTGGCGCAGGAAGAGCTCGGGCCGGTGATGCAGGCGCCGGCCGTCAACAACGCCAAGATGAGCGGCGATGACGTTGCCGCAGTTGGCCGCCAGCCCGGCATCGCGCGTGCGTTGGCCCTGAAGGAACTGGGTCTGCGTAGCGATGCCAGCCAGGAATGGAACTGGTCGATCCGCGAATTTTCTGACGCACAGTTGCTGGCGGCGGCCGAGTTGGCGCGCCGCATGGAATGGTACGACCAGGCGATCAACACAGCCGAGCGTACCCGCGAACTGCATGATTTTGAATTGCGTTTTCTCGCGCCTTACCGCGAACTGGCGCAGCAGGCCGCGCGCGAAAACCAGATCGACGAAGCCTGGGTGTTCGGCCTGATGCGGCAGGAAAGCCGCTTCGTCAACGTCGCACGATCCAGCGTCGGTGCCGCCGGCTTGATGCAGATCATGCCGGCCACGGCGCGCTGGATTGCGCAGCGTCTCGGGATCAAGCGATTTCATCCGGACGAGATGCAGAACCCGGCGAAAAACATTCAGTTCGGCGCGTACTACCTGAAGCATGTGCAAACCAGCCTGGACGGTTCGCCGGTGCTCGCCACCGCGGCCTATAATGCCGGCCCGAGCCGCGCGCAGCGCTGGCGCGATTCCCGGCCGATGGAAGCCGCGGTCTACATCGAATCCATCCCGTTTGCCGAAACCCGTGATTACGTCAAAAAAGTGATGAGCAACGCCATCTATTACGCGGAGCGTTTCGGCCAGCCTTCCGTGCTGCTGAAAGAACGGCTGGGCACGGTGCCGCCGCGCAAGGTCCCAGTTCCCGCCGCCGATCCGGACGCCCAGCTGGAAGTCGAACGGACGGGCGATTAGAATCAGCGTCGACTTATATACTGAAACGGCTCTCATCATGAAGATTGAACGCATCTGCATCCTCGGTGGATCCGGCTTTGTCGGCACCTATCTCGTCAGCCAGCTCGCCGCGCGCGGTCTGGCCGTGCGCGTGCTGAGCCGCCGCCGCGAAATGGCCAAGGAACTGATTTTGCTGCCGACGGTGGAGGTGGTCGAAGCCGACGTGCACGATGAGCAGGAGCTCATCCGCCACTTCCGCGGCATGGATGCCGTCATCAACCTGGTCGGCATCCTGCATGAAAACAAGGTCGGCCGCGTCGATCTGCCGGGCGCGCGCCGCGGTGATTTCCAGCGGGTCCATATCGAGCTGCCGCGCAAGGTCATCCACGCCTGCGGCGAATCGGGCGTGCGCCGCCTGCTGCACATGAGCGCGCTCGGCGCCAACCCGAACTCGCGCTCGGCCTACCAGCGCTCCAAGGGCATTGCCGAAGCGCTGGTGCGCGAGGCCGGGCGGCACCATGTCGAGCACGAAAACTGGTATCTGAACGGTCCCAAGTTCATCCACGGACACGGCCTCGACGTCACGATTTTCCGTCCGTCGGTGATCTTCGGCCGCGGCGACTCCTTCCTGTCGATGTTTGCCGGACTGTTGAAGGCCTTTCCGCTGCTGCCGCTCGCCAACGCGGGGGCACGCTTCGCCCCGGTCCATGTCGAGGACGTCGCGCGCGCCTATGCCGACAGCCTCGACAATCCGGCGACCTACGGCCAGACCTACGACCTGTGCGGCCCCAAGACCTATACCCTGCAGGAACTGGTGAATTATGTCGGCGAAGTGATCGGCAAGCGGCGCAGCATCATTCCACTGGGTAAATGGCCGTCGTATTTCCAAGCCTGGGCGCTCGAATTCAAGCCCGGCAAAAAGCTGATGACGCGCGACAACTACTACGCCATGACGACGGACAACGTCTGCAGCGGCGGCTGGCCATCCGTGTTCGCGTTCCCGCCGGCGGCGCTCGAAGCCATCGCCCCCGAATACCTGCGGGCCGACACGCCGCGCGCGCGCTACGACGCGTACCGGGAAAACGCCCGCCGTTAGGCCCGCCCGCCGCCATGAAAGCCTACATCGTCGGCGGCGCAGTGCGTGACCGGTTGCTGGGCCTGCCGCTGGCCGACCGCGACTACGTCGTCGTCGGCGCCACGCCCGACGACATGATCGCGCTGGGCTACCAGCCAGTCGGCAAGGATTTCCCCGTCTTCCTGCACCCGCAAACGCACGAGGAATACGCCCTGGCGCGTACCGAGCGCAAATCCGGACAGGGCTACAAGGGATTCAAGGTGTACGCCGCGCCGGACGTCACCCTGGAAGAGGATCTGCGCCGCCGCGACCTCACCATCAACGCGATGGCCGAGGACGCGGCCGGCACGCTGGTCGATCCCTATGGCGGACAGGACGATCTGGCTGCACGCGTTTTTCGCCATGTGAGCGAGACGTTTGCCGAAGATCCGGTGCGCATCCTGCGGGTGGCGCGCTTCGCCGCCCGTTTCACCGACTTTGCCGTCGCTCCGGAAACCAACGCGCTGATGCGGCGGATGGTCGACAACAGCGAAGTCGATGCGCTGGTGCCCGAGCGGGTGTGGCAGGAAGTCGCGCGCGGCCTGATGGAAGCGCAGCCGTCGCGCATGTTCCAGGTGTTGCGCGACTGCGGTGCGCTGGCCCGGCTCTTCCCTGAAATCGACCGCCTGTTCGGGGTGCCGCAGCCGCCCGAACATCATCCCGAAATCGATACCGGCGTGCATGTCATGCGGGTGGTCGACTGGGCCGCGCGGCAGGGTTTCAGCCTGCCGGTGCGCTTCGCGGCATTGACCCACGACCTCGGCAAGGGCACGACGCCGCCCGAGTATTGGCCCAGACATCATGGCCACGAAGCCCGGAGCGCAGACCTGGTACGCGCGCTGAGCAAGCGCATCCGCGTGCCGGCCGACTGCCGCGAACTCGCCGTCGCGGTGGCGCGCGAACACGGCAATGTCCATCGTGCGCTGGAATTGCGTGCCGGCACGGTCGTCGAACTGCTGGAGCGCGTCGATGCGTTTCGCCGCCCGGAGCGTTTCGAGGAATTTCTGCGCGCCTGCGAATGCGATTTCCGCGGCCGACCCGGTTACGAGGACAAAGCATTTCCCGCGCCGGCGTATCTGCGGCAGGCGCTGCAGGCGGCGCAGACCATCGATGCCGCCGAAGTGGCGCGCCAGGCCGACCCCGCGCGGATCCGCGACGCGATCTTTCAGGCGCGGACCCAGGCGGTGGCAGCCTGGCGCGCGCGCACGGGAGACTAGGCCCGGAAACATTTCCCGCCCCCGGCCGGCATGGGGGTGCGTGGCGCCGCCCCTCGCCCGGCGGATTTCAGAAACCGTCGCGGGGCGCTTGGCGGCTGCCGGCCTGCTCCCGCAGCTCGGTCTGGGTCGAAGCAGGGATGCCGGGGATTCGCTGTGCGGGCGGAAGCTGCTCTTCGTCGCGATACAGGCCATGGCGGAACACGTACGCCGCATGCTGATAGAACGCGGTCGCCTCCTGCTGCAGCGCCGGGTCGGCGCGCGGCGCCACGGGCAGGTTCTGCGCATCGACGGCAAAGACTTCCGCCTTGCGCCGGGGCTGCAACACGGCCAGGCGACCGTTTTTCAGATAGCCCAGCGTCTGGTAGTTGGCGACGAAGGCGCGGTCGCCCGCTCGCGGGGCGTGCAGGATATCCCGCCCGAAGAACTTGCTGTAGTAGCTCACCCCGAGCATGCCCAGCAGCGTGGGCGCAATGTCGATCTGCGACATGAGCCGCTCCACCCGCTGCGGCTTGAGGTGTTTGGGCGCATAGAAAAACAGGGGAATCCGGTACTTGTCCACCGGGATGTTCACCGTGCCGCGTGCATTGGCGCCATGGTCTGCGGTGACGATGAACAGGGTGTCATCGAACCAGGCTTGCTTGCGCGCCTCGGCGAGCAGATGGCCGATGGCGTAGTCGGCATACTTCACCGCGCCCTCGCGCCCGCTGCCCGAGGGGATGTCGATACGGCCCGCCGGGTAGGTGTAGGGGCGATGATTGCTGGTGGTCATGATGTGCACGAAGAACGGCCGCGAACCCTCGCCGCGCTGCGCCGAACGATGGATATGGCCGAGAGTGTCGAGCACGTGGTCGAACAGGAACTCGTCAGCGACGCCCCAGATATTGGCGAAACCAATGCGTTCGGCGGGAATGTCGGTGCGATCGATGGTGCGGTAGTCGTTGCGGTCGAAGAAGGCGTTCATGTTGTCGAAATAGCCGTAGCCGCCGTAGGCGAAGCGCACTTCGTAGTTGAAATCCTCGAGCACGCTGCCGAGCGAGAACAGTTCCTCGTTCCTCGGGCGCCGCACGATCGACTGGCCGGGCGTCGGCGGCAGCGCCAGCGCCAGCGCCAGCGCCTCCAGGCCGCGCACGGTGCGGTTGCCGGTGGCGTAAACGTTCGAGAACCACAGGCCTTCCCGCGCCAGCCGGTCCAGGTTCGGCGTCAGGCCGCGCGGGTCGCCATAAGCGCCGAGAAATTCCGCGCCCATGCTTTCGATGCTGATCAGCACGACGTTGAGGCGCTGCGGCGCCGCGGTCGACGGGATCAGCCGCTCCACCCCGCCGGCAGGCTGTTTCGCCAGCCACGCGCCGCCGTCCTGCGCCAGCGTGCGGCGCACGATGGCGAAAGCCTGCTGCGGCGGCAGCGCGGCATAGAAGCGTTCGAAATCCAGCTCGTTGCGACGGTTGGCGGCGAAGAAGGAATAGATGCCATTGCCGGCCAGCTCGTTGACGTGATCGCTGGCGCTGCGGTTCTTGAGATCGCCATCGAGGCCTGCGGCCAGCCCCGCCACGGCGGCCGCCCAGGCGCCGACCCAGAGCAGACGGGAACGCCAGGGCCAGGGCGCGCGGGCTGCGGCATAGATGCGGCGCATGAAGGGCAGCCACCACAGCACCGCCAGGACCGCGAGTCCGGCAAGGACTTTCCCCACCGGATAGCTCTCGCGGATGTTGCCGATGACCTCGTGCGAATAGAGCAGATAATCGACGGCAATGAAATTGAAGCGGGCGCCGAATTCTTCCCAGAAGAACCATTCCGACACCGCGGTCAGCAGCAACACGAACGTCAGCGCGACCAGCAGCGCCATGCCGGCTGCGCGCATCACATGCCAGCGCGCGAAGCGGTCCGGCATCAGCGCCAGCAGCAGGACCACCGGCGCCGTGAAATACACCGCCGCCGCCAGATCGAACAGCAGGCCGAAGCCGAAAATCTGTACATAGGAAGCGATGCCCGGCGGAATGCTCACTTCCGGCCGCGTCATCAGGACAAGACGGGTCGCCATGGCAAACACGATCAGGGTCAGGGCGAGGGCAAAGGCAGGGAGCAGGCGCTGCGGGGGGGATGCGTTCGGCATGGGCGTGGGCCAGTTCCTGGCAGGGTGAGATGTCCGGGGCAATGATGGTAGGCCAAGTCGGCACGCCGCTCCAGCCGGATTACCGGAATGAGAGCCGCGCTGCGGGAAACGGTTCACTGCAGCCCATGCCTCATCGCATGACGGCAAAGCCCCGCTGCCGCTCGGTTTGAAAAACCCGCACGCCTTGTCACAATGACCCGAACACGGAGGGAACCCCATGCGTATCTGGATCGGGCTGGCGGGAGGAATGTGGACGGCGCTGGCGCTGGCCACCCAGGTGGTGGATTTTTCGCCGCAGGGCAGCGTCAAGGACGTGCGTCAGGCAGCGGCAAGATTCGACCAGCCGGTGGTGGCGCTGGGCGATCCGCGCGCAGCCGATCCGTTCGAGGTGGATTGCCCGGTGGCGGGCAGCGGCAAGTGGCTCGACGACCACACCTGGATCTACGACTTCGAGCGCGGCCTGCCGGGTGCTGCGCGCTGCGCGTTCACGGTTCGTGAGGGGCTGAAGGATGCGGCCGGGCAGCCGGTGAAAGCGGAAGACTTCCGGTTCGACACCGGCGGTCCGCAGGTGCTGGCGCTACGCCCCGTCGATGGCAGCAGTGACATCGACGAGCGGCAGACCTTCGTGCTGACATTCGATACGCGGGTGAAGCCCGGCACCCTGGCGAGCCGGGCGTCGTGCCAGGTGACGGGACTGGCCGAGCGCATCGAAGTGGAGGTGCTGCAGGGGGCGGCGCGTGAAGCGGCCCTGCGGCCATTGAAAGACGGCAACGACCCTTTGTTCCGCCGGCGCTTTGCGCCCAATGCCGATACCACGGAGGTGCTCCGCTGCCGGCGCCCGCTGCCGAACGAGAGCCGGGTCAGCCTGGTGCTGGACGCCGGCGTCGAAGCGGGCAATGGACTGGCGAGTCGCGACGCGCAGACGTTTGCGTTCCGTGTGCGCCCGGCGTTTTACGCGCGCGCGACATGTGGCAAGGTCAACCCGCGCGCGGCGTGCAATCCGCTCACGCCGATCCGGGTCGGCTTCGGTGGCGCGATCAGGCGCGAAGACGCACGCCGGGTGCGCCTCAGCGACGCCGCAGGGCGCAGTTGGGCGGCGCTGCCGGAAACCGGCGCGGCGGATTCCCCGTGGCTGGAGCGGCTGCGTTTTGCTGGCCCCTTTCCGGAAAAGACGGTGCTCACGCTGAGCCTGCCCGCCGCGCTGCGTGACGAGGACGGCCGCGCGCTGGCCAATGCCGCGCAGTTTCCGCTGGCGCTCCGCACCGATGCCTATCCGCCGCTGGCCAAATTCCCGGACGCGTTCGGCGTGCTCGAAGCGGCGCACCCAGTGTTGCCGGTCACGCTGCGCAACCTGGAAACCGCTGCCGGCGGCCGCGCCCTGGCGCTGCCGGGCAAGCTGGCAGCGGTGCGCGATGGCGCCGACAGCATGGTGATCAACTGGCTTCGGCATCTGGAAAGCGTGCGCTACGGCCGCCCGAGCCCCGGCGCCCGTCCGCAGAAGCTGCCCGCGCGTCAGCCCGCGGGCAGCTTTTCGGTGCTGGAAAACGTCAGCCCGCTGGCTGGATTGAGCGTATCCAAGCCGGGCGGCAGCCAGGCTTTCGAGGTCGTCGGCATTCCGCTGCCAGGACCGGGGTTTTATGTGGTCGAACTCGCCAGTCCGAAACTTGGCGCGGCCTATCTCGACGGCCAGGGCGCGTATCACACCCACACTGCAGCGCTGGTCACCAATCTGGTGGTGCATTTCAAGGCCGGGCGCGAGTCCTCGCTGGCGTGGGTGACGGCACTGAATTCCGGCCAGCCGGTGGCCGGCGCGCAGATAGCAGTGAGCGACTGCAAGGGCACGCTGAAATGGCAGGGGGCGACCGACGCACAGGGGCGCGCCCGCATTGCACAGACCCTGGGCGAGGCCACGCACTGCAGAAACTGGCCAGGCGGTTGGTTCGTTTCGGCGCGGGTCGGCCAGGATCGCAGCTTCACCCTGTCGTCATGGGACAACGGCATTGAATCGTGGCGCTTTAACCTGCCCGCGAGCGAGGTGTGGACGCCGGAGATCGCGCATAGCGTGCTCGACCGCAGCCTGTTCCGGGCGGGCGATACGGTGGCGATGAAGCATTTCATCCGGCTGCGCTCGGGCAGCGGTTTCGCACTGGCGGCGCAAAAAAGCCTGCCGAAAAAACTCACCCTCACCCATGCCGGCAGCGGGCAGGCCTATATTCTGCCGGTGAAATTCGACCCGCAGGGCATCGCCGAAACGCAGTGGGCCATTCCGCGCGAGGCCCGGCTGGGCGCGTACGACATTACTCTGGGCGAAGGCGAGCGGGCGCGGCAGTCGGGCCGGTTCACCGTGGCGGCGTTCCGCCTGCCGACAATGCGCGCACAGATCAGTCTGCCGCAAACTGCGCTGGTGAGCACGCCGGCTGTCAGCGTCGATGTCGGGGTGCAGTACCTGTCGGGCGGCGGCGCCAGCCTGCAGCCGGTCAAGCTGCGCAGCCTCGTCGAACCGGCCACTTATGCCAGCGCGGCATTCCCCGGCACCCTCTTTGCCAACGGCAACGTCAAGGAAGGGGTCAGTCGCGAGGCGGCGGTGGGCGACGGATTTTATGAGCTGGAAGACGGTGCCGATCCGGTCGTGCCGGCCGCGCGGCAGACCCTGGCGCGCACGCAGGCGGCCACGCTTG
>ERZ761609.1620-NODE-1620-length-18978-cov-11.877715_pt1 | contig 18978 bp, 16 predicted proteins | sample MGYA00511163_ERZ761609 | MGnify/ENA primary metagenome ERZ761609 (study PRJEB28899, sample SAMN02445070) | bioreactor sludge metagenome | biome: EBPR sludge | place: Australia: Brisbane, Thorneside Wastewater Treatment Plant | collected 2011-12-16 ... | reverse complement strand
GCTCCAGGCGGCCACGGAGACCAGCAGCGGAAACGCCAGCCGGCAGGGCGCGGGAAAGCCCAAAGCATGACCACCCGGCGAATCAGCCGGGCGCAACAGCATCAGGCATTTGCGCGAGCCATCGGCGCTGGTCAGGTCATAGCCGCCGGCGACGGTCTGCACCACGGGGGCGGCGGGACTTTTTTGCGTCTGCTGGGCGAGTGCGGCTCCTGCTGCAAGCAGTGCGACGAAAGCGATCTTGCCACGCAGCGCCATGGCGATTGGCTCACCCCTTGCTCAGCGGCCATGGCGTCTCGGCCACCGGCGTCAGCGGCGGTCTGCCTTCGGCGATTGCCAGCACGTTGTCGACGACAAGCCGCCCCATCAGATCGCGGGTATGACGGGAAGCGGAGCCAACATGGGGCAGCAGCACCACATTGTCGAGGTCGAAGAACGCCGCAGGCACCTTCGGTTCATGTTCGAAGACATCGAGGCCGGCGCCGAGAATGCGGTTGCCCTGCAACGCCGCGAGCAGCGCCGGCTCATCAACCACTGTCCCGCGCGCAACGTTGATCAGGATCCCGTCAGGCCCCAGCGCATCCAACACCGCCGCATCGACCAGCCGATAAGTCGCTGCGCCGCCCGGCAGGATCAGCATCAGGATATCGACGTCGCGCGCCATGGCGACGAGGTCTGAATAGAAGGGATAGGCGACATCCGCCTGCCGCGTGCGGCCATAGTAGGCGAGCTTCAGGCCAAAGGCCTCGGCGCGCCGGGCGATGGCCTTGCCGATGCGGCCCAGGCCGACGATGCCCATGCTACGGCCGCGCAAAGATGCCGTCAGCGGGTAATTGCCCTCCTTTTCCCAGCGCCCGGCCCGCAGATAGCGCTCGGCCTGCGGCAGCTTGCGCACGGTCATCAGCAGGAGGCCGATGGCCGTATCAGCCACTTCCTCGTTGAGCACATCGGGCGTGTTGGTGACGACAATGCCGCGCTCGGCAGCGGCGGCGGCATCGACCATGTCGTAGCCGACGCCAAAATTGGAAATGATCTTCAGGTTGGGAAAACGATCGAGTTCGGATGCATCGATGCGCGTTCTGAACCCGCCGACCAGAGCCCGGATCCCGGCTCCCTGATCCTTGAGAAAAGTGGCAAGGTCAGGCTTTTCCCATAGCAAATGGGTCGGCAGCCGACGGGATAGACCATCCCGAATGAGGGGCATGACCGGGCCATGGATGGCTACCTGAAAAGCACTCACGGCAAAAATCCTCGCACGATGGGGTTGGCCGAGGACCACCGTAAAGGATGTATCGCTTGTCTGACAACCAGGATTGCAGCGCTGTGCTACGCTCCGGCTCTCAGTCCTCGTCCCCGTCTGTATCGTCGGCCTCGGCGGAATCCTGATCAGCAGGAGAGAGCGCGTTGGTCAGCTTCTTCAGGCCCTTGCGCAGACGGCGGTGAGTCTTGTCGTCGAGGGCATCGGCGATATCGGCCTCGACCTTGTCCAGGCGCCCGGCGAGAACCTTGGCGCGCTTGATCCCTTCCGGAGTCAGGGCAACGGACGATTTGCGGGCATCCTCTGCGATGCTGTTGCGCTCGATGAGGCCCTGCGCCAGCAGCCGGTTGACGGTTTTCGACACAGTGGGCGGACGCACCTTCAAGACCTCGGCCAGCGCGCCGATGGTCATTGCGCCATTTTCGGCAAGGTGCAGGACCAGCCCTTCCTGGCCCGGAAAGAAGCCCAGTCCCTCGAATGCGACGGTCAGGCGCTGCCGATGCCGTCGCGCCGCCCGTTGCAGCCATTCCCCTGTACCTGTACTCATGTTGCTCCCCGTGGCATTTCGGCCGGAACGACGGCTTGCAAGCCGGCGGTTCCAGCGTCATCTAGGCACCATGGCATCCGTTCACGACAATCTTGTGACACTCGACGTCAGCGGCATGACCTGCGCAGCCTGCGCCGCTCGTCTGCAGCGTGTGCTCGCCGCTGTGCCTGGAGTGGTCTCTGCCGATGTCAGCCTCCCGCTCGAACGGGCCGATGTCGACTGGCCGGCAGGACAATCGGTCCAGGTGCTGATCGGGGCGGTGGAGGCGGCTGGGTTCCACGCCAATCTGCGCGGCGCCAGTTCCGAGGCGCGCAGGATCGCCCGCGAGGCGCGCGCAATCAGACGGCGGCAGGAGGATCGCCGCACCCTGCTGCTGGCCGCACTAGCCTGCGGCCTCGCGTTGCCCTTCTGGATCGACATGCTGCGGATGATGGCAAGCGGCGATCATGCTCCGCTGCTGCACCCAGCTGTGCAGGCGGTGCTGGCCGGTCTGGCCCAGCTTATCTGTGGCGCACGGTTCTATCGCGGCGCTGCTGCGGCCTTGAGGGGCGGGGCAGCCAATATGGATGTGCTGGTCGTGCTTGGCACCAGCGCGGCTTATGCACTGAGCCTGTTCAATCTGCTCGCCGACCGGGTCCACCATGGCGGGGGGCTCTATTTCGAGGCGGGGGTGACGGTGCTTGCCTTCCTGCTCATCGGCAAGGTGATGGAGGGGCGTGCCCGCCATGGTGCCAGCGAGGCACTTGAGGCATTGGCAGCCGGGGCTCCGCGACATGCGCTGAGGATCGTTGACGGGGTGGAAACACTTGTGGAGGCAGCGAGCCTTAAGCCGGGGGATGTGGTGGCGGTGCGCCCTGGGGCGCAGGTGCCGGCCGACGGGCGCATTATCGAAGGCGCTGCGGCTTTCGATGAATCGCTGCTGACCGGCGAGAGCCTGCCGGTGGCGCGCGGCGTCGGCGATGCGGTGATCGCCGGAGCGATCGCTTCGGGCGGGAGGGTGCTTGTCGATGTCACGGCGAGCGGCGATGACACGCGGCTGCAACGGATCGGCCGACTGATCGAGGATGCCGATATTGCCCGTTCGCCGACCCAGCAGCTGGCTGACCGGATTTCAGCTGTTTTCGTGCCGCTGGTGATTGCGGTAGCGCTTGTGGCCGGCATCGGTTGGTGGCTGGCACTCGGCGCGCTTGAACCGGCATTGCTGACGGCGGTTGCGGTGCTGGTGGTCGCCTGTCCCTGCGCGCTCGGTCTGGCGACGCCGATTGCGCTGGTCGCTGGCGCCAATGCGGCGGCACGGGCGGGGCTGATCGTGTCCGACCATGCGGCGCTCGATACGGCCGGCCGGCTTGACCGGGTCGCGTTTGACAAGACCGGAACACTGACATGCGGTGTCGCGGATGTGGTGGGCATTGCCGTTGTGCGCGGCACAGCGCTGGAAGCACTGCGGCTGGCTGCAGCCCTTGCCGCCCGGTCCGACCATCCGCTCGATCAGGCACTGGTTCGTCGGGCATCCGTGCAGGGGCTGGCATTGCCGCCAGCCGACGAATTTTCAGCCGAACCGGGACGCGGCGTGCGCGGCAGGGTCGAGGGCCGCATGATCTGCATGGGCAATGCGGCATTCCTGGCGGAACAGGGTGTGGCGATCGTCGAGCCTGCGTCGGTGCTGGACGATCCGTCGCTGGCCGCCGCCGGGTCGCTGGTGCTGCTTGCGGATGAGGCTGGCTTGATCGCAGCAATCGGATTTGCCGATGCGCCGCGCCCGGAAACCGCCGAGGCGTTGCACCGGATTGCTGCTCTTGGCCTCAAGCTCACCGTGCTGTCCGGTGACCGGCCGGAGGCGGTCGCAGCCTTCGCCCGGCCGTTGGGACTGGGCGATGCCCGTGCCGGCCTTGCGCCCGATGCCAAGATCCGCATGATCGAGGCAATGCGACGGGACGGGGAGGTGGTGGCGCTGGCCGGCGATGGCGTCAATGATGCGCCGGCGCTGCGTGCGGCCGATCTCGGCATTGCCATGGGCAGCGGGACCGAGGCAGCCAAGGCCGCGGCCTCCGTCACCCTGGCCCGGCCCGACCCGCGTCTGGTCGCAACCTTGATCGAGGCGGGACGGGCGACGCGGCGCACCATCGCCGAGAACCTGGCCTTCGCCTTCCTGTTCAACGGCGTCGGTATTCCGCTGGCGGCGATGGGCAAGTTGTCGCCGGTGTTGGCAGGAGCGGCGATGGCTGCGTCTTCGGTCTCGGTGGCGCTGAATGCCTGGCGGCTGGCCATCCGGCGCTTTGGCTGAGGCTGCTGGCTATTCGGCCCGCCACGGATAGGTCCAGGTTTCAGTCAGCACACGCGAGCCAGCCTTGAGAAAGGCCCTGAGATCGGTCAACTGACCGGGCGGGGCCTCGATATCGATCATGGCGCGGAAGCCCTGTATCGACGGGTTCGGCATCAGGGCTGCGCGCGTGACCTTGCCGACCGACGCCGAAGCGACAATCTGAACCGATTGCGGGGCCAGCATCTGGAAGGCCAGATCGCCGCCGGCAAAATCGATGATGAACCGCGTTGACCCGGCCGGTGGCGTCTCGCCGGAGCCAAGGGCCCGGGCCCGCGTGCGGAAGGTGTTGAGAGCCATGCCGCCGGGGTTGAGATCGGCGGTGCCCGAGAGCGAGCGCATGCGATAGCGGATGGTCAGGTTCTGGCCGGGTTCGAGCGGCGCCTTCGGACGCCAGAAGGCGACAATGTTGTCGTTGGTCTCGTCGGAGGTCGGGATCTCGATGAGTTCGATCTGCCCTTCGCCCCAGTTCTCATGCGGTTCGATCCAGTAGCCGGGCCGGCGTTCATAGGCCAGATCGAGATCCTGATAATGCTCGAACGTGCGGTCGCGCTGCATCAGACCGAAGCCGCGGACATTGGTATCGAGAAACGCCGAGGTCTCCACCTCCTTCGGATTGCGCAGCGGACGCCACAGCCATTCGCCGGAGCCCGAATGGATCAGCAGCCCGTCCGAATCATGCAGTTCGGGGCGATAATCATCGCTGTGGCGCTGGTCGTTCTCTCCGGCAAGGAACATCGAGGTCAGCGGGGCAAGGCCAAGCCGGGCAACCGGCTGGCGTGCAAACACTGTGGCCACAACCTCGACCACGGTCTCCGGCCCAGGAAAGACGACGAACTGGAAGGCCCCGGTCAGACTTGCGCTCTGCATCAGGGCATAGAGCGTGACACGGTCCGCATCTGCATCCGGTGTCTCGATCCAGACGTCGGTAAAGACGGGGAATTCCTCGCCCTCCTTGCGACCGGTGTTGATCGCAAGTCCGCGCGCCGACAGGCCATAGCGCTGGTCGCGCGACAGGAAGCGGAAATAGCTGGCGCCCAGGAAGGAAATCAGTTCGTCGTGCACACGCGGATCATTGAGCGGGGCGTGCAACCGGAAGCCGGCAAAGCCCAACCCGACCGGCAGCGGGCGCTCGACCTTGACGCGCCCATAATCAAAGAGATTGGCAGCATAGGGAACCGGCGTGGGAATGCCATCCCGGATCAGGTTGACGGTCATCGGCCGGTTGTAGAGGAAGCCGGGGTGAAACAACTGAAGCCGGAAAGGACTGCCGGGCTGATTGAAAAAAGCCTTGTCGGGCTTGAAACGGATGTCCCGCCAGGTGTCGAAATCGAGCCGGGCGATCGGTTCGGGCAGCGGGGCCGGGTTGATGTCGAACGGCACGTTCAGCGCTTCGCTTGCCTTCTTCACCACATCGTCGAAACGGAAACGCGGCTTTGGCGGCTGGCCATTGCCAACCGGGGCGGCCGGGCCGGTCTGAGCCGGTGCGGAGCCGACGGTGCCAAGCAGGGCGGGTGTAAGAATGGTCCCCGAAGCGAGCATCAGGGTGCGGCGATTGATGGTCACGACTGTCGTCCTGCACGTTGCGGTGAGCCTGCATGTGGCGAGCCTTGCGGGCGCCGTCAAGGCAGAGCGTTCGGCAGGCCTTCTCCGGCATTAACCATGGAGCAAGACCCATCCACACCGATGGGGTTAAATTTTGGTCAGGAACGCGATTTTTTCTTGTAACGGCAAGCCATCGAACGTATACGCGGTGTTGCCCAATTTCGCACGTGCCTGTGGCTGCGTGCTGGTCGGTGGATCTCCGGACAAGAGGCCGGAAAAACGCCAATCGTTTGGGAGGGGAGCGAGGCTTCGCAACCCTTCCTGAATACGGACCAGCAGCCGGAGGCGAACCGGCGGCCCCGCCCGAAGCGGGTGACGCGAGCTCAAAGCAACGACGGAGCGGGCTTTTTTGGTCTCGGTCGGCCCTCCAAAGGCTGGCTACCGAAGAGGCTTGTCCATCTTGCCGGGCGTGCGGTCGGGGCTCCCCCTTCCAAACGATGGCGTGTCAGTCAGTCGGTTAACGATTCGTTAACCGACGGCCAGCACGGCAGACGGCGCAGCACCATCGGCTCCGCAAGGCGCCGGTCCGGGTCGCGATCGCTCACGTATTCCTGCGTTTCCAACGCGCGGGGCGAGGGCTGAAAGCTCCCGATCTCTTGAATCGCTTTCCGGACCTTTCCGGAAGAGGGAGGCTGCCATGACGGAGCGTATCCGTGAATTTCTCCGCACCCGCCGTGACGATGGCCCTTGCGTGGTCGTTGATCTCGACATTGTGCGCGACAATTATCTGACCTTCGCCAAGGCACTGCCTGACACGCGCGTGTTCTATGCGGTCAAGGCCAATCCGGCGTGGGAAATCCTCGAGCTTCTGACCAAGCTCGGTTCCTCGTTCGATTGCGCCTCACTGGGTGAGATCGAGGACGTGCTGGCGGCTGGCGCCACGGCTGACCGCATCTCCTTCGGCAATACCATCAAGAAGGAGCGCGACATCGAGCGCGCCTACGAGCGCGGCGTGCGCCTGTTCGCGGTCGATTGCGAGGCCGAGGTTGACAAGATCGCCCGCGTTGCGCCGGGCTCCAAGGTGTTCTGCCGCATCCTGTGCGATGGCAAGGATGCCGAGTGGCCGTTGTCGCGCAAGTTCGGCTGCGAGCCGGAAATGGCGCCCCGGGTGCTGGAGCATGCCCATCGCAGCGGTTTGTCCGCGTATGGCGTGTCGTTCCATGTCGGATCGCAGCAGCGCAATCCGGAAGTGTGGGACGGCGCGCTTGCCTCGGCGGCCTGGATCTTCCGTGAAATGGCCGAGCGCGGCATCACGCTGTCGATGGTCAATCTCGGCGGCGGTTTTCCGACCAAGTATCTCAAGGAGATCCCGGGGGTCCCGACCTATGGTCAGGCGATCTTCCGGTCGCTTCGCAAGCACTTCGGCAACCGTCTGCCCGAGACGATCATCGAACCGGGCCGCGGCATGGTCGGCAATGCCGGCATTATCGAGACCGAGGTCGTGCTCGTCTCGAAGAAGTCGGACAAGGATACGGTGCGCTGGCTCTATCTCGACATCGGCAAGTTTCATGGCCTGGCCGAGACGATGGACGAGGCGATCCGCTATCCGATCAAGACCCCGCGCGACGGGGATGATCTGGTGCCGTATATCGTGGCCGGACCGACCTGCGATTCGGTTGACGTGATGTACGAGAAGGAGCCGTATCTGCTGCCATTCTCGATCGAGATCGGCGACAAGCTGCTGATCGAAGGGGCCGGCGCCTATACGACGACCTATTCGAGCCAGAACTTCAACGGCATCCCCGGCCTCAGGCAGTATGTGATCTGAGGCTGTCCCCTCCCCACGCGGGGAGGGGCGTTCGACAACCTCCCGAACGGCGACCCGGAAACGGGTTGGTGCGAGGGTCTCTTCCTGAGGGAAGGAGACTTTCGAGATGCTGCGCATTCTTGAAGAACATCCGTCCGATGCGGCGGACCGCGAAGCCCTGCTGGATGCAGCCTTCGGGGCCGATCGCTTTCTGAAAACCTCCGAGCGGCTGCGCGAAGGCCGGCTGCCGGCCGCCGGGCTGGCTCTGGTGGCCAGGGATGGCGAGGCGCTTGTCGGCACCCTGCGCCTCTGGCATGTGGCGACCGGAGATGGCCGCCCGGCGCTCATGCTCGGGCCGCTGGCGGTTGCCGGGAGCCATCGCGATCAGGGGATCGGCGGCAAGCTGATGCGGCGTGGCCTGACGATCGCCGGTGCGCGCGGTCATGGCGCTGTGCTGCTGGTTGGCGACGAACCATATTATCGTCGCTTTGGCTTCTCGCGAACATTGGCGAAAGCTCTCGATCTGCCGGGCTGGTATCAGCCGGAGCGGTTTCTTGGCCTTGAGCTCAAGCCGGGCGCACTGACAGGCGCATGTGGCATGGTGCACGCCACCGGTCCGCTTGATCCGGCGATCGACACGCCGGCGACGCTGTCCATGAAGGCCGCTTCCGGCGCCGAGATGCGGTAGATGGCTGTTTTTGATTGACGCGAGCGGTCGGGCCTTTCAAAACCCTGCCGCCTGCGTTTTTTTCGTTTTGCACCATGCGGAGTAAAAAGATGACCCAGTGGCCCAACCACGGAACGATCAGCGGCCCGATCGTGATGATCGGCTTCGGCTCCATCGGCAAGGGCACGCTGCCCTTGATCGAGCGCCATTTCAGTTTCGATCGCAAGCGGTTGGTGGTCATCGATCCTGAGGACAAGGACAAGGCGCTGGTCGAGAGCCTCGGCTATCGCTTCATTCACGAGGCAGTGACGCGCGAGAACTACAAGGATTTGCTCAAGCCGCTGCTGACGGTCGGCGGCGGGCAGGGCTTCTGCGTCAATCTGTCGGTCGATACCTCGTCGGTTGACATCATGACCTTCTGCCAGGAGATCGGCGCCTTCTATGTCGATACCGTCAACGAGCCGTGGGCGGGGTTCTATTTCGATGCCTCCAAGGGGCCGGAAGCGCGTTCCAACTATGCGCTGCGCGAGGTGACGCTGGCGGCCAAGCAGAAGGCGCAAGGCAAGACGACGGCGGTGTCCTGTTGCGGCGCCAATCCGGGCATGGTGTCGTGGTTCGTCAAGCAGGGCCTGCTCAACATCGCCTCCGACCTGAAGCTGTCGTTCAGCGAGCCGAAATCCCGTGAGGACTGGGCGGCGCTGATGCAGGCGGTCGGCGTCAAGGGCATCCATATTGCCGAACGCGACACGCAGCGTTCGAAGAAGCCCAAACCGATGGATGTGTTCGTCAATACCTGGTCGGTGGAAGGCTTCGTCTCGGAGGGCATGCAGCCTGCGGAACTGGGCTGGGGAACGCATGAGAAGTGGATGCCGGAAAATGGCCGCACCCATGACAAGGGCTGCCAGGCGGCGATCTTTCTTCTGCAACCCGGCGCCAACACCCGGGTTCGCTCCTGGTGTCCGACGCCGGGGGCGCAGTACGGCTTCCTCGTCACCCATAATGAGTCAATTTCGATCGCCGATTACTTCACCGTGCGCGATGCTTCCGGAAAGGCGGTTTACCGGCCGACCTGCCATTACGCCTATCACCCGGCCAATGATGCAGTCTTGAGCCTGCATGAAATGTTCGGTGCGGGCGGCAGGCGCCAGTCCTCGTGGCACATTCTCGACGAGAACGAGATCGTCGACGGGATCGATGAACTCGGCGTTCTGCTCTACGGCCATGGCAAGAATGCCTATTGGTATGGTTCCCAGCTCTCGATCGAGGAAACGCGCCGCGTCGCGCCCTATCAGAATGCGACCGGCCTGCAGGTGACCTCGGCGGTGCTGGCCGGTATGGTCTGGGCGCTCGAGAACCCCAAGGCGGGCATTGTCGAAGCCGACGAAATGGATTTCCGCCGCTGCCTTGAGGTGCAGATGCCCTATCTCGGCCCGGTGGTCGGCGCCTATACCGACTGGACGCCGCTCGCTGGTCGCGAGGCGCTGTTCAAGGAGGATCTCGACAGGTCCGACCCTTGGCAGTTCCGCAACATCCTGGTGCGGTAGGACGCGCCGCCTATCGCCGGTAATATCGGCGGTAGGCAAGCCAGCGGTCGAACGACCTTTTCGGCCAGGTGAAAAGACGCAAGGCCAGCCAGCCAAAGAAGGCACCGACGGCGGCGAAGAAACCGCCCTCGGCATTGATCGGAACGGCCGGCGAGAAGTCCCGCATCGCCGCCGATACGATGTCGCGGTCGCCATGAGCCAGCATGGTGGTGACACGCAAGAGCGTATTGTCTTCCTTGAGCCGGACCTCCTGATCCGAAAGGCGGGTAAAGCGCGCGATGGTCTCGGCCATCGCGATGCCCCGCTTGCGGATCAATTCATCCTGATTGGCGCGGTGGCGTTCAAGGGCGGCGGCAGAGTCAAGCCCCTCGGATTTGGCATCGGTTTCGAACCGCGTGACGATGGTGCGCAGCTCATCAACCGCACCGCCAAGGCGCTGACGGTACTGCTGGGCTAGTTCCGGCAATTGCGCCCCGGCCAGACCCGAGGCCAGCATCCATCCGGCGAACACCAGGCGTCCAAAAATCATGCGGCCTCCCGTCGAGTTCATTTTTCGCCGAGCCGGGCCCAATTGCAAGGGGGCAGTCCGTCGCGTCGTTCCACGCATCCGGGCCGACGGTGCCCCGGCGCGGTGTCGCAGGCATTCCGCGCCTGCGGCCTTATGAACCCGGCAGGGTCAGCAGTCCGGCCGCGCCGTCCTCGGTTCCGAACAACAGGCGATTGCCGGCTCCATCCCAGGCCAGCGCGGTGATCGCGCCCCCGGCCTCGGCGTTGCGCACCAGCAATTCGGAAGCATCCGTCAGCCGGACCAGCATCACCAGCCCATCCTCGTAGCCGATGGCAAGCACCAACGCCTTGGGGTGGAACGCGCAACGCGTCACGCGGTGCGGCCGCACGCCGCATTCGCGCGGAGCCTTGCCCATCGGACCTGTGCCCGAAAACGGCCAGATGATCGCCGCTTCGGCTCCCGACGTGGCCAGCCATTCGCCATCGCTGGACCAGGACAGCGAACGGGTTTTCGCCGGATAGCCCGACATGCGCATATGTGTCTTCTCGGGCAGTCGCCAGCCATGCAGCTGATTCTCCTGCATCGAGGAAACGACAAAGCGGCCATCGGGTGACCAGGTGATGTCGAGATGCACGCCCTTCCAATCGAGCTTTTCGGGCGCTGCCTCGGTGTTGGGAAACCACAGGCTCGCCCCGTCGACATGCGACAGTGCCAGTCGGTAGCCCTTGGGCGCGAAGGCCAGGCCACGCGAGGAGGACGGCGCGGCGAGCGACCTGACCGTTCCCTTGGCGTCGCGGGCCCGCACGGTCCTGGAAAAACTCCAGGCGGCTGAGCCGTTGGGGCCAAGCGCCACGGCGTCGATCCAGCGACCGGGTTCCTCGGCCAGCACGGTCAGGCCACCTTCGGCATCCGTCAGCACAACCCTGCCGTCATCACCGCCGGTAACCATCCGCCTGCCATCGGCGGCGGCGACCAGTATGGCGGCATCAGGATGGGCAGGCACGGCTCGCGCACCCTGGCCCCAGCCAAGCCGGATGCTGCCATCGCCCAGCGCCAGCGCTGGTGCTTCTCCCAGAAACACCGCAGCGGTGACATGTTCGCCAGTGGCTATTGCGACGACGTGCCTCGTCAGTGTGTCGTTCTGGCCAGCCATCTGCGGTCAGAAATCGTAGGACAGGCGCAGGCGGGCACGATGACGCTCAAACTGCGACAGGTTGAGTTTCTGGCCCGGTTCGTCCTTGGCATGACCGGCAATCTGGGCGTTCCAGGCTGCCTGCAGGCCCCAATTGCCGCTCTTCAGGAAGAGCGTCGGGCCAAGATAGGTTGCATTGCCGAGATAGGTTTTCCAGCTGTTGCCATCGTAAGCCCGCTCGTGGCGTGCTTCGACCCCGAGGAATACACCCGGGGCGAACTGATAGCTGAGCGCGCTTGACAACGCCAGCGAGGAGGCATGGACGGGTGCGCGCGCATCCCGGTCACGGCCCGACGTCAGCCCGGCGCCGAGATTGACTGTCCAGAACAGGCGCTCCGGGATAATCGCGGTATCGGCGATGATCGCGCTGGCAAAGCTGAAGGCGGTCAGCCGGTTGCCGGTCGCGTCATCCACGGCCGTCCATTTCGGTTCCATGGTGACAGCCAGGCCGATGGGTGAGCCTTCCAACTGGCCATTCACCAGCTTGCCGCGCTCGATCAGCCGCATCTTGAAGCCGGCCGCAAGTGCCGAGAACGAGCCACGGTTCCGGTTCGGGTAGAAATAGGCGTCGCGGGCGGTCTCGCCTGCTGCAAGCGCGGCCAACCGGTCGCCGAGAACCAGCGGAACATCGTTGAGGTTATGAGCGCCCAGGCTGATCGACGGGGTGACCGACAGCCAGTCCGCAAGACCATATTCGCTTTCCAGCGTCGTGGTCAGAACCTGATAGCGGCCAAACCGCTTGCCGTTCAGTCCGATCCAGCCAAGCTTGACATTGGCCGGGCCAACCTTGCCGGGCGTGTCGGGATTGTCGGAAAAGCCGTAGATGTCGCCGCCGTTTTCCCAGCCTGACGGCGCCGCTTCGGCAGATGGGGCCGGATTGCGATCCGCCGCCATCGCCGAGGTGGCGAGCGCCAGCATGGCCGCAATGCCAATTCCTTTTGTCCCCGTCCTGACCATGTCCCAATATCTCCTATGCCTTGCAGGCCAGAAAGCCCTTGCGGATCTCGTCGACCTTGAGATTGCGGCCGATGAAGACGATTTTTGACGTGCGCTTCTCGTCCGACCGCCAATCGCGTTGCAGGTCACCGTCGAGAATCATGTGCACGCCCTGATAGACGAAACGCTTCGGTTCGTTCGGAAAAGCAAGAATGCCCTTCGAGCGCAAGATGTCCGGCCCGTCGCGCTGCACGATATCGTTGATCCACGGCATGAACCGCTCCGGATCGACCTCGCCGTCGATCGTCACCGAGATCGATTGCATCGCTTCGTCATGATGATGGTGGTGTCCCGGATCGAGGAAGTCGGGCTCAAGATCGAGAATCCGGTCAAGATCGAAGGCGCCGCGATCAAGCACCTCCGACAGCGGAATCTGGCACTTCAGCGTGCGGATCAGCCGCGCATAGGGATTGATGGCGCGAATCCGTGCCTCCACCTCGAGCAGCTCCGCCTCGCTGACGAGGTCCGTCTTGTTGACCAGGATCACATCGGCAAAGGCAATCTGGCTCTTGGCCTCCGGAGCGTCCTTGAGACGGGTTGAAAGCCATTTGGCGTCGGCAACGGTGACGATCGCATCAAGCCGGGCCTTGGCCTGCACATCCTGATCGACGAAGAACGTCTGCGCCACGGGCGCAGGGTCGGCAAGACCGGTGGTTTCGATGATGATGGCGTCGAACTTGCCGCGCCGTTTCATCAGCCCCTCGACGATACGGATGAGGTCGCCGCGGACGGTGCAACAGATGCAGCCGTTGTTCATCTCGAACACTTCCTCATCGGCGCCGACGACAAGTTCATTGTCGATGCCGACTTCGCCGAATTCATTGACGATCACGGCGTAGCGGCGGCCGTGGTTCTCGGTGAGAATGCGGTTGAGCAGCGTGGTCTTGCCGGCGCCGAGGTAGCCGGTCAGCACGGTGACAGGAATCTTGTCGGACATCCATTCCCCCTGCCGGTCAGGGTTTCAGCGCCTTGACCAGCGTCATGATGTTGTGGCGCATCAGATCGATATAGGTCGGGACCGGCCCATCCGCCAGCGACAGGGAATCGGAATACAGCGTTCCGCCGACGCGGGCACCGGAATCCTGTGCGATTCGTTCGATCTTGCGCGGGTCAGTGATGTTCTCGAGAAACACGGCCGGGGCCTTGAGTGCTTTCAGTTGCCTGATGATGCGGGCGATATCTGCGGCGGAGGGCTCGGCATTGGTCGAAATGCCCTGCAATGCCAGCGGCTTCAGCCCAAAATCGCGGGCCAGATAGGCGAAGGCATCATGGGTGGTGGCAAACAGTCTCCGGTCATCCGGCACGGTGGCCACCAGAGCCTTCAGCTCAGTTTCCAGCGCATCGAGCTTGCTGCGATAGGCAGCAAGGTTGGCCGCATAGGTTGCCGCACCTGCCGGGTCCACCTTGGCAAGGGCGTCAGCCAGAGTGGTGACCATCTGCTTCACATTGCCAATCGATTGCCAGATGTGTGGGTCCTGGTTGCCGCCGTGCTTGTGGCCATGGTCATGGCCGTGGGCTTGCTTGGCCTCCTTCAGAACACTCACGCCCTTCGAGAGATCCACGACCGGGGACTTGCTTGCGCTTGAGCGGACGAGGCGCTCCATAAAGGTATCAAAGCCAAGACCGTTCACGACAATCAATGCCGCACCGGCGATCGTCTTGGCGTCCGCCGGGGTCGGCTTGTAGACATGGGCGTCCTGGCCCGCGCCAACGATGATCTTCACGGCGAGCCTGTCGCCACCGATTGCACGGACGAGGTCGCCAAGGATCGAAAACGAGGCGACCACAGTCACTGGCGACTGCTGGGCCGCCAGCGGTAGAGTTCCCAGAAGCGTAGCCGCCGATGCGAGTATGGAGCGACGATCAAGCATTGTGACAGGCATGAAACTATCCTTTCAGGTGTTGGCTGGGCTGTACAGTGCGCACGATCCCGCCTGTCCGGCCGAAGGCGAGCGAAAGTACATAGATCATACCGGCGGCCAGAATGATGGTGGGGCCGGAGGCAAGGCCGAAGTGATACGAGGCAATCAGGCCGACCAGGCTGGCCAGGGTTGCGAATGCCCAGGCCAGGGCGATCATCCGGGTCAGATCATTGCTCCAAAGCCGCGCCGAGGCGGCCGGCAGTATCAATATGCCGACTGCAAGCAATGTCCCGAGGGCATGGAAGGCCGAGACGAGATTGATGACCACGATTCCGAGAAAGACGAGCGGCAAGGCGGCTGCCGAGCGGCTGACGGAGGCAAAAAATCCCGGGTCGACACTATCCAGCACCAGCCCACGGAACAGGGCGGACAGGCTGATCAGGGTGATCGTGGTGACCGCCAGCATCAGCCATAGCGTCGGATCGTCGAGGGCCAGGACCGAGCCGAACAGCACACGCAAGACGTCAACATTGGATCCGCGCGCCGAAAGCAACGTCACCCCGGCTGCGAGCGACAGGATGTAGAAGCCAGCCAAAGCCGCGTCTTCCTTGAGGGTCGTGGTGCGTGCCACGATCCCCGCCAGGACGGCGACGGCAAAGCCGGCCACCAATCCGCCAACGGTCATGGCACCAAGTGAAAAGCCGGCTAATAAATATCCCGCAGCTGCCCCTGGAAGGATTGCATGGGCCATGGCGTCGCCGATCAGGCTCATCCGGCGAAGCATGAGAAAGACGCCGATCGGCGCGGCGCCACTTGCCAGCACAAGGCAGCCGGCCAGAGCCCGGCGCATGAAGCCGAATTCGACAAAAGGGCCGATCAGCAGGTCATAAAATCCCATCGTCAGGCCCGTTCGCAGATGTGGGCGTCGGCATCGAAGGCTTCAACCATGCGCTGCGCCGCATCAAGATTGGTCTGGGTCAGGCTGACCAGGGTCGGTCCCCAGGCAATCGTTTCCCGGGCGAGCAACAAGGTCTCGGGAAAGACCGCGCGCACCAGCGGCAGGTCATGCAGAACTGCGATCACCGTGCGACCCTCGCTATGCCAGCGACGGATCAGGACCACCAGATCCTCGGTGGTTTTCTGATCGATGGCATTGAACGGCTCATCGAGCAGGATCATCGAGGCATCCTGCATCAGGAGGCGGGCGAACAGCGTGCGCTGCATTTGCCCGCCCGACAGTGTGCCAATGGCCCGGCTCTCGAACCCCTCAAGTCCCACGGCCGACAAGGCGTGCTCGATTCTCAGGCGTGTGGGGCGGTCAATCCCGCCAAAAAGCCCCACCGCATTCCAGGCGCCCATCGAGACAAATTCATAGACCGAGATCGGAAAGGAGCGATCAATCTCAACCACCTGCGGCAGATAGGCAAGATCCCGGCGGTCCTTGACGTTCCGTTCAAGGCGGCCGCCGAGCGGCCGGATGAAGCCGGCCATGGCCTTCATCAGCGTCGACTTGCCTGCGCCGTTGGGGCCTACGATCGCCAATAGCGCGCCGTGCGGAATCGTGCCTGTCAGGTGATGGACCGCCGGGTGCCGATCATAGCCGAGCGTCAAATTGTCGAAACGGATGGCTGAGGCCATGATCAGGCCTGCACGGCCCAGAGGGTCACCGCCCACAATGCCATCACCGCAAGGCTAGCGAAAATCAGGCGGCTCCGCGAACCAGCGGCGATCAGCGACAGCGGGGCGGCCAGCTTGGGATGTGCGTCCGGGCCATGATCATGGCCGCAGCTGCAGCCATCGTGATGATGAGGATTATGCGTGCTGTTCGACATGGCTATGTTATATTATAACGTTATGGGCGCCGCAAGGGGATTCTGCAAATAGCCGCTGCGGGTTCAGAAGGGATGATACTGGTAGAGCCAGGTCTCGCTCAGGGGCTGTCCGTCGAGACGCAGGAACAGCCGCATCTCCACCGGTTCCGTGCCTTCGGCGTGGAAGTCGAACTGGGCGCGCCAATGTCCGGCCACGTCATTGGGCACCGCCTCGGTAAAGACGTAGGAGAAGCTGCCGCGCGAGGCGGACAGCACGGCTTCGGGCCGCACTCCGCTCGGCAGCGCTTTCAGCGGGTCGCCCAAGAACTCGACCATGAACTTGCGCACGCCCTTGGGGCGCGGCTGGCCGGGCTGTCCGCCGTTGCCCATGCGGGTGGCGAGCACGCGGGCGAGCGTGGTCGGATAGGGCTCTTCGGCCTGCCAGTGCAGCCGGTACTTCAGGGCGAATTTGTCGCCCGGCTGGACCGGCGCCTCCGGAACCCAGGCCGCAACGACATTGTCGTGGATTTCGTCGTCGGTGGGGATCTCGATCAGCGTGACGGACCCCTTGCCCCAGTTGCCGACCGGTTCCACCCACAGGCTCGGCCGGCGCTCGTAATAGACGCCATCCTGATAGTGATCGAAGGCACGGTCGCGCTGGAGGAGGCCGAAGCCGCGCGGGTTCGTGTCGCCGAAGGACGAGGCGAGGGTGCGCGGCGGATTGTTGAGCGGGCGCCAGATGCGCTCGCCGCTGCCGGTCCACAGGGCGAGCCCATCGGAATCGTGAACCTCCGGGCGCCAGTCTGCTGCGGTAGGTTTGGCGGTTTCGGAGAACCAGTACATCGAGGTCAGCGGCGCAATGCCGAAGCGCGCCACCGCCTTGCGCACGAACAGGCGCTTGTCGATGTCCATGGTCACGCCCCGGCCGCGCTTCATGTCGAAGCGGAACGCGCCGGCGACGCTCGGGCTGTCGAGCAGGGCATAGACGGTGACATGTCCGGCGCTCTGCCCCTGTTCAAGCCAGATATGGGTGAAATCGGGAAATTCTTCCGGCGTTCCGATGGCGGAATCGAGCATCAGGCCGCGGGCCGAGAGCCCATACTGGAACTGATCGCCGATGGCGCGGAAATAGGAAGCGCCGAGAAAGGCCACCCAATCGTTTTTCTTCCAGTCCAGTGTGCCGTCAACAGCTTCCTGAAAGCGGAAACCGGCAAAGCCCGCGCCTTTCGGCAGCTGCTTGGCCGGGCTGTCCGCCGGCATGTCGAAATAATCCTCGCGATAGATGATTTCGCGCGCCTTGCCACCGTCCACCACATGCATGCGCACCGGTTTGACGAAATAGCGGCCGAGATGGAAGAAGGTCACCGGAAAGCGACGCTGCTCCTGCGGGCGTCCCCAGACGGCAAAATCGGTCTTGAACCTGAGCTTGCCATGCGCGTCATAGTCAATCCTTTCGAGCACATCGGGTGCCGGACGGGGTGGGGGAACATAGGCGGACGCCGCCGCCAGACGCGCCCGCTCGACCAGCGCATCAAAGCTGAAGGTTGCGGCCGGTCCGAGGTCAAGCCCGGGTTCCTGGGCGGATATCTGCCTTGAGGGCAGCGCAGCGGCGGCAAGAACTGCGAAAAGTGTGCGACGATCCATGGCGGTTCCGAAAGGGTGCGGGCGGCAGTCCGATCCGTTACTGGTAGATCGGCTCGATCTTCAGCGCGCCCTGCAGGAACCGGAATGTGGCCCAGCCGCCGGCCGCGATACAAACGGCCATGATCCCCCAGGTGACCTCGCGGCCAAGCTGGAACAGCCCGCCAAGCGCCCAGCCAGCCGCCAATAAGGCGCCGATCACCTCGACGCCGACGAGAATCGTCACCGAGACGATGGTCAGGAGATTGCTGGCATTGAGGCGCTTGGCCATGGCGAAATCCACTTCAGGCGGCAACAGCCGGACGGGCAGACGTTGATCACACGTCGCTACAGGAAAGCGCCGGATGCGACAATCCCCTGTCAACTGCTGGTCAGATACCCCATCAGCAACGCAGCTCCAAGCAACGTAACCGCCAGCGCTGCCGCGCATTCAACTGCGGCAGTCAGCCAGGCAAGACGCTCACTGCGTTCGGCCAGCCGCCGTGTGGCGCCTTTGGCCAGCACGGCGCCCACCGCAAAACCCGCCGTTGTCAGGCCGGTGCCGACCGCCATGGCAAACACCGCAGCGATGCCGACTCCCAAGGCGCCGACCGAGAGCGCGAATGCCAACAGGATGATCGCTCCCGAGCAAGGCCGCGAGCCTGCGGCCACCACGACTGCAACCAGATCACGCCAGGACTTTGTCCCGGCGAGATCGGTAGCATCGGGCAAATGCACATGGGTGCAGGCGGCGCCATGGTCATGGTGGTGACCATGGTGCTGGTGGGTATGGCTTCCGATGCCTAGTCCGCTGCCGCAATGCGGACAGGGGGCCAGTGACTGGTCCGGGGCCTGCTTGAAAAAAGCCAGAAAGGCGCGGCCCTTGCGCCAGAGCAGCGACAGACCGAGCAAGAGGATCGCGCTGAACGAGATGATCTCGATCCAGGCGACGGACTGGTCGACCTGACGGGCCGTTGCGCCAAGCAGGCTGACCGCCGGCACCACCAGCGTGATGGCGACAACAGCCTGCAACAACGCCGCTGCCAGCGCCACCAGCACGGCGCGTTTGAGCACATCCTCGTTGGCAAACACATAGGACGAGACCACGGCCTTGCCATGGCCGGGGCCGGCAGCGTGGAACACCCCATAAAGGAAAGCCACCGAGATCAACGCCCAGGCGCCGGCCCCCTCGCGCGTTGCACGCAAGGCGGTGATCATCGCCCGGTTGAACTCGACCTGTTTGGCGAGGATCCACGCCACCAGCCCGCCAAACAGGAGATCGGAAGAGCACACGTCTGAACTCC
>ERZ761609.1619-NODE-1619-length-18994-cov-5.936903_pt1 | contig 18994 bp, 16 predicted proteins | sample MGYA00511163_ERZ761609 | MGnify/ENA primary metagenome ERZ761609 (study PRJEB28899, sample SAMN02445070) | bioreactor sludge metagenome | biome: EBPR sludge | place: Australia: Brisbane, Thorneside Wastewater Treatment Plant | collected 2011-12-16 ... | reverse complement strand
GTCCCACCCCGTTCCCATGGCCAGCGCCGCGCGGATGACGCCCTTGTGGGTGATCGCCAGCACGGGTTCCTGAAGGTGAGCCGCCTTGCGCGCAAAACCGGAAAGGCGCGCCATCACATCACGCGGGCTTTCGCCGCCTTCCGCCCGGAAATCAAGCCCCCGCGCCTCATTTTCAAGAAAGGCATCGCCCAGCCGCTCCCGGAGCGCGCCAACCGTCTCACCACTCCATTGACCCCAGTCCATCTCGATCAGGCTGTCCTCCGCTTCATGCGGCTGGGGCGCCATGATGGCCTGTGCCGTTGCGCGCGCCCGCGACAGGGGCGACGTAAAAACCCGCGCCGCATCAAACGGCGCAGGCAGGCGCAAAGACTCCATCAGCCGCAGGCCCTCAACGCTCAAGCCCACATCTTCGCGCCCCTGAATGCGGCTTTGCGCATTCCAGTCCGTCGGCCCGTGGCGAAGGAAAGCGATGCGGGTCATGCGGAAACAAGCGGCGAGAGCAATCGGACCAGATGCGCAGCCGCCGATGAGATGTCATGGCAGGTGCGCACATGGGTTTGGGCTGCAGCTGATAATGCGCGTAAAGCTGCCCGGTCGCCAACAAGCTGTGCAACAGCGCCCGCAAAGGCAGCATGATCAAAGGGCGGCACCAGCGCGCCCGTTTTCCCCGGTGCAACGACGGCGCCGACACCCGCCTGATCAAAGGCGATCGACGGCGTGCCCGCCGCCGCCGCCTCAAGATAGGAAAGGCCAAAGGCCTCGTTCCGCCCCGGCCAGATGTGAAGGTCTGACGCAGCATAAAGCCCCGCCATGTCATCGCGCGGCTGCAACCCGGCAAAGCTGACACGCGCGCCCAATGGCGCCATCAAGGCGCGGATCGCCGTCTCTGCGGCGCCGCCACCGGCCAGCACCAGCACCGCGTCATGCACAGGCGTCGTCTCCAGCGCGCGCATGATGGCAAAGAGATCGTCAAAGCCCGCTTGCTTTTTTCCGGGCCGCATCATCGCCGCCGCCAGAAGCATCGGCGCGTGGGACGGAAGGGACAGCCGCGCCCGCCAGCTTTCCCTGAACGCGGCGCGGGCACGATCGTCAACCGCAAAGCGCTCGGTGTGAATGAAAGGCCGGAACGGCTCCACACGCAAATCGGCGAGCGTGACAAGCCCCGCCGCATCGCGCGATGTCATGGCAAGCACCAGATCGGCGGCCGCAAACGCAACATCAGCGGCAGCAAACCCGTGCGCCCACTTTCCCTGCCTTTGCTTGAGTGCGCGCGACCCCTCGGCAATCACGTAGGGAATGTTGAGCGCACGCGCGACGCGCGGTCCGATCAGGTCCGGCGCCTTGTGATAGCAATGATAGGTGAAGAAAAGCCGCGCCTGCGAAAGCGCAGGGTCGGCCACAATGCGCGCCGCCTCGCGGTCGGCATGCGCTTCAAGCTGCGCAAAGAATGCAGCATCACCCGCACCGTCATAAGTTTTCAGCCGTGAGGCGAGCGATGGCGAAAACCCCGCCATCATCAGCGCCTCGGCAAAAAGGGCCGCCAGATGCGTATCGCCCGAGGGCGGAAACGCGCCCGGCGGCTTCATCGGTGCATAAAAGAGGACGGGCACGCTCATGCCACACCCTCAAAGAGCGCCCGCAGACGCGCAAGGCCCGCATCAAAGGAAAAATCGCGCGGGATATTCTCCTGTGCCTTCGTTCCCAACTGTGCGCGCAGGTTTGGCTCTGCAATCAGCTGCGCCATGATCCGGGCAAAGCCTGCCTCGTCGCCTTCTTCGCACAGAAGACCGGTCTCGCCCTCGCGCACCGCCTCGCCAATGCCGCCCACCCGCGTGGCCGCAACGGGCAGGGCCTGTGACGCGGCTTCGACAATCACGTTGGGAATACCGTCGCGGTCGCCATCACGCGCAATGCGCGCAAAGAGGACAAAAAGGTCTGCGGCGCGCATCGCCTCAAGCACCTTTGTGGAATCCTGCGCGCCATGAAACCGGATGCGCCCCTCAAGCCCGAGCGCGACTGCCTGCGCCTTGAGCGCCACAACATTTTCGCCGCCGCCAATGTGATCAAAGGACCATGCAAGATCGCGCGGCAAAAGCGCAAGCGACCGCAACAAGCCGTCATAACCCTTTTTCTCGACCGCGCGCCCGACCGACAGGAGCCGCACGGGATCATCCGCAGATTTGCCATCGCGCGCCGGGCGCGTTCCCTCAAAAAGCGGAAAGCGCGCCAGCCTGATGCCGTGGCGGATGAGATGGATGCGCGCCGCAAAACCGGGCGCAGCACGTGTGAGCGCGTTTGCGCCATCCTGCGTGCAGACACTGACAAAGCGCGCGTCAGCGATCTTGACGCCAAGCTCGCGCGCAGGCGTCGTGAAGATGTCGCGCGCGTGGGCTGAGAAGGAAAGTGGCAGGCCGCGCATCATCGCGGCGTAACGACCCACCGATCCCGGCGTATGGATGAAATGCGCATGGATGTGGCGTGCGTCATCCGGCAGTTCGGCAGCCAGCACCAGCGCCTGACCGAAACGGCGGATGCGGTTGGGCGTCACGTCATGCGCAAGATCAGAAAGAAACGCGCGCAGCGCAGCGCGATAGCCCGGCAGATGCCGCACCTTGCGCCAGGCGGCAAAGACACGGCGCGGCGCATCCTTCAGATATTCCGGCAGATAGGTCACGCGCGCCCTGATCGCCTCATGGATCGCATGGCGCTTTTTGTCGGTGGGATGGCGCAGCGACCAGATGCGCAAAGTGAACCCTGCCTCCTCCAGCCCCAGAAACTCCTGCGCAATGAAAGTCTCCGACAGGCGCGGATAGCCCTTGACCACAATGTCGATGAGGCGGGTCATGGGCTGCTGCTGCTTTGCTCTTCTTCCCTCTCCCCTTGGGGAGAGGACGCGAGCGCTTGCGAGCGGGTGAGGGGGAATTTTGACACCGCCCCCTCACGAAATTTGCGAACGCAAATTTCTGCTCTCCCCGAGGGGAGAGCGCGAATCTCTTGTGCGTTTCTCATCCCCCTCATCCCGCCCGGCGGCGCTCAGCGCGCGCGGCAATCAGTGCGCCTGCCGCATCCGCCACATAATCAAGGCCGCCCATCAGGGCCGGATCAAGATGGCGCGACGGAGTATCCTGTTGGGGCAGTGCGATGAGGGCGGCAGCCATTGCGTCGGGATGGCGTGCGCCGCCGCGCTCGGCCGGATCTTCCAGCATGCGCACAAGCTTGAGTTCCTGCGCCCGCGAGGCGCGCAGCCATTGTTCGCGGCGTGGCCGTTCGCGCGGCACGATCACCGCCTTGCGGTCAAAGGAGAGGATTTCGCAGAACGTATTATAGCCGCCCATCGCCACCACGCCCGCCGCGCGCGAGATCAGCCGCTCCATCTCGGCGTCAAACACAAGGGCTGTGAGTTTGGCATGCGCCTGGGCGCGGGCGAGAAACTGCGCCTGCCGCGCCGCCTCCATGAAGGGGCCAAGCACGACAACGCCATGCATCAGGTCATGGCCGTGTTGCTCATAGGCCGACAGAACCCAGTCGATAAGGCCATCGCCGTCCCCGCCGCCGCCGGTGGTGATGAGAAGATAGGGCTGATCGGGCAAAGGCACCGCACGCGGCAAAAGATCATGCGCCGGCACTTCACGCCTGAGATAGCCGGTAAAGCGCACTTTCGAGAGCACGCTTTGCGACAGCCCCAGACCATCCAGCGGATCGAACACACCGCGCGCGCCATAGATCCAGATATCGTCATAGAGATTTTCAAGCGCGGGCCCCACGCGCTTGCGCCGCCATTCGGCATCGAGCGCCTCGATGTCGTCCAGCACATCGCGCAGGCCCAGCACCAGATGCGCGCCACGTTCCTTGAGGCGCGGCAAAGCGTGGGCAAGTTCACCACGCAGCCCCAGAGGTTCCTTGTCAACGATCACGATGTCGGGATGGAAAGCGAGCGCCGCCTCCTCGATCAGGCGCGCCCGCAGCCGGATCGTCTCCTCGATCCCCATTTCAAGGCTTAACGGCACATAGGCGCCGTCCTGCAGCTTGATGACGCCGGGCACGCGCACGAAATCGACGCGCGGCGGAAAGCTGAACGAGCCGATGATCGGCGAACCCGAAAGGATGAGGACCGAAAGATGCGGATGCGCACGCGTCAGCGCCCCCGCCAGCGCGCGGCAGCGCCGCAAATGGCCCAGCCCGAAACTGTCATGGCTGTAGATGAGGACGCGCGACGTCACATTCGTCATGAAAATTCGGGCAAAGGGGGCAGAACGGGTTGATGGCTCGCGCATCTATGCCACAGGCACCCCTTCCTGTCGAAGCCGGACGGCCATTATAGTGCACGCGGATGGCATGGGATGAACGGGGGTTCCCGTTCACAATGGCGTTCGCGACCCCCGTCACGATCTGGGCCGGATGGAAGACAAGCTCTTTACCTATCTCTGGCGTCACAGCCGCGCGGAACAGTTCCGCGTGATGGCGGTCGTGCTGTGCTCGCTCCCCTTCTATTATCTGCTGCTGGACCTGCCCAAGCTGATCGTGAACGGTCCGATCCAGGGCAAGGGGTTTGAGGAGGGCGCCGCCACCTATTTCGGGATCACGCTGCCTGGCTGGCTTTCGGGCGCAACCCTGTTTGAGGGTTTTACCTATACGCAGCTTCAGGCGCTCTTTGTGCTGTCGGGCGTCTTCCTGTCGCTGGTCATCGTCAATGGCCTCTTCAAGCTGCGCATCAACACGATGAAAGGCCGGATGGGCGAGCGCCTGTTGCGCCGCCTGCGCTATGATCTGGTGGACCGGGTGCTGCGCTTTCCGCCCAGCCATTTCCGCAAGACCAAACCCGCCGAAGTCGCCTCCATGGTGAAAGACGAGGTGGAGCCGATTGGCGGCTTCATCGGCGAGGCGATTGCAACGCCGCTCTTTCTCGGCGGACAGGCGCTGACGGCCCTCATCTTCATTCTGGTGCAGAGTTTCTGGCTGGGGCTTGTCGCATTCGCGGTGGTGCTGATTCAGGGCATCATCATTCCGCGCATGCGCCGCCCGATTCTGGCGCTGGGCCGCAAGCGCCAGTTGCAGGCGCGCGAGCTGGCGGGCCGCGTTGCCGAAATCTGCGAGGGTGCTTCCGACATTCACGCCCTCGACACGTCGAACTATGAGCGCGCCGATGTCAGCCGCCGGCTGGGCTCGATCTATGACATCCGTTTTGAGATCTATCAGCGCAAATTCTTCGTCAAGTTCCTGAACAATTTTCTCGCCCAGGTCACGCCCTTCATTTTCTATTCGGTGGGCGGGTATTTGGCGATCATGGGCGATCTCTCCATCGGCCAGCTCGTCGCCGTGATTGCGGCCTATAAAGACCTGCCCGCGCCGATCAAGGATCTGATCGACTGGGATCTGCAGCGCCATGACGTGCAGATCAAATACGAGCAAGTGATCGAGCAGTTCAATCCCGAGGGCCTGACCGATGCCGCCCTGCAGGCGCCTGCCGATGAACCCGTGCCGCCGCTTGCTGGCGATGTCAGCGCCTTTCACGCCACCATCATGGATGACAGCGGCACCAGGCTGCTTGATGCCGTCAGTTTCACTTTCCCGCTTGCCGCCCATGTGGCGTTCATGGGTCCGCCCGGCGGCGGCAAGGAGGTCGCGGCCGCCATGCTGGCCCGCCAGCTCGTGCCACGCTCCGGCACGCTGACCATCGGCGGCATTGCGCTTGCCAGTGCGCCCGAATCCCTGACCGGCCGCCGCATCTCCTATGTCACGCATGACAGTTTCGTTCTGCCGCACACGATCCGCGAGAACCTGCTTTATGGCCTGAAGAACCAGCCGCTCGGGTCCAGCGCGCGCAGCGCCGCCGAGGAGGCCGCCCATCAGGCGCGGCTTGCGGAAACGATCCGCGCGGGCAACGCACCCTATGATCCCGATGCGCAATGGATCGACTTTGCGCTTCTGGGCTGCACATCACCTGATGGCATTGATGCCGCTTTGGTGCGCGTGCTTGAGACCGTGCTCCTGACTGATGACATCTTCCGCCTTGGTCTTCAGGGCCGCATTGATGCCGATGAAGCCCCCGAACTCGCGGGCCGCATTCTCGAGGCGCGCCGCGATCTGAAGGAGCGCCTCACCGCGCGCGGCACACCGGAGCTGGTTGAGCCCTTTGACGTGCACCGCTTCAACCGCCAGGCCTCGATTGGCGAGAACCTTCTGTTCGGAACGCCGGTTGGCCCCGCCTTTGCCCATGCGGGTCTGGCCGAGAACGGCTTTGTCATCGGCATTCTGCGCGAGACGGGGCTTGAGGAGCGTCTGATCGATCTGGGCCGCCAGATCGCCGAGACGATGCTGGAGCTTTTCCGTGATCTGCCGCCCGATCATCCGTTCTTTGCGCAGTACTCGTTCATCGCAGCCGATGAGCTGCCTTCCTTCCAGCAGATCCTCCAGCGCGCGGGCCGCACCGGCCTGACCGCATCAGACCGCGCCCGACTGCTCACCCTTGCCTTTGCCTATGTCGATGCGCGCCACCGCCTGGGCCTCGTCGATGACAGTCTGCGCGGTGCAATCCTTTCAGCCCGCGCCCTGATCTCAGGCCGCCTGCCCGAAAACCTCAAGGGCGCCATCGCCTTCCATAACGCCCAGGAGTTCAACGAAGCCTCAAGCGTCGAAGACAACATCCTGTTCGGCCGCGTCGCCTATGGCGTGCCTGATGCCCAGACCATCGTCTCCAATCTTCTCTTTGAGGCGATCAAGGCCATGGGTCTGGAACCGCAGGTGCTGCGCATCGGTCTCGATTTTCAGGCGGGGAGTGCCGGCAAGCGCCTGTCACCCGCCCAGCGCCAGAAGCTTGCGCTGGCCCGCGTGCTCCTGAAAGACCCGGACCTTCTGATCGTCAATGGCGCGCTTGTCGTTCTTGATCCGCGCGAGGCGCGCGAGGTGATGGAGCGCGTGCTCAAAGCCCGCAAGGGCAAGGGCGTGGTGTGGACATTGACGGGAACATCGCTGCCGCCCGCTTTTGACCGGGCGCTTGAATTTTCGGGCGGCCGCCTGCCTGACACCAGAGCCGGTCAGGGCGAGGCGGGATTGACGCAGGCTGCCAAATGAATGGGGGTCCATCATGAGCATCAATGAGGAAGTCGAAGCCCTGCGCCGCGTGCCTTTTTTCGCGGCCGTTGATCCGGCCAAAATCAAGCTTCTCGCTTTCGCCAGCGAGCAGCAGAGTTTTGCTGCGGGCGCCACCATTTTCCGTGAGGGCGATCCGGGCGATGCGGCCTATCTGCTGCTTGAGGGCGAGGCCGCCGTGATGGCCGCCGCACCCGACGGGCTGCACAAGGTTGCCTCGATCCCGCGCAATGCGTTTCTGGGCGAGATCGCAATCCTCTGCAACATTCCGCGCACCGCAACCGTTGTGGCGGCAGAGCCCATTCGCGCACTCAAAATCGGCAAGGATGCGTTTCTCCAACTGATGCGCGACGTGCCGCAGATCGCGTTCGAGCTGATGCGTGAGCTGGCCGTGCGCCTTGATGAAACAACTGACCGTCTGCGTGAAGCACAGGCCCGTCTCAAAAAGGCAGGCATGGCCTGATATGGCGGGTCTTGTTGAAATTGCGGGTACACCGGCAGAGGCATTGCCGCCCTCCATTCAGGCGATCCTGAAGCGTCAGGCGCCTGCGGCCACCATGCTGGGCCAGAAGATCATCGCCATTGACGCGGAAAAGGGCGCGGCCCGCATCGCCTATGACGCGGGAGAAAATCTCCAGAACCGCTTTGGTGCGCTCCATGGCGGCATGATCGCCGCCATCATGGATGACGTGATGGCAATTGCCGCTGGCCTTTCCCTGCAATGGGGCGAGATTTCACCAACGCTGGAAATGAAAACGAGTTTTCTGGCCATGGCCAAACCCGGCCGTCTGATGGCCGAAGCCGCCGTCTTACGGCGCGGCAAGAGCGTGATCTTTATCGAAGGCCGCCTTGAAGATGCTGATGGCCGCCTGATCGCCACCGCCAGCGCCACGGCGTCTGTAACGCCGATGAAGAAGTAGGCAAAAGAAGCAGCCTTCTTCCGCCTCCCCTTTGGGGGAGGCACGTTTGCGCTTGCAAACGGGTGGGGGGCACCATCGACGAACTCAATACAGCGTCCCGCAACCCCACCGGGCTTGGCATTCGCGTGCGCTCTGCCAAACCCCTTGCGCTCCGCTCACCCCTTTTAGGTATGGGGAGGCCGAAAAAGCATGGCATCAACCCACTGCGTGGTTCGATGAACACTCACCATGAGGTGATCCGTATACTGCATAAATAACGCCCACTTGCTTTTCTTCGCTCTCCCCTCGGGGAGAGCAGGAATGCGCCCTTGCGCATTCCGTGAGGGGGCCCTGACTGGAGTTACCCCTCACACATTCAGAAGCAGATGCTGCCTTTCCCACGGCGAGATCACCTGCTGATAGGCGTCATGCTCGGATGCCTTCACATCGCAGTAGAGCGTCACGAACACATCGCCCAGCGCATCGCGCAGATCTTTTGACGCGCGCATCTCGGCAATCGCATCAAGCAGATGGCGCGGCAGCTGCATGCGCCGCGCGCTTTTCTCGTAGGCGTTGCCTTCAATCGGTTTGGTTGGCGAAAGGTTCTGCGCCATGCCGAGATAGCCGCACACCAGAGAGGCAGCAATCGCAAGATAGGGATTGGCGTCCGCCCCCGGCACGCGGTTTTCGATGCGCCGGTTCTGCGGATCAGAGATCGGCACGCGCAAGCCCACCGTGCGGTTTTCATGGCCCCAGTGCGTGTTCACCGGCGCCGAATTATAGCGCACAAGGCGGCGGTACGAATTCACGTAGGGCGCAATCATCGGCATCACGGCCGGCAGATAGGTTTGCAGACCCGCAATATGCGCATGGAAAAGGCGCGTATCGCGACCCGAGCGCGCCGCGAAGACGGATTTGCCCTTCTTGCCGGTTTCGACCACTGATTGATGCAGATGCATGGCCGAGCCCGGCTCCTGCTCATAGGGCTTGGCCATGAAGGTGGCATAGATGTCGTGGCGCATCGCCGCCTGCCGCACCGTGCGCTTGAAGAGGAACACCTGATCGGCCAGCGACAGCGGATCGCCATGGTTGAAATTGATTTCGACCTGCGCGACGCCTTCTTCGTGGATGAGGCTGTCGATGGAGATTTCGGCGGCCTCGCAGAAATCATAAACTTCCTCGAACAGCGGATCGAACTCATTGACCGCATCAATGCCATAGGCCTGTCGGCCGGTTTGCGGGCGGCCAGAGCGGCCCGCCGGCGGCAACAGCGGATAATCCGGGTCGATGTTTTTCTGCGCGAGATAGAATTCAAGTTCCGGCGCCACCACAGGCCGCCAGCCCTTGCTCTCATAAAGACGCAGCACGCGCTTCAAAACTTCGCGCGGCGCCTGCGCGACCACCTTGCCGTCGCGGCCCACCGCATCGCAGATCACCTGTGCGGTGGGTTCGGCATACCATGGCACGATGCGGATCGTGTCGGGATCGGGCACCACAACAATGTCGGGCGCCTGATAGGTGGTGATTTCGGTTTCGGCGTCGGCGCCTGTGACCATCTGGCCGAAAATCGATTCCGGCAGACGCAGCGTTTCGGAATCGATGCTGGCAAGAAATTTTGAGGTCGGCAAAATCTTGCCGCGCGGAATGCCCGACATGTCGGGCACAAGGCACTCAACTTCCGTGATGCGCCGCTCTTTCAGCCACGCCTTCAGATCATCCATCGTCTGCGAAGACATCACACACGCTCCGCCGCGCGCACGCGGTTCTTTGCAAAGGACCGCACGGCATCGCCGAAGGCGGTGAATATGGCTGACGACACACCCGACAGCCAGAACTGCCATTCGGGATGCCACTGCACACCAAACACAAAGCCCTTCGCGCCGGGCGCGCTGACCGCTTCGATCACGCCGTCTTCAGCAACCGCTTCAACTTTCAGCCCGTCGGCCAGCCGGTCAATGCCCTGGCCATGCAGCGAGTTCACGCGGAACGACGTGCAGGGCACATTGTCGGCCTCAAGAATGCGCGACAGCATGCCGTTGGGCGTTACCTTCACATCATGCGCCGGGCCATATTGCACTTCGACTGGCAGCGCCGGATCAGCGCGGTGATCGAAAAATCCCGGCTGCTCCTCAATGTGCTGATGCAGGCTGCCGCCGAACACGACATTCATTTCCTGAAAGCCGCGGCAGATCGAAAGCACCGGCACGCCTGCATCAATGGCGGCGCGCATCAGGGGCAGCGTGGTGCGGTCGCGCATCGGATCCTGCAGCACGCCATCGCGCGGCGGTGGGCCCTTGTAATGCTCCGGCGCCACGTTTGAGGGCGAGCCGGTGAAAAGGATGCCGTCAACGCGCGAAAGCAGCTCGCCGATGTCGAGCGGCTGCGGCAGCACGGGAATGAGCAGCGGCAGCGCATTGGCGCCGCGCTCGACGCACGCGATGTATTTTTCACCCACCGCATGAAACGGATGGGGACCAAGCATGCGGAAATCACACGGTATGCCGACAAGCGGTCGCGGCATGGCAAGCCTCTGTAGGAAGGGTCAAATCGGGGGGTGCGTCAGCACGCTTCCATCATAAGGGGGCGGGCGGGGGCCTGTCTTCCCCCCGGAAAAAGATACCTAACTTATTGGAATGTCAGCGTTCCGGGCCGCCTTCGCCCGGATCGCGGATTTCAAACAGGCTGTCGGAAAGCGTAACCCCGCTTTTGACCCCCGCCAGGATCACAGTCACTTCCACGCCCTGCGGATCAGAGACGACCCAGTAACGCAGCGAGATTTCCGGCATGGAAAAAACAAAGGTGATCGTGCCGCGCAGTTCCTCCTCATCGGCGCGCGCGGTAATGCGCAACTCGCCGGGGCGGCTTTCGACCTTGGTGATGTTTTCGTTTGTCGAAAGATCGACATCGTCATTCAGGAGCACCGAAAGCGGTGACTCGACCAGCGGATAGCGGTCCTGCGTTTCAAGTTTGGTGTCTTCAACCGCAATCACGTAGCCGTCAGCGACAACCAATAGCGGCGTGGGCGGCAGATATTCAAAGCGCAGCCGCCCCGGTTTCTTCAGATAGAACGTGCCCTCTGATGTGCCGCCATCGGAGCTGACTTGCGTGAACTCGCCGCTCATCGTCTTGATGGAATTGAGCCATTGCGACACCTGCGTCAGCGCCACACGCTCATCATCGTTGAGCGTGGGCGCGGCCCCCGCCTGCGCTGACGAAAGGACAAGCGCCGCAACAAAAGCGGCAGCCGCACGGAACCGGGAGAAAGCGCGTTTCATGCACCCATGCTTAGAAACCGGCCATGGCGAAAGCAAGGCCGCAGGATGAAGAGATGGCCATGTCCCGATCACGCTGCCGCGCGGTTGGCCGCCAGGAGGCCTTCCGGAAAGTGCAGGCTGACAATCGTCCCCTTGCCCGGTTCGCTGTCCAGGGCGACACGCCCGCCATGCAATTCCGTGATTGCCTTGACCAGCGGGAGGCCAAGCCCCGTTCCGGAGTGAACGCGCGACAGGGTGGAATCCGCCTGAACAAAAGGCTCGAAGACGCGCGCCAGATCTTCGGCGGCGATGCCGATGCCGGTGTCGGCAACTGAAAAGCTGACGCCGCCATCCCGGGCAATTCCGGAAAAGGTCACAGCACCGCCAGGCGGGGTGAACTTGACCGCATTCGACAGCAGGTTGACGAACACCTGCTTCAGCTTGATCTCGTCACCGTAAAGCGGGGGAAGCGTATCAAGGCCATCCGTCGCCAGCACAATTTCCTTTTCTACTGCCAGCGGGCGGATCGATGAAAGCGCAACTTGCGCCAACTCGCGCGCATCAATCACGTCGCGCTGAAGCGTGGTCTTGCCTTCGGCAGCCTTGGCATAGTCGAGGATGTCATTGATCAGGCCAAGCAGATACTCACCCGAGCCGCTGATGTCACGGGCATACTCGGCTGCCTTGTCGGGGTTTTCGGCGATCCAGACATCGTCCTTGAGGAAGTGCGAAAACCCGATCACGGCGTTGAGTGGTGTGCGCAGCTCGTGGCTCATCGTCGCCAGGAACCGCGTCTTGGCGGAGGCCGCCTCCAGCGCCGCATGCATGTGATGTTCGCGTTCCCGTGACAGCTGTTCAGCCCGGGCCAGTGCCCGGCGCATGCCGTCATCGGCCACGATCTGCGAAAGTGAAATGCGCCGCTTGAGGACAAAAGTGAGCACCGCCGCCAGCACCGCTTCGCCAAGGTGGATCGCGAAGTGGAAGGTCAGCGGATGAGCCGTAAGCGCCGCTGTGACCCCGAAAGCCGAAATACAGGCTGCGGTCAGCGCAATGAACGCGCGCCAGCGGAACAGGAACAATCCCAGGACCACGACCGTGATCGCAAGATTGGTGGATAGCACCATGTCTTGCGACACCAGAAGATGGACAGCTGAGTTGACCATCAGCGCTGAGCCGGTGAGCGACAGGAGATGATCCTCGATGAAGCGGGGTGGCTGGCGCCGCCGCAGCATCACCATGATGACCGCACCAGCGAGCGCTGTCAGGGCGGCCAGTGGCGCCATGACAAGGGCAATGTCTGGCGGCGTCGCCACGAAGTGCAGCACCGCAAGAACCACATAGAGACCTGTGAACGCGCCCGCGAAGACGCGAAGATATGGCTTGAGCGCCGCATTGACGCGAAGCGTCAGCAGCGCAGACGGGCTGTCATCATCGAGCGAGAAGGCCGACATTTCTGAAGCTTGCGGCGGAGACAGATTGTGACCCCGCCACTGTGCCGCACGCGCGTTAAAGCGGCGTCAATTACACGCGCAAGCGCCTTCACCTTTCAGCAACTTTTCCCCTCGCGCCGAAGATTGCCGTGCCGATGCGCACATGGGTTGCACCCAGTGCAATGGCTGTCTCAAAATCACCCGACATACCCATCGACAGCCCCGCAACACCGGCCTGCCTGGCGAGTTTGGCCAGCAGCGCAAAGTGCATCGCAGGCTCTTCATCCTCGGGCGGAATGCACATGAGGCCGGAGATGGAAAGCCCATGCACCTCACGGCAGCTTGTCACGAACGCAACCGCCTCATTTGGGGCAATACCGGCCTTTTGCGGCTCTTCGCCGGTATTGACCTGCACAAAAAGCTGCGGCGTGCGGCCCAGTTTTTTGATTGCAGCTGAAAGCGCAGCCGCCAGCTTCTCGCGGTCCAGCGCGTGGATGACGTCGAACAGGCGCACGGCATCTTCCGCCTTGTTCGACTGCAGCGCACCGATCAGGTGCAGCACCACATCCGGCGCCTGCGCCTTCAACGCGGGCCATTTGGCCTGCGCCTCCTGCACGCGGTTCTCGCCAAAGTGACGCTGGCCTGCTGCGATCACCGGCAGAATGGCGTCTGCGCCATGCGTTTTCGAGACCGCAATCAGCGTAACATCCTGCGGATTGCGCCCGGCATGACGCGCCGCCCTGGCGATCGCCGCCTGCACGCCGGAAAGGCGCTGGGCCGGACCATCCATTGCCGTCAGGTTTGTTTCAGGGGCCATCGCAAATTCCGTGCGTCATGCTATCGAGAGATAATCAATATCGGGGCAAGTGGAAATGGCTTGGCGGCAGCTGAATGCGTCTCAGGGGCGATTGCCGCGCCTCTTTGCACCCACCGATCCCGCGCGGGCCAGGGATCCCCTCTGGCTGGCGGCCCATCTGCCGCCTGGCAGCGCCATCATTCTCCGGCACTACGAATGGCCCCGCGAAAAGCGTCTGGCGCTGGCGCAGGAGACCATCCGTATCGCCCGTCCGCGCCATGTATGTGTGCTGGTGGCGCGCGATGTGGATGTAGCGATTGCGTCGCGCGCCGATGGCTTTCATGCGCCGGAAGCGCTCGCCCACCGCATCCTTACTTTTCGCGCTGCGCGCCCCGACGGCTTCTGCACCATGGCAGCGCATGGGCCAAAGGGCCTGATCGCAGCCGCACGTTATGGCGCTGATGCGGTGTTGCTCTCACTGGCCTTTGCAAGCCAGAGCCATGCGGGGGCGATGGCGCTCGGTCCGGTGCGCATTTCAGCATTGGCGGCGCAGTCACGCGTGCCGGTGATTGCGCTCGGCGGCATCACGCGCGCCAATGTCGCGCGGCTGACGGGCAGCGCGATCAGCGGTATCGCCGTAATCGGCGGGATCGAAGGATTTGTCTGACGCCCAGATCATCCGTATGCGGATGGAACATCTTATCCTTGACTTCGCTCTCCCCTTGGGGAGAGCAGGAATTTGCCTTCGCAAATTCCGTGAGGGGGTCTCGGCCCTGTGAATGAATGAAGGGGCCCCTCACCCGCTCGCAAGCGCTCGCGTCCTCTCCCCGGAGGGGAGAGGAGAACACTTCCACCCCCTCATTCCGTCAGTCTACGGACGATCTCGTCGAGCTGTTCGAGTGTCTTGTAAGTCACCGTCACGGTGCCGCCGGCATCGCCGCGGTCATGGATCTCGGCGGCAAGGCCCAGCGCATCAGCAATCGACTGCTCCAGCGCGCGCGTATCAGCGTCCTTCTCAACGACGGGCGCACCCTTGCGCGATTTCGCCTTCTTGCTCTTGCCCGCATCGCGGCGCGCCAGCGCCTCGGCTGCGCGTACCGAAAGTCCGCGCTGCACGATCTCGCGCGCAAGCTTGAGCGGATCGCGCGCGGTTACCAGTGTGCGCGCATGGCCCGCCGTCAGACGCCCGTCGCGCAGCATCGCGCGCACGGCTTCGGGCAACTGCATCAGGCGCAGCGTATTGGCGATGTGGCTGCGGCTCTTGCCGATATGCTCGGCAAGCTCCTCCTGCGTATAGCGGAACTCGTCCATCAGCGACTGATAGCCCTGCGCCTCTTCCACCGCATTCAGATCGGCGCGCTGCACGTTTTCGATGAGCGCGATTTCCAGCGTCTCGGCGTCCGACAATTCCTTGACGATGACGGGCACCGCATGGAGCCGCGCCTTCTGCGCCGCGCGCCAGCGCCGCTCACCCGCGACGATCTGATAGCGTTGCCCGCTGGCTGAGCCCGGCAACGGGCGCACCACGATCGGCTGCAAAATGCCCTTCTCGGCAATCGAGCGCGACAGCTCCTCCAGCTCGGTCTCGCCAAAGCTCTGGCGCGGCTGATTGGGATTGGCGCTGATCGCCTCAATGGGGATGGTCTTCACCCCCTGGGCAGCATCGCCCGTAAGGGGGGCTTCCGCCTCGCCCAGAAGTGCCGTTAACCCGCGTCCCAGCCTTGCCATTTTCGTCCCCAACCTCCCGTTTTCACGGGATTGTCTAACACATTGTTATAAATGACAAAATCAGAGTGTGTTCTGGTTTTGTCCAACAGCCTCTGGCGGCTGTTTCACGTGAATCATGCCGCCTTCAGCGCCCGCTCCCGCTGGATGATCTCGGTCGCGAGCGCAATATAGGCCTGCGAGCCGGGGCATTTGTGATCGTAGAGAATGGCCGGCAGGCCGTGGCTTGGCGCCTCTGACAGGCGTACATTGCGCGGGATCACCGTGCGATAGACCTTGTCGCCAAAATGCTGGCGCACGTCAGCAGCCACCTGATCCGACAGATTGTTCCTCTTGTCGAACATGGTGAGCACGATGCCCAGAATTTCCAGCTTCGGATTGAGGCTGCCGCGCACCAGCTCCACCGTGCGCAGAAGATGCGAAAGCCCCTCCAGCGCAAAAAACTCGCATTGCAGCGGCACGATCAGCCCGTCAGCCGCCGCCAGCGCATTCATGGTCAGAACCGAAAGCGAGGGCGGGCAGTCGATCAGCACATAGGTGTAACCCTCGGCGCCTGCGCCCTTTCCGCGCTCCGCAGCAAATCCGGTCAGCGCGTCGCGCAGACGGAAATTGCGCCGCGGCGCCGAGAGAAGCTCAAGGTCTGCGCCCGCAAGATCCGGCGTCGAGGGCACCACAGCCACGCCCGGTATCTTGGTCGCAATCACCACATCCGACAGCCGCGCGGTGCCGATCAAAACATCATAGATCGTCGTCTGGCGCTCGGTGCGCGCGATGCCAAGGCCGGTTGAGGCATTGCCCTGCGGATCGATGTCGATGATGAGCACGCGCTCACCCACCGCGGCCAAAGCCGTCGCCAGATTGATCGCGGTCGTGGTCTTGCCGACGCCGCCCTTTTGATTGGCCATCACCAGCACACGCGGTGCTGGGGCATCACTTCTTCGCTCGCCCGTCATTTCGGGTGACACGGGAAAAATCCTTGACGATCAAGAGGGTTCCAGAGGGGTCAGACAGACTCGCAACGGAAGTGACGCTCATTTTCCATGATCGCCGGGCTGCGGTCAATTCGTCTTGCGCCTTTGCCCCCTTCAGCAGAATGACGCATCCGCCCTTGCGCACCAGATGCGCGCCATAGCCCAGAAGCATTTCAACCGGCGCAACCGCCCGCGCCGTCATCACGTCGAACGCGGCCTTGGGCTGATCCTCGGCCCGGCCATGGGCGACCGTGACATGCTCGGCAAGGCCCATAGCGGCAGCGGCCTCGCGCAGGAATTCACATTTCTTCCCGATGCTCTCAATGAGAGTTGCGTGGATATCTCCCCGCTCTTCTGCCATGGCGGCAAGCACAAGGCCCGGAAATCCGCCGCCGGACCCCACATCGCAGAGTTTGCGTGCGCTCTTCGGGATCAGGGGATAAACCTGTGCGCTGTCGAGGATATGCCGCCGCCAGACATCGCCAAGGCTGGCGGGGCTGACAAGGTTCATCACCTCGTTTTTCGCCCGCAACAGCTCCACAAAGAGAGAAAGCCGCGCCAGCGTTTCACGTGAAACAGGGAGGATTCCGGCAAAGCCCTCCGGGGTCAGCGGCCCCTCCACCCCATGGGCCTCAGCCACGCTTCACCCGCCTGGGAGCATCGCTGCTTGAGCGGCTGCGCACATGGCCGAGAAGCCGGGTCAAGGCAGCCGGCGTCACCCCATCAATGCGTGCCGCCTGGCCCAAGGTCATGGGCCGCACCGCCGAAAGCTTCTGGCGGCACTCGAAGGAAAGCCCCCTTACCGTTGCATAGTCGAGATCGGCGGGCAGCATGAGATTTTCATCGCGGCGGAAGGCGTCGATGTCAGCCTCCTGCCGCGCGAGATAGACGCGGTATTGGGCGTCAATCGCCACCTGCGCGCGGATCGCTTCCGGCGCATCCATGACTTCCGGCCACAGACGCGCAAGATCATCGAAGCCGACCCCCGGATAAGAGAGGAGGTCGAGGCCGGAGCGCCGCTTGCCATCCTCATTCACCCTTATGCCCGCCGCCTGCGCTTCACCCGGCAAGGCCTGCAAGCCTGCAAGCTGCGTGGTGAGCGCGCGCAAGGCGGCATCCTTTTCAGCAAACGCCGCCGCACGCACAGAGCCAACAACGCCCGCCGCCACCCCAAGCGCCGTCAGGCGCTGATCGGCATTATCGGCACGCAGGCTGAGGCGATACTCGGCGCGCGACGTGAACATGCGATAGGGTTCGCTTACCCCGCGCGTCACCAGATCATCGATCATCACGCCGATATAGGCCTGCGCTCGATCCAGCATGAAGGGTGCGAACCCGGGCCCCGATACCGCGCAGCGTGCCGCATTCATGCCCGCAATCAGGCCTTGCGCCGCCGCTTCTTCATAGCCTGTCGTGCCGTTGATCTGGCCTGCCAGAAAGAGGCCCGGCATCCGCTTGGTCATCAGCGTGGGCAAGAGTTCGCGCGGGTCCACATAGTCATACTCGATGGCATAGCCGGGGCGGATCACATGCGCATTCTCAAGCCCGGGAATGGTCGCAAGGAAGGCGCGCTGCACCTCCTCATCCAGCGAGGTCGAGATGCCATTGGGATAGATCGTCGGATCATCAAGCCCTTCCGGTTCAAGGAAGATCTGATGGCTGTCCTTTTCGGCAAAGCGCACGACCTTGTCTTCGACCGACGGGCAATAGCGCGGACCCACGCCCGAGATCTGACCGCTATAGAGCGGTGCATCCGCCAGGTTCGCGCGGATGATCGCATGGGTTTCAGCCGTCGTGCGCGTGATATGGCACGGCACCTGATTGTTGGCGATGCGCTCCGTCAGGAACGAGAAGGGCTCCGGTGGATCATCGCCCGGTTGCACTTCCAGCGCCGCCCAATTGATCGTGCGGCCGTCGAGGCGCGGCGGCGTCCCGGTCTTGAGGCGGCCCATGCGCAGGCCCAGCCCGTAAAGCTGCTCCGAAAGGTGGAGGGCAGGGGCCTCGTCCACGCGCCCCGCCGCCACACGTTTTCGGCCAATATGGATGAGGCCATTGAGGAATGTGCCCGTGGTCAGAACCACCGCGCCCGCGTGGAGCCTGCGCCCATCTGCCGTCTCAACGCCGCTGACGGCGCCGCTTGCATCGAGCAGCAGCCCAATGGCCGCGCCGTCGATCACCGCAAGGTTAGGTGTTGCCGCCAGCAAGCGCTGCACCGCTTGCGCATAGAGTCTGCGGTCGGCCTGCGCGCGCGGACCCCGCACAGCCGGGCCTTTCGAGCGGTTGAGCAGCCGGAACTGGATGCCGCCCAGATCAGCGGCGCGGCCCATGATGCCATCCAGCGCGTCGATCTCGCGCACCAGATGGCCCTTGCCCAATCCGCCAATGGCCGGATTGCACGACATCGCGCCAATCGTTGCCGCCGAATGGGTGAGAAGCGCCGTACGCGCCCCCATGCGCGCCGCAGCGGCGGCGGCCTCTGTGCCGGCATGGCCGCCACCGATCACGATGACATCAAAGGAGGACGCTTGGCTCATGGCGCGGTCCCATAGGGGAGGGGGCGCAAGGTTGCAAGAGCCGTGGCCTCAAAGGTGACTCCGTTTCACGTGAAACACGTGACAGGAAGATCAGTATGGCTCTCCCCTCGGGGAGAGCAGGAATTTGCCGTTCGCAAATTCCGTGAGGGGGACGTTTCAAATTCAGGCCCCTCACCCGCTCGCAAGGGCTCGCGTCCTCTCCCCAGAGGGGAGAGGAAACTACAGCAGGCACCCCCCCTCACTTCCCGATGCAGAACGAGGAGAAGATGAGGTCCAGCACCTCTTCGACATCCACG
>ERZ761609.1617-NODE-1617-length-19005-cov-42.599472_pt1 | contig 19005 bp, 11 predicted proteins | sample MGYA00511163_ERZ761609 | MGnify/ENA primary metagenome ERZ761609 (study PRJEB28899, sample SAMN02445070) | bioreactor sludge metagenome | biome: EBPR sludge | place: Australia: Brisbane, Thorneside Wastewater Treatment Plant | collected 2011-12-16 ... | reverse complement strand
CGGCGACCACCGAGATCTACACTCTTTCCCTACACGACGTTCTTCCGATCTATCGGCGGCGCCACCTCCCTGGATGCCGAGGAGGCCAGCCACCCGATGCCGGCCGCCACCAACGCGGCCAAAACGATCACCAATACGTATTTCTGCATGGGCGAACCTCCTGTCTCTCCAACACCTTCAGACGCAACCCGCTGCGCCCCCGTTTCGGCCCGCTACAATAAGGATTGGATGGTCTCCTTCCCCCCAAGCTATCTGATGGGTCCGGTGCGTGTCGCCCCGGCCACCGTGCTGGCGCCCATGGCGGGCGTCACCGACACGGTGTTTCGCCGTCTCATCCGCCAGCAGGGCGGCTGCGGTCTGCTGATGACCGAGTTCACCAGTTCCCACGGCGTGGTGGCCACTGAACGCCATCCCCAGCGCCGGAAGAGCAAGAGTTTTCACTACCTCTACTTCGAGCCGGATGAGCGCCCCATCTCCGCCCAACTGTTCGGCTCCGACCCGGACATCATGGCCGAAGCCGCCCGCATTTGTGAGGACCAGGGTTTCGATGCCGTCGATATCAACTTCGGCTGCCCGGTGAAGAAGGTGGTCCGCTGCAACGGCGGCTCGGGTCTGCTGCGCGACCTGCCGCTGGTGGACGCCCTGCTCAAGAAGTGCCGCGCCGCGCTCCGGATTCCACTCACCATGAAGTTTCGCGCGGGCTGGAACGATCAGGAACTGGTCCACATCCAGATGGCGCGTCTTGCCGAGGACAATGGCCTGCAGGCCATCGCGCTCCACCCGCGCACGCGCGAGCAGGGCTATGCCGGGCGCGCCGATTGGGTGCGCATCGCCGAGGTGAAGGCCGCGGTAAAGATCCCCGTGATCGGCAACGGCGACATCCTCACGCCCGAGGACGCTGTCCGCATGGTCCGCGAGACCGGCTGCGACGCCGTGATGATCGGCCGCGCCGCCAGTTCCAATCCCTGGATCTTCCGCCAGATCGCCGAATACCTCGGCGACGGCCGCTACTTCCAGCCCACCGAGCGCGACCGTTACGAGATGATGCGCCTTTACTACCGCATGCTCGCTGACAAGGGCGGGCTCGATGTGATCGGCAAAATGAAGCAATTCGCCACCTACTTCACCCACGGCGTCCGCAACGGCGCCAAGCTCCGCGTCCTGATTTACCAGACGCGCGAGGTGCATGAGATCCTCGACCACGTTGAACGCCATTTCGAAGCGGAACTTGAAGCCGCATGAAGAAGCTGAAGGTGATCACCGACGGCTCCTGCCTGGGCAATCCCGGTCCCGGCGGCTGGGCGGCCATCCTCCGCTACGGTCCCCACGAGCGCTCGATGTCCGGCTTTGAGCCCAACACCACGAATAACCGGATGGAGCTGACCGCGGCCATCCGCGCCCTGCAGGCACTGAAGGAACCTTGCGAGATCGAACTCGTTACCGACTCGGAGTACCTGAAGAAGGGTGTCGAACAGTGGATGTCGAAGTGGAAGCGCAACGGCTGGATGACCGCCGCCAAGAAACCGGTGCTCAACCAGGATCTCTGGCGTGAACTTGACGCCCAGCTCGCCCGCCACCAGATCTCCTGGCATTGGACCAAGGGCCACGCCGATGACGAGGATAATAACCGCTGCGACGAAATGGCCCGCGCGGCCGCGTCGGGGAGACGCCCCGCTTGAGAGTTGCGCTGTTCGGCGGAACCTTCGATCCGATCCACGCCGCGCATCTCCGCGTGGCCCGCGAGGCCGCCGAACGCTTTGCACTGGACCAGGTCTGGTTCATCACCGCCGGCAACCCGCCCCATAAGCCCGCCGGCGCCACCACCGCGTACGAGCACCGCCACCGCATGGTGGAACTCGCCTGCGCCGCCGATCCCCGCTTCATCCCTTCGCGGATCGAGGAAGGCGAGGGCAAGAGCTACACGATCGACACGCTGGCCCGCGTCCGCCGCCTGCTCGAACCGGATACCGAGTTGTTCTTTCTGATCGGCGCCGACGCCTTTGCGGAAATCGGTACGTGGCGCAAGTCGGAAGAAGTGCTGCGCGGGGTCGATTTTATTGTGGTCTCGCGGCCCGGTTACGAGTATCCTGTACCGGAGGGGGCGCGGCTGCACCGCCTGGAAACGCTCGCCCTGCCGGTGAGTTCCTCCGTCATCCGGCAGGCGTTCGCCCTGGGCGTGCGCCCGGCCGAAGTCCCTCCCGCGGTGGCGGAATACGCGGAAATCCAAGCTCTGTACAGGTGAAACGCATGCGCCGGTCCATGACCGCCCGAATCTTCGCCAAGCTCATGCTGGTGGTGGCCATCGTCATTGGCGTCGCCCTGGCGGCGATCGATTTCCTGGCTTCGGAGATGGCCGAAAAGGTTTATGTCTCCGCCCTGGAATCGGAACTCGAGGAGAAAACCCGGATGCTCGGCGTGCTGTTGCGCGAGGACCTGCTCGAGCTGCGCCCGGAGGTGATCGCCGCGTTGGCGGAAGCCTCCGGCGGACGGCTCACCGTGGTGGATGCCACCGGCGCCGTGCTGCAGGACTCCGAGGCCAACCCCGCGCGCATGGAAAACCACGCCAACCGCCCCGAGATCCGCGCGGCGCTCGACGGCGCCATCGGGCACTCGCTGCGCGGCAGCCCCACCACGGGCGTCAACTATCTCTATGTCGCCAGCCCCATCCGCGGCGGGGCCGTGCGGCTCGCCATGCCGCTCAAGGAGATCAGCGGCCAGATCAGCGTCCTGCGCCGGAAACTGGTGCTCTACACCGCGGCCGCCTTCATCCCCGCCATCGTGCTGGCCCTGCTGTTTGCCCGCGCCTTCTCCCGCCGCCTGGGCGCGATCATCGACTATGCTTCCACGCTGGCGACGGGCGATTTCCGCGCGCGCCTCCAGGTTCGCGGCAACGATGAACTCGGCGTCCTCGGCCGCCAGTTGAACGAAACCGGCGAGAAGCTCCAGACCATGTTCGAGGAACTCGAACGCGAGCACCAGGAGATGGAGAAGCTCGAGCGCGTCCGCAAGGATTTCGTCATCAACGTCTCGCACGAACTCCGCACGCCGCTTGCCTCCATCCAGGGCTACACGGAAACCCTGCTGGACGGCGCCGTCAACGACCAGGAAAATAACATCCGGTTCCTCAACATCGTCCGCCAGAACGCCGAGCGCCTCGGCCGCCTCACCGCCGACCTGCTCACCATCTCGCGCATCGAACTCAAGACGCAGCGCTTCCAGTTCGCCTCCTACCGCCTGGACAATCTGTTGAACGAATGTGTGGACACGCTCCGGCCCGTTGCGCAGAAGAAGCGGATCACGATGCACCTCGATGCGGGCCCGCCCGGCGCCGAAGTCTTCTGCGACTCGGAAGCGGTCCACCAGATCATGACCAACCTGCTCGACAACGCCATCAAGTACACGCCCGAGGAGGGCCAGATCTACATCTCCGCCGTCCCGGTCCAGGGCGACCGCATCGAGGTCCGCGTCCGCGACACCGGCATTGGAATTCCGGCCGAGGATCTGGGGCGGCTGTTTGAACGCTTCTATCGTGTTGATAAGGCCCGCTCGCGGGAGCTTGGCGGCACGGGGTTGGGTTTGGCCATTGTGAAACACCTGGCCCGCGCCCTCGGCGGCGACGTGCGCGTGGAAAGCGACCTCGGCCGCGGCTCCACGTTTGCCTTTACCCTGCCTACCGAGGACCTCGGGCTCTCCGAACAGGCCACGGTTCAAACAGAGTTGACCAGAATGTAATGCAAATGTCATCGTTGGGCCGTTAACATTTCAGAAGGCAAACCGTCATGAAAAAGATCATGCTCATTGAGGACGACAGCGACCTGTACGCGCTGTTGAAGTACAACCTGGAAAAGGAAGGCTTCCAACTGGTCGGGGCGCAAACCGGCAAGGGCGCCGTGGAGTTGTGCCGGCGCGAGAAGCCGGACCTGGTGATTCTCGACATCATGCTGCCCGATTCCGACGGGCTCGATATCTGCAAGGGCATCCGGAGCCATCCGGAACTCGCCCACATCCCCGTCATCTTCCTTACCGCGCGGGCCTCGGAGACCGACCGCATCGTCGGCCTCGAACTGGGCGCCAACGACTACATCGTGAAGCCCTTCTTCGTCCGCGAACTCATCGCCCGTATCAAGATCCAGTTCCGCGCCCAGACGCAGCCCGTCCGTTCGCTCAAGGCGGGCGGCCTCGACCTCGACCGCCAGAGTTGCCGCGTGCGCCTCCACGGCGAGACTCTTTCGCTCACCGCCACCGAATTCCGCCTGCTCGAGTTCCTCATGTCCCGGCCGGGCGTCGTCTTCAGCCGCGAGCAACTGCTTGACGCCGTCTGGGGTCACGACCGCGCCGTCACCGACCGCACCGTCGATGTGTACGTCCTCCGCCTGCGCCAGAAGATCGAACAGGACCCCGCCAACCCCCACCTGATCCGCTCCGTCCGCGGTTTTGGCTACAGCTTCAACGACGCCGTGGCCGAGGAGGCCGCCCACGCCCGCACCGCCTGACCGGGCATTTCCCAGCTCTGAACGGATTCACGAAAAAGGCCCGGTAAATGCCGGGCTTTTTCAATTCCATGAATCCGACAATGCGTTAAGAATCAGTTACGATCAATTCACGTTCCAGTCATCGTTTTTACATTAGCTGCTTGTTACTTTGGCTACTGACCACAGTTCAGCAAGCATGAAAACGCATCTGGTTCGCTTCAGCGGCATTGCCGCGGCCTGCATCCTCTCCTGCTCTTTTACCTTCGCGCAAAGCGCAACCGGAACCGTCTCCGGCACCCTGTATGACGGCGCCAATGGCCAGCCGGTCCGGCAGGCCGTGGTCGAGTTGACCGGTAGCGCTTTGCAGACGGTGACCGGCGTCGATGGCAAGTACCGTCTGGAAGTCCCGGCCGGCACTTACCAGGTGAAGTTCACCGCGCCGCGCTACCTGCCCGCCGCCATTGACGGCGTGAAAGTGGTGGCCGGAGCCAATACCGACGCCAGCACGGTCGTCGTGCTCGCCTCCTCGGTCACCACCGTCGAAGTCACCGAATCGATCTCGGCCGTCGCCGCCACCGCCGAAATGGTCACCCAGGAGCGCAAACTCGCCGCCGCCGTCAGCGACGGCATCAGCGGCCAGGAGATCCGCAGCTCCACCGCCTCCGACGCCGCCGCGGCGATGCAGCAGGTCACCGGCGTTTCGATTGTCGAAAGCGGCTACGTCTATGTCCGCGGCCTCGGCGAGCGCTACTCCGCCACCATGCTCAACAACGCCATGATCCCCACCACCGAGCCCGAGCGCCGCGTGGTGCCGCTCGATCTGTTTCCCGCCACCCTCATCGACAACATCAAAGTCCTCAAGACGTACACGCCCGACCTGCCGGGGGAATTTTCCGGCGGTCTCGTGCAGATGACCACGATTGAATTCCCCACCAAGCCCGTCCTGCGCGTCTCCGGCTCCACCGGCATCAACACCGTCACCAGCTTCAAGAACTTCAGCACCTACCGCGGCGGCCGGCGCGACCTCTTCGGTTTCGACGATGGCACCCGCGCCCTGCCCGCCAATGTCGCTGCTGACACGCGCCTGTTCCGCGGCGTCTTCACGCCCGAACAGCTTCAGGAGTTCGGCCGCTCCTTCGACGTCAACTACGAACTCGAGCCCGTCGCCTCCATGCGCCCCGAGCAGAGCTACTCCATCGCCGGCGGCAACACCTGGGGCAAGCTCGGCCTCGTGGGCGCGATCACCTTCAGCAACGCCCCGCAGGCCAACTACGAAGAGCGCAACTTCCTCACCACCTCCGGCGGGCGCCCGATCCTGTTCAACACCTACCCCACCTACAACGCCTTCACCGAAGCCGCCCGGCTCGGCGGCGTCCTCAACGTCGCTTACAGACTGAACCCCACGAACAAGCTCATCTTCCGCAACACCCTCACCCGCGACACCGACATGGAAAGCCGCGTCATGACCGGCTACTACGACAACATCGGCGACACCATCGAAGCCACCCGCCTGCGCTGGGTCGAACGCGGCCTCTATTCCGTCAGCGCCGAAGGCGACCACGTCGTCCCGCGCCTCGCCAACAGCGTCTTCCACTGGCAACTCACCGTCTCCAACTCCAGCCGCAACGAACCCGACCTCCGCGAAACCATCCGCCAGCTCGAAGGCCCCGGCCGCTCCCGCCACCTCCCGTTGCCCGAATCCGGCCTCCGCTTCTTCAACCAACTCGACGACCGGATCTATGAACCCCAGGCCGACTGGTCAAAACCCTTCTACAAAGGGCCGCTCACCGGCGTCTTCAAGGTCGGCTTCCGCGGCACCTTCCGCCAGCGCGACTTCAACGCGCGCCGCTTCCGCTTTGTCCCCGTCCGCACCCAGACCATCAATTTCACCGCCCCCGCCAACGTCGTCCTCGGCCGCGACAACATCCGCCCCGACGGCTTCGAGATCCGCGAAAACACGCGCGGCACCGACACCTACGACGCCTCCATGGACGTCTACGGCGGCTACGCCATGGTCGATCTCGCCCTCGGCGGACGCTGGCGCCTGGTCGGCGGCATCCGCGTCGAGGACGCCACCATCCGCGTCGAAACCGTCGATCCCCTCATCCCCGGCGCCGTCCCCTCGATCGCCAGCCTCGTCAACCGCGACCCCCTCCCCAGCGTCAACGCCATCTACGCCCTCTCGCCCCGCCAGAACCTCCGCTTCGGCTACGGCCGCACGCTCTCCCGCCCTGATTTCCGCGAACTCTCGCCCTTCGATTTCACCAACGTCCTCGGCGGCTTCAACACGGTCGGCAACCCCAATCTCCGCCGCGCCCAAATTGACAATTTCGACGCCCGCTGGGAATGGTTCCCCGGTGGCGACCAGGTGATTGCCGCCAGCTTCTTCTTCAAGGATTTCACCGATCCCATTGAGGTCACCATTCAGCCCACCACTGACCTCCGGCAAAGTTTCGTCAATGCCACCGGGGCCCGCAACTACGGAATTGAACTCGAATTCCGCCGCAATCTCAGCTTCATTCATCCCCGCCTGCGCAGCTTCGGCCTCCAGTCGAACTTCACCTTCGTCGACTCGCGCGTCGAAATCCCCGACGATCAGGCGCTGCTGCTCACCACCCGCAACCGGGCCCTGCTTGGCCAGTCCCGTTTCATCTACAACGTCATCTCGGACTGGGCGCGGCCCCAATGGCGCTCCTCCGCCCGCTTCTCCGCCAATTCCGTCTCCCGCCGCATCACCGATGTCGGCTCCGTCGGCCTGCCCGACATTTACCAGGAACGGAACGTCTTTCTCGACTTCGTTTACCAGTTCGACCTCCGCGAAGACGGCAAACTCAGCCTCCGTTTTACCGCGGAAAACCTGCTGGACAACCGCTATCGCTGGACCCAGGGCGATTTTGTGCACCGCGCTTTCCGGCTCGGCCGCACCTACAGCTTCGGAACGAGTTTCTCGGTTTTCTAACAACAATTCTGAAAGGAAAGTTGGCAATGCGTCTACGCAAAACAATTCTCATGGCCGCCGCCGCGGCCATTCTCGCCGGCGCACCCGCGCTCGCTTCAGGGCCGCGGTTCGAATTCGCCCGCGCCGCCGAATCCGTGCGCGGCAACTCGCCGTTTGAAAGCTACGAATCCAGCGCCTCGGCCTGGATGTGGACCGACAAGGTCGCCTACCGCCCCGGCGAACAGCTCAAGCTCTGGTGGACCGTGCGGAAACTCGACGACAATAACCCCTACACCGTGGTCGCCTTCCGCATCAACAACCAGACCGGCGCCCGCACCTTCGTCTCCACCCAGGGCGCTTCCTCTGAACCCAAGGACATCTTCGGCAACTCCCTCGGCAACTTCGCCGTCGTCCGCATGCCCGATGGCGCCGGCCAGCGCCTGATCGGCCCCGGCAGCCTCTTCGGCGAGGCCGCCGGCACGATCCCCGAAGAGTACGGCATGCACACCCTCGTCGTGCAGTTCCGCGACTACACCGGCTCGCGCGTCGTGAAGTCCCTCTACGCCAAGATCGGCGTGTACCGCGAGGAACGCCAGCTCGCCGGCATCCAGACCACTTCCCAGACCTGGACCAACGACATCCTCTGGAAGCTCTCGGGCACCGTCATCTTCCGCGACTCCACCCTCACCATCGAACCCGGCACCATCGTCATGGGCCTGCCCGGCTCCAATCCCGCCTCCGCTCTGCTCATCACCCGGAGCGCCAAAATCCGCGCCATCGGCACCCAGTCCCGCCCCATCATCATGACCTCTTCGCTCCCCGTCGGCCAGCGCAAAGCCGGCGACTGGGGCGGCCTGGCCCTGCTCGGCCGCGCCATCGTCAACTGGCCCACCGGCGTCGGCGCCCTCGAAGGTCTCGCTTCCGGCGAAGACACTGCCTACGGCGGCCAGGACGACGACCACGATTGCGGCACCCTCCGCTACGTCCGCGTCGAATACGCCGGCGCCGAATTCCAGCCCAACGAAGAGCTCAATGCCATCACCTGGGGCGGCTGCGGCAAACAGACCCGCTCGGAGTTCCTCCAGGTCCGCTACGGCCTAGACGACAACTTCGAATGGTTCGGCGGTTCCAACGACGGCAAGTACCTCGTCTCCCTCTACGCCCAGGACGATCACATCGACTGGCAGATCGGCTGGCGCGGACGCCTCCAGCACGTCCTCGCCGTCGCCGGCGACGATGGCTCCAACCGCGGCATCGAGGCCGACAACAACGAGCGCGGCTTCGACCTCGAACCCCGCTCCAACCCCCGCGTCTGGAACATGACCATCGTCGGCACCGAGAAGGCCACCCGCGACGAAGGCTCCTCCGTCGCCGGCATCTGGCTGCGCCGCGGCACCGGCGGACGCATCAACAACACCATCGTCACCAACTACTACCAGAACGGCCTCGAAGTCCGCGACGGCGCCACCACCACCGCCATCGCCAACAACGAACTCCAGATTGACGGCCTCATGCTGTGGAACAACGGCCGCAACGCGGACAAGGAAAACACCATCGACGGCCAATCCAACAACCTCGCCCAGCCCTGGCTGCGCGGTGAAACCGGCATCGCCCGCCGCGTCTTCATCCAGAACCCCATGCTCCGCCGTCCGCTCGCCTACTCCGATCCGGACCATCGTCCCGCCTTCGCCTCGCCCGCGCTCCAGCCCATCTGGGCCATGCCCCCCGACGACGGCTTCTTCGACCAGTGGGCCGGCTGGCTCGGCGCCTTCGGCAACGTCGAATGGACCGAGGAGTGGTGCGACTTCATCCAGGAAGAAGACATCATCATCGACTAAAGCCGCTGCTCAGCACGCCGTTTACCAGGGGCCGTCCTTCGGGGCGGCCCTTTCCGCGTTGCTAAAATAGAAAGTTTCCCCATGACTACGGCAACTGAACGCAGGCAGGCCCTGCTGGACGCCCTTCGCGCGCGCATCCTCGTCCTCGATGGCGCCATGGGCACCATGCTCCAGCAGTACAACCCCACCATCGACGATTGGGGCGGCCCGCGGTTCGAGAACTGCTCGGAAAACCTGCTCTTCACCCGTCCCGAATGGATCACCCAGGTCCACCGCGCCTACTATGAAGCCGGCGCCGACATCGTCGAGACCAACTCCTTCGGCGGCCATCCCATCACGCTCGCCGAATTCGGCCTGGAAGACCAGTGCCACGAAGTCAACGCCCTCGCCGCGCGCCTCGCCCGCGAGGCCGCCGCCGGGTTCTCCACCACCGCCCGACCGCGCTTCGTCGCCGGCTCCATCGGACCCACCACCAAGGCCATCACCGTCACCGGCGGCGCCACCTTCGACGAACTCCGTGACGGCTACTACCGCCAGGCCCTCGGCCTGCTCGATGGCGGCGCCGACCTGCTGCTCATCGAAACCTGTCAGGACACCCGCAACGTCAAAGCCGCCCTGCTCGCCGCCGCCCAGGCCGCGCGCGAATTCGGCGCGCCCGTCCCCGTCATCGTCTCCGGCACCATCGAACCCACCGGCACCATGCTCGGCGGCCAGGGCGCCGATGCCCTCGTCGTCTCCATCCAGCACGCCCCGCTGCTCGCCATCGGCCTCAACTGCGCCACCGGTCCGGAATTCATGACGGACCATCTCCGCACCATCCACGAACTCTCGCCCGTCCGCGTCTCCTGCTATCCCAACGCGGGCCTGCCCGACGTCGATGGCCACTACGGCGAAACGCCCACGTCGCTCGCCGCCCAGCTTGAGAAGTTCGCCGCGCACGGCTGGCTCAATCTCGTCGGCGGCTGCTGCGGCACCACGCCCGCCCACATCCGCGCCATCGCCCAGATGGTGGAATCGCACCAGCCGCGCCCCGAACCTGGCCGCCGTCCCCGCACGCTGTTCAGCGGGATCGAAGTGGTCGAGGCCGACGAACAGACTCGCCCGCTCATCGTCGGTGAACGCACCAACGTCATCGGCTCGCGTCTGTTCAAAAACCTCGTCGCCGAAGAGAAGTGGGAAGAGGCCAGCGAGATCGCTCGCCGCCAGGTCCGTAACGGCGCCCACGTCGTCGATGTCTGCCTCCAGTCCTCCGACCGCGACGAGATGCAGGACATCGAGCCGTTCTACGAAAAGCTGATCCGCAAGATCAAGGCTCCGGTGATGATCGACACCACCGACCCCGCCGCGGTCGAAAAGTCCCTCACCTACCTGCAGGGTAAGGCGATCATCAACTCCATCAACCTCGAGGACGGCGAAGAGAAGTTCGAACGCATGTGCCCCATCGCGCGCGCTTACGGCGCCGCGCTTGTCGTCGGCACCATCGATGAGGACCCCGTCCAGGCCCAGGCCTTCACGCGCGAGCGCAAGCTCGCCGTGGCCCGCCGCAGCGTCGAACTGCTCACCTCGAAATACGGCATCCCGGCCGCGGACATCATCATCGACCCGCTGGTGTTCCCCTGCGCCACCGGCGATGAGAACTACATCGGCGGCGCGGTCGAGACCATCGAAGCCGTCCGTCTCGTGAAGGAACAGCTTGCCCCGGCGCGCACCGTCCTCGGCATCTCGAACATCAGCTTCGGCCTGCCCGCCGCCGCGCGCGAGATCGTCAACTCGGTCTTCCTCTACTACTGCACCAAGGCCGGACTCGACCTCGCCATCGTCAACGCCGAAAAGCTCGAACGCTTCGCCTCCATCCCGGAGGCCGAACGCCGCCTCGCCGAAAACCTGCTGTTCAACACGCCGCCCGCTGATGTCCCTGATGATCACCCGCAGGCCGGACTCCTCCGCGAGACCGCCGCCGACCCCGTCAAGCAGGACTGGCGCCAGCAGACCCGAGACGAAAAGATCGCCATCAACCAGTTCCACATCGCCGCCATCACCGAGCACTTCCGCGGCGCCACCGCGCGCGTCAAAAAGACCGCCGCCGCGCTGCCTCTCGACGAGCGCCTCGCCAACTACATCGTCGAAGGTACCAAGGACGGCCTCTTCGCCGACCTCGACCTGAAACTCGCCGAAGGCACACCGCCGCTCGACATCATCAACGGCCCGCTCATGGCCGGCATGAGCGAAGTCGGCCGCCTGTTCAACAACAACGAACTGATCGTCGCCGAAGTGCTGCAATCGGCCGAGGCCATGAAGGCCGCCGTCGCCCACCTCGAACCCCACATGGAGAAGGCCGACACCGCCGCGCGCGGAAAGGTCCTGCTCGCCACCGTCAAGGGCGACGTCCACGACATCGGCAAAAACCTGGTCGAGATCATCCTCGCGAACAACGGCTATGACGTGATCAACCTCGGCATCAAGGTCCCGCCCGAGGAACTCATCAAGGCCTACCACCAACACCAGCCCGACGCCATCGGCCTCTCCGGCCTGCTCGTCAAAAGCGCCCAGCAGATGATCGTGACCGGTGAGGACCTGCGCGGCGCGGGCATCGGCGTCCCGCTGCTTGTCGGTGGCGCGGCGCTCTCTGAAAAGTTCACCACCACGCGCATCGGCCCCGCCTACCAGGCGCCCACCTTCTATGCGAAGGACGCGATGACGGGCCTCCGCCTCATGAATGAGATTATGGACCCCGCCCAGCGCGCCGACGTCCTCTCGCGCCACATCTTCACCATCGCCGCCGCCGCGCCCGCGCCCCAGGCCGCCCCCGTGCCCTTCAGCGAAGCGCGCAGCCCCAAGGTCCGCGTGGACCTCCCCATCCCGCCCGCGCCCTACCTCGACCGCCGCGTCCGCACCGTGCCAAACCTCGCCGAAGTGTGGAGCTATATCAACCCCTTCATGCTCTACGGCCGTCACCTCGGCTACAAGGGCAGCTTCGAGAAGGGCCTCCACGAGCGCGACCCCAAGGCTCTCGACCTCTTCCATCAGGTCGAGGAAGTGAAGCGCCACGCCGCCGAATGGATGAAGGTCCGCGTCGTCTGGCAGTTCTTCGAAGCCGAACGCGACGGCAACCGTATCCACCTCTTCGAGCCCGGCGCCGCATCGCCGCTCCACACCTTCGCCTTCGGTCGCCAGGCCAAGAACGATGGGCTCTGCCTGAGCGACTACATCCTCGGCCCCGATGAGAACTCACGTCGCGACCACCTTGCGCTGTTCGTCTGCACCGCCGGCGAAGGCGTCCGCGAGCAGAGCGAAGCCGCCAAGCAGCGTGGCGAATTCCTCCTCGCCCACGCCCTCCAGGCGCTTGCCATCGAGACCGCCGAAGGCTGCGCCGAATGGATCCACCGCCGCATCCGCGAGGATTGGGGCTTCCCCGACCCCCCCGCCATGACCATGCAGGAGCGCTTCACCTCACGCTATCGCGGCAAGCGCTACAGCTTCGGCTACCCCGCGTGCCCCAACCTCGACGACCAGCAGGGCATCTTCCAACTGCTCCGCCCCGAGGAGATCGGCGTCCGCCTCACTGACGGCATGATGATGGAACCTGAAGCCTCCGTCAGCGCCCTCGTCTTCCACCACCCTGACTGCGCGTACTTCACCGCCGCCGAGGCTGCGGAGTCAATCCCGGTCTCCTGAACTTGAACGGCAGCCACAGCAGGAAGAACAGCGACACCGCCAGCGCCTCGCACGTCACCAGATACCACGGCCACGGCCCGAAGAAGTCCATCAGCGTCGGGCTGTGCGGCTTCTCGCACAGGAACATGTAGTTCGTCCCGAACTTCAGGTTGAACAGACCCACGCCCAGCCCCCACAGGTTCACGCTCACCAGCGCCCGCAGCCACGAGCGCGGCTCCGGACGCATCAGCCCGCTCAACGTCAACGCCAGTGCCGCCGCCACCACGCCGCCATGCGCGGTGAAGAAGTAGAGCGTCGGATACGACAACGGCGGCGCCCATAGCTCCGGCGTCATCACCGTCAACAGCGTCCCGCTCAAGCCCGTGAAATACAGGATCTCGTAAGGCCACCGCCGCAGCGTCAGGCACGCCACCACCGTGCACCAGAGCGTCAGATCGCACAACTGCAACGGCAGCGCCTCGGGAAACCGGAAGCCCTCATCCTTGAGCCGCCACACATACCAGGTCAGCTCATTCACCGCCAGAAACACGCCCAACACATACCGCCCGCGCGGATAGCGGCGGAACAGCCACGCCATGCCGAGCCCCCCCGCCAGCATCACCGCCAGCACCACGCGGTGGAACGGGCCGAAGATCACAAACTCGCCGGTCATCTCATTGCTGCTTCGGGTAGTGGGGCGAATGCAGGATGCTTTGCGGCCGAGGCACAAGCCGCCCGTTGCGGACCCACGCCTCGCCGCGCTCCGCCAGGTGTTCGATCATCCGTCCGCGCCACAGCCGCAGCGCCGGCTCGTGCGCCGCCTGCGCCGAGAGGTCGTTCAACTCATTCGGATCAGCCGAGAGATCGAACAACTGCTCCTCGCCCTGTTGCGCATGGTAGATGTACTTCCAACGCCCATCCGTGAGCGCGCTCCAGTGATTCGCGGGCGAATAGCACACGTCGTGTTCGAGGTCGATCCACGGCCGCTTCACCGTCAGCAGGTTCTGCCCGTCCATCGGGACCGCCGTCGCCGCGCCCGCCGCCGCGGCCAGCGTCGGCAGCACGTCGCGAATCTCCACCGGCGTCATGTCCACCACGCCCCGCGGCGCGCCGGGTCCGCGCACCAGCATCGGGATCCGTGCCGAAGCCTCATAGGCGTAGGACTTCCGCCACAGGTGATGGTCGCCCGTCATGTCGCCGTGGTCCGAGAAGAACACGATCAGCGTCTCGTCCAGCATTCGCCGCCGCTCCAGCGCCTCCAGCATCCGCCCGATCTGTTCGTCGATGAACGTCACCGCGCCCGCGTATGCCTGCCGCGCCAGCCGCACCTCCCCGGCAGGCATCCGCCCGTGCCAGATGTCGTCCTTCGGCCCGCTGCGCGGCTCATACTTGCCGGCCCAACTGCCCACCACCGGTTCGGGGAGCTTGCGCTCCTGATACCGCCGCAACAGCCGCGCCGGAGGATCATACGGGCTGTGCGGCCGCGCGAAGCTCACCTTCAGAAAGAACGGCTCCGCGCGGTCGTAGTCCTCGATAAACCGCGTCCCGCAGTCGCCCGTCCAGCGCGTCGGATGCAGGTATTCGGGCAAACGATATTCCCCGCCACGATAATCGTTCCAGCCAATCCCCGTGGCATCGGGGTTCAGCAGCGGCGCCTGCGAGGCGAACCACGCCCGGTAGTCGCTCCGGAACTCGGGCGACTGCGCCCGCCCCGATTCATCCAGCAACACCTGATGGAAGCCGTGCGTGTTCCGCTGCGGATGCCAGTGCATCTTGCCGATGCCGCAGGTATGGTAGCCCGCGCCGCCCAGCACGCGCGGCATCTCCACCGGATAGCTTTCGGCGACACGCGAGTAACCCAGCATCCCGTGCCGCCACGGCGACATGCCTGTCAGCAGCGCCGCCCGCGCGGGCGTGCAGGTCGGCGTGGACGAATAGGCGTGCCGGAAGCGGATGCCCTCGCGCGCGATGCGGTCCAGGTTCGGCGTCTCGATGACGGGGTTCTCCGCGCCCAGGGTGTCGCCGCGCTGCTGGTCGGTCATGATCATCAGCAGGTGCGGCTTCGACACGCTCCGCGCGCGCAACACCGCGGGCGCGGCGGCAAAGAGCTTCAGGGCGGTTCGGCGGCGGATCATCTCTCCGCCTATCCTGTCACACCCGCAGCGCGGCGGCCATCCGGTCCAGGTCGTCCTCGTTGTTGTAGAAGTGGGTGGACACGCGCAGCCGGTTGTGCCGCGCCGAGACGAGCACGCGCTGCTCCTTGAGCGCGCGCGCCACCGCCGAGGCATCGCGCCCCGGCAGCGCCGCCGCGATCACGGGTGAGTCCTCATAAGGCAGCGGCTCCGCGCCCAGCGCTTCGAGCCTGCGCCGCGCTCCGGCGGCCAGCGCCAGCACGCGCTCCTCGATCGCCTCGGGCGTCAACTCGAGCATCAGATCGACGCTCGCCTCGAGCGCATACAGCGCCGACGACGGCAGCATCCCGCCCTCGTACTTCTCGGCCGAGGTCTTGAACTCCGGCGCGCCATGATGCAGGTGGTCCACGTTGCGCCAGTCATGATGCGACCGCCAGCCCACCGTCAACGGCTGCAACCGTTCGCGCAGCCTTGGGTGCACCAGCATGAAGCCCGCCCCGTTCGGCGCCAACATCCACTTGTAGGCGTTCACCGCGAAGATGTCCGGCGCGGTGTGCGCGAAGCTGAACTTGAGCGCGCCTGCCGATTGCGTCCCGTCGAGGAAGGTCACCACGCCGCGCCGCTCGCACTCGCGGCACAGCTCATCGAGCGGCGCGCGGTAGCCCGTCGAGTAGTTCACCGTGCTCAGCGCCACCAGCCGCGTCCGCTCGTTCAGGCAATCGAACACCAGCTCGAAGGGCACTTCGTGGACCTTTACGCCGCGCCGCGCCAGATGCGCCGGGGCGTAGATCTGATTGGGGAACTCGTGTTCGAGCGTGATGATCTCATCGCCCGCGCGCCAGTCCAGCCCCGCGCCCACCAGCGCGAGCGCCGTCGCCGCGTTGGGGATGAAGGCCACGTCCTCGACTGTCGCCTCGAACAGCCGGGCCAGCTTCCCGCGCAACCGGTCGTGGTCGTCGAACCAGGTGAGGAAGTCCGCGCAGGCGGTCTCGTCGCGGTGCGCGAAGTGGCGGCTGATGGCCTCGACGCCGCGCCGCGGGATCTGGCCGAAGGTGGCCGTGTTCAGGAACGTCCAGCGGGCGAGGGAAGGGAACTCGTCCCTGACCCGGTCCCAATCGGGGCTCATTGCTTCGCCGCGGCGATCAATCCGGCCAGCAGCGCGGCGGCTTCCGTCACGGCCACATCGGAGGACTCCTTCGTCCGCCGGTTCACTACTTCCACCTTGCCCTCGGCCAGCTTCTTGCCCACGTTGACGCGGAACGGCACGCCGATCAGGTCGGCGTCCTTGAACTTGACGCCCGGAGACAGGTCGCGGTCATCGAGCAGCACATCCACGCCGCGCGCCTTCAGCTCCTGATAGAGCGTCTGCGCCGCCGTGCGCAGGCTCTCGTCCGACGACTTCACCGGCGTCACGATCACCTCGAACGGCGCGATCGACACGGGCAGCGCCATGCCGTTCTGGTCCGCGAACAGCTCCACCGCCGCGCAGAGGATACGCTCCACGCCGATGCCATAGGAGCCCATGATGACGGGCGTCTCCACGCCGTCGTGGTTCAGCACGTTCAGGCCCATCGAGTGCGAGTACTTGTAGCCGAGCTTGAAGATGTGGCCGATCTCGACCGTCTTCAGGATCTCAAGCGGCAGCCCGGACTCGAGTTCGGTGTCGCCCTCGGCCACTTGGCGCAGGTCCGCGAACTCGGCCTGGAAGTCCTCGCCCGGAGTCACGTTCACGAGGTGATAGTCGTCCAGGTTCGCGCCGCAGACCATATTGCGGCGGCCTTCGAGCGCCAGGTCGGCGACAATCCGGATGCCCGCCACTCCCACCGGGCCGAGCGAGCCCGCGTCCGCGCCGAGGATCTCGCGCATCTCCTCGGGATGCGCCGGGCGGAATTCGCCGCAGCCCGCCGCGGACTGGAACTTGGTCTCGGACAACTGATGGTCGCCGCGCAGCACGGCCAGCACCGGCTTGCCGTCGGCGATCAGCACGAGCGACTTCATCAGCGACGTCTGCGGCAGCTTCAGGAACCCGGCCACCTGTTCGATGGTCTTCGCGCCGGGGGTGTGGACCTTCTCGGGCGCCAGGTCGCCCTCGGGGTCGGGCGCGGCGGGCGGCACGGGCCGCGACACCGCCTTCTCCAGGTTCGCCGCGTAGCCCGTCGGCCTGCAGATCACCGTGTGATCCTCGCCGGCGTCGGTCGCCACCATGAACTCCTGCGACTGCGACCCGCCCATCGCGCCCGAGTGGGCATCGACGGTGACGTATTCGAGGCCGCAGCGGTCGAAGATCCGGCAGTAGGCCGCGCGGTGCTTCTCGTAGCTCTCATCCAACCCGGCGGGGTCGAGGTCGAAGGAGTAGGAGTCCTTCATGATGAACTGCCGGACGCGGAGCAGGCCCGACTTCGGGCGGGGCTCGTCGCGGAACTTGGTCTGGATCTGGTACCACATCTGCGGCAGCTGCTTATAGCTGCGGAGTTCGCCGCGGGCGACGAAGGTCATGACCTCCTCGTGGGTCATGCCGAGGCAGAGGTCGCGGCCGAAGCGGTCCTTCAACCGGAACATGTTGTCGCCCATCACCTCCCAGCGGCCGGACTCCTGCCAGACCTCGGCGGGGTTGAGGGCGGGCAGCAGCATCTCCTGGGCGCCAATGGCGTCCATCTCCTCCCGGATGATCCGGGTGACCTTCAGCAGCGACCGCTGGGCGAGGTAGAGGTAGTTGTAGATGCCGGCCGAGAGCTGGCGAACGTAGCCGGCGCGGAGCAGCAACTGGTGGCTGACGACCTCGGCTTCGGCCGGGGTTTCGCGCAGCGTGGGGATGAAGAGACGGGACCACAACATAGGAGTGAAACCTCTCAGAATACCATGTGGCCGGGCGGGACATGGAAATAAGCGAAAAGTCTCCTTGCATCAATGGCTTAGGTAGGGTCTGGGTTCGATTTGAAAAGCACTCAGCGCAGGGCTGCGGGCGGCGGCGGGCCGGGTCAAAAAAATAAATCCTGGCCCTCTTGACAAGGTCAGGCGCGCATAGTAAAGTGCGCGGCTCGCGTGGGGGACGAGAAAACGTTCCGAAGCGCGAAACAGTTCTTTGACAACTGAATAGAGCGAGAAATGAGTAAGGTAAGGTGTATTGAAGAGGTGGCCCTCGGGTCCAATTCAAGTAGAACCTTTATGAGAGTTTGATCCTGGCTCAGAACGAACGCTGGCGGCGCGCCTAATACATGCAAGTCGAGCGAGAAGGTGTAGCAATACACTTGTAAAGCGGCGAACGGGTGAGGAATACATGGGTAATCTACCATCGAGTGGGGAATAACCAGCCGAAAGGTTGGCTAATACCGCGTACGCCTCCGAATCTTCGGGTTCGGAGGGAAAGCCACACTGTGAGTGCGGCGCTCTTTGATGAGCTCATGTCCTATCAGCTTGTTGGTAGGGTAACGGCCTACCAAGGCTTTGACGGGTAGCTGGTCTGAGAGGACGATCAGCCACACTGGCACTGCGACACGGGCCAGACTCCTACGGGAGGCAGCAGTAAGGAATATTGCGCAATGGGCGAAAGCCTGACGCAGCGACGCCGCGTGGGGGATGAAGGTCTTCGGATTGTAAACCCCTTTCGGGAGGGAAGATGGAGCGAGCAATCGTTCGGACGGTACCTCCAGAAGCAGCCACGGCCAACTTCGTGCCAGCAGCCGCGGTAATACGAAGGTGGCAAGCGTTGTTCGGATTCACTGGGCGTACAGGGTGTGTAGGCGGTTTGGTAAGCCTTCTGTTAAAGCTTCGGGCCCAACCCGGAAAGCGCAGAGGGTACTGCCAGGCTAGAGGGTGGGAGAGGAGCGCGGAATTCCCGGTGTAGCGGTGAAATGCGTAGAGATCGGGAGGAAGGCCGGTGGCGAAGGCGGCGCTCTGGAACATACCTGACGCTGAGACACGAAAGCGTGGGGAGCAAACAGGATTAGATACCCTGGTAGTCCACGCCCTAA
>ERZ761609.1613-NODE-1613-length-19035-cov-58.376185_pt1 | contig 19035 bp, 14 predicted proteins | sample MGYA00511163_ERZ761609 | MGnify/ENA primary metagenome ERZ761609 (study PRJEB28899, sample SAMN02445070) | bioreactor sludge metagenome | biome: EBPR sludge | place: Australia: Brisbane, Thorneside Wastewater Treatment Plant | collected 2011-12-16 ... | reverse complement strand
GCGGCGGGCGCGTTCGGATCGGTCAGTCATTGGCATTTGTATGCTCCCTCGATTGTTATTAGAGGAAGGGGCAGGGGGAGATCCGAACGGGGAGGTGGGCTAAATGGCTGGATTCAGGGTAAATATTCTTTTTGAAAATCGGTTAACGGGTTTGGGACCACTCAACTTTGGGTAGCCTGCCACCGGGGCTTGCTGGCGCCTGACACCGTTTGGTTGAGTGAATATTGCTTTTTGTTCGCCTAGGTTGATGTAGGCAGTTAGGGCATCCGGGGGACCTTCGGTGCCTGGGACCCGATGCTCCTGATTCAACAAAGGCTGGCACCCAGTTCACAATCTGGGCAAGATGGTTCCGTATGTACGTAAATGATTGATATAGCTGTTGTTATAGTTGGAGAGCGGGTTTCGGTGGTGGAGGCGGGCGGGGGACGGATTCGGGTTGAGCCGGACGTAAGCTGTTGAACATATGTCCGAGGAATTGGGTGCCGGCCGCTATCTGAATTCGGTGCCTTGGGTTCCAGGCACCGAGTATTCCTCCGTCAAGAGGTGGGGGGGGCGACGGGGGTCATCGGGGTTCTTGCACGGGCGGCGTCAAGAACCGATTGAGGACATCCAGGAAGCGGGCGCTCCAAGGAGAGGAGGCCCTGACTCTCTGGGGACTAATTCCTCCAAGAAGGGCGAAGGAGTGGTCTCCTTTCGAGTATGGTCCTTTTTTCTCGCAACCGGCCGTCGCCCTCTTCAGGCCAGCAATCAATTCTGCTTTGGGAATACTTTCGATATCGGCGCGACCAGTCAAGGCGGTGCGTTGAAAGCCCGGGCCGTAAAACGATGCAACCCTGTCGAGATCAGCGTAAAACCAGGCTTCCATGGCCTGGACCATCAGATGCAACTGGTCGTTCCCGGCCGCCTCTGGTCGCTGCCATTCATCACCTACCCGCCGCGATACGTGGTCCCAAGGGTTCTGAACCTGCACGGGGCCTTCGCTATCCACAAGGAGAAGGCAGATGCGATCGGCCTCTCGCCGGCGCAGGGCGGTGCGAAAAGACTCGAACGCATTGTGGCGACCGCCACAGGCGACGATGCGGGGCATCCGGCCGGTTAAGCCTGATTTCTCGATAAATTTGCGAAAACCCTCGCGGCAACGGCTATCAAGGGCTTTGTTATGGTCTCCGCCACCCTCGACGTAGAGGATGACGGTCACCAGCGGTTTCCTCCGATATCGCCGCGACGCCACAACTGCCCTAGCCCGTAGGTGGTGAGCCAGTCGGAGAGTTCCTCCGGTGACGTCCGCCTCATTTGGGAACAGCCTTCGACTTTCTCGCAGACGACGACGGCTTCAGGCACATGAGATAACGCATCGACAAGGGTGTCGGAATGGGTGGTCACAATGAGCTGCACACGGTGGGAAGCTTCGATGAGGAGGCTGGCCAAGCTCGGGAGCAAGTCGGGGTGGAGTCCCAACTCCGGCTCTTCGAGGCAGACTAATGGGGGAGGATGGGGGTGACAGAGGATGGCGAGCAGGCAAAGATAACGAATTGTGCCATCAGACAGTCGGGTCACCGGGACTGGGGAGGAGAGTCCCCGGTAGTGCAAAAAGAGTTGAATTGTGCCCCCGTGCACCCTGGTAGAAAAGTCCGCGATCGCGTCGTCTGCGATTCGCAATTTTTCAACGAGGTCGCCACGCAGGTTCGAAGTATGCTCCAGTTCGTTGAGAACCAAGGCCAGGTTTGAGGCATCCTCCCTCAGGAAATCGGATTCGGTATCGGCTGGCTGGGGCCTGCGAGGCTCGGCGCGCCGGCCGAGACTCCATTCACGGTAAAGCTTGAGGTTGGCGTACTGCCGACCGAGGTAAGTCACTTCCGGATACTGATCCGGATCTTTGCGCTGCGAGAGCACAGATTGGTCAACCGGCAGGTCCTCACGCCGCAATTCCCGACGGGCGCGTGGAACCATGGGCAAACTGGTTTTCACATTGAGAACCGGACGGCCCTGCTGATATCGATAATAGAAATAGACATCGTCCTGCTCTTTCGCAGGATCCGGGCTCTCATTTTCAATAGATTCGTCGACAATCTCCAAGCGCTGTGCGACCATTGTGAGCGACAAACGATGCCGAAGGGGTATTTTGCCCTGCGGGTTGTCAACAATCACGTTGATTTCCGCAGTGGGACGGTCCGCCCCTTTCCAAAGCAGGTCGCCGACACCACCGCCGGCCTGGATGGGATCGAGAAGGTTCCTGGGCGCGGCTTGCAGAAGGGAGATGGCTTCGAGGAGATTCGATTTCCCGGAGCCGTTCGGGCCGATGAGGACATTCAGCGCCTTCAACTCCAGTTCGGAAGTTTCCGGCCCGAAGGAGAGCAGATTCCGCAACTGTATTGACCGAAGGAAGCGCTGGGTACCCAACATGACAAGCATCAGTATACCTTTGACGTGATGAAGCAGCGAAGCGCGTGTGGCGGAGTCCAATCCGCAGACGCAGCGAGTCAGTGAGGTGGTGCGTCGGGTGAGTCGAGATGATCGGCGCTCCCGAATGACGCCCGAGGTTGAATTGGAGTAGTTGGGGTTCGCCTTGTCAGGCGAGGAAGAGGCGGGCGGCGGGGTTTTGGGTTTCTTCGGTGTAGGGGAAGTTGAGGTTGGAGAGGAACTGGTTGAAAGATTCGTGGTCTTCCGGGGGGACCTGGATGCCTGTTAAGACGCGGCCGTAGTCGGCTCCGTTGTTGCGGTAGTGGAAGAGGCTGATATTCCAGTTGGGGGAGAGTTGGTCGAGGAAGCGCATGAGAGCGCCGGGGCGTTCGGGGAATTCGAAGCGGAAGAGGCGTTCGTGGTTGACGTGGGGGGCGCGGCCGCCCGAAAGGTGGCGGAGGTGTTGTTTGGCGAGTTCGTTGCCGGCGAGGTCGAGGACGCGGATGCCGGCGGATTCGATGGAGTGGAAGAGGGAGGCGGCTTCTTCGAGGGAGGCGACCTGGAGGCCGACGAAGACCTGGGCGTCGGGGGGGCCGGCGTAGCGGTAGTTGAATTCAGTGACGAGGCGGGGGCCGAGGAGGCGGCAGAAGGTTTTGAAAGAGCCGGGGGTTTCGGGGATGGTGGCGGCGAAGAGGGTTTCGCGGTGTTCGCCGATTTCGGCGCGTTCGGCGACGAAACGGAGGCGGTCGAAATTCATGTTGGCGCCGGTGGTGACGGCGATCAATGAGTGAACCGGAGAGGACTTCTCGCGGGCGGCGAAGGCTTTGAGGCCCGCGACGGAGAGGGCGCCGGCGGGTTCGAGGACGGAGCGGGTGTCCTCGAAGACATCCTTGATGGCGGCGCAGATTTCGTCGGTGGTGACGGTGACGATTTCGTCGGCGTAGAGGGCGGCGAGGCGGAAGGTCTCCGTGCCGGCCTGTTTGACGGCGACGCCGTCGGCGAAGAGGTTGACGTGTTTGAGGCGGACGGGCGCGCCGGCTTCGAGGGCGGCGTGCATGGAGGCGGCGTCGACGGGTTCGACACCGATGACCTTGATCTCGGGGCGGACGCGTTTGATGTAGGCGGCGACGCCGCCGAGGAGGCCGCCGCCGCCGACGGGGACGAAGACGGCGGTGATGGGTTGGGGGTGGCGGAGAAGGATCTCCATGGCGATGGTGCCCTGACCGGCGATGATGTCGGGGTCATCGTAGGGGTGGATAAAGGTGGCGCCGGAATCAGTGGCGAGGGCGGCGGCGTGGCGATAGGCGTCGTCGTAGGATTCGCCGTGGAGGACGACACGCGCGCCGCGGGCGGCGACGGCGTTGACCTTGATACGCGGCGTGGTGACGGGCATGACGATGGTGGCCTGGCAGTGGAGACGCGCGGCGGCGAGGGCGACGCCCTGAGCGTGATTGCCGGCGGAAGCGGCGACGACGCCGCGAGCGAGGGTCTCGGGGGAGAGGCCGCTCATTTTGTTGTAAGCGCCGCGGAGTTTGAAGGAGAAGACGGGTTGCTGGTCCTCGCGCTTGAGGAGGACGCGGGCGCGCAGGCGGGCGGAGAGGAGGGGGGCGGGGTCGAGGGCGGATTCGATGGCGACGTCGTAGACGCGCGCGGTGAGAATGCGCGAGAGGTAATCGGGTTGGCGTTCAGGCTCGGGGGCCCGGGTCACATCAAGTAGTCCTTCAGTTTTTCGAGCAGCGATTTCTCCTGGGGTTCGTTCTCGGCGGGGAGGGTATCGCGGAGTTGTTCGAGGAGTTTGCGCTGCTCGCGATTGAGTTTGCGGGGGGTTTTGACTTCGATGTGGACAATGAGGTCGCCGCGGCCGCCGCCGTTGACGAAGGGGACGCCTTTATTGCGGAGGCGGAGGGTTTCACCGCTCTGGATGCCGTCGGGGACTTTGAGGGTTTCGAGGCCGTCGAAGGTGAGGACGTGGACTTCGGTACCGAGAGCGGCCTGGGCGATATTAACGGGGATGACGCAGTGGAGGTCATACTCGCGGCGTTCGAAGACGGGATGGGCGGCGACGGAGAGGAAGACGTAGAGGTCGCCGGGGGGGCCGCCATTGGAACCGGGTTGGCCTTCGCCGCCGACGCGGAGTTTCATGCCGGTATCGACGCCGGCGGGGATTTTGACCTTAAGCTTTTTGGTGGTCTGGATGTAGGCTTCGCCCTTGCACTTCTTGCAGGGGCGGCGGAGGATCTTGCCGCGGCCGCCACACTGGCCGCAGGTTTTGCGAATGGAGAGGAAGCCCTGCTGGTAGAAGACTTCGCCACGGCCACGGCAGACGGAGCAGGTGGTCCAGCCGTCTTCGGCTTCGGCGCCGGAGCCGTTGCAGGCGTCGCAGGCTTCGAGGCGGGGGACCTGGATGGATTCTTCGAGGCCGCGCATGGAGTCCTCGAAGGAGATCTCAAGGTCGTAGCGGACGTCGTCGCCGCGCTGGGCGCGATTGCGGCGGCGGCCGCCGCCGGAACCAAACATGTCGCCGAAGCCGAAGAAGTCGCCGAAGATATCGGCGAAGTCGGAGAAGGCGTCGGCATTGAAGTCGGGGGCGGCGCCAGACGCGCCGAGGCCGGCGTGGCCGTAGTTGTCATAGGCCTGGCGTTTGCCGGCATCGCTGAGGACGGAGTAGGCTTCGGCGGCTTCCTTGAAGCGTTCTTCGGCGTCTTTGTCGCCTGGGTTGCGGTCGGGGTGGTACTTGAGAGCGAGTTTGCGGTATGCGCTCTTGAGTTCGGATTCGGAGGCGCCGCGAGCGACGCCAAGGACTTCGTAATAATCACGCTTGGCGGCAGGCATAGGCAATTAACTGCGAGAGGCGACGCGCACCATGGACGGGCGGAGGAGGCGGCCCTTGAAAAGGTAGCCGCGTTGCAGGTCCTGGAAGACGGTCTGGTCCTCGTGTTCCTCGGAGGGGACCATTTCGATGGCGTTATGGAAATTGGGGTCGAAGGGTTGACCTTCGGCGGGGATGGGTTCGAGGCCGAGTTTGGCGAGGGTATCGGCGAGGCGTTGCTGGATGAGGGCGACGCCTTTGGCGTAGTCGGGGTCGGCGCAGGGTTGGGCGAGGGCGCGTTCGAAGTCGTCGAGGATGGGGAGGAGGGACTTGACGGCGTCGGCGGCGGCGAATTCGATCAGTTCGGTGCGTTCGCGGTCGGTGCGTTTGCGGAAGTTGTCGAACTCGGCGGCGCGGCGGAGCAGCATTTCCTGGAGGTCGGCTTTATCGCGGAGGAGTTGGTCGCGTTCGGCGATGAGGGCGTCCGGGGTGGCCTCGGCGGGCGGTTCGGAGATGGGTTCGCCGGCATCGGGCGCAGATTCGGCTTGGGGCAGTTCCTGGTCCGTCATGGGGGTTACAAACTTTCAGCGTAACAGAGTGTTGGGGGCGGCGGTTCAGGCGTGGAGGGTGCGCAGGGCCTCGCCGACATGGAGGACGGCGGACATGACTCGGGGATAGTTCATGCGCATGGGGCCGAGGACGGCCATGCGGGCGGCGAGACCGCCGGGGAGTTCGATGGTGAGACCGATGAGGGCGAATTCATCGAGAGCGGGATGGGCTTCGCGGAGGCCGACGCGGACCTGGACCTGTTCACCGCCGGCGCCGAGGAACTGGTCGAGGATTTCGATGAGGCGTTTCTTCTCTTCGAGGGCGTGGAGGAGATCGCGGAGTTTTTCCTTGGTGAGGTGGAGGTCGAGTCCGACGAGATTGGAGGCGCCGTTGAGGTAGACGACGGGGGTGAGGCCGATATCGAGGAGGCCTTTGGAATAGAGGATGGTGAGGCGGCGGAGGAGGGAGTCGTAGGCGGCGGATTCGAGTTCGAGGCGGCGCTCCATTTCGATGCGGATGGCGGGGAGGGTCCAGCCGGCGAAGTGGAGGTTGACGTAGTTGCGGATGGAGGTGAGATCGTCCTGGGAGACGGGTTCGTCGAGTTGGACGAGCTGGTTGCGGACCATGCCATCGCGGGTAACGACAACCATGAGGACGCGGTGGTCGGGGAGGGCGAGGAGTTCGATCTGGTCGAGGGTCAGGGTGGCGGTGGGGATGGCGGCGGCGATGCCGACGTTGCGGGTGAGTTCGGTGAGGAGGGAGGTAGCGCGTTCGGCGCGCTGGTCGACGGTCTGGAGTTGGTTGAGGTCGGAGCGGAGGCGGGTGAGTTCGTTGGCGAGAAGGCGGTGGGCGGCGAGGGATTCGGCGAAGTGGCGGAAGGCCTTGGCGGTGGGGACGCGGCCGGCGGAGGTGTGGGGCTGATCGAGGTAGCCTTCATCGGCGAGATCGGCCATGATGTTGCGGATGGTGGCGGGGCTGATCTGATCGCGGCGGCGGCGGGCGATGATGCGGGAGGCGACGGGTTCGCCGGTTTCAATATAGGCCTGCACAATGGCGTGGAGCACTTCAGCCGTGCGTGGAGACATTGTCCGGTCCATAGGATTCCTGGAAGCTTGTAACACTTTCCCTTGTTCATGATTATAGAATCTCGGACGTGATCACAAGAAGGGCATTCTGCGCAGCGCCGGCGGTGGTGAGCCGCGGGCAGGGGACGAAGCGGCCGAACCTGTTGTTTCTGATGGCGGATGATCACGCCGGGTATGTGTTGGGGGCGGACGGAGACCGGCAGGCGGCGACGCCGAATCTGGACCGGCTGGCGGGGGAGGGATTGCGGTTCAGCCGGCATTACTGCAATTCGCCGGTGTGCACACCGTCGCGGCAGTCGCTATTGACGGGGCAGATGCCGCACAGTGCGGGGGTGACGCAGTTGCGGACGGCGTTGAGCGAGGAGAAGCCGACGCTGGCGAAGCAGTTGCGGGCGGCGGGGTATCAGACGGCGGCGTTCGGGAAGATGCACTTCAATCAGCCTGGGCGGCCGGGGTTGCACGGGTTTGATGTGTGCATGACCGAGGACCAGATGATGAAGCGGTGGCGGGAGGCGGTGAAGGAGGGGCCGCTGCCGGAGGGGGTGGCGACGCAGCCATTGCCGTGGCAGCCGTTCCGGACGCCGGCGGCACAGTGGTTGAACGCCGAGAAGCGGCCGTATCCGAGGGTGGACGCGGAGATGCGGGGGACGTTCATCGCGGAGCAGGCGTGCGAGTACCTGGAGGCGAACGCGGGGAAGCCGTTTGCGTTGTGGGTGAGTTTGCACGAGCCTCATTCGCCATTTGATTTTCCGGTGGAGGACCGGGAACGGTTCGCGGCGGAGACGTTCACGGCGCCGCGGGTGGGACCGGAAGACGCGTGGCAGATTCCGCTGATCTTCCGGGGGTTGAGCGACGAGCAGAAGCGGGGGATCATGGCGGCGTATTACACGTCGGCGCATTTTCTGGACAGGAATCTGGGGCGGGTGCTGGGGAAGTTGAAGGAGTTGGGACTGGAGGAAGAGACGCTGGTGGTGTACACGGCGGATCACGGATATTGCCTGGGTCATCATGGGCGGTTCGAGAAGCACTGCGGGTATGAACCGGCGCTGCGGGTCCCGCTGCTGGTGCGGTGGCCGGGGCGGGTGAAGGCGGGGGTGGTGACGGATTTCACGGAGCACGTGGATTTGGGGCCGGCGGTGCTGGAGATGCTGGGGGCGCCGGCACTGCCGGTGATGCACGGGCAGGCGTTGACGCCGTACTTGAGGGGAGGGCGTCCAGGGAAGCCGCGGGATCATGTCTTTCTGGAGTACCAGGAGAACGAGGAGGTGTACATCCGGGATGCGCGGTGGAAGTTCATCCACGGGTCGGGCAAGCGGCGGCGGATGGATGGCTACGAGACGGACAATCCGGCGCCGGGGCGGTATTCGCGGCTGTTTGATCTGCGGAGGGATCCTGGGGAGTTCCGGGATGTGTCGGCGCGGGAGCGGCAGGTGGTGGAGCGGATGATGGCGCGCGCGCTGGGGCGTTTCCGGGAGTCGCATCCGGATGCGGGCGGGGAGCCTGGCGGACTGGGGGCGGCCGAGGCGCTGGATTATTATTTGCGGCCTCGGGACAACGCGCCGGCGGCGGAAGCGCCCGCGCGCGTGTGATATAAAAGTCGGTTACTCCGCTTTCCAGCGGAGCAGGAGCCCTACCCGCATGACCAAAAAGTTCTACGGCTGGTGGATCGTGGCCACGTGCTTCTTCACGTTTGGCATCTCCACGGGCCTTCCCTACTACAATGTGGCGTTCTTCTTTGATTATTTCCGGGACGACCACAGTTGGCCGATCAGTTTCGTGACGCTGGGCGCACCGGTGGCGGTGCTGCTGACGATCTGGGTGGGGCCAGTGATCGTGCCGCGGGTGAGCCCGCGGTTGCTGATCATCATCGGGACGGGGATGACGTTTTTGTCGTTCCAATGGTTTTCGCGGTTAAGCGGGGCGCAGTGGGAGTATTTCGGGGCGTGGTCGCTGTACATGATCGGGTACTTCATTTCGGGTCCGATTCCGCACCAGATCATCATTTCGAACTGGTTCAAGGAGAAGCGCGGACGGGCGATGGGGATCACGTATGTCGGGGTGGCGATCGTGGGTTCGGTGGGGAACAAGTTGGGTCCGTGGCTGAGCAAGCAGATGCCGTACACGGACGCGCTGCACTATATGAGTTTCATTCTGCTGCTGGCGTGGCCGCTGGCGTTCTTCCTGCTGCGGGACCGGCCGTCGGACATGGGCCAGCATCCGGACGGGAAGGCGACGGAAGAGGTGGCGGCAGCGGCGGCGGTGGAAGCCAAGGCGGCGGCTCCGGCGAAGGATTCGCTGCACGCGGCGGCGGCATCGAGCCAGGGACAGAGCTTTGCGCAACTGGTGAAGCAGATGCCTTTCTGGATGCTGCTGATTGGGAGCGCGGCGTCGATCGGGTCGATTGCGGCGGTCAATTTCCACATGAAGTTTGTGTTTGAGTACCAGGGGTTCACGGACCAGGATGCGCGAAACGCGATCTGGGGGACGGCGTCGTTCTGGGTGTTGTGGGCGAGTATCGCGGGGAGGCTCCTGGCGGGCTATCTGGCGGACAAGTTCCCGCGCAAGTACGTGATGCTGGTGACGTATCTGATCGTGGCGATCGCGATTCCTTCGCTGTTCCTGGTGCGACCGGAGACGGAGGGATTCGTGTATCTGTTCGCACTGGTGTTCGGGTTCGCGATGGGCGCGGACTACATGCTGATCCCGCTGATGGCGGCGGATCAGTTCGGGTTGAACTCACTGGCGCGCGCAATGTCGGCGATTCTGCCGACGGACACGATCGCGCAGTTCTGGTTCCCGAACCTGATCGAGCGGATGCGCATGGTGTGGCTGGGTGGGGACTACCACGCGGCGATGATGGCGGTGTTCGCGACGGCGTTCATTGGAGCGATGGCGATCGCGGCGCTGCCGAAGAAGGCGACGATCCCGAAGAGTTGACGGGGCGGGCCATTGGGAGAATGGGAGCGTTATGATCATCGCTGACCTGAAGGAGATCGCGGGCCGGACGTATCCGGCCCGGCGGCGGACACAGAATCTGGTGGGGGGGCCGTCGCCGATTCAGGCGACGGCCTTCGCCATGGGCAATGTGACGCTGGAGCCGAACGGCGGGCAGGTGCCGTGGCACAACCAGGAGCAGGAGGAGGTCTACTTCATCGTGGAGGGGACCTGCGAGATGTGCCTGGGGGAGGAACGGCAGATTGTATCCACGGGGCAAGCTGCTTTTATCCCTCCGGGCGTCTTTCATCAACTGACCAATATTGGGGATACGCCGGCGCGGATGATCTACGTGTATGGGCCGGCGGGAGACGTGGCACACTGGCGGCAGGAACTGGCCGGGACGCTGCCGAAGGCGGGGGTGGAAGCGCCGCCGCTGCCGGAAGGCGCGCACCCGCAGTGCACGGAGAAGCCAGAAGAATAGCCGCATTGCGGAAGTCATAAGAGGACATTTTCATGAGCGAGAAGAAGGTTCATTCGGTCGGGATTATCATGAATGGCGTGACGGGCCGGATGGGAACGAACCAGCATCTGCTGCGTTCGATCCACGCGATCCGGCAGCAGGGCGGGGTGAAGGTGACGGCCGAAGAAGTGATCATGCCGGAGCCGATCCTGGTGGGCCGGAGCAAGGTCAAGCTGGAGGCGCTGTCAGCGCAAACGGGCGGGTTGCCCTACGCGACGGAGCTGGAGCCGTTGCTGGAGGACCCGAAATATCAGGTGTATTTCGACGCGCAGACGACGGACCGGCGGGTGGAGGCGGTGTCGCAGGCGATCGAAGCGGGGAAGAATATCTACTGCGAGAAGCCGACGGCGGAGCGCTTCGAGCAGGCGTTGGGCCTCTACACGCAGGCGAGCCAGAAGGGCGTGAAGCACGGGGTGGTGCAGGACAAGCTGTGGCTTCCGGGCCTGATGAAGCTTAAGTTGCTGCGCGACACGGGTTTCTTTGGAGAGATTCTGTCGGTGCGCGGGGAGTTCGGGTACTGGGTATTTGAAGGCGATGCGGTGACGGCGCAGCGTCCGTCGTGGAATTACCGCAAGGAGGATGGCGGGGGGATCATCATCGACATGCTGTGCCACTGGCGGTACGTCCTGGACAATGTATTTGGAGCGGTGAAGGCGGTATCGTGCCTGGGAGCGACGCACATCCCCAGGCGTTGGAACGAGCAGGGGCAGGCGTACGAATGCACGGCGGACGATTCGGCCTACGCGACGTTTGAACTCGAGGGCGGGATCGTGGCGCACTTCAATTCGTCATGGTGTGTGCGGGTGCGGCGCGATGATTTGCTGACGGTGCAGGTGGACGGGACGCGGGGGTCGGCGGTGGCGGGGTTGCGGCACTGCTGGATTCAGGCTTACGGCGGGACGCCGCGGCCGGTGTGGAATCCGGATGTCGATCAGCCGTTGAACTTCTTCGAAGGCTGGCAGAAGATGCCGCAGCAGGAGAACTACGACAACGCGTTCAAGACGCAATGGGAATTGTATCTGCGGCACCTGGTGAAGGACGATCCGTTCCCGTGGACGCTGCTGGAGGGCGCGAAGGGGGTGCAGCTGGCCGAGTTAGGCGTTGAAAGCTGGAAGCGGCGTTCGTGGGTGGACGTGCCCGCGATCGAAAGCTGAGCGGGAAGTTCAGTCGGCGCGAAGAGCGATGGAGGGATCGGTGCGGCTGGCGCGCCACGCCGGGGGAAGACAGGCAGCGATGGTGACGAAGATCAGGAGCAGGCCGACGGCGAGGTAGGTGGCGGCGTCGACGCGTTCGACGCCGTAGAGCATCTTTTCGAGTCCTTTGGCGGCGGCGGGGGCGACGGAGAGTCCGGCGGTAAGTCCGGCGAGGGTCAGAAGGAGGCCCTGGCCGAGAACGTGCCGGAGGAGATCGCGGCGGCTGGCGCCGAGGGCGAGGCGGATCCCGAATTCGCGGCGGCGCTGGGCGACGGCGACGGCCATGACGCCGTAGAGGCCGATGGCGGCGAGGATGGTGGCCATGATGGAGAAGATCCAGAGGAGGGCCATGGCGAGGCGCTGCTGGGCGAGGGCGCGGTCGACCAGAGCGCCAAGGGGCTGGACGCGTTCGACGGGGAGCGAGGGATCGACCTCGTGGAACGCCTGACGGACGGCCGCGGCGGCGGTCATGGGGTCGCCATGGGTACGGATGGCGAAGGCGAGGAAGGGCCAGGCGAGTTGGGCGTGCGGCTGATAGAGAGCGACCCTGGGGGGTTCATCGAGGGAGAGGTGGCGGATATCGTTCACCACGCCGACGATCCGGGCTTCGAACTCCTGGTTGGCGACCTTGAAACGAAGCATGCGTCCGGTGGCATTGCGGCCATCGAAATAGGTTCGCTGGAGTTCGTCGCTAATGATGACGACGGGGGCGGCGGCTTCGGAATCGGAAGGGAGGAAGTCGCGGCCGGAGAGAAGGCGGGCACCGATGGCGGGGAAGTAGCCCGGGGAGATGGCATTATACGTGGCGGTTTGAGGCTGTGCGGCCTTGGAGACGCCATCGATTGTGAAGGAGGCCATCCAGTTGACGCCCATGAGAGGGAGAGCGGTGGTCAGGCCGGCAGACTGGACACCAGGGGTGGCAGAGAGACGTTCAGCGGCGCGCCGGCCGTAGTTGGCGCGGGAATCAGCTGACTGGTAGCGGGCATAGGGGAGGGTCGTTCGCAGGGTGAGGACCTCGCCGGACTGGAATCCGGGCTGGACGCGGCTGAGTTTGTCGAAGGTACGCACGAGAAGGCCGGCGGCGACCAGGAGGACGACCGAGAGGGCGACTTCGCTGACGACCAGGAGGGAACGGCCGAGGCTCTGCCTGAGGCCGCCCGAGGATCCGCGGGCTTCGTCGCGAAGGACGCCGGCGAGATCGACGCGCATGGCGCGGAGGGCCGGGAACAGGCCGAAGAGAAGTCCCGCGGCCAGGGCGGCGCCAAAGTTGAAAATGAGCGCCCAGCCATCGAGGGAGGTCTGATCGAGGCGGGGCAAGGTGAGCACGGTGGAGCGGACGAGAAGGCGGAGGGCGGCGAAGGCGACGAGTACGCCGAGCGCACCGCCGAGAGCGGAGAGGGTGAAGGCTTCGATCATCATCTGGCGGATGAGCAGGCCCTTGCCGGCGCCGAGTGCGGCGCGGACTGCGAATTCGCGCTGACGCGCGGCGGCACGGACGAGGAGGAGGCTGGCGAGGTTGGCGCACGCGATGAGGAGGACGAGTCCGACGGCGGCGAACAGGACAAGGAGGGGTTGCCGGGCCTCGCGGGTAAATTCATCCTGGGCGGGGACGAGCCAGGCATCCCAGCCCCTGGCTTCGGGGTGAGATTGGGCGATGCGGGCGGCGATGGCCTGAAGTTCCTGGGAGGCTTGCCCGGTGGTGACGCCGGGGGCGAGGCGGCCGAGGACGGAGAGGTAGCGTGAAGCGCGGGAGGCAAGTTCCTGGGGGCTAAAGGCGGCGGGGAGGTAGAGTTCGGGAGCCCGCATTTCGCCCTGGATGGCGGGGAGGACGCCGATGATCTCGTGGGGTTCGTCGTCGAGGACGATGGTACGCCCGAGAATGGCGGGATCGGCGCCCATGCGGGCGTGCCAGAAGTCGTGAGTGAGGATGGCAACGTTGTGATTGCCGAACCGGCCTTCCTGTTCGACGAAACCGCGGCCGAGAACGGGGCGAAGGCCGAGCATATCGAGGTAGTTGGTGGTGACGAGGGTGGTGGCGACGCGCTGGGCGGAGCCGGCTCCGGTCCAGGTGGCGGCGTAATTGCGGCTGGCGCTCAACTGCGAAAAGGAGCGGGTCTGTTGCTGAAAATCGAGAAATTCGGGAGCGGAGAAGTGAGCCCGGGGCTGGGAACGTTCGAGGTTGCGAGTCCAGACGACATAGAGCTGACTGGCGTCCTGATAGGGGAGCGGTTCGAGCAGGACCTGGCGCACGACGCTGAAGATGGCGGTGTTCGCCCCGACGCCCAGTCCAAGGATGAGAAGCGCGGCGATGAGGAACGCGGGTTGACGGAGCAGCGTTCGGAAGGCCAGAGCGAATCCGGAGATCAGGTCACTGAGGCTCTTCATGGGCGTTATCCTACCGCTAAACAGGTCCAATAATCAACTGGAATTTCGCGGTTTCCCGGTCTTCTGGGCCCATAAAGAAAGGCTAAACCAGAGAACGGAGCACACGAGAAAAACACGATGGAACGCAACTTCCGACAAATTGTTGAGAAAATGGACATAGGCGGAGCCGACGCCCACGACGAGCGGAACGGCGGCGAGGAGCCAGCGGGTCATCTGAACGACCTCCTGAGAGCGGCATAGAGTACGATTGCGAACAGCCAGCAGGGGAGCCAGCGATAGAACAGGTGGAAGGGCAGCACCCAGGCCAGGGCGAGAGTAGCGACCCAGACAACAAGGGCGGGGACGCTGACGAGGAGGCCCTTGCGTTCGGCAGGATCGGGCGCGATACCCATGCGGGGAATGAGCCAGTGTTCGGTGAAGACGATGGCGCCGACGGGCATCAAAATGAGCCCATAGAGCGCGACATAGTCCAGCAATTTAAGGAAAAAGACGGGAAAGCAGGCGAGGATGGTCGTGACGAAACCGACCCAAAGAGTGATTTTCCAGCGGGGCCAGTTGGGGGTGACGGCCTGGATGGCGAGGCCGGCGCGGTAGAGGGTGGGGTTGGCGGTGGTCCAACCGGCGAGGACGACGGCAAAGACGCCGGCGACGCCGAGGGCTTCCTGGGCCATGCGGCCGGGGGTCATTTCACGGCCGATGGCCGCGACCATGATGCCGGAGCAGAGCCAGGCAAGCAAGTGTCCGGGATAGACACCGGTGGCGGTGAAGACGCCATACCAGGGCTTCTTCGCGAATCGGAACAGGGCCATGTCGGAGAGGCCGATGTGCATGGCGAGGTTGCAGAACCAGGCGAAAAAGAGAATCTGCCAGAAGCCGTATTTTTCCTGGCCTTCGACAGGGACGCCGTTCCAGACCTTCGTCGACAGGACTTCCCAGAGGTTGGAGAAGTCGGACTGGACGCCAAGTTTAGGGAGGGTCACCAGAGCGCCGGCGAGAAAAACGGCGAAGACCCAGGGGGCGGCCACACTCGCGAAACGGGCGAGGGAGTCGAAGCCAAGAATCGCGAGGATGGTGAACAGGGCGCCGAGGACGAGGGCGAGAGCGACCCAACCGGCGGAAGAGGGCAGGACGGCATCGAGGGGTGTGGCGGGCAGGCCGATCCAATCACCCAGGGCGGAGGCGGAGACGGAGATCATGGCGCCGGCAAGGATGCAGTAGAGGGCGGCATTGGCGACGTTGTAGATGGCCATGAAGCCGGGTCCGGCGATGCGGCGGAGGTACCAGTAGAGGGTCAGGCGGGTGCGGACGGCGATCGGGGCGCAGACGAAGGTCCAGGAGAGGACGGCGAGGAGATTGCCGAGGAGGAGGCCCCAGATCAGGTCTTTGGCGGCGACGCCGTGGATGACGAAGAAGGCGCCGATGACGAATTCGGTGGCGGCGACGTGTTCACCGGCGAAGAGTCCGGCGAACCGGCCGCCGCCCTGGAGTTGGGCTTCGGCGACGGGTTCGCGGTCGAACTCGTTGATCTGGTCCATTTGGGACGCGAGGTCCGCCAACCGGGAAGCCATGGTGGGTTGAATCCTTTCAGGCGTAGCTGGAGAGGGCAGCGCGGTTGCGGCCCGCGCGCGCTTCGACGATCCGTTCGAGGTAGCCGGAGGCGCGGAAGGCGGAGAGGGGTTCGGGGTGCAGACCGCGAGCCTGGCGCCATTCGCGGAGCAGTGGGCGGACATCGGTGAAGAAAGCGGAGCGGAGGATCTCTTCGGAGTCGATCAGATCGGAATTGGCCTGGGCGGCGGCAAGAGCTTCGTGGTCGACGAGAGCGGCTTTGAGGAAGAGTTCCTGGGCGTTCATGGCGGTCTGGATCATCTCTTCGATTTTGTTTTTGAGGTTGTGGGACTGGTCCACCATGTAGGCGATATCGGGGGCGTGGCCGCGTTCCCAGGTGTAGAAACAGATCTCGTGGAAGATGCGGAAGACCTGGTAAGGGTCGATGGAGCCGAGGGTGAGGTCATCGTCGGCGTAGCGGCGGTCGTTGAAATGGAAGCCGCCGAGCATGTCTTCATCGAGGAGCCAGGCGACGATCTGTTCGATGTTCTGGGTCTGATAGTGGTGGCCGGTATCGACGAGGACTTTGGCGCGGTCGCCGGCGGCGCGGGCGAGCAGGAGGGCCATGCCCCAGTCGGCGATGTCGGTGTGGTAGAAGGCGGGCTCGAAGGGTTTGTATTCGACGAGCATGCGCATGTCGCCAGCGAGTGCTTCGTGGACGGCGCGAAGGCCTTCAGTGAACCACCGCTTGCGCTGGCGGATGGATCCGGAGCCGGGAAAATTGGTGCCGTCGGCGAACCAGAGAGAGAGGTCGCGGGATCCAGCAACGCGCTGGATGTCGATGCAGTCGAGGACGTGCTGGAGGGCTTGCGCGCGGACGGCGGGATCGGGGTTGCCGAAGGAGCCATGCTTGTAGTGCTGGTCCTGGAAGACGTTGGGATTGATGGAGCCGATGGCGACGCCGTGATCGGCGGCGAGGGCGCGGAGGGGGGCGACGGCCGCGCCGCCTTCGGGGAAATCCCAGAGGACGTGGACCGCGACAGTGGGGCAGCAGCCGGTGAATCGGTGGACCTGGCCGGCATCGGCGAATTTTTCGGCGGTGTTGGTGGCGGCGGCGGCCTGGATGAACTTGCCGAAGCGGGTGCCGGTATTGGCGAAACCCCACGACGGGAGTTCAATGGCGAAGGAGTCGAGCGCGCGAAAGGCCTGCTCCTGCTGAACGGAAGGGATGGTCATGGCTCGCGAGTATTTTATAACTTCCGGAGGATGGAAAAAGCCCCGGGGCCGAAAGGTCCCGGGGCTTTTATTTGGATTGGCTCCAGTTCGCGGGGAACTAGAACTTGTAATACAGACCGAACTGGATGATCCGGCGGCTGGAGGCCGTCGCGGTGATCCGGCCGAAGGTGGCGGAGTTGATGTCACCGCCGTTGAAGTAGAAGCTCGGCGTGTTCGTCAGGTTGAACCATTCCGAGCGGAACTCCAGGCGCTGCCCTTCGGTGATCGGGAACGTCTTCAGGATCGCGAGGTCGGTGTTGTAGAACCGCGGACCCGAGAAGTAGTTCCGCTGCAGGCCGGCGATCATGCCGGGGGCGGGGTTGTAGAAGATCTGCCCGTCGAAGGGGGCGCGGCCGTCGGGAGCCACACCGCGGCCGTCGGGGCCGATCGCCGAGGCGGAGACGAAGTAGGGGCCGTCCGGCGTCATCCGGAAACTCAGGATGTCGTCCAGCCGCGCCTTGTCGGTCAGCACGAAGGCCGTGTTGTTGGCCGAGCGGGCGGTCCGGTTCAGGGTGCCGCGCGGGGCAGTGATCGAGAACGGGTTGCCCGACTGGAGCGTCATGAAGCCCGAAACCGACCAACCGCCGAACATCTGATTGAGGATCGGGTTGGCGATGTCAAACTTCATCCCCCGGCCGAAAGGCAGATCCCACACACCGTTCACCTTGAAGGCGTGCGTCAGATCGAACGGCACGCGGCCGCGCTCGATGCCGGGGTTCTGCATGTCGAGGAAGGGCTCGAAGCGGGTCTGGCCGTCGCCGGAGGCGTCGGACATGACTTTGGAGTAGGTGTAGTTCGCCTGCATCTGGAGGCCGCCGCGGAAGGTCCGGCGGTAGTCCATCTGCAGCCCGTGATAGGCGGCGGACGAGTAGTTCGACACGGAGTTCGTGCCGAGGGCGTTCGGATTATTGAAGAAGCTGAACGGGCCGTTCAGGCGGTTGATCTGATACGTGCTCGCCAGATTGCCGACTTCACCGCGCTGGATGTTGCCGATGATCGTGGCGTTGGTCAGCAGGCCACCCGAAGGCAACTGCGCGAAGAACGGCAGCGGCTGCGAACCCGGGATGTTCGGATTGTAGGCCGGCAGGAAGGTGTTGTTGACCGCCAGGGAGCGGAGGCCGTTGTTGTACGCCCGCATGAAGTCCGAGAAATACCCGGGCAGTTCGCTTTCGCGCACGAGAACCTGGTTGTAGTCGAATGCGCGCCACTGTTTGACGGCGCGATTGCCGACGTAGCGGACATCGAGGACGCCTCGGGCCACCTCACGCTGAATGCCGAAGTTCCACTGCATCACATAGGGAGTGCGCAGATTGGGGTCCGGCATGCCGAATGCGGTCTGGGCATCCGCGGCGTAGTTCTGGGCGAAGGTGCGCGGCACGACGAAATTCGGCACCGGCACGGCGGTCGGATTCGACGCACGCGATACCAGATTCTGCACCGAAACACCCTGGGCCAGGCCGGAGTTGGTGTTCACGTTGTTGCGGATCGTCTGGATGAAGTCATCATTCGGGAACTGGGTGGAGAACCCGGCGCGAATGACCGTCTTGTTGTCGCCGAAGGGCTGGTAGGCGATGCCGACGTTCGGACCCAGGTTGTTCAGGTCGTTGCCGTAAAACGGCCGGTTCAGGACCGTCCCGGCGAAGTCAAGAACGCTGTTGGGGTTCATCAGAGCCTGGATGAACGTCTGGCCGCCATCCAGCCGGGGCAGAAGGCCGAGGCCGTCCTTGTCGGTGACCCGCGTGTAGGTCTCCCAGCGCAGGCCGAGCGTCAACGTCAGCTTCCGGCTCATTCGCCAGGTGTCGTTCACGTAGAAGGCGAAGTTGTTCATGCGGTAGCGCCGCAAGTTCGTCGCGCCGTCCACGAAGCCCGAATCCACCGACGTCACGTTGAACGTCTGCGCCACGCTGGTCAGGAAGCCCGCGTGCAGCGACAGCAACCCGTTCGCAATGCCGACGTCCGTGGCCCGCAGACCGGGCACGTTGGCCGTGGTCAATCCGTTCGGGTTCGCCGTACTCACGCCCATCGCGTAGACGGGAATGTTCCCGGCGTCGTTGAACGGATCGGTATTGATCTTCTGGAACTGGAACCCGAAGGCGATGCTGTGCTTGCCCTTGAACCAGTTCGCATTGTTCTGGAAGTTGTAGGTGTCCGTCTGCCGGCCCTGTGCACGGAAAGTGTTGACGGGATTATTCACCAGGGGCAGCGTGAAGATTGCGCGGCCAAAGGCTTCATCCGTCAGGAACTTCGCCGGCGTCAGATTGAAGCCGCCACGCAGTTCGTTCGTGAACCCGGGCGTCGGCGAGAACCGCCACGTGCCCTGCGTGCCCGTCACCGCGC
>ERZ761609.1611-NODE-1611-length-19042-cov-37.125402_pt1 | contig 19042 bp, 18 predicted proteins | sample MGYA00511163_ERZ761609 | MGnify/ENA primary metagenome ERZ761609 (study PRJEB28899, sample SAMN02445070) | bioreactor sludge metagenome | biome: EBPR sludge | place: Australia: Brisbane, Thorneside Wastewater Treatment Plant | collected 2011-12-16 ... | reverse complement strand
CTACGATGTATATTATGTTAAGTTATGGAGCATGCCTTAATCTTTGAATGTTTCTGTTTGGGCCGCCTTCATCATGACCATCCACCTTGCAAAGAATTTTGCGAACCTCTCGTTGCTTTGGCGTGCGTGGTTTGTCTTTGCCTTAGGCAACCTGCTCGTCGCATGTGGCGGTAGCGAAGGACCGTCCAGCGACCCTGTTCAACCACCAGTGATCATCAACAAGGCGGCTGAGAAGGTCTGGGACTTATCCAGATCCATGGGCCCAGGTATCAATTTCGGCAACATGCTGGATGCCCCCAATGAAGGTGACTGGGGGCTGACGGTCAAACAGGAGTACATCCAGGCGGCATGGGCTCAAGGCTTTCGAACCATACGCTTACCCGTGCGCTGGAGCAATCATGCGTCTGGTGCGTACCCCTACACCATTGACGGCGCATTTCTGAACCGGGTGACCAGTGTGGTCGATCAAATGCTGGCACAAGGTTTTCATGTTGTGCTCAACATGCACCACCACCGCCAACTGGACGGCGACACGATTGACTTAGGCGATTTTCTCGTTCCAGACGCCATCCTCGAAGAACGCTTTGTGTCTATCTGGAGTCAGATCGGACATCACTTTGCCTCACGCAGTGACAAGCTGCTTTTCGAGTTGTACAACGAACCACATGGCTTGCTCACTGCCAATAGGTGGAACGCACTCGCGGACACCACGCTGAAGCAAATACGCATCAGTAACAAAGAGCGCGTCGTGGTCATTGGCCCGACAAGCTTCAATGATCCTTATGCCTTGTCAACACTTGTCATGCCTGCGGATCCTTACCTGATGGCCACGGTTCACTTTTACCAGCCTTTTGCTTTCACACACCAGGGGGTGTCCTGGGTGACACCACAATTGCCGGTAGGTACGACTTGTTGTGATCCAGAACAGTCCAGCACCATCTTTGCAGGCATTCAACATTCGCGTTATTGGTCCGATGCCACAGGTTATCCGGTGTTGCTAGGTGAGTTTGGCGCGTATTCTGCAGCTGATACCGCTTCCCGCGTCAACTACACCCGCTTGGTTCGCCAGACCGCAACGGCAAACCGGATGCCGTGGGTCTATTGGGAATTTGCGAGTGATTTTGGTATCTACGACCCGGTCGCGAATGCATTCAGGCCCGAGCTCACACAAGCGCTGTTGGGCAACTGACGCGGGCTGCTGTGGTTGTCATCGATCCCAGAACAACAGCGCATCCCGTCCGTTGACAGCGAAGTCTACGGCTCTGCCCACGGGGAGCAGCACTTTCGTGTGCACGTGGCCGAATGGCAGGCCCGTCAGCACGGGAACGGGTTGACCATCTTCGCGGGAGAACTGCGCACCTGCCTGCAGTTGATCCCTCAGCCAATTGACGACCGTGGACAACTTGAATCCTCGGTCATGCCCGGCGGCCAGCTTGTAGCGGTTGAACTCACCCAAAACGATGGCTTTTTGTTTGCCCAGAATGCCGGTATAGAGCAGTTGGGTCAGCATGCGTTCGATCCGGAAGGGGTGCTCGTTCACGTCCTCCAGGAACAGGATGCCATCTTCTACTGATGGCAAATGTGGTGTGCCGATCATGGACACCAGCACCGAAAGGTTGCCGCCCCAAAGTGTGGCGTTTTCTACCAATAGGTCTGTTTTTTCGTTGGCTGGCAACCGCCAGCCTGTGCCTTCACCCTGCCCGCTCAACAGGTCATCGAAGCATGCTTCCATGATGTCATCGGGCAATGGGTTGTCCTCGTCGCCCTGTTTGGGGTCCGCACCGAAATCCTCGCCCAGCGCCGGGCCAGCCCAAGTGACAGCGCCTGGCCCAAAATGGGGTGCCAGCGACTTGCCGTCGGTGCCTGACTTGCGTTGTTGATGCGCCATCAGGCCCATTTGCAATGCCGTGAAGTCGCTCAGGCCCACCCAGAACATACCCTGCATGATGGACGCGGCGATGTCGTCGTACGGCAGTCGGGGCAGCAGGCGCGTCAGGCCATAACCCCCTCGGGAAATCAACGCAACATCCGCCCCACTGCTCGCTGTGCGTTTCAAGGCGGCCAAACGGGTGTCGTCGTCACCGGCAAAACGCATGTGACTGCGGCGGGCATCTGGGTCAACCTCGACCTCGTGTCCCAAGGCGACCAATCGTCGCACCCCACGGGAAAAGGATGCAGCATCGCGCACCGCACTGGAAGGTGAGTAAACGTATATTTTTTTCTTGTTCAAATGAAACCTATCTTTCAGCATCAGGGGAAGGCGCGCCGTTCAACCAACGGTGCGCCAGTTGCTCGCACCACTGGGCGTCGATGGGCGAAGCGGAGCGGATGAGTTCTGTTTTCTCGCGGCCCGCGACCAACTGCAGTCGTTCGAGCATTGCTTTGGACATATCGCTGCCAAACGGATTTTCCACCAGCAGGGCTCGGCCGCCCCAGGCATTGCGCCAGAAAGATTCAGTCGATTCGAACAGTTCATCGCAACTCTCGTCATCAGCCGGATCCAACAAAGCAGGCAGTGCATGAAGCCCTGCACAGTGGCCTGCGTCGGGGAACGGCGCACGGAATGCGGCTACTTCATCCGGCCGCAGTGCCTGCCATACATGCTCAGGCAGACACGCGGGTGTCCACTGCTTGATGTGTCTGCAATGGGCGATTTGCTTTTGCCAAGTGGGGGGCAGCGACTGCGCCCGCCTGGGCAAGCACGGGTTGATCGCCAGCAAACCGTCGTATCGGCTGGGTTCATGTGGCGGCAACGTCAGCCCCAGTGTGCCGCCCCACCCTGTTGTGACCAGTACCACTTGTTGCAAGTCCAAGTCGGCAATCCACTCCAGCAAGACGCGTCGGTGCCAGTTGAACGTGTGGGCCGAGGCTTTTTTGGGCTTGTCGCTTTTGCCAAACCCTACGAGATCGGGCACCAGCACACGGCCCCCCGCAGCGAGAAAAACGGGCACCATGTGGCGGAACTGATAGCTCCATGAGCCTGCATCGTGCAGCATGACGTAAGTTACCTGACTCCCTTGCTGATGGGGATCGGCTCCCTCATCCAAGTAATGCATCCGCAACCCGTTCAGGCTGGGCAAGTGTGAGAGGTAGTGTGCTTCCCACGGATAGTCGGGCAACTTGTCAAAGCAGCCCGCTGGCGTCCGCAATGCATCTTGTCGCACGGGTTGGGCGTTGGTGCGTTTGGGTTTGAAGAATGCCTTCAGCAGGTCTGCACACTCGGCTGCCAGCACACCACCGGTGATCTGAGTCCGGTGGTTGATGGCATCGTGAGCGAACAGGTTCAACACGCTGCCAGCCGCACCGGTTTTGGCATCAGGCGCACCGTACACCACGCGGTCCAAGCGCGCATGCAGCATGGCTCCGCTGCACATGGCACAGGGCTCAAGTGTGACGTAGAGCGTACAGCCATCCATCCTGTAGTTGCCCAGCGCTTGTCCTGCGCCACGCAGTGCTATCATTTCTGCATGAGCTGAAGGATCGTGGCTGGCTATGGGTGCGTTACGGCCAGTTGCAACCACTTGTCCGTTCTTGACGATCACGGCGCCAACAGGCACCTCGCCAGCTGCGCTTGCGCATCGGGCCTGCTCGATGGCCAGGCGCATCCACGCCATGTCATCGGGATCGGTTGGGGATGTCTGGGTCACGTGTATTGCGGATGTATGGTCTGAGCCAAGCGCATTGCGCGTATTCTCCGGTGAGACTTGCCCATCTCGGAATCAAACATTTTGATCACGGATCCCATTTTTTACCTTGTCGCCATTCCGGCGGTGTTTTTGCTTGGCCTGAGTAAAAGTGGTTTTGGCGCAGGGTTCGGTTCATTGGCCGTGCCGCTGATGGCGTTGGCCGTGTCCGTACCCGATGCGGCAGCTATCTTCATGCCACTCTTGTTCGTCATGGATGTGTTGACGCTCAAAGCCTTCAGGCGTGAGTTGAACTGGCCCCTGTTGCGGTTCATGCTGCCGTTCGGGTTGTTAGGCATAGTGGCAGGTGCAGTGCTGTTCAAGACGCTCGACCCGCGAACGGTGGCTGGTTTGGTCGGTATTTTTGCCTGGCTTTTTCTGGCACAGCGCAAGCTGTTTCCACCCACTGCAAGCCGCCAGCCGCCGGGCAAGTGGTGGGGGGCCATCCTGACAACCACGTCGGGTTTCACCAGTTTCGTTTCGCACTCGGGCGGTCCACCGGTCAATGCGTACGTGATCCCTCTTCAATTGGCCCCCACCGTCTTCACCGGCACGCTGGCAGCATTCTTTTTTGTCATCAACCTGAGCAAGTGGCTGCCCTACGCCTGGCTGGGGCTGCTGGATGCCAGGAATTTTTCAACGTCGCTGGTTTTGCTGCCAATTGCCCCCTTGGGTGTCTGGGCTGGGGTGCGAGTCGCGCGCAAAATCAGCCCCGTCTGGTTTTACCGGCTCGTGGACTGGGGTATGTTTCTGACAGGGGCCAAGCTGATCTGGGACGGGTTTCTGGCGGGTTGAATGCTGAAACCCGCAGTTGCCCAAGCGTCAAATCATTCCCACTCAATTGTCAACTGGTTTTGATAGCAGAACCGCCTTGCACAGCGTTAATTTTTGATGGATGACGCCTTTCGGCCACCAAACGGTTCGCTACCGTCAATTTTACCGTTCACGTTTAGTGGGTCGCATTCAACTGTGTTGTCTCCTATTGGAAACTCTCGCAAGTTTGTACAACCACCCTGCTCTATCCAAACGTCAATCTTAGTCCTTACCCCCAGCTATTTCACGCAGAAGATCTAGGGTCCGCTGCTCATGAGCCATGTCTGGTGACACCGCTTGTTTGACTTGATGAGATACAAACGGCGTCTGAGTCACAGGTTGGACTGACTGGATGAACGTCAGCACATCTTTCACCGCCTGTTCACGTGCTGCCCGGTTTTCAGCAACGGTGAAACCACGGCTGTTGCAGGCTGCGAACTCTCGCTGCCATTCGCCAAAGCCTTGTATCGGTTGGCCGGTCTTGTAGTTTCGAGCTTCACCTAATCCACCGCCTTTCACATCGGTCAGGAACACTTCGATGGAGCAGTTCTTGGCGGTGACCCCTTGTGGGAAGTACGTGCGTTGCGTGCTGCCATCGAAGTTGTGATGGGCATCAGGGTAAATCTGCCACCGGATGTTGGCCCCACCACGGTTTAACTCTGTGTAGTAGGCCACACATGCATCGGCTGGCGTGCCATCGTCAGCGGCACCCAGCAGCGCCAGCATGGGTGCTGGCTTGGAACTGCCTCTGTCAAACCGGAACCGCGTGTTGCAGTTGCCTTGGTACAGCGCGACATGACCAGCAAATTTCAAGTCGCTGGTGATGACGGCTTTGCGAACCATGTCCCACTGCGTCTCAAACACTGCCGTGCCACCACGTGAGCCACCCATGTGGAAGATGCGACTGGCATCAATTTGCGGATGAGTGGCCAGCAATTTGAGGGCATTCAACGCATCGGCCACGTTGGCTGACACATCAACCTGACCTTGGTGGTTGGTGGTGCTGTCTATGCCACGGGGTTTGAAGCTGTCAGGAATAAACACCGCCACACCAGCAGCGTTCAGCGACTTGGCCCACACGTCATACAGCTTCGGTGTCACACCACCGCTGTCATGGCTGATCACCACGGCAGGCACCTTGCCGTCCATTTTTGACGGCATCAGCAGATCACCTTGAAGCGTGACCGTCTTCGTGTTGTCTAGATTCTTTCGGACGAACTGCCAGCGGTCAGGTGGCGTGATGCTCTGGTACTCGATCTTTCCGGTTTGACCACCAGAAAGGGTGTCCAGCGGCGCGGCCATCACCGTCGAATGAACAACTGCCATCCAGGCCAGCAAGTACCGTGCGGACTTCATTGCTTACCACCAGCCAATTCACGCAGGATTTCATCCGTTCGCTGTTCATGGGTCATGTCTGTCACGACTGGTGTTGCGGCGCTTCTCGCTGGTTCGGTGGAGGCCACATTTCCAGCAGGTGCATGCGACTTCACAAATTTCACAATCTCCTGACGCATGTGGTCGGTGTACTTGTTGCTCCTGCAAACTGGAAAGTGGTTGTGGATGTTTTCGGCCTTGGTGCATTTCCCATCAATTGGATTCTTGCTGCCGATGCCACCGAACGGCGCATCCCAAGCATGAGTGGCTCCTTCGTAGTGGTGCCACGCCGAGGCGCTTTTTAGCGTCTTATCGACCTTGCATTCACTGATCGGCGTTGCTTGGTCAAGTGACCCCGTGAACACCACGATTGGCATGGAATACGGACCAAGTGGAGGAACAAATTCTCGTCCGTTCACAGCACCCACGGGCAAGCGGTCATACCAATTGTCACCAGATGGGCAGTTCGGATACAGAGCAAAGCCACCTCGATACAGCGACTTGACTTCTTGCTCCAGCGAGTGACCAGCGGTGAACGTGCGCAACACCGTCCAACCACCTTGGCTGTCACCCATCAAAAACGTTTTCTTGGGGTCAGCGCCTTGAGACCGGGTAAACCGTGCGGCAGCCACTGCATCCAACATCCGCATGTTGGCCCCAAACTCATTCCATGTCAGCCAGTTTTCATTGCGGCCTCGTGACCAGTACGAATCCAGCAGCAGAACGTTGGCGTCCAGTTCACGAATCAGCCACTCTGCACTCGCAAAGTTGGCGGGGCTAAGGCCATGTCCGCCATGTACGATGATGAACGTGGGGCGGTCGGCCACACGGCCACCACGCGGATTCCAACTTGCGATCAAGTTGCCCTTGCCGTTGTATGACGGGACGATGGCACTCAGACCAGCAACCCGTGCGGCACGCACGCTGTCGGGGATGCTCCAACTGTGTTGTTGAACAGGAACAGATTGACTGACGATTGGCGGTTGGAACTTCTGTACATCCACCACGTCTTCAGCCGCTTGTGAGGTTGTTGCAAGACTGAACACGGCTGCGCTCAGCAGCACACCGAACAGAGTCGGATGACGCATGATTTCTCCCTGAGTTGATTGACCCCACTGCCGTTGAATGGGGTGAGATTTCTGATTGAGTCAGTGAGTCACTTCACTGGACATTGACTGGGTTGGCCTGTTGACAGGCTGCCACGGCGTGACCATCAAATGCGGCTTCATTGCCCTTCATTCGAATCGTGGGGCCACCGCTTTGAAGAGTGGAGAGTCGCACCGTACCGCCCCAGGGCGCGTCTCCGGCCCAAAACTCACCAACGGTGTAACGCTCAGTGGTCACCACAAGGTAGGGGTGCTTGTCTTTCAGCTTTTGCAATATCAGCGCATTGGTTTCGGCGTTCTGATCATGGAAGCTTTTGTCGATGGCGTAGACCCTCAAGTTGCCCGTGGCATCGAATCGAAGCTCAACTTTTGTGCGCTCCGAGTAGGCATCCAGATGACCAACAACTGTCATAGGCTCTTTGCCGAACTGACACACTGGTTTGGTTGCGCCAGCGAAGAACTTGAGCACTTCCACTGTTTGAATCGGGCGGTACTGACCCAGCACTGACACTCTGGTGCCTTTGGCTAAAACTCGGCACAAGCCCTCCGCATCTGCACCCCAAGTCAGCTTTTGGCGAATCACGCAATTTTGTTTCAGCACAGACTCTTCTTGATCAAGCAGTTCACGCTGTTGGTTGTTCAGTTCGCGGTCGCTGACGGTTGGGTATTCGCGCCACGCCAACTTCAACAGTTCGGCAGGTGTGGCCCCAATGCAAACGCCACCGATGCAGGAGTCTACTGGGTGGTTGACGACAGGTGTCGGGGCCGTTTCGGCTGGCACGCTCGTTGGATGCTTTGCAGCCGAAATCGCTTCAGAAGGATCGGGTTCATTGCGTGAGAAGTTCGCTTCGTCGTTTGCGTCGTCAGGGAAAAAATGACCAATGGCCGCCAACAGAACAAACACCGACACCAGCGCAATGGCACCCCACTTCAAAAATTTGAACATGGCTGTGCCCTCACTTCTTGACCACGATGGGCAGGATAACAATCAAAAAATCACTCATTTCCAAACTCCCTTTTGCTTTCAAAGCGTGATGCCCCACTACGAGGCGTTTACTCGTCAGAGTTGAATTTTGCATCACAATGCAGCATTAACTCCGTCGCTATAGACACCTCATTGACGCATCTTCGCGTCAATGAAGTCTGATGCAGGTACCTCCACAACCAAATCCAAAGCGGCGTCGGAAAGACACCCGCTGGCGGTGGCGTTTGGTGCGTACCTGAAGGCCGTTCGGATCAAGGCGAACAAAAGTCAGATGGAACTGGCTTTCGATGCGTCTATAGACCGAACCTATGTGTCGTTGCTGGAGCGCGGACTGACCAACCCCACGCTGCTCTTGCTCATGTCGTTGGCCAAACCACTGGGCATGCCAGCATCGGAACTGATCGCTGGTTTCGAGGCGCACTTGGCTAACGACACCTTTCGCAAGACTGTGGTCAAGCGCCGTAAGAACGAGGCCAGTTTGGAGGCCGGTTCTGACCGTCCAAAAGGCTCTCGCCGGTCGCCACTTCGGTGACTGTTCGCGCTGGTTTTGTGTGATGGTCCGGCGCTGGCTTTGTGCTGAATTTTTGAGCAACTAACCAGCCAAAACCGTGACACGAAGACCATCGGAAATGGCAGCATCAACCACAACACCATGCAAGACCATTGGCGGCGCTTTTAAGCGGCTCTGGAGCCGGTTTCTGGCCGTTCTGGTGGCATCGCTTCCACTGGCATTGCTGCTGGCGCTTTTGACCATTGCATCGGTCACAGCTCGAACGTGATCCAATCGCAGTGATTGGTTGCCACTGACCACCACCAACACGGCGTTGAACGGATCGGGATGCTGGGCCAACATGTCACCATACTGTTTGATCACAGCACCCACATCAGGACCGGTCAGAACTGCGCAGACAGGCGGCGCATCGCCGATGGTGCTCAACACATCCTTCATGTCATTCCAGTCGATCTGTAGCAAGGCACCTTCTTCCAGCGCAGCCAACAGATCAAGTTGGACTTGCTGAGGGTCGGGAACGTAAGTGCCATGTTCAACGGCTGGCAGACAGGCTGTAGCCGGGGCCAGAACCATTCCGACTCCGACTATTGATCGCAGAACCAGCCTGCGAACCGAGTCAATGGTCAAATCAGCCTCACGCGAATGGCTGCCAGCAGCTTTACTTCTTCAGCGGGCCATTCGGCCGCCTCATAGAGCCACGTAACCGGCTTTGGTTTGCCTTTGGAATCGGTGCCAACCAAGTTGCACTTGCGTGACCGCGTACCGTCACCAGTGGTGGGCAGTTTCAGTCGGGCGTTGTGTGCCGTGAAGCTGGGTTCTGAACCGCTGGGGTCCAGCAGTAATAGGGTGTCAGGCACATGCGTTTTGTCTGTCAGAACAGCACCCTCGATACCGACACCCAAGGTCCAATGTTTCGTCTTGCTGTGCTTGATCGAGGCCACTGCAATCGCCACCAGATCACCGGCCATCAACCAGTCCACGGCATGACCATCTACGTTGTCTTCACCCTCGAACTTTGAGGTGAGTTCAACCGGCAGTTCAAGATCGTCAAACAATTGGACCCATTCGAGGGCGTGAACTCCAGTGAAGTACGTATGGCCCAGTATCTGAAAAATCGCTGCGGCTATTCCCGTCTTTCTGCGTGCCATTTCGTGCAAGGCACTCGGTTTCGCCAATCCAAATATCGCCACGATCATGGCAACGAGGTGGATGCCGCATGCTCCATCCAAATCACCCTGGCCCATGAATGGTCTGACGGGTTCAGCGCGCTGTGCTTTGACTGTCAACGCGGGGCCAGTGATGAACCCCGGATAGACACGTTGGAACCGATAGGCCACCACTTGTTTGGATGGCTTTGCAGCTTTTTGCTTCGCGGTTGCCATCAGTAATCTTCCGGCAAAAGCAGCGTTGAGCAGTGGCGAACACCATTGTCATCTGCTGCGTCTGTGATGATCCAAACGGTGGGCAGGCTTGAACGTCTGGACCGGGGCGTGGCGCGGAGCTTTTCTGCATCGACCAGTCTGTAAACCGACAGGATGCGTGATCCATCTTCAACAGCCATGTCATTCAGTGCAGCGTCTTCTGGATCGGTGTCGCCCCAATCGCCATGCACATGTCGGGCAATCAAACTGGCTGCACTGCGTTGATGCTGCTGGAGCAGTGCCAGTGCTGCGGGTGTGGCGACGATTTGGCCCAGTCGGAACTTGGCTGCGGTGGTGATGATGGTGGCGCTGGGTTGGGCTGGTGCAGTGGTGGTGTCCGTGGCACGAACAGAACAGGACTCGGTGGTGGAAGGCATGGCTTTCTCTCCTTGGTGGTTGGAACAAAACAGAACAGAACGAAATTCAGAAACGAACAGGCGTGCGTGAACCTCCGAAGCACAGGGGCCGGATGGCAAATCACGAACAGGGAAATCAACAGATCAGTGGCCGTTTGTCACGGACTGACCAACGAGCGCAACAGCGTCAGTCGCACGCAGCGAACAGGGCTTTCAACAGCGAGAACTCGGTCAGCGGCGTTTGCCGTTGGCAGCACCGAAACACCGCCAGTTGCAGAGCATCACGTACCGTGCTCACCTTCACATGACCGGCCAGCACATCGAACCTCTTGGCCGGTACCGACCAGTCACCAAACCACAGCACAAGGGCTGCAATGTGCTCAGCAGCCAATGGCAGGCAGTCATGGTCATGTTGGTAGGCATCAGCCACCAATGAGGGCAACCGATTCAAATCCACTGTGGGCACGGCATCAGGCGAACAAGCAAGACGGTTCAGCAGCCAATCAGGCTGTGGATTCAGCAGGCCATTGAGCAAGCTGGCATGGCTGCGGTGGGGCACTTCGACCAGACGAATCAGGTGCTCGGTGCAACGAAGCCAATCACGCAATCGGTGTTCACCAGCGCCAGCACAACCTTCAATAAAACTGTCAACAGGCTCCAGCATCCGAAGCGCACGAAGCCGATTGGGACGGGTGGCAGCAACCACCGATTCCAGCGGCACAGACCACCATTGCGACAACAGCGCCAGCACCGCTTCACGGTCAGCCGTAACCGGGTCAGGTTGTTGGTCAGGAAACCGGGTCCAGCGGTAGGCCGATTCAAGCCACATCCGCTCTACCTCAGTGAGGTTCAGCAGCCGTCCCAACATGCGCAGGTTGACGGCCACATAGGTGAGCGTGGGCAACACGGTGTCAGGGTGCGCCATTGGGTCACCGTTACGGCCAAGTTCACTTCCATCGAATCCGCTGCTGCCACCGATCAAACTTTTGGGCATGGGGTTCTCCAGGTCAGCAGTTCACGCCACCTGAATGCAGCAGGCTCACTGGGGCCAAGTACAAGATCAGTGGGGTGTTGTCCTGAACCGTGTCAGGGCGCACCTTCACAGCACCTGAAACTAAGGGGCGCAGTCAAGCTGAAACGGGTCAGCCGTCGAGTGGCGTGAGAGGGATCAAAGCCGTCAGATCAGAACGATCCGGGGCGTGGTGTCGATGCTAGCGAGCAGCGAAAACACCGTAAAAACCAGTCAAAAACCGCTGAAAAGCACTCAAAACAAGCGTTTTTGCGTGAAAAGTGGCTGATTTTCATTTATTATACAATAAAATGCATAATGACGCACTCGATATTCATTATTGATATATCAATGAATTGATGAATTTTCAGCGCACCGGCCTTCCATGAGCAGAAAAAATGCGGAGTCGGCCTCACCGAACCACTGCCGAACGCAAGAATGACCGATATGATGTGCAATATTGTGTACATCAATGCAACAGGAGCCACCATGGCGATTACTGCAAGTGACGTGATTTCTCTGTCGCAAGCTCGGGCCACTCTGTCTGAACTGGCTGATCAAGTGAAAGCCGGTGCGGAGAAGATCATCACCAAGAATGGTGAGAGCTATGTGGCCATCATCGACTCCCAGCGGCTGGACTATTACCACCTGCTTGAACGTGAGCGCATTCACCTGCTGCTGATTGACGAAGCTGGACGTGGTTTGGCTGATGTGGCAGCAGGCCATGTGAAAGATGCCCGTAGCACTTTGGCTGCGATCAAGCGCAGACGCTCAGCGAACGCAGTCGGTTGAGCGGTAGGCCGACACGTGACCACATTTGCCACCGTCAAGCTCACCGCCAACTTCGAGCGCAACCTGCTGGAGATGGAATCGTTTCTGGTGGAAGCCGAAGCGCCTCATGCTTTTGACTCGCTGCTCGACGAGTTGACGGACACCGTGATCCCAAATTTGGAGCGGTTTCCGGGGCTTGGACGCTTGTTTCTTGAGCGCCCTGCCCGCTCCGTCGAGGTCGCCAACGGCATAGCCCGTTTGACTACACAGCTTGGTTCAATTGCCACGGATGGTGAATTGCGTGAGTACGTGATGACGCACTATCTGGTGCTGTATGCCCGGGTCAGCGACACGGTGTACCTGCTGTCGATCCGGCACCAGCGGCAGTTGTCGTTTGATTTCCAGGCTTTGTGGGGTGAGACCTAGCCAAGCCCTCAATAATCCAAATAAAGCATCACGGGAGGGAGGGAGTCATGAAGTTCGTCAGCAATGCGGGCACAGATCGTGTCGTGGACTTGGTTCGCCCGTGGTTGAAGCCCAACCACCAATTGGACGTGGTGTCGCCGTCCTTCTCGTTGTTCGCGTTTGCTGAAGTCTTGGCAGACGTGCCCCGTCTGGCCAATGCACGTTTGGTGGTTCCCGCGCATCGACCCAAAGACGATTCGGTCAGTGTTCATGAGCAGCTGCAACTGCTGGGCACTAAGGCAGACCGAGCCACCCGCAACAAGCTTCAGGCTCCGTGGCTCGCCCGTAAGTTCGCTGCATGGCTTGATGCCAAGGCACAGGTTCGGCATGCATCTGGCGCCATTCCCCAAGGCACCATGGTCTTGCGCGATGACCAAGGTACTGCACAGCAAGCAGTGTTGGGCTCGTTCGCCTTCAGCACAGAAGGCCTTGGCATTACGCCCGGCAACCCACTGAGCCTGATTCAAACATCGGAGAGCCCGGCAGAAGCCCAAATGCTGAGCCAATGGTTCGACCTGCAGTGGGGCACCCTCAAAGACCAGCCAGAGGCCAAGGCTGCCTTGATCGTGTCGGTCAAGGAGCTGAGCACACACCGGGACGCCACCAGCGTCTACACGCTGATGCTCCAGCATCTCTTCGCCTCCAACGGTGAAGGTATGGATGAAGAGCGCATCGTCAAATCCGCCACGGGCATCCGTAACACGGTGGTCTGGAGGAAGCTCTACAAGTTCCAACGTGATGGCGTGGTGGGCGCGATAGACAAAATGGAACGCTTCGGCGGCTGCATCATTGCCGACAGTGTGGGCTTGGGCAAAACCTTTGAGGCCCTGGCCATCATCAAGTACAGCGAACTGCGCAATGACCGCGTGCTGGTGCTGTGCCCCAAACGCTTGCGTGACAACTGGACGCTTTACAAAGCCAACGACAAGCGCAATGTCCTGGCTCCGGACCGTTTTAATTACGACGTCCTCAACCACACCGACCTGACGCGCGACGGTGGTTTATCCGGTGACATCGACCTGTCCCACGTGAACTGGGGCAACTACGATCTGGTGGTCATCGACGAGTCGCACAACTTTCGCAACAAGGCTGCCAACAAGGGACGTGAAACCCGGTACGACCGGCTGATGCGCAAGATCATCCGCGAAGGCGTTAAGACGCGCGTGCTAATGCTCTCCGCCACTCCGGTCAACAACCGTCTGGCAGACCTGAGAAATCAGATCGCCTTTGTCACCGAAGGCGATGACTCGGCCCTTTTTGACCATGGCATTGCCAGCATAGACAGCACCACCCGCCGCGCACAAAAGGCCTTCAACCGCTGGCTGGAACTGCCCAACGAAGAAAAGACACCGGCGCTGTTGGTCGAAATGCTGGGCTTCGACTACTTCGCCCTACTCGACCACCTGACCATTGCCCGGTCACGCCGCCACATCGAGAAGTACTACGGCACCGCTGAAACAGGCCGCTTCCCTGATCGCCTGCCGCCCATCAACATCAAGGCAGACGTAGACCGTGCGGGCGAGTTCCGTTCCATCCGCGACATTAACCTTGAGATTCGCCGCCTCAACCTTGCCGCATATGCCCCGCTGCGCTACGTGCGGCCGCACAAACAAGAGGCCTACGACCAGAAGTACAGCACCCAAATTCGCGGCGGCGAAAGCTTCTTCCGCCAGGTGGACCGCGAAGAGAGCTTGATCCACCTGCTGCGCGTCAACGTGCTCAAGCGCATGGAAAGCGCGGTCTCGTCCTTTGCGCTCACGGTGTACCGCCAGCTTGAGGACGTAGAAGCCACCTTGGCCCAAATCGAATCGCACCCGGCAGAGGTCGAAGAACTCGACATTGCCGATGTGGACATTGACGACCCTACCTTTGAATCCCTGCTGGTGGGCCGCAAGGTCAAGGTGCTGCTGGGCGACGTAGACTTAGTGCGTTGGAAACAAGACCTCATCGAAGATCGCAACCGGCTTGCCACCTTGTATGCGGCAGCAGAACAAGTCAGCGCCGCCCGCGATGACAAGCTGCTCCGTCTGCGGGACTTGATTGCCAACAAGTGCAAGAACCCGATCAATGTCGGCAACCGTAAGGTCATCATCTTCACCGCGTTCGCAGACACGGCCACCTACCTTTACGAACAACTTTCTGGCTGGGCCAAGTCTGAGTTGGGTATCGAAAGTGCATTGGTCACTGGCTCGGGCCGCAATCAATCCACCTTGCCATTGCGTCGAGACCTCAGCAGCATCCTGACGGCTTTCTCGCCACGCTCGAAGGAGCGGCCCGAAGAATTGGCACACGAAGGTGAGTTGGACTTGCTGATCGCCACCGACTGCATTAGCGAAGGCCAGAACCTTCAAGACTGCGACTGGCTGGTGAACTACGACATTCACTGGAACCCCGTTCGCATCATCCAGCGGTTCGGGCGCATTGACCGCATCGGCTCGCGCAACACCTGCATTCAACTGGTGAACTTCTGGCCCAACATGGAGCTGGAGGAATACATCAACTTGGAGCAGCGCGTCAGTGGCCGCATGGTGCTCTTGGACATCTCCGCCACTGGCGAAGAGAACATCATCGAACAACAGTCCGGCAACCAGATGAACGATTTGGAATACCGCCGCAACCAGTTGTTGAAGATGCAAGACAGCGTTATCGATCTGGAGGACCTGTCCAGCGGCGTAGCCATCACCGACCTGACGCTGACCGACTTCCGCATCGACTTGGCCGAGTTCAACAAGCTCCACCCTGGCAAGCTCGACGGCCTGCCCATGGGCGCGTTTTCCGTTGCCACGAGCAACGATGTGGACATTCCACCTGGCGTGATCTTCTGCCTACGCGCTGAAGACGCTGCGGCCGAGAAGGCCATCGACCCCAGCTATCCGTTGGCACCGCACTACTTGGTGCACGCGAGTGACGACGGCACCGTACTCTTGCCCTACACCCAGGCAAAGACCACGCTCGACCGGCTCAAGCGCATGGCCTTGGGGCGCGACCTTCCAGACGCTTCTGCCTGCGCTCGATTCGACCGTGCCACCAAGCATGGCGAAGACATGCGCCACGCCCAAAAGCTGTTGTCCGCCAGCGTGGCATCCATCGTCGGCAAGTCTGAAGAACGCGCTGTGGCCAGCCTGTTTTCGCCGGGCGGCACACACGCCATGAAGGGCGAGTTCGCGGGCGCCAATGACTTCGAGGTGCTGGCCTATATGGTGATCTTGCCCGGCACGGGTGAGGAACAAACCGCATGAATGTGGTGGACCTGTCTTCAGAGCAGCTGATTTCGGCACTGCGCTTGCCTGCCGAGGCCAGCGTTGGCCAGCGCATCCCCAAGAAGATGTTGGCCGAAAACCTGACCTCTCGCGGCACGGCTACCAACGCAGACCGCAAGCTCTTGCAAGAGCAAATTGAAGAAGTCACATGGGTTGCAGCCCTCAAACCCAGCAATGCGGGCATTCCGGTGTACCAGGACGAAGTGCGCAGCTACCTCGAACTGGCCGTGCTGAACGTGCGCCTTCGACAAGGCAGCCAGCTCGACGTGAAGGCTGCCAAAGTTTCATCGAGCACTGCTCGCGTCGCCGAGCTGGTGCATCGCGCCATTCCTTACCCCGTGCTGATGGTCTTGGATGATGACGCGCTCCTGTACCTTTCCATGGTGCACATCCGCTGGGCGCAAAAGGAAGCCGACAAAACCGTTCTCGACGGAGAGTTGATCCAAGGCACCTTTGTGCGCAATGGATCGAGCAAAGCACCCACGGCTAATGCGGCAACGTTGAACGCATTCATGGGTGCATTGCCTCTCAGCATGCAGCCCCGCGCCGATCTGTTCGCCTTGTACCAAGGGTGGATGGACACGCTCTCTGCATGGCAAGCCGCCGCCGTCACCGGTCGCTTTGAATGCGTAAGCCCACAGCAGGCCACCGCCCGCCGCGCAGCCTTGCGCCGCTGCCATGAGCTGGATGCACAGATCAGCAGCTTGCGCGCAGCCGCCAGCAAAGAAAAACAGATGGCTCGCCAAGTCGCCGTCAATCTCGAAATCAAGGCATTGATGGCAGAACGCCAGCAAGCCGCCAACAGTCTTTAAGGGATCACAGTGAAAGCAACAGAAGCGAACCTGCTCAAGTTCCTACGGAAGTCACCGCAGTTCGTCATTCCCATCTACCAGCGCAACTATTCGTGGACTGCGGATCAGTGTCGCCAACTCTGGTCCGACTTGATGCGCGCTGGCCGGGACGAGAAGGTTCAGGCCCACTTCATCGGCTCCATCGTCTACGTTGAGCGCGGCCTGTCATCTGTGACTAGCCAAGAAGCTTTGTTGGTTATTGACGGCCAGCAGCGCCTGACCACCAGCACCTTGCTGATCGCCGCTCTTGCAAAGCACTTCGAGACGCAAGGGCTGGGCGAGTTGTTGGAGGCCTTCTCGAACAAGAAGCTGCGCAACTACTACCTGCTCAATCCTGACGAGGACGGAGAGCGCCATTTCAAGCTGATCTTGTCTGAGACCGACAAGGACACGCTGCTGGCGATTTTGCAAAACACGCCGCTGCCAGCAGAAGCCAGCAGCCGCATCACTGAGAACTACGCCTTGTTCCAAGAGCTGATCGCCGCCAACCAAGGTGAGCTGGAAGTCATTTGCCAAGGCCTTGCCAAGCTGGTGATCGTGGATGTGTCGCTCGACCGTGCCCAAGATAATCCGCAGCTGATCTTTGAAAGCATGAACTCCACCGGGCTGGAACTCAGCCAGGCGGACCTCATCCGCAACTTCATCTTGATGGGCTTGGAACCCAAGCTACAGACCGAGCTGTACAAGACCTACTGGCGCCCCATGGAAAGGGCGTTTGGCCAAGCGGCATACGTGGTGCATTTCGACGCCTTCATGCGCCATTACCTGACGGCCAAGACGGGTGAGATTCCGAACGTGCGTGAGGTCTATGTCGCGTTCAAGACCTTTGCACGCGGGCTCAAAGGCGACACGCGCGACTTGGTGGCAGACATTCACGCCTACGCGTCCTACTACTGTGCCATGGCCTTGGGCACGGAAGCAGATGCCTCGCTCAAGCAAGCCTTCCATGACTTGCGTGAACTGAAGGTGGATGTGGCCTATCCCTTCTTGCTCGACGTTTATCACGACTACAAGCAAAGCCGCCTGACCAGCGAAGAGGTGCTGCGCATCGTGCGATTGGTGGAGAGCTACGTCTTCCGTCGCGCCATCTGTGCCATTCCAACCAACTCGCTGAACAAGACCTTTGCGGGGATGAGCCGCACCCTCAAGAAAGACAGATACCTTGAGAGCGTGCAGGCAGCGTTCCTGCTGCTGCCATCGTACCGACGCTTCCCCAGTGACGATGAATTCAAGCGCGATGTGAAAGTGCGCGACCTGTACAACTTCCGTAGTCGCAGCTATTGGCTACGTCGCCTTGAAAACCATGGCCGCAAAGAGCGGGTGATGGTGGAGGACTACACCATTGAGCACATCCTGCCGCAGAACGAAGCCCTGTCCACAGAGTGGCAAACCGAGTTGGGCGCCGAGTGGCAACGCGTCCAGCAAGACTGGTTGCACACCCTGGGCAACCTCACGCTGACGGGCTACAACAGCGAGTACAGCGACCACTCTTTTGCCTACAAGCGCGACCAAGTCACCGACAAGGACGGCAACCCCGTCGGCTTTGCCCACAGCCCGCTCAAGCTGAACCTTGGGCTTGGCAAAGTCAGCCAGTGGAATGAGACGGCCATCAAAGATCGTGCAGACCGGCTTTCAGCAGACGCAGCCAAGGTCTGGGGAGGCCCGCAACTGGCCGATGACGTTCTGGACGCCTACCGCCCGGCCGCAGCCAAACCCGGCCAGCAATATGGCGTAGCCGACCACGCGCACCTGACGGCAGGGGCAATGCGCGAACTGTTTGAAACCTTGCGCAAGTCAATCCTGGCCCTTGACCCATGCGTCAATGAAGAGTTCTTGAAACTGTACGTTGCCTACAAGGCCGAAACAAACTTTGTGGACGTGGTGCCGCAGGCCAAGCGCCTGCTGCTGGTGCTGAACCTGGGCATTGATGACATCGAAGACCCCAAAGGCCTGTGCCGCGATATTTCCAAAATCGGGCGATGGGGCAATGGCGACGTCGAGATTGGCTTGAGCACTGTTGATGAACTGCCCTACGTAATGGGCTTGATTCGCCAGTCATTCGACCGCCAGATGGATGGCCCTCAAGACGCCTGAGCCACCTTACAGACCCGTATATCCAGAGACACCCATGAGCATCCAAAAAATCGAAGCACATTCGCCTGAAGCACAAAGCGCAGACATCATCGCGGACAACATTGCCAAGCTCAAGGCCATGTTTCCAGAGCTGTTGACCGAAACCACACAAGGCGGCAAGACCTCGGCGACCCTCAATGTGGAAGTGCTGAAGAACCTCATTGGCGATGCCACCGCCGCAGATTCTGAAGAGAAGTACGGGTTGAATTGGCATGGCAAACGCAAAGCGCGACAGATGGCGTTGACCCCCTGAAGACCCCTCGAAAACCTGGTCCAAGCTGGAGTAGAGAATTCCAACCAACGG
>ERZ761609.1610-NODE-1610-length-19048-cov-7.114937_pt1 | contig 19048 bp, 13 predicted proteins | sample MGYA00511163_ERZ761609 | MGnify/ENA primary metagenome ERZ761609 (study PRJEB28899, sample SAMN02445070) | bioreactor sludge metagenome | biome: EBPR sludge | place: Australia: Brisbane, Thorneside Wastewater Treatment Plant | collected 2011-12-16 ... | reverse complement strand
GTTGGATCCGGAAACGTAGTCGCCGATGACCTCGGGCGTGTGAGCGCCGAGAAAGATCGCTCCCGCGTTGCGGATGCGGGCGGCCAGCGCGTCGGGATCGGCGGTTGCGATTTCGAGGTGTTCGGCGGCAATGCGATCGGCGATGGGAATGGCGGCTTCGAAGTCGTCGAAGAGGATGACAGCGCCAAAGGTTTCCCAGCTCTGGGCGGCGATGTTGCCGCGGGGAAGATCCGTCAGCTGTCGCGCGACGGCGCGTCTTACCGCGTCGCCGAAGGTCGCGTCGTCGGTGATAAGGATGGACTGTGCGGAGGCGTCGTGTTCGGCTTGGGCAAGCAGGTCGGCGGCGATCCATTCCGGATCGTTGTTGCTGTCGGCGATGATCAGCACTTCAGAGGGGCCGGCGATGCTGTCGATGCCGACCGTGCCGAAGACCTGGCGCTTTGCGGCAGCGACGTAGGCATTGCCGGGTCCGACGATCTTGGCCACGGGGCGTATCGTCGCTGTTCCGTAGGCAAGGGCCGCGATCGCCTGCGCTCCGCCGATGCGATAGATCTCTTCGACGCCGGCGAGATGTGCCGCAGCGAGAACGAGCGGGTTGAGTTCGCCGCGCGGGCTCGGCACGACCATGGCGATACGGGGAACTCCGGCGACGCGCGCCGGGATCGCATTCATCAGCACGGAACTGGGATAGCTCGCGAGGCCGCCGGGGACGTAGAGACCGACGCTTTCGACGGCGGTCCAGCGGCTGCCGAGTTCGGCACCGGTAGCGTCGACGTACCGGTCGTCCGCCGGCAATTGCCGGCGATGGTGGGAGGCGATGCGGTCGGCCGCGAATTCGAGAGCGGCGTGGATGTCGCGATCACAGGCAGCTACGGCCGCGTCTATTTCAGCCCTGGTCACACGGATGCGGCCGCCGGAGACGTCGAGATGATCGAACTGCCTGGTGTAGCCCACGAGGGCTGCGTCGCCGCTGGCGCGGACGTCCGCGATGATCTGGCGGACCGCCGTGTCGACGTCCGGGGACGCCTCGCGCTTCGAGGCGAGGAAGGCATCGAACCGGCTCGGGAAATCAGGGCTTCTGCTGTCGAGCGTGATCGCCATCGTTCGTTCCGTTCGGCTCCGGCGGCGCCGGGCGTTCCACCGTCTATATCGCGCGGGGTTCGAGTTCAACCGTCGTGGCCGTCTCGAGAGTGGCACGGGGACGGCCGTGCGGCGTGTCAGACACTGGATTTGTCGGGATGGGACGGGCGGCGCTGCGCCTGCCAAGCCTGGCCCAGGTCTTCCAGAACGATTTCGATGCATTCGACGTCGAGCTGGATCGAAGCGTTGGCCGCGCAAACGATGGTCAGCGTACCGGACGGGGGTGCTTTTTCGTCAGGTTGGAACTCGATCGTCAACAGCGACAGGATCGTCGACTTGGCCGCGCGGTTGAAGCCGGTGCTTCGGACGCGCAAAACCCGGTCGATGCGGAGCGCGGCACGGCGGCGCTCGCCTGCGTCTGCCGAAGTTCCCGCGCCTTCCCAGGCATAGCGGTTGAGCAGGGTGACGAGGCGCTTTCCTGCCGGCGAGTAGTCTATGTCGGAGACGCCGAAAACGGCGTCCTGCAAATGAGCCGCGATGACGGGAACGTCGTCCGGTTCGAGTGCGATGATCTTGAGGCGCTGCATGCTTGACGACCACGCACATGAGCAGGAGGTTTTGGTCGGTGATAGCGGCCGGAAGCGTGTTCTGCAATGGGTCGTGATGCGGAGTCCGAGGCCGGATCGTGCCCTGGTTCTGCCGGCTACGCGGCCGACTGGCGGCGTTGCGACAGAATTATCGGCGGGGAGGAGGCCCGGTCGCGGTTGCGGTCGTCGCGACCGGACGGGGCGGGATCTGCATCGTCGTGTGAGCCGTCTTCGCCGGAGGCGCCTTCGCTGCCGAACGGAAGGCGGGCGAGTACGGGAACACCGGCTATGGCTTCGAAATCACGTGTCGAGCGCACGCGCGGCTCGAGCATCTCGGCACCCGCCACGAGGCCGGCCGACAGCAGCAGGGCACCGACGAGACCCGCAAGGATGTATTTCAGCCTCGATGTCAGCGGGAATTCGGGATCTTTCGGGGCGTCGATGACGCGAATGCGTTCGGGGGCGCGCAGGACCTGGATCGACGACTGAGGGTTGGAGGTGGTCGGAAAACGGCGGGCGTAGCTCTCATAGAGCTGACGGGCCTCGCTCACGTCGCGTTCGAGACGGCGCAGCTGGCCCTCCGGCGTGCGCGGGTCTTCCGCGGCGGACTGATCGGCAGCCATGACGGCACGGTTCGATGCAATGGTGCGCTCGATCTCGATCTTGCGCGCGAGCTGGGCTTCGATGCGGCGAAGGTTCACGAGGCGGGTGCGGATCTCATCCGTTGCGCGGGACGCTGTCGGGCCGCGACGTTCGGACGCGGCGAGGTCGGCACCCGCCGCCTCGATGGCGGCTGCGACCGAACGGGCGGTCAGGGTTTCGGATGCGAGCCCAACCGCTGCGGCCAGATTGGTGATATCGCCAGATGTCGCCGCAAGTTCGCTGGCGAGGCGTTCGTTGGTGGCCGTCAGCGCTGTGGCGCGCTGTTTGGCTGCTGCAATGGCTGCAAGCGTGCGGTCGTCGAGTTGCGACCTGAAGCGCTCCAGTGCCTTTTCGGCCGTGGCCAGTTCCTCGCGGCGACGTTCGAGAAGGACCTGGGTCGCGGTAACCGTGTCCTGGTCGGGCGACAGCATGCTTTCGAGAAAGCGCGACGTGACTGCTTCGAGCTTCTTGCCAAGTCCTTTCGGATTGGAGCCCTTGAGCTGAAACTCCAGGAAATCCGAGCCGATCATTTCAAAAGACAGCTGCTGGTCCAGTTCTTTCAAAACGAGCGCGATCTGGCGAGGATCGGTTGGCATCCTGTCACCGAGGATGTCGCGCATGGCGTTGCCGAGGACGCGATCGCTCTTGAGAAGTGCTTGAAGTCCGGGTGCGCGATCGCGGATGCGCTCGTTCGTCACCTGGGACTTGATCAGTGGATTATCGGCGCCTTGCTCCTGCATCACGAGCAATGCCCGGGCCGCATACTGGCGCGGCAGGACGTAGGCCAGGAGCGTCGTGAACGTCATCACGAGGATCAACGGCACCACGATCAGCCGGCGACGGCGCCAGGCGACCTCGAGGACGTACTTAATGGCGTCGCTGGTGATGTCTTTCACTGTGTCATTCCCTGTCGAACTTCGGGCGCATGCCTTCAAGGCGCTGTAGGACAGCCGATTCCGGTGTTCTCTTGCATTTCTCTTGCCGTTTTTGAGCCGGGCGGTCGAATTTACGTGGTGTTTCGGTTAACCGTCAGCGGCTCTCCCGAACGACCAGACGAAGTATCCTGTCGCGGATCGCAGAAGCTGACGACGTCGCCAATTTCGATTGGTCCTCGAACGGCCGGTTTGCATCCGACCGCAGTTCGCCGACCAGTGACCGCGCAGCCGCGGACTGCTGTCGGGACAGCCAGACGAGCCAGCGCTGGTCGACGATACCTTCGGCCATCTCCAGAAGGGCGCGGTGGATATCCGGCGTCTCGGGGCAGACGGTCGTCGAAGGGTAAAGAACCTGGAAATCGGCTTCGCGTCCGTCCAGTGGATCGAACGGGTCGGCCGTCGGCATGCGCGCGTGCCACTGGACGTAGCGGGTGGCTGCCGTTGCCCACAGCCAGTAGCCGGCGGTGAAACGGGGGCGAAACGTATTGTAGTACCAGATTTCCTTACCCGCGCGGGTCAGGCGGGCGATGTTTCCGGCATCCATGCCGAAGGCAGAGTTGACGATCAGCGTATCGAAGAGGGGCACGAAGGTTTCGTCGGATGGCGTGTTGAGATGTCCGCCGAGACGGGCCGAGGGCGCGAACGCCCTCAGTGCCTTGATCCAGTCGGCGAGATGGCCCGCGCCCTGGTCGGGATTGGAGGGTTCGTCGGCGACGCTCCACAGTGGCGGCGGCAATCCGCTTCCGCGCGTCACGGCTTCGAGGCGGGCCACGGTTTTCGCGGCACGTTCCGGTCCCTGGCTTTCGAGGAGGGCGTGCAATGGATTATAGACGAGCCAGCCCGCCGCCACGCCTTCCGTGGCGGCGCGGCGCATATCGGTGGCGAAGAGACCGAGGTCGGTGCGGTCGAGACCGGTCACGGGTGGTGCCGTATTCGTCATGCCGAATGCGCGAAACAGTTCGAGGTCGCATTTGACCTGCTGGTCGCGCTCGACGGCGAGACCGGCGAAGTAGGTCAGGTGCGGGGCGCGTGCGTGATAAAAGCCGGCTGGCTTTTCTGGTGCCGGGAGATCGACCGGCAGCACGGAAACGTCGAGCGGGATGTGCTGGCTGCGTTTGCCATCGCCTATGGCGACGTGTCCGGTATAGCGACCGGAGCGGGTCGCAGGTGGCGCATCGATCCAGATCTCGTAGGTGCGGGCCTCGCCCGCGCGCAGCGGCAGACGCTCGATATCGGCGCGGAGGAAGTTGTCGGTCAGGCGCAGCGTGGTGTCGTCACGTTCGAGGCGTTTGCTGCCGGCCCAGAGGCGTGCGCCAAGTGGCGGGCCAGCAGACGGACGCTCAAGGGAGATGCTCACGCGCGGCTTTTCAATTCCAATCTTGGTCGTGACGGCGAGCCGGGCACGCGCACCAGTGCCGGGGGTGACGGTCAGGCCGATGGGAGCGGGTTGCGAGGCGCCAGCCTTTGTAAGGTCGAGAGTGACGGCGGTCGCCGTCCTGTCGGTCTCGTCGGTCAGGCGGACGACGGGATATCTGTTGCGGTACCACTCGGCCCGCCGCGCCTCGACTGCCATTTGTCCCGGGCTGTCCCCGGATGAAGCAGCGCTGGCGAGTGGTTCGATCAGGACCGCCGAAAGAAAGTACGACGCAGGATCGGAACCGGAGAGTTCTATCGTGACGTTGCCCGCCGTCGCATCGATGTCGAGGTGGCGGCGATGTCCGCGATGGCGGCCATAGGCGGTCCAGGCATCGTCGGTCGTGGTGTGCTCGCGGTCCCTGCCGGCGAGATAGCGGGCCGCGATCCAGTCGTCCGCGGTCGCTTTGACAACCCGGAGGTCTCGGCCGTTGACGGTGATGCGGCGATCGAGTTCGCGGGGCAGGTCTTCCCATTCGCCGGGATCTTCGCTCCAGACGGTGACGCGCACGCGGCCTTTGGGAGCAGGCAACGCAAGGGTTTTCACGCCGCGCAATCCGTTGGCGACGATGGGGTCGGGGGCCGGTCGCCGGACGACGTCGATGCGGCCGCGTGACTGGAGCTTCGTGTCACCGGGAGCGATGCGTTCGAAGCCGGCGATCAAGGGGGCATCGGCAGCGCCGAGCGAGTAGCCCTTGGCACCCGGTGGCAGAACAATCCCCTTTTCGATGGCGAATTTCGTCAGCATCACATCGGCAGCGTCTTTCCAGACGAAGACGAACATGCGCTGCACGTTCTGGTGGTCGAGGATGCGGCCGCTCGGTGTCTTGAGCCCCTTGAGGCCGAACGTCATGCGGAATGGGCCGGGCGGGAGCATGCGCTCGTCGTTGTAGCGGCTCGCATAGGACGTCGACTTGTCGTCGTCGATGCGGAGGGCGACCGCGGCGGGTTTCGAGCCTGTTACAGTTCCTTCGAGGACGAGTTCGTCATCGTCGGCGAAGGCGACGGCTGACGGCGGCTCGAATGTGCGCGGCAGGCGGCCGGTCGGGAAGTCGCGCGGCGCGGCGACTGCAGCTGCTTTCGGTCGTGGTGGCGGCGCTGTGACGCGAGGAGCGGGCGGCGCCGGTCGAGTGTCGGACTTTTCTGCGATGTCGAAGCGCGAGACGGCGGCGGCTCCGTCGCCGTGGACGAAGAGGATCACACGCGTTATTGCGCCGGGGTCGAGCGGCCTGCCGTTGGTGGCCCGCAGTCGCGATGTTTCAATGCGCCATGAGAACGGGCCTGGCTGGACGACGCGCTCGTCGTTCATGCGGGAGCCGTAGTCTTTCGTTGCGGTATCGTCGACACGCAAGACGAGTGTCACGGGGGCTGTGCCGGCCACGGCGCCGTCGATGCGGATGACTTTTCCGCCGGGTATGGAGACCGGTGCGGGCGGCTCGAACGCGATGGGCAATGGTCCGGTCGAAAACGCGGACGGAGCAGGTTCAGTGCCGGTCGTAACGGGGGCAGGTGCCGCGCTCTGTGATGCTGCAGCTTCGACAGCGTTGCGACCGGAGGCGAGGGCGAAGCGCGATACGGTCGCGGCACCTTCGCCGTGGACAAAAAAGATGACCCTCGTGATGGCGCCCACGTCGAGCGGTCGGCCGTTGGTCGCGCGCAGCTGTGATGTCGGAATGCGGATCGAGAACGGTCCCGGTGGCAGCCGGCGCTCATCGTTCATGCGTGTGGCGTAGTCCTTCGAGGCCGTGTCGTCGATGCGCAGGACGATGGTCGCCGGTGTGGAACCCGTGACGGTCCCTTCGACGACGATGGTGTCGTCGGCCGGAAGTGCCACGGCGGCCGGTGGTTCGAAGGCGATCGGCAATGGTCCCTTGCCGAAGTCCGCGGCGGCTTTCGTCGCGACCAGAGACAGAGCGACGGCGAGGAAGCCGAGTACGAGGGAGATCTTCCGGTGCATGGCGGGCCTATGCCGCGAGCCGCTCGGGCGCGAGGCTCCGGTGGAGTTCGGCGAGATTGCGGCCGATGATGCGCCAGTCGTAGGTCCGGGCGACGAGGTCGCAGGCGTCGGCGGCGATGCGGCTTGCGCGCTCCCGATCGCGGCGCAGCGCTGTCACGGCTTCGAGCATTTCGACGGAAGTGTCGGCAATCAGCAAATGCTTGCCGTTGGTGCCGGCGAGGCCCTCGGCCCCGAGTGTCGTCGAAATCACGGGAAGGCCGGCGGCCATCGCCTCTAGGATCTTGAGACGCGTGCCGCCGCCGACGCGCAACGGCACGAGGGCTGCGACCGCATCGGAGTAGTATGGCAAGACGTCAGGTACGGAACCGGTGACCTCGATACCGTCGATTGCTTTTAGGGCGAGCACGTCACTGTCGGGATTGCGGCCGACGATCCGGAAGGCGAGATCGGGATGGCATTTGCGGATCGAGGGCCAGGCGGTCGCGGCGAACGACAGGACGGCGTCCTTGTTGGCGTGATAGTCCATCGAGCCGACGAAGAGCAGTGATCCGGCGGCAGCGTTCTGGCCGGCAGCCTTGAAACGTGCGGCATCGACACCGTTTTCGACGACCTCGACGCGAAGGCGGGGATGCTGCTTCCGCAGGATGTCACGTTCGCGAGCCGAGCAGACGAGGAGCACGTCGGTTTCTGCGAGCTGGCGATCCTCGGCGGCGCGCAGTTTCGACGCCGTCATGCGAGCATAGAGCCGCTTCGGCGCGGAGGTGATGTGATCGGCGTGCCGCTGCATCAATTCGCTTTCGATGTTGTGCCAGTCGGTCACGATGCGCGGACGGGAGGGGGCAGCGCGGAGGGCAGGCATGTAGGCTGCGAGGCAGATGGTTTCGACCTGTACGGTATCGAACGACTTGCGCTCGAGAAGTGCAGCAAGCGCAGCGGTCATGGCGGGTGTCGTATATTTCAGCACCGTGGCAGGGGCGCGGGTCAGGAGCCCTCTGGCGAGTGTCGAGGCCGAGTAACTGCCCGCGTGGGGCACGGTTATGATTTCCTCGAAGGGTTCGGCGAGATTTTGCGGGCATGGTGACGCGTCGTCGGTGTAGCAGAGATACGTGACCTGTCCACGACGGGCGAGTTCGGAGGCGAGGTGGAAGTCGCGCAGCTTTCCGCCCGTGTCGAGTGGCCAGAACTGACGCGGAGAAATGACGAGCGTGCGCAAGGGATGTTCCGAGTGATCTGGGACGGCGCGGGTCATGCGGCGGCCGTGGTTTCAGGTGAGGCGGCGGACGCGGATGGCGCTCCGTCGTTCGCAAGTGATCGAATGACGCGAGCGGGAACACCGCCTGCGAGCGTGAAGGGCGGGATGTCGTTCGTGACGACCGAGCCGGCAGCGACGATGGAGCCGCGTCCGATGGTGACGCCGCGCATGACGCGCACGCCGGTCGCAAGCCAGACGTCGTCCTCGAGGACGATGTCGCCGATCTGGTCGTCGGTGTCGGGTTCGCCGCGCGCGCGCGCCGCAGCATCGGTCGGATGGCCTGGATAGCCCGCGAGATGGACGAAGGCGGCAAGCCGGACGTTGTTGCCTATGACGATGCGGCGGCCGACCGAGAGAACGCCGCCCCAGCCGATGTCGCAGTTGTCCCCGATGACGAGTTCGGGCGTCGGGATCGTCGACGGACGACCCGAGATGTCGAGGAGGCCGCCAACGCGGCAGTCGGCGCCGATGCGGATCCTGACGTTGCCCTGTATCATGGGAAAGCCGTCATAGAGAAACAGGCGTGGCGCCGGTGCTTCGAGACGCGACTGGAACAGGGGCGTGAACCAGAGGACGCGTTTCGCGTTTGAAATACCCGACGCTGCCGCGCGATGGAAGGCATAGAGCCCGCTATGGAATCCAGGGATGACGGGCATGGACCAGCCGCGTGCGGCGCGTACTGTTCGCAAGACGATCCTTGCGGCGGGTGACTCGCCCGCCTTGATGCGGCGGCGGAGGTCGGCGATCATTTCGGCCAGCGATGGCATCGTGCTCAGCCTCCTCGTCGTGTGTCAGGAGAGGGCCGGCTTCGCATTCCGAGCCGCCTCGAGGGGTTCTTTTCGGCGCGTGCGTTGACGATGGCCGGCGCGGGACGGTTACGGGGTATCGCCAATTCGCGAGCCGCTGCGGTCGGTCGGGTACGCAGGGGTGTCGGCGGGCGCGCGGCCTGCAAGCGGTCTGCGGTACCGAGCTTGCCGGTTGCGGTGGCTTCCTGCCGTGACGTGACACGATTGAGTGCGACGGTGAGGGCAATGAGGACATAGAGCGGCCAGGTGAATGCCTGGGTCAGGAAGGTGCCGGCGACCGCGAAACTCGCCAATCCGGCGACCATCGCCAGTGCTGTCGCCTGCAGTATTGGATCAGCGTTGGTCTTTATTGTCCGGTCCAGCGCGTTCAACGCCGACCGGAATGTTGCAACGAACATGGCGAGAAACACGATGATGCCGGGCAGGCCCATCTCACCGACGACCTGAAACCAGGTGGAATGGACTGCCTTGTCGCGATTGCCCCATTCGGGAGTGTATTGATAGAAGGCGTCGACGAAGCCGTTGATGCCGACACCGGTGAGCGGGCGCGCGATCATCATGTTGACGGCTGCGTGCCATGCGATCAGACGTCCACGGGCGCTCTCGTCGATCCCTGCTTCGCTCAGTTCTGCTGCTCCTCCGGATGTCCGACTGGAAAGTCCCATGGCGACCGCGAGGACGAAGGCGGCGCCGACACACAGTGCGATGACGACCGTCCGGGACTTGATTTTGCGCAGGCCCAGGATGCCGAAAACCGTGATCATGCCGAGCAGGCCACCACGGCTTTGCGTGAAAATGATCGCGGGCATGGTGGTGGCGCAACCAACGAGGCCAAGGAGACGGTCGAAAAGGGACGTCCGGTTGACCAGCAGGGCCATGGCGAAGGCCAGGGGGAACAGCAGGATCAGTGCGAGATCATTCGGATCGGCGAGCGTCGACAAGTTCCGGAGCGGATCGTTCCAGTAGTCATGGCCTTCGACAGGCGGAGGCCGCGCTATCGATACGCGCGTGCCCTCGACAAGACTGAAGCCATAGATCTTGTTGTAGATCGCGACGCAGGCAAGGAGCGCCCCGGAGACGGCGAGCAGGCGGGCGACTGTTCTGAAATCGCTGGTCGAATTCATGAGCCAGGCGACGGCAACGGTGACGACGACGATCTTCCAATAGATCTCGCTTACAAAAACCCAGGACCATTGGCGGTTCTTGGCGAGGATGACACCAAACAGGATGAGGGCGACGAGAACCGCGAGCCATTTGAGTGGCGTCTGCCAATCGGGCTTGATCGATCCGAAAACAGCAGTGTGCAGGCCGAGACTGGCAAGCATCATGATGCCGAGCGCCTGCGGTATCGATAGCGGCTCCAGGATGGGGTAGGCCTCATGGAGGCGAAAGAAACTGAAAGCGATGAAGAGGGTGCAGACGAGGACGGGGCTCCGGACACACGCGAGCACGGCGAGCGGCGCGAAGCAGGCGGTGACAATGGCGACCGGGGAGGGGTAGATCGCTGCGGCAATCAACGCCACGGCCGTCAGCAGCGCGGTGAGCGTCGCCGTCGTGATCGAGGTGCCGATGCCTGGTGCCGTTGCGTTCATTTCGTTGCGCGATCGGGCGCGGTCTCCTTGGCTTTCCTGAGCGTCCCGGCGTCGTCCGCCGCTCGGCTATCCTTGCTGCATCTCAGGCCGCGTCTTGCGCTTCGCGACCTTTGTTTCCTGATCCGAACCTATCGGCCAGTGCGCCGATGCTGCGTCGACCCGAGCGCAGGATGTCGGCGAAGCCGGACAGTTCGGCCTCGAATTCGATTTCGGTATGGTTCTCGTTGTCGAGCAGCCGTGGCAGCAGATGCAGAGGTGTGCCGGGCCAGGCGAGGCCCTGTACCGTCGTCGTCGTACTCGCAAGTCCGATGCCAGAGCAATGCGACGCTGCCTCGGCGGAGGCCCGTCCGCTCGGATAACAGAAGTGCCGGAAGTCGTGCGGCGGTTTCGACAGGATTTCGGACAGTGTCTCCCGATTGAGGCGGATTTCCTCGGCGATGGCGGTGCGGCTCATGTCGTGGATGGTGTGATTATGAGTATGCAACTCGATCGAGAGGCCATCACGGTGCGCTCGGCGTAATTCGGATGGCGTCATATAGTGAAACGCGCGGTCTGCTACGTAGGGCCCGAGCTCGATGCCGACGAGGGTTGCGAAGCGCTCGGCGTCGGCGCGCCGCTCGGCCCGGGGGGCTGTCACGTCCGTCGCGCGCCGGTAGCTGGTTTCGAGTTCGTCCTTTGCGGCAGTGGTCGGCCTGGATTGCAGTTCCGCGATCGAGCGCAGATAGCGTGCCATGACATGAGGTATCGCGTCGCCCGAGAGGAGATTGGCCGTGTCGCAATAGAGTGTGGCGGGAAGCTCGTGTTGCTTCAGGACCGGGAGCATGTGCGCGAAAGTGCCGTACCAGCCGTCGTCGATGGTGATGACGACCGCATTCGGCGGTGGAGCCCGGCCGGTGGTGAGACAATCGATTGCGTCGTCGAGCGATATGACGGGGTAACCCCAATGGCGGAGCAACCGCATACGCTTCGCAAATGCCGCGGGGCGCATGAACATGGCATCGCCGGTGAAGCCGTCGCGGCCGAGCCAGATGCCGTGGTAGCAGAGGATGCGGATGGCGCGCGCCGATCGGCGCCGGGCGAGGTCGAAGAGACCTGCCCGTCTGGCCCTTTCGAGAAGCCTGATCTTGCGCGCTTTCATTCCTCAGGTGTCCCGAAGGCAGATGCAGATGGCAGGGTGACGGGCAGAGGGCCGCGCACGTGCACGTCCGGCGCCGACTTTACTTCATGCTGACGACGACCATGTCGCCGGGACGCAGGAGCGAATAGCGATCTGCCGGGATCGAGCGTGAGCCGTTTCGGCTCTGACGAACTATTTCGTAGGTGACGGTTTCGCGCACCTCACCGCCCGCGGTGGCGAACTGTGACTTCTCGGTGGCGGCGCCGAAGCTCTTGATCTCTAGATCAAGCTGGGCGCTGTCGCGTTCAAGTTTCAGGAGTTCGGTATCGATTTCGGCACGGCGCTTCTGGCGGGCGTCGGCGAGTTCGCGCTCGAGGCCGACGAGAGTGCTGTTGGCGCGGGCCGCGGACACGCCCACGGAGGCTAGGCGCTCGTCGATATCGGCGAGCTTCAACTGTTCTTCGTGCATCTTGTCGTTGCGCAGCAGGCCGCGGTCGAACAGCTGCTTCATGCGGGTGAACTGTTCACGCCGGAACTCGAGCTGTTCGAGCAGGCGCTTCCTCTGCCCGTTCATGCTCTCCATTTCCTGACGCGTCAGGGCGATGGCCCGCTCCAGGCCGGCGATCTGAGCGTCACTGGCGCTTCTGCGGCTCTCGAACAGGGTCCTCTGCGACGCGATGAGCTCTTCAGCCTGCTTTTTGCCGACACGGGCGATCAGGCGATCGGGAACGGAAATGGTCGCAGCTCCGGAGCGCTCGGCTTCGAGGCGCGCTATCTGCGCCAGGATGCGCTTCTGGTCGTCGACAGCGCGCTGGATACGCAACGTGACATTGTCTGAGGCACCGCCAGCCGTGCGGAAGTCGCCGCCGGCAATCGTTATCGCTTGAAGAACGGTAAGGCCGGGCTTCCACGGAGCGGTGCCGGGGCGGCTCACGTATCCGGAGACGAAGACCGGGCGATACTCGGCGATCTCGACCGTGACAAAGGCTTCCCGTCCGGTGACGCGCGCTATGCGCTGTGCCAGATCACGTTCGAGGTCGGAGGGTTCCATGCGCGCCACCGAGACGCGTCCAATAACGGGTACGGAAATCGTCTGGTCGTCGTTGATGCGATAGTCGCCGGACAGTTCCGGCAGGCCCTGGACCTTCACGCCAAGACGCTCCGCGCTCGTGACATCGAGGGCGTCGTCGGATTCGTGCGGGAGAGCGGGCTGTGCGGCGACCTGTGCCGAGATGGTGGCGGAGGCCGACGGCGACGGCTTTTCGATATCGGCCGACCGGCTCGCTACGGTCCCGGTCACGACGGGTGTGATGGTTTCAAGCGGTGCGGGGAGAACGGGAGTGCGCAGTACCGTCTCGCGTGACGGTGGGGATCCAGGGCTTGCGGCAGGGGTGTCGTCACGGTTCAGTCGCCGAGGCGTTTCGGCATCGACGGCTGCGACGCGCACATGCGGCGCGGTACCTTGACGGGCGACGTGTGTGGACACGTCTTTCGAGCCATGTCTCGACTCGGCCTGCAATCCCTGCACCAGCAGGATACCGGCACCGATCGCAAGGGCGAGGCCCTGCCAGCCAACGGTTCTCGAAGTCTTCATCATCGTTACTCGTTCACACTCTGCCTGGCACTGCCGGAAATCCGGGTTCTGAGTTCCGACACGCCTAGGGCGGAATGGTGTCCGCCATTCCACCGCCTGGTGTCGATCGCTTCATTTCGGGCCGGTCAAGTTCCCGAAACGAAGCAAACGCCCGGAGACCACATCATCTCGCGCACTCCATTTCCGTCGTGACGGTCGATCGAGATCGGGCCGGAGCCCGTTGTTTTCGGTGTCGAAGTCTATCCGGCACTCAGTTCACGTGTACGTCGGCATCGAGTTTGCAAGTTCCCGGCCATCGGTCGGTGCCGGATCAGGACGCTCGCACGGTCGTATCGCAACCGTTAATGTCGAAGCCGTCCGAAATGTCTACACAGGCTTTTCAGTACACGAAATTCACGACGAGACCAACATGCATCGGGATGCGCGTACCGGTTGCGGGCGGACCGCTCCGGACACTCGGCCCGATACGACCGGCAGGCCCATGATCTGGCAATTCATAGACAGCAGCGGGGTCGGAGGTGCGGAGCGGCATATCGCCACGATCGCATCCAGTCTCCTGCGGGCCGGGCTCGATGTCAGGGTCGTGCTCTATCAGAGACACGGGACGAATCCCTGGCTCGAGCAGCTCGATACGGAAGGGCTCCCGACGACGATACTCGGCGGCTCCTTCCGGTCTCTTCTCGGTTCACTCAGGGCCCAACGGCCGGCCCTACTTCACACGCACGGTTATAAAGCCGGCATTCTCGGGCGCATTGCCGCCAGGGCCGCCGGCGTCCCGGTCGTTTCCACTTACCATTCCGGCGAGCGCGGACCCTGGCCGGTGGGGCTTTACGACTTCCTCGACGACTGGACGGGAGTTCTCGCTCGGCGCATCGCCGTCAGCCCGGCCATCCAGGCGCGGCTACCACTCACGAGTACACTCATTCCGAGTTACGTGATCGGGCCGCCGGCGCCGCCGTCGGCGGCATTGCCGCGGCGGATCGGGTTCATCGGAAGACTGAGTGAGGAAAAGGGGCCGGACCGGTTCTGCGAGCTTGCTCAGCGGTATCCGGAGATCGGGGAGTGGCACGTTTACGGTGACGGGCCCATGCGGGGACATCTCGAGACGGCGTATGGGCATCTGGTGAGGTTTCACGGGGTCGTCACCGATCTGTCCCCGGTCTGGCCAACGCTCGGGCTTGTCGTGATGCCGTCACGTTTCGAAGGCATCCCGCTGGTCGCTCTAGAGGCGGGCACGCATGGCGTGCCGGTCCTTGCCGCGAACGTCGGTGGGCTTGGTACGATCGTGGATCATGGTCGGACGGGCTGGCTTTACCAGAGCGGTTCAATCGAGGAGGCTGGCGCATACCTTGCCGCTTGGTCCGAGATGGTCGGGGATGGGGGAACGTCGGAACTTCGTCGCGCCTGCTGGCAGGTGATCCGTGACCGGTATTCCGAAGAGCGCTGGCTGCCAGAGATCCTGAACGTCTATCGGGCAGCTGGCTGGACCGATCCATCGGAGCGTGCTAGTGCGGCGCACCATAATCTATTTTCGCAGCAACAGTGATACAGTTGTCTGGCAGTTAAGGATTATTTTGATTTGAGATTGTTGTAGACGGCCTTCCGGTTTTGAGTTGTGAGCAGGAGCAGCATGCTGCGCCGATGCAGTGGAGTGAGTGCAGTTCGATGAGATTCGTGTTCAAGGCACCGCAGCGCTTCGATGCAGATGGTGTGACGGCCAACAGGACCGTCATCGAGCGTCTGGCTAATTCGAACGGCGATGTGATCGTCGACATGGCAGAAGTCGAGTTGATCGACGGCTCCGGGTTCGGCGCGCTCGCGCACATTCACAAGCGTCTGGCGCGTCAGAAGCACAGCGTAACGGTGGTCAATGTCGGAGGACAGCCGCGTGACCTGATGCTTCGGACGGGACTTCTCGACGTGTTGGGGTCGCGTGCCTCGGCCGAAACCTTGATGACGGGCGACTATGTCATCGTGGCGGCGCAGGGGCAGGCCGCCGAGGGCATCGCGACGGACCGGCGTACTGCGGCCTGATCGACGACGACAAAAAAATGCAGAAAGGATCCGCACGGCGCGTGCGGATCCTTTTTGATTTTCAGACTATCGATGCGCGGCGCGGGGCGACCGGCGGTCTCAGTATTTCCACTGCTGCGACTTGGCGACGAGGAAGTCGCGGAAGACCTGAACCTTCTTCGCTGTCTTCAGTTCTTCGGGGAAGACGAAATAGATCTGCATGTTCGGCAAGTCGACTTCGCGCAGAACCGGAACCAGTTCGGGCTCTTCGTCGGTCAGATAGTCCGGGATGAGGCCGATGCCGAGTCCTGCACGGATCGCATACTTCATGGCGACGACTGAGTTGGCGGAAAACTCGGGCACGCGCGGGTCCTTGCCCTCGCGGCCGGCGATCTCGAGCCAGCGAATGGCACTCAGATGCGGCTGGGGTGTGCCGGAGTAGGAAACGATGCGGTGCTTGTCGAGTTGTTCGAGGGACTGAGGGGCGCCGTGCTTCTTGATGTAGTGCGTCGACGCGTAGGCGTGGGTGCGCATCGTGAACAGGGGGCGGCGGATGAGGTCGTTCTGCTGCGGCTGGCTGGTCCAGATGGCGACATCGGCCTCACGCATGGAAATGTCGAGTTGCTCGTCGGCGAGGATGAGGCGGATCCGGATCTCGGGATAGCTTTCCATGAATTCGCGGAGGCGCTGGGTGATCCAGACAGTGCCGAGACCAACCGGCGCGGTGACGCGCAGTTCGCCGGCCGGCTTGGTCGTCGCATCGGTTAGAAGCGTCTCTGCGGTCGACAGCTTGTTGATGATCTCGCTGGCGGTGCGGAACAGCAGATCGCCCTGCTCGGTGAGGACGAGGCCGCGGGCATGGCGGTGAAAGAGCGCGATGCCGAGATCCTTTTCAAGGGCGGAGACCTGGCGGCTGACGGCCGACTGGCTCATGCGGAGGCTGTCTCCGGCATGGGTGAAGCTGCCGGCTTCGGCGGCAGCGTGGAATATTCGAAGCTTGTCCCAGTCCATGATGTCGAGCGTTTCCTTTCGGGGGTTGTGGTCGGGCGTGGCGGACGCCGTGCGTTATTCGCAGTTCTTTTCGTCCGCCGCGCGGGTCTCTGTTTTAGCCGTGGTGGCCGGCGAGAAAGCGTTCGGCTTCCAGTGCCGCCATGCAGCCCATGCCGGCTGCGGTGACGGCCTGGCGGTAAGTGTCGTCCTTGACGTCGCCAGCGGCGAAGACGCCAGGGACGGAGGTTGCGGTGCTGTCGGGGCGAGTGACGAGGTAGCCGCTGTCCTTCATTTCGAGCTGGCCCTTGAACAGCTCGGTCGCGGGCGCGTGGCCGATGGCGACGAAGACACCGTCGACGGGCAGGGTGGAAACCACGCCCGTCTTGACGTCGCGGAGTTTCACGCCTGTCACCTTTTTCGGATCGGCATCGCCGACGATCTCATCGACGACCGCGTTCCAGACGACCTTGATCTTCGGATTGGAGAACAGTCTATCCTGCATGATGCGTTCGGCGCGGAAGCTGTCGCGGCGATGGACGACGGTGACGGTCTTTGCGAAATTCGTCAGGAAGATTGCTTCCTCGACCGCGGTGTTGCCGCCGCCGACGACGACCACGTCCTTGCCCTTGTAGAAGAAGCCGTCGCAGGTCGCGCAGGCGGAAAGGCCGTGGCCCTGGAAGGTCTTTTCGCTGTCGATGCCGAGCCAGCGCGCCTGGGCGCCGGTGCAGATGATAAGAACATCGCAGGTGTACGTGTCGCCGCTGTCACCATCCAGCCGATAGGGTCGCTTCGACAGGTCGACCTTGACGATGTGGTCCATGACGACTTCGGTGCCGACGTGTTCGGCCTGAGCTTTCATTTCCTCCATGAGCCAGGGCCCCTGGATCGCTTTGGCGAAGCCGGGGTAGTTTTCGACGTCGGTGGTGATGGTGAGCTGGCCGCCGGGCTGGATGCCCTGGATGATCATCGGCTTCAGCATGGCGCGGGCGGCATAAATGGCGGCCGTGTAGCCGGCGGGGCCCGATCCCAGAATGATCACCTTGCGATGATGCGTCTCGGCCATTGTCCGTGTCTCTCCCTCGATGGCACTGCGGGTCGGCCGCAGGCATGCCAGCTGTTATTCGGATTGTGCAAGGCACTGGCTCAAAACCGCGATCATGCGGGCAGTTGCGCCGCATTCCGGCTCGAAGCAGGGCCGATGCACTTCCCAGCTATGCGTTTTGCGCATATTGCGACATGCGTGCCACTAGGCAAGGGGGGTGCTCGATAAATGTTGCGAGGACTTCGGATAAGCTGCGCTTGATTAAGTCGCCGGTATCTCAAGTTCCCGGACAGGATCGATATGTGTCTTTCATGCACTACGTCTGCAACTCGAATCACACGCGTCGTGGTAGCGTTGGCCCAGTGCGCCAATTCGTACCGGCTCGGTTGCAGCCGGTATTTTCGGAGCCCCGATGCGGGATCTTGAGACTGCGCCTTATGAATTACCTGTGGTCAGGCGGACCGGGATGGAACCGCCGTTCAAGCTGCAGGGCTTGTGTCGCGCTCAGCGCGCTTCCGTCCACAACCGCCGCTTCTTTCTCGTTTCGAGGTCTGACGCCGCCGGAGGGTTCCGGGGGGAGGTCTTCGTCTTGTGAAGGTGCGGCCAAAGCACACATCGGAGTGGCTGAAATGATGCGCCGACTTCCTATGCGTGAATCGAGTTTGAAGGGATGCATGAGCAAGAGCGATCGGTCAGGATCGCCACGGGATGCACGATGGAGGCGGTTGTGGCGCTTCCTGCAACATCATCGTCCGCCAAGTATTTGAGAACTGACGCTCGCTTCGTCGTGGAGACCATCAAGGGCGACGACGAGGTACGAATTCGAAAGCCGGCGCTCGTCGCCGGCTTTTTTGTCGGGTGTCAAGCAATGGCTCGGCCGCCGGTCACTGCACGAGGCGTGCGACGTGGGCTGCGAAATAGTTGTCGACCGCGCGCTGGATGGACGTCGCGACGCTGTCGCGCCAGCTGTCCGATTTCAGCTTCGCAGCGTCGGCACGGTTCGAGACGAAGGCAAGTTCGATCAGGACCGACGGCATTTTCACGCTCTTGAGAACCCGGAAGTTCGCCTCGCGATCGGGGTTCGACATCATGGTGGTGCTTTCGCCCATGGTCGAGACGACGGCTTCGGTGAATTCCTTGGTCAGGTGCTGGCTTTTCTCGACCTCACGGACGGCGAGGTCTCCGAGGATCGCCTTGATGGCACTCGACTCGGCCGGGGCCACGCGCTCGATTTTCTGCTGCTCGTTGGCGGACAGCACATTGGCCTTCACCTCACCGCGAGCCGTTCGCATGAGATCCCGCGCCATGCTGTCGCGAAGGGAATAGATCGTCGCGCCGGACGCCCTGGAACTCGCATAGTCGGCGTGTACGGCAATGAACAGCGCCGCTCCGGAGCGATCGGCGAAGGCGCGGCGCTCGTCGAGTTCGACGAAGGTGTCGTCGTCACGGGTCATGAGGACGCGATAGCGGCCGGTGGCCTCGAGTTTCTCGCGGAGCTTCAGGGCAAATGCGAGCACAACTTCCTTTTCGACGGTGCCATGTTTGACCGCGCCACTGTCGTGGCCGCCATGGCCGGGGTCGATGACGATCGTCTGGCGGAACCTGTCACCGGCTCGGGCGGCGGGCTTCACGGCCGGACGCGGTGACGGTGGCTGCAGGTTTCCCGCACCAAGCCCGAACGCGGGCTGCAGGGTACGTTTGACGGTGGGGTTCCTGTGGCCCGAGGGGGCGGCGGCGATATCGACGGTGAGCCGCGACATTTTCATGTTGTCACGGGGCTTTTCGATAACGGCCTTCTCGACCACGACGGGACCGGTGACGTCGATCACGATGCGCATGCGGCCCGGAGCGGAGAGGCCACCGCGGAACGAACGCACGAGGCCGACTGGAGCACTGCCCGGGGGCTGCGGCAGCTGTACCTTCAGGTCGGGCAGTTCGATGATGACGCGATTGGGAGACGCCAGCGCGAATACCTGGAACTCGGCGGCGCGTTCGAGGCCGATGACGAAGCGGGTCTTTTTCGTATCG
>ERZ761609.1608-NODE-1608-length-19050-cov-75.014951_pt1 | contig 19050 bp, 20 predicted proteins | sample MGYA00511163_ERZ761609 | MGnify/ENA primary metagenome ERZ761609 (study PRJEB28899, sample SAMN02445070) | bioreactor sludge metagenome | biome: EBPR sludge | place: Australia: Brisbane, Thorneside Wastewater Treatment Plant | collected 2011-12-16 ... | reverse complement strand
AACCGCGCATCGAAGGTGATTACCTGCACGGGCGCGGCGCCGCGGACATGAAAACCGTCGTGGCGACGTATCTGGTTTGGATGAAAGACCAAATGAAGGCAGGTGCACCGTATCCAAACATTCAACTGCTGTTAGTCGGCAACGAAGAAAATGGCGAAGCCGAAGAATGGGGTACGCCGCATGTTCTCAAGGAATTAAATCTCACCCCAAGCCTCTTCATTGCCGGAGAACGCACCGGTGAAAAAGGCAACGAACTCTTTGGGGAAATCTGTATCGAAAACCGCGGCGTGATGCGTTTTGATGTCATCGCCCGTGGCGCAAAGGCGCACAGCGGCGTAGCAGGGACAGGCGATTTGAGCGAGAAACTCATTGCCGCCCGTGCCGCACTGAATGAGATGTTCGCCAAACATCTCACACTCAAAGCCGCAGACGGTTGGCAATCTCAAGCCAAGTTCCCGTTTATCAACGTGGGTACACCGGGCATCTACAACGTCACTGCGGCAGAGGGTGTTTTGGGCGTGGAGATTCGCCCCGTCCCGCAAGATGATGTCGAAGGTCTAAAGTCAAAGGTCGAAGCATATTGTGCGGAGAACGGATTGGAAGTGAACTTCTCCGTCATGGAGAACGGCGTGGCGTGCGACCCGAATAATCCAGCGTTGAAAGCGCTCATCGAAGCCGTAAAAAATGCGGGTGAGTCTGAGCCGCGTATTGGCAGAAAACTCCCCGGCACCAGTGCAAGATTCGCTCCCGGCGGTCAAGCCGTGGTGTGGGGACAATCCGGCGTTGGTCCACACGCGAAGAACGAGGCGCACTTCATCCCAAGCATCGAGCCGTATTACAAATCCCTGAACGAATTGGCAAAATTGTGGAAGTAATAACGGAGGCGACAGAAAGGTCGCCTCTTCTTTCATTAAAAACGAAAGTGGATAAATATCCGCCCGAAGTTCTTGTCATCTTTTTCGATGCGGTGATAGAGTTTTTTGATGTGAGATTGATTCAAAAACCGTAGAACCTTCTTTTTGAGTTGTCCGCTGCCTTTGCCCGGGATGATCTCGACGAGTTCTATTTTTCTGTCAATGGCTTCTTCGACGATGCGGTTCAACTCAGCCTCGATCTTGTCGCCTTTGTTGTAGATGTCGTGCAGGTCAAGTTTAAGTTTTGCCATGGTCTTTGTTTATCGCGTAGATCAGGGTTGGGTAGTTATCACCGTCGATGCCATCCACTTGCTTTTCAAGGATCATGCCGATCTTCTCTGCCACTTTCTGAGAGGCGATGTTCTTCGGGTCGATCAGACACACGAGACGCAAAAGCCCCAATTTTTTGAAGGCATAATCGCGGATTGCCAGCGCCCCTTCCGAGGCGAGGCCCTGTCCCCAGAATTCTTTGTCGAGCAGGTAGGCGATCTCCACTTCGTTTTGACCTTCTATGGTCCACGGGAGAAGCCCGCAACGCCCAATGAATTTTCCGCTTGGTTTGTGAATGGTTGCCCACAGCCCCAACTCTGGATGTTTTGGATGTCCATTCAGGAACCATTTGAGTTCTTCTTTGGTCTCTTCGTGGTTCAAAACGCCTTCGGGAAAATACTGCCGGATTTCCGGGTTGCTGTAAAGTTTGTAAAGCGCATCGAGGTCTTCCATCACCAAACGTCTAAAATACAGCCTCTCAGATTCTAGGATCTTCATTTTTTCTTTTGATTCCCTGGGAAAAAATCGAACGGCGGACGCTGATTCAATTTCGGCAAAAATGCACCTGATTCTCCAGCAGCGATCATGGTCAATGAGCCAGTGTCGCAGCCGAGGCGCTGAAAATGATCGAGCGACATTCCGAGGAAGTGCGCAACCGCCAATTTGATCGGATCGGCATGAAAGACCACTGCCACAATATCCTGCGGTTTATTGTGTTTTTGGATAACTCGTTCCAGCACATTCACGATCCGCAACTGACACTCCGGGAATGATTCGCCATCAGGAAACCGAAACCGTGACGGCGCGTTCTGGACGATCTTCCATTCTTTTCTTAACGCCAGCAATTTCCACGATTTGCCCTGCCACTTGCCGATGTTCGTATCCATCAGGTCGGGTTCCTGCATGATGGTGAGTTTGTGCGATTCAGCGATGGGACTAGCCGTCTCCATTGCCCGCTCGAGCGGACTGGAATAGATGGCTTTGATGGGGACATCCTTCAGCGCATCTCCCAACGCTTGAGCCTGTTTCTGCCCCTTTTCATTTAAGTGAACGCCGGGAATTCGTCCTGCCATTTTCCCAGTCTTGACATAATCGTTTTCGCCGTGCCGGATGAGAAGTAATAAGGTCATGTTGTAGGTTTGATGTCGAAGGTCACAGGTTTGGTTTTGAAGATTTAATAAACCTTCAACCTGCAACTTGGTACTTGTAAACTATTTTATCTTCCTCTTCATTTCCACGATCTGTTCCTCGCTCATATCAGGGATATTGACCACTTCCGTAATCCCCAGCGCTTTACGCTGCGCCTCGCGCCACATCTCCAGCCGTGACTTGACCTGTGACTCGTAACCTTCTTCGGACGGTGAGTAAAAATAGGTTCCGAGTAAACGCTTGGGTAAATATTGCTGCGGTGTGAAATGTCCCTCGAACTCATGTGGATACACATAATCCTTGCCGTGTCCCATCGCGGCGGCGTCGCGGTTGCCGTCCATCAGGTGGCGTGGCACGGAGACTTGTCCCTCTTCTTCGATCTTTTTCATCGCCTTGAAATACGCTCCCGCTGTGTTGGACTTGGGCGCAGTCGCTAGATATAACGTCGCTTCGACGATGGGGTAGATGCCTTCGGGTAAGCCGATGAATTCAAACGCTTGCATGGCAGAAGAAGCGACCACAAGTCCCATTGGGTCTGCCAAGCCTATATCTTCACCTGCGAGAATGATCAAACGGCGGATGATGAACTTTGGGTCTTCTCCGGCGTAGATCATTTTTGCCAGCCAGTACAAGGCTGCGTCTGGGTCTGATCCGCGCACGGACTTGATGAAGGCGGAAATGGTATCGTAGTGCGCGTCGCCATCCTTGTCATACAGCACAGCCCGGCGTTGGATCGACTCTTGCGCCACGTCCAAGGTGACATGGATAACGCCATCAGAATTTTGCGGCGTGGATTCGACAGCCAGTTCGAGCGCGTTGAGTGCGTTACGAGCGTCACCGGAGGCGACTTCTATTAAATGGGTGCGCGCTTCCGGGTCGATGATGATGCGCTTGCTGCCGTAGCCGCGTTCTGTGTCGGAGAGGGCGCGGTCGAGCAAAACACCCGTCTCATCCTTGTTCAAATTCCTCAATTGAAAAACGCGTGAACGGGAGATGAGCGCCTTGATAACTTCAAAGTATGGATTCTCAGTCGTCGCGCCGATCAGCGTGAATGTCCCGTTTTCGACGTGGGGGAGCAGTGCGTCCTGTTGGGCTTTGTTCCAACGATGGACTTCATCCACGAACAGAATCGTTCTCTCATTATGGAGTCTTCTTCTTTCAAGCGCTTCATCGATGACGACTCGTAGATCGGCTTTGCCCGCCAGGATGGCAGAGATGGTGACAAAATGACTCTTGGTGGTGTTGGCGATGACCTGTGCCAGCGTGGTCTTGCCCGTGCCGGGAGGTCCCCACAAGATGATGGACGAGAATAGCCGATCCGCTTCGATGGCGCGGCGCAGGAGTTTGCCTTCGCCGATGATATGCTCCTGCCCGATGTATTCCTCCAACGTGCGCGGACGCATTCGCGCGGCGAGCGGCGCCTCGGTCTTCATCCGTTCCTGCATGGCATGGTCAAAAAGGTCGTTGGACATGCGAAGATTCTACCACCCGGTCAGTGGCGGTTAGAAAGATTGAACAGCGCTGTCTAAGTCGTTGTGGACTTCGATGTAAACGTCAAAACCGCTCAACTCAAAGGCTTCCCGAACGCGTTCCATCAGATTTGCAACCTTGATGTAGGGAGATTTGTATGCACCCACGCTCATTTTCCTGCGGAGTTCATCATCGTTTGCGTCCTTGTGCATATCACGCAGTTTATTGAACAAGGTGTGAATGACTCGCAGCCCGGCGCTGCTGATGTATGGGACTGCCTGCAAATCCAGCAGCAGGTTCTGCGCGCCGCCTGCCAGAACTTCGTCCATGCGTGTCTGGAAGGTTTTGTAAGTGGAAGAGTCGATCTCGCCCTGAATGCTTACGACCGTGATGTGGACGTTGGCATTCAGGGTGGTTACGTTGATTTCCAGCATTCTTGAGTTTTCCTTTTTATCATAAGTTTATTGAGGTTGTGGATTTCTATGCGTTCGGGGTTTCCTTGAAGCGTTGCATATGCGCCTGATTGACGATGTAAATTCCAGCCAGTGCCACAGCGCCTCCGATCCATTGAATGGGGTTGGGAATCTCTCCCAGCAAGGGGATGGCGAGCAGGGTTGTCAGGATCGGCTGACCGATCAGTGTGGGCGAGACGACCGAAGCAGGTAAATGCCCCAGCGCATAGGAGACGGCAAGATACCCAACCATTTGTGAGACGATGGCAGTAGCCAGAAAGACCAGCCAGGTTTGGGTGTTGTAGCCGGTAAACGGGTTACCCAGCACAAGATTCATTACGAACATTCCCAGCGTTGCGCTGACGCCCACCAGCCAGGTATAACGGAACGGATCAATATGGACGCGTCCGCGTTGGGTGATGATCTGGTAGGCGGCGTAGAAGATCGCGGCACCGCTTGCCATCAAGTCGCCGATGCCGAAAGTGGGATGACTCAAGAAGTCCGTGCCGACGATGAGCAGCGCGCCGAAAAGTGCCAATGCAAGGCCCAGCCAGAACGACCCGCGTAATTTCTCTTTGAAGAAAAATAGAGCGAATAATGCCACCCATAATGGTGAGGTGTTCCCAAGCAGTGTGGCGTTGGCGGCGGTGGTGTATTTTACCGAGGTGTTCCAGAACGCAAAGTCGAACGCGGTAAAAATTCCCGCCAGAAGCGGGAACCAGATGAAACGTTTGTCGAGTGGAGCGGACGTCTGCTGGCGATGGAGGAAGAAGGGAATGAACAGGAGGGTGGAGATCAGCAGGCGGTAAAAGCCGGTGATGGGTCCGGGGGCATCTGCCCAGCGCACGAACATGGCGGAGAGACTTAACGCCACGATCCCGATCGTCAGCGCGAGATATGGAAGAAATCGGTTTTTCGACATGCGGGGAATTCTATCAGATGCGGCTCAGGGCGATCCGCTCGAGGGTGGGGATCAGCTCGGAGAGTTTGCGAATGCTAAAGTCTGGTTTGATGCGGTGCATGTCCTCAGCGGTGAACTTGGCACGGCGCGTGATCCAGATGGTTTTCATCCCGAGCTGCTGCGCCCCCCACATATCGGCTTCGAGACTGTCGCCGATCATGATGGCTTCAGCCGGGTTGATGTTCCATTGGGCGAGCGCGATCTCGAAGGCGCGCGGGTGTGGTTTGCGGTAAAAACTCGCGGCGGAAGTCAGCACAAAATCGAAATGTGCGCGGATGCCAAATCGTGCGACCAGCTCCTGCACATCCTTGTCGTCTCCGGCGTTCGAAAAAATGCCGAGGTGATATCGATCGGATTTTAATTCGAGCAGGGTTGGCGGGGCGTCCTCTTCCAGCTGCCAGTTGGCTTGGGTGATGGCGTACAGCGCATCCAGCGCGGACCGCAGGACGGATTCTGCCGCCTCGTCCTGACCCAACTCCCGGAGCATTTCCTGCAACACGAGGTGATAGGTGGTTTCGTGAAAATCTTTGTCGCGCTCTTCGTAATATTTTTGCAGTTGTTTGCGGAATACCTGCGCATCGAGGTGGATGTTGTGCCGTGCCAGTTCATCGACCAGTGCCTGATCGGCGCGAATCTGGATGGGCTGCCAGTCTTCACGGGCGTGCATGAGCGTCCCGCCGAGGTCAAAAAGAAGGTGTTTAAAACGCGATGCGGTCATCAGGGTTTATATACCCTGATGACCGCATGGTGTAAAGGGGAATTAAGTATGGTTATTGCTGTTGAACGTAAAATGTTCCACGCTGGACAAGTTTGTTGTCGGCGTAGAACTCCACTGTGTATTCGCCCTCGGAAAGGATGAATACGTTGGTATATTCGTAGCCGAATGTGCGGAACCATGTGCTGCCGCCGGTAATATCGTCGTAGGCGACGATGCGCAGCGACTGGTCTTCGACCCCGTTCACATATACCTTCCAAACCATCTGCTGTGGAGCCTGACCGGCATAGGTGAATTGGACCGTGAACGATTCCTCTCCGAATGGGATGATGGAATTGGGGGTGGGCTCGAAGCCGGTGATGAACCCCTCCGCATCTCTGGCGGTGATCTGACCGAACGTGAATGGCTGGACGAGCATTACTTCCTGCGGACCGGGCAGTTGCCCCGTATATTCGAGCGCGACGGTGGTCTCTTTGAGGCGCTTCATTTGCGCCTCGGCAAAGTTGCGAATGGCGTTGTGATCGCCCAGGACCATCTCTGCTGCAGGGGCTTGAGTCCACGGTTTGCGGTTGTGTTCGAGTTCGTCGATCAGATTTTGCAGGTCGATTGCGCCTGCGTCCATGTAAAACCAAAGGGATGCAGGCGGTTCGGCGCCCGCCTGACGCGCTTCATTCACCTGTCGCTCTGCTTCCTGGATGAGCAAATCATATTGCGCTTCTGAGTTGGCGAAATCGCCTTTGGCTAGGTAACTGATCGCCTGATTCATGCGCATGCCCAACACTTCCGGCTGGGTGGATAAAATCCGGTCGTTGGTTTGGATCGCCTTATCGTATTGACCTGTCATGTAATACGTCCAGCCGAGGTTCCAATTCAGGCTGACATCATTCAATCCTTGGGCACGGGCGGCTTCCATTTCGGAGACGGCGGTGTTCAGGTCACCCAGGTCATAGTAGGCGAGTCCACGCTGGTAATAGGCTTTGGCATAGTAGGGATCTTCGGTGATGGCAACCGTATATTTTTCGATCGATTCTTCATACCTGCCCTGATAGGCTAGCCCAACCCCTTCGGCGTAGGCGGTGATCGCTTCCGCGTCCACCTCGGGGCGGGCGATCAGCTCCAGCATGGACCAACTGAGCCACAGCATACAGAATCCGACGAAGCCTGATCCGACGATGATAAATAGCCAGCGCACCCGCCCGCGCAGCGCCATGGACAGACCGTACAGGGAGAGTGCCACGGTCAGCAGGGTGATTTGCACGATGAGCGCATCTGCTGTGGTGGAAGTGGCGTTTCCGAGCGCGGACTCGGCGAGATAGGTTTCAGAAAGGCGAGTGGCTTCCACCAGATAGGCTTCCGCTTCGTACTTGTACGATTCGGGCCAGCCAAAGGATGGGTCGAAATATTGAGGTCCGAGCATGGCGCTCAAGGATTCGATGCGTTTTTGCATCTGTTGATAGCGTTGCACAGCGACCGTGTCGCCGTTTTGCTCGGCGGCGGTGATCTGCCAGCTCAATTCGCGCCAGGTCTGAAAGGCGCCCTGCCAGTCGTAACTGAACTGGATGTTCCCGTTCACTTCCGTCTTGGTGGCTTCGATGGCATATTGCTGGGCGCGCCGCCGCGCCTGATCGGAAATGTTCGAAGCGTAGTTCTGAAAATAGGCGGTGATGGCGACCCAGATCGCAACGGACGCGATCAGGATCGTGACCATGCTTTCAAAGCGTTGTTCCTTGTTCGACTCTGGGCTCATATTAAAAACCTCCCGATAATGATCCCAAGGATTCCCGCCAACGCAAAGAGGATGCCCAGCCCCGCCCAAAAGTATTTGATCTTCTTCTCTGTCGCCTGTGCCACCGTAAGGAACCAGAAGGAGATTGCCAGGACGATCATATCTGCGGTTAGGAAGGAAGAGCGGGCACGCAGCTGGTCCGATTCCGCGAAATATGGAGTCGGATTAAGATCTTCGTTCTGGGAATCCTGCGCCCAGGCTTCCTGAAGTTCGCGTTCGAGGTCATATTGACCGTCTGGGTTGATGTAGCGCGGACTAAAGAACACCGAGCTGAGTCCACTTGCCACACCCCAAGCTTCACGTTGGAGCGCACCATTCCGCAGGTCTGTCTCCTCGTCTGCATTTGGGTCGTACAGCAACCTGCCATACTCATCATAGCGGACATAATCCGTATAGGCGCGATAGTGCTCGAACGCATAGACGTGATTGATGATGTCGGCTTTCTGCGCGCGGATGGAGGCATCCAACCCGAGAAAGTCTGCATCACTGGCGGACGATACGGCTACCGAGGCAAGACATGCCGCGGTTGCACCAAGCACCGTCACAACGGCAACAAGGACAGCAACATAGGATTTGAACGTTTCGTGTTTCATTAAAATCTCTCCTTTGGCGAAAGGATGGATGATTTTACGCGGCTCCTTTTAGGTAAATCCCCGTCGGGTCGAGTTCATCGCGTAAGATCTTCAACTCTTTTTTGGTCACAGGCTCGGTTGTCCTGAGTTGTGATGCGGTTTTCAGATCCCAGCCGGTGTTGGCTTTAGCTTCTTCCGCTGTTTTACCCGGATGCAGTGCAGTGAGGATCATTTCTCCGTTTTCGTCCGGTTCCATCAATCCGATGTCGGTCACTACGGCGAGCATCCCGCCACCGCGCAGACCGGCTTGTTCGCGGTCACCTCTACCGCGAATAAATCCAGCCGAGGTCATGAATTCTACTTTCTCGGGGAAGCGGCGCTTTTGGTGGGGGGTCATGATGTAACAACGGTTTGCCCAGGCGGCGATTTCCTGTGAACCGCCCGAACCGGGAAGCCTTACTTTGGGTTGCGTATAGTCACCGATCACTGTGGCATTGATGTTGCCATATTTATCGATCTGCGCGCCACCCATAAAGCCAACATCCACATTGCCGCGCTGGAGGTAGTTGGCGAAAATATCGTACATGCTCACAACGGATAGGGAACCGCTCACGAGAGTCGGGTCGCCGATGGAGAGAGGCAAACGGGCAGGTTCCGCGCCGATGACACCCGCTTCATAGATCATGACGAGGTTTGGGGCGTGCGTCCGTTTGGCGAGGTTGCAAGCGAGGTTGGGTTGACCCACGCCGACGAAGACCACGTCGCCATCGCGCAACAGGCGCGCAGCGTTGATGATCATTAGTTCGGCAGAAGAATATTTGAGTTCGGGCATTTATTTATCTCCTGTACACCTGACAGGTTTTTAAAACCTGTCAGGTGTAACAAAGTTTTCTATCATCTTTGCCACTTCCTGCGGATGTTCAAGCGGCAGGATGTGCGTGGCTTTTTGCATGGTGGTGACTTGTATATTCGGGTTCTTCTTTTTGACAAGCCGTTCCGCTTTCTCAAAAAATGTATCGGTCTCTGCGCCGCGAATGATGAGTGTGGGCACGTTGAAGTCTGGCAATCCGCGCCAGAGATCGAAATCGCGATAGCCGGTCATGTAGATGTGCGTCTCCCATTCGGGGGTATAAGCCAATTCATAGCCGCCACCTGCCTTGGGTTTGGTGATGCCTTCAATGTAGTTGCGCAGGCTGTCATCATCCATATACCTAAATACAGAACGTTTGCGATAACCGTGAAAAACGGTCTCCAGATCATCGAATGTGCGCCTACGCTTTTTAGCGGTGGGAATCAGCGGGTGGACTTTCTCTCCCAACCCGATGGCGCGGATGAAATTCCACATCACCATGAACGAGGGGACGAAGAACACCGGGTCGAGCAGGACGATGGCACGGAATCGCTTCGGCTCGCGCATTGCGGCGCGCAGGGTGACGATCCCTCCGATGGAATGACCAACTCCGATCACGGGATTCGGCTCAACGTCCGATAAGAAGCGCAGCAAGTCTTCGGCGAAGGGATGCCAGTCTTGCAGTTCGCTCCGATCCGCGTTTTCCCACAACGGGCGGAGTTTCATCCCGAAGAGACGGTGATTCTTTTGTAAATGTTCCAACAGAGTTTTGTAGCATTCAGGCGGGTAGCCGTTGGCGTGAAGGAAATGCAGCGGTACGCCGTTGCCGCCATAATCGAAGTACGGGATGTTCATTAATACTGACCGTAATTGATCTTGTCGCTGTACTTCGCCTTTACCTTCAGCCTCTTCTGCACTTTCTCGCCGAGTTTCTTGTAATAGGCATTGCGGTCTTTCACGCCGTAGACCCATTCATCGAGATAAGCCTGCACATTTTCTTTTGATTCGCTGATCTTGTCCCAGGCGAGATAGAACTCATTATCGCGGTCGTAATAGCCTTGCGAATACGAAGGATGACTCGCGTACGGCACATGACATACCGCGCTGACCACAATGCCGGGGATCATCGTACGGTTCGGGTCGGAGCGGATGACGTCTTCGTCTACGATCTCTTCGGCGGTGAGGATGACCTTCTTCGCGGCGAAGGCGGCTTCCTTTTGCTCGCCGATGATGCCCCATAAATGCGCGTTGCCGTTCTTATCTGCCCGCTGCACATGGACGATGGCAACATCGGGGTTGAGCGCTGGGACAACGATGACATCCTTGCCGCCGTACGGGTCTGGGATGCGTTTGATGAGCGGATTGGCTTTCTCGAGGCTTTCACCACCGGTCTGGTTCATCGGCAGAAAGGGTAGACCCGCCGCTCCCGCTTGCAGACGGGTGATCATGCCGAAGTGAGAGTATTCTTCCCATTCGAGTTCGCCCTTTTCTATCGCCGCACGGACGATGCGCAGCGATCCAACACCAGGGTTGCCCATATACGAAAAGATGACTTTCCTGGCACAACCTGCCGCCACCATCTGATCGTAGATCAGGTCGGGCGTGGCGCGCGCGAGGGTCAGGTTCTTCTTACCTTGACGGATGATCTCATGTCCCGCTGCGAACGGGATGAGATGGGTGAATCCGGCGGCATAAACGATATCGCCGTCGTTCACAAATTCGGACACTGCTTTTTTGAGGGATACAAGTTTGGACATGGATGTTCTTCTTGGTTCCTTATTTTGCTTCCTTTTTTTCATCCCCGCCTTTTTTGCGTTTGCTCAACATTGCCTTGATGCCGGAGAATCGTCCCGAAGCGGGTGGAGGGGCTTTCTTCCGCCGGAAATACCAGCCGACGCCCAGCAGCACCATGGCGATGAAGAGATAGTCGAAATCGACCTTGCCAGCCAGGTCGGAGGTGACAAATAGAAAAAATGAGCCCGCGCCCAACACCATAAAAAAAGTGCCCATGCGGACAATCAGGGGATCGTCATTTTCTTCCATGAGGTTATTTTACCTGTGGGAGGTGGACTAGTAAACACGGAAATGATAGTACAAAGGTAGGCGTTAAATAGACACAGGTAGACATTGTCTACCTGTGTGCTGTCTGCTATTTGATGCCCGCTTACTTGATGAGCGTCCGGATCTGCTCGTGCATGTAAAGGGGGAGGTAGTAATGTCCACCGGCATTCTTGCCGCTGGAACCGGAACCCTTCCACCCGCCAAAGGGCTGGAAGCCGGGCCAGGCACCGGTGGTTGCGCCCTGCGGACGGTTGGCATAGGTCACACCGGCTTCGATCTTGTCGAAGAACCACTCGGTCTCTTCGGCAGAGCCATAGAACCCGGCGGTCAGACCGTAGTTGACATCGTTGGCGATGGACATGGCTTCGTCCAGGTTCTTGACCTTGCCGATGGTGGTGATGGGCAGGAACATCTCATGCTTCCACAGGCGATGTGAGAAAGGCAGGTCAGTCACCAGCGTCGATTCGCAGTAATAGCCCTTGTCGAACATGCCGCCCGTGCGGACTTTGCCGCCGGTCAGGAACCTGCCGCCGCCCTGACTGATCTCTTCGCAGAAGTCCTTGAATTCGTTGTAGGAGGATTTGTTGACCACCGGTCCATTGTAGGTAGTGCGTTCGGTCGGGTCGCCGAGCACAAGTTTATCGGTCGCTTCTTTCAGACGGGCAACCATCTCATCGTAGACAGATTCTTCCACCAGCACGCGTGAAGCGGCGGAGCATTTCTGTCCCTGCAAACCGAACGCCGAGCGGACGATGCCGATGGTGGCGCGTTCCAGATCCGCATGTTTGGAAACGATGGCAGGATTCTTCCCGCCGAGTTCCAGAATGATCGGGCGGACGTAATCGCGCTTGCCGAAATCCTGGAACATCTTCATCCCGACATCGAACGAACCGGTGAAGGTCACACCGTCCACTTCGGGAGAATCGACCAATGCCTGACCGAGCGTCGAGCCGGGACCCGTCACAAAGTTGACCACGCCCTCGGGGATGCCCGCATCGCGGAAGCAGTCCACCAGCAGGCGCACGATCCAGGCGGTATCGGTGGCAGGCTTAATGACAATGGTGTTGCCGGTCACGAGCGCCGCTCCCGCCGGTCCGCCGGTGAGAGCATGCGGGAAGTTGAACGGCGAAACCACCAGCCAAACTCCGTAGGGACGCAGCACCGAGACGTTGCGCGCCTCATACCCGATGAGCGGGTCTTTGCCCATTTCGACGATGTATCCGTCGTTCTTTTCCATTTGGTAGCAGGAGTAGTAGATCAGGTCGGCAGTCTCCTGCACATCGCCCAGCGACTCCATGCGGTTCTTGCCCACCTCCAACGCCATTGCCGCGCCGAGATCGAAGATGCGTTCCTCGATCAGCGAAGCCGCCTTGCGCAGCAGTTCCACGCGTTTCTGCCAGGGGGTGCGGCTCCACATCGGGAAGGCGTTGCGCGCCGCCTCCATTGCCAGCTGGGCATGCGAGGCATTGCCTTTCTGCATCTTTGCCAGCACCCAATCGGTGTTGACCGGGGAGTGGTCATCGAACTTTTCATCGGCTTTCACTTCCTTGCCGCCGATGAGCATGGTGTGTTCCTGCCCCATCGTTTTCTTGAGTTTTTCCACCGCCTGGTCGAACCCGGTGTGAAGGTCTTCCGGCGGATTGAACATGGTAGCGTAGGTGAGCTTGAAATCTGCCATTGGGGGGTCTCCTTTGGAATGTAAATGACGCAAACTGCAAATTAAGTATAGCGTAGGATTCCGTCACAGTCAAAGAAGAGGGTCGTATTCGATTTGGTAAGATGCGAATGGGAGTCCACGTCTGACATACAACCAACCAAACGAGGAGACTATGAATCCCCGCTTCTATTCCAAGCCCCGTTGGCGCGCTTCAGCGCTGACCTTGAGCCTGGTTGCTGTTCTACTGGCAGTTTCCTGCGCTCCGGCTGCTTCGACGGAACCAGCCACCCCTGTCCCTGTTGACCAAGTATCAGCAACGGTAACCGCCGTCCCTGCAACAGAAGCGGCGGCAGACCCCGCCACAGAATCCCCGGCGGTGCAAGCCGTCGCCACTTCTCGTGGACCCGATCTCCATGCCACCGATCCTTCCACGGTTTCGCTGGCTTCCGGTCAGTTGCAGCTGGTCGAATTCTTCCGCTTCACCTGAGGTACCTGCCGTTCCATGGCGCCCATGGTTCATGGGCTCGAAGCGGAGTATTTTGGCAAAGTCAAGTTCACCTACCTTGACGCCGACGACCCTCAGACTGTGAATTTCCAGCGTGAATTGGGGTTTGTGTACCAGCCCGAATTTTACTTACTGGATGCGGATGGAAACCTGATCAAAAAGTTAATCGGGTTTGTCTCGGAAGAGGAATTTAGAAATCTGTTCGCAGAGCATCTTCAATAAACACAACCGACCTGCCAAACTCGGCAGGTCGGTTCTTTTCTAATTCACCACGACAAAATTGCTGATGATGTTGATGAAGACTTCAAAGATGACGAGCAGGAATGGGGAGACCACGGTCACAGCCAGCCTGTAGAATGTAGTGCCCTGAAAGGGCCAGTCGGTGGTTTTGGATACGGTTGCGATCGTTTGCTCAAGTTGTGTGAGGGTTTCAGCTTCTTTCAAGTACGGAATCGAGGCGGAATCCCTGCCAAACGTTCGGTACAGCCGTTGCGATTCCTCTTGAAAATCATAATTCAATCGGTCCAGCATTCCGTTCTTTATCTTGGACATCCGCCGGTGCGCCTCCCAGATGGGCAGGAAAAAGCTGAACGGCGCGACGATGAAGTATAAGGTCACATAGATGGTGTATTCGATCACAGGCGGGGTGGTCAACAGTGGGGATAACCCCAGATTAAGGGCGATGATCGCAGCAATGCCTACAAATTCCAATGAAAAATTTTTGACATGCTTAAATACATCCAACCGATCCGCATCCACGGTCAAGGGGAAGTCGGCATGTTCGAAGAGGTGGTTCAGTTCGATGGACGTGGCGATGTGACGCCCCGCTGAAACACCGATGCAATAGAACGCCAGAAAGCGGATGGATTGAGAGAAGAATATTTGAAACCAGTTGGCGCTGTACGAAAATTCCCCAAAATGCTGTATGCTGTATGAAACTCCAAACCCTGCCCCCAGCAAGCCAAATAACATACCAATGATCCAAAGCGTTTTGCTTGCATGGGTGCGGGCGATCTTGTCGAAATGAATGGCGTGCGATTGTTCCTCTTCGCGCAGGAAGCGGGTGGCGCTGTTGTATGTTCTCAAGATGCTTTGTGGCTGATAGGCGTAGAAGAATCCTGCGGTGGGGAATACCAGAACGATGTTAAGAATGTTGATCCCATCTGCCTCCAATGGAAACCCCCATAGAGCAGGCAGGGCAAAGCCATACAAGACTCCAGACGCAAGGAAGAACAAAGCCGCAGAGATCGGTTTGATATTCATCCGGCCGAGAACAGATCTCCCGAGCGGGTCGGAGCCATAGATATCGGACAGGGAAAGAGTCTTCAACTTCATCAGTCCTCCGTTTGGGTTCGGTTAACTATACACGGAAGGTGCCTGGAATTCAACCATCCAACAAACAAACACGGCGGCATCATGCCGCCGTGTTTGCTAGAAAAGAGATGACTACTCTGCCTTGTAATTCTTTGCGTCTGCAATGGCTTTGTTTACATTGACAAATGGCAGCAGGATCAACCCCATGACAAAGAAGAAGATCAAGGCAAGGATGGCAATGCGTAAATTGCCGAAGATCTGGTTTGCAAGCCCAAAGACCAGCGGACCGATCCACGACGTGCCGCGTTCGCTGATCTCATAAAATGCGAAGAACTCGGCTTCCTTGCCGTTGGGGATCATCTGGGCGAACAAGCTGCGGCTGATGGCTTGCGAACCGCCCATCACCAAAGCGATGAACGCGCCAAGGATGAAGAACTCCGTGGTCACGTTGTCCCCTTTCAAACCGCCATATGCGTAGATGACCACGCCCGACCAGATCACCAGGCTGACGATGACAGACTGTTTTGCACCGATCCATTTTGCCAGCTTGCCCCAGAACAAAGCGCCGAAGAACGCCATGAACTGGATCATCAAAATGACGGCGGTCAGTGTGGTCTGGTCTTGCTCCAATCCGCCCTGGATGAGCGGAGCGGCGGCAAAGGTTGCCGCCACAGCAATCACCGTTTGGATGCCGTCATTGTAGAGGAAATACGCCAGCAGGAATTTCAAGGTTTCGGGGAAGTGACGCACCTCACTGAACGTTTTTCGCAATTGTTTGAAACCGATGCTGGCATAGGTCTCGTTGGCAGGCAGGGAGCGAGCCGCGTGCCGGGGGCGAAGCCTTCCCCAGGTGAGGAACGAAAATCCCAGCCACCAGATGCCCGCCGAGGCAAGGTTAATGCGTACCGCAAGGTCACCAGGTATGCCAATATCTTCACTAAAAATGAAGAAGGCGAGATTGAGCGCAAGCAACAAACCGCCGCCCAAATAACCCATTGCCCAACCATACGAAGAGACCCGATCACGCTCATCTTCACTGGCGATATCCGGCAGATATGCGTTATAGAAAACGATCGCCGCGCCAAAGGAAAGGTTGGCAACGATGAACAACAACCCACCCAACCACCACAGATCTCCAGTAATGAGGAACATCAGAATAGTGGCAATCGCTCCGATTGTCGCAAAGATGCGCATCATCGTTTTTCGCAGATGTGAATAATCCGCAATGGCACCGAGAATGGGCAGGAACAAGACCTGCATCCCGACCGAAAAAGAAATACAATAGGGTAAAAATGAATCTGGTGCAACCGGAATTCCAAAAAAAGAAACAGTTTCCGTCCCTGCGGCTTCAGCCGCCGCGCGTGCCAGGCTCGCCACATACGGTCCCAGGAACACAGTCCCCACAGTGGTGCTAAAGGCGGAATTCGCCCAGTCGTACATTGCCCAACCAAAGATCTCTTTCTTGTCGTTCACCATCACGTCTGTTGCAGTTCCCATACATCCTCCGGGTTGAAAAGGTACAAACAAGAACACGCGCCAGTATAAGGAGTTTCGCCTGTGCTGTAAAGAAGCAAAGGTTATGGAATTGTTAAAGGAAAAACACCGCCGCTTTCTTGACCCGAAGCCTGTCACACGCTACAATGCTTTTTTTTACACTGAAAGGATATGTCATTCTGAGGAACCGCGTAGCGGCGACGAAGAAGCTCCGAAGTTATCAGGGATTGTTATCACTTCGTGGCACACGTCGGGCTAACGCTCTCGCAACGACAGCCAACTATTATGTTTGAAACATTAACCGGACGACTCAACCAAATATTCGATAACCTGCGCAAACGCGGAAAACTCTCCGAAGCGGACGTCGATGCCGCCATGAAGGAAGTGCGCCTTGCCCTGCTCGAAGCGGATGTGCATTTCAGCGTGGTCAAAACGTTCATTGCCAAGGTGCGCGAGCGTGCCGTCGGCGCGGAAGTTTCCAAGGCGCTCAACCCCGGTCAGCAGGTCATCAAGATCGTCAACGAAGAATTGATCGCCACCCTGGGCGAACCTGCTCCCTTAAACCTGACTGGACCCAAACCGCGCGTTGTGATGATGGTCGGTTTGCAGGGTGCGGGGAAGACCACCGCCGCTGGAAAACTGGCGCGCCTGATGAAATCCAAAGGCGAGCGCATCCTGCTTGTAGCTGGTGACCCGTATCGCCCTGCCGCCGTCAAGCAGTTGCAGCAACTCGGTGAACGGCTGGACGTGGAAGTCGAAGCCGATACGTCCATCACGCCGCCGCAGCTCGCCAAACGCGCCCTCGATAAAGCGGACAAGGGTGGATTCAGCCTCGTCATCGTGGACACAGCCGGACGGTCCCAGATGGATGCGCAGTTGATGGACGAGCTGAAAGCCATCGCCGCCAACGTCAACCCGGTGGACATTCTGCTCGTCATCGATTCCATGATCGGTCAGGAAGCCTTGAACATTGCGCAGGGATTCAAAGATGCAATCAATCTGACAGGTCTTGTCCTCACCAAAATGGACGGGGATTCGCGCGGCGGCGCGGCGATTTCCATTCGGTCTGTCACCGGCGTGCCGATCAAATTCATCGGTACGGGTGAAAAACTCGACGCGCTCGAAACCTACGACCCGGCGCGTTTGTCTTCGCGTATTTTGGGCATGGGCGATATGATCGGTTTGATCGAAAAAGCCGAGGCGATGTTCGACCAACAGACAGCTGAGAAGCAAGCCCAGAAATTGATGAAGGGTGATTTCTCGCTTGAAGACTGGCTCGAGCAGATGAAGCAAATGAAAAAGATGGGACCGCTCGCGCAGATCATGGATATGCTGCCCGGTCAGATGGGACAGGCGGCGCGCGGCATCGACCCGGCGCTGGTGGAAAAGCAATTCAAGCAATCGGAAGCGATCATCCATTCGATGACGCTGAAAGAACGCCGCAGCCCGGATATTTTGAACGCTTCCCGCCGCCGCCGCATCGCCGCTGGGGCGGGCATGGAAGTGCAGGACGTGAATCGTCTCATCAAGCAGTTCCGCGAGGCGCAGAAAATGATGAAAATGCTGCAAAAAACTGGCGGAAAGGGGCTGGGGCGGTTGTTTGGATAAAGGATCAGACCTCGGAAATTCCGGGGTCTTTTCTTATAAAAAGGGCTTTTCTCTGGTAAAATACAGCCCGCGATTTCAGCCCGTACCCCTCTTGTACCCATTCATGGGTACGAGTGCCCACCAAGTGGGTACTTTTAGTCTCTAGTGCCTGTCTGGAACGTAAATAAAAAATTAAAGGAGTAAGTGTAAGATGGTTCGTATTCGTTTACGTCGTATTGGTCTCAAGGGCCAACCCACGTATCGCATTGTGGCAGCCGAAAAGGAAGCCCCGCGCGATGGTCGCTTTTTGGAAATTTTGGGCGTGTACAACCCGCGCACCAATCCCGCCACGATCAAGTTGCAGGAAGACCGCATCTATCACTGGATGAAGAACGGCGCTCAGCCTTCCGAGTCCGTTGAAAAGATCTTCAAAACTGCGGGTACGCTGGAGCGCTTTGACCGTTTCAAGAAGGGCGAGGCTGTTGAAACCCTCGTCGCCGAAGCCGCCGCTGCCGAAGCCAAGCGCGCTGCGCCTGTGAAGACCCGCAAGGACTAATCACATGATCAGACCCTAAAGGACTTCAAGCCTTTAGGGTCTCTTGTAAGGTGGATTATGAAAGAACTGATCGAGTACATCGCAAAATCCCTCGTGGATCACCCGGAAGATGTGGTCGTCACGCAGACAAGCGGAAATCGCCCCCGCCTTGAACTCAGCGTCGCCAAGGACGATATGGGACGCGTGATCGGTAAGGGCGGTAAAGTGGCGAACTCCATTCGCACCTTGTTGCGAGTTGCCGCCGAGCGGCAGGGCAAGCAAGCCACGTTGGATGTGACGGAACCCTAAATGGCAGAGAAGAAACTCTCAGGCTCGCCCAAAAGCGAGCCTGTTTATTTGACGATCGGATTCATCCGCCGCCCGCACGGGGTGACCGGTGAAGCCATCATGGATTTGCATACCGACTTCCCCGAGCGCATCAAAGCCGGACGAAAGGTATACCTCGGCGAAGGGCACGAAGCCGCAACTCTGGGCAGTGTCCGCCCGCATGGCGATGGGATGCTGGTACGAATTCGCGGCTGTGAAACACCAGAAGCCGTGGGACGTTATCGCAACCACTGGGTATATGTCAAAACCACGGAAGTTCCCCCGCTCCCTGAAGGTCGGCATTACAAGTATGAATTGATCGGTTTATCTGTGGTGGATGACGCTGGCAGCCCACTTGGAATACTACATGAAATTCTGGAAACCGGTGCGAATGATGTCTACGTTATCAAGAACGAAGCCGGGAAGGAAAT
>ERZ761609.1607-NODE-1607-length-19052-cov-11.430015_pt1 | contig 19052 bp, 29 predicted proteins | sample MGYA00511163_ERZ761609 | MGnify/ENA primary metagenome ERZ761609 (study PRJEB28899, sample SAMN02445070) | bioreactor sludge metagenome | biome: EBPR sludge | place: Australia: Brisbane, Thorneside Wastewater Treatment Plant | collected 2011-12-16 ... | reverse complement strand
ACGAGATTGGTCAGTGACTGGAGTTCAGACGTGTGCTCTTCCGATCTGCGTGTCGTCTTCGCCGGCTCGTTGTTGATGGCGAGCAGCACATCGCCCTTCTGGAACCCGACTTGTTGCGCCGGCGAGCCTGGGGTCACATCCGCCACGGCGACGCCCTCGGCGTCGGCGCTTAGCGACAGTTCGTCCGCCGCCGCGGGCGACAGGTTGACGACGACCAGCCCGGAGAACGGCGATCGACCGGCGATGGTGCGCTGGTCGCGCGGCGTGGTTTCCGGTGCCGACTGGAGCTTCACGGGAAGCACGACGCGCTTGCCCGACCGCAGCACCGTGATGGAACTCGTGCCGCCCAGCGCCTTCGTCGCGAAGCGGAAGCCGAAGCCATCCGGATCTTCCACCGTCGCGCCATCGACCGCCACGACCACATCGCCGGCCTGCACCCCCGCCTGCGCCGCCGGGCTCCCCTTGGCGACCGAGGCGATCAGGGCGCCGATCGGCCGGTCGAGACCCATGCTCTCGGCGATCTCCGCCGTCAGACTCTGCATGCGGGCGCCGAACCACGGGCGCCGGACGGTCTTGCCGCCGCTGCGGGCACTGTCGACCACGACGCGGACCATTGATGCGGGGATGGCGAAGCCAATGCCATGGCTGCCGCCCGATCGCGAGTAGATCGCCGTGTTGATGCCGACCAGGCGGCCCTGCATGTCCACCATCGCGCCGCCGGAATTGCCCGGATTGATGGCCGCGTCGGTCTGGATGAAGAACTGGTAGTCCGAAACGCCGACCTGCGTGCGCGCCAGCGCGGATACGATGCCCTGGGTCACGGTCTGGCCAACACCGAACGGATTGCCGATGGCGAGCACGAGATCGCCCACCTGCAACTCGTCCGAATTGCCCAGCTCCACCAGCGGAAACTTCTCCGTGCTCTTCATTTTCAGCACGGCGAGGTCGGTCTTGGGGTCGCGCAACAGGACCTCCGCCTCGAACTCCCGCTTGTCGGGCAGCGCTACCTTCACCTCGCTCATGCCCTCGATGACGTGATGGTTGGTGACGACGATGCCATCCGACGCGACCAGCACGCCGGAGCCGACTGATTGCTGCATGCGCTCGCGCGGCGCACGCCCTCCGCCGAAGAACTCCCGGAAGAAAGGATCATCGAACAGCGGATGCCTCGTCTGCTGTTGGCGCCGCGCACCGTAGACGTTGACCACCGCCGGCCCGGCCTTCTTCACGACAGGGGCAAAGGAAAGGGTGATCTCCTGCCGGGATTGCGGCGTCTCCCGCTGGAAAAGCTGGGCCTTGGCCGGCGCGGCGGCGAGCAAAAAAACGAAAGCGGCGGCAAGCGGCAGGCGAATGGTCATGGGTTGATCCCGATCAGCGTCAGGCAGGGACTCTGCGCCTATCACACGGCGAAAGTTTGGAGAATGCAAAGCTGCGATTGAGGCCGCTGTCACCGGGCTGTCATGTTGGTCACCTAGAGCATCGTCAGGATCCTCGATCCGGAAAGTTCAACGGGTTCCAAACAGGGAGTTTCCCATGCTGAACCGCATCCTTACCGCCGGCGTTGCGACCGCTGCGCTGCTGGCCCTGTCGTCAGCGCCCGCTCTCGCGCAGGCCAAGACCATCGCCATCGACGGCTCCTCCACCGTGTTCCCCGTGATGGAAGCGATCGCCGAGGAGTTCCAGAAATCCAAGAAGGGCCAGGTGCGCGTCACCGTCGGCATTTCGGGCACCGGCGGCGGCTTCAAGAAATTCTGCCGCGGCGAGACCGACGCCTCCAACGGCTCGCGCCCGATCCTCAAGGCGGAAATCGAGGAGTGCAAGAAGAACGGCGTCGAGTTCATGGAACTGCCGATCGCCTTCGACGCGCTCACCGTCGCGGTCAGCCCGAAGAACACCTTCCTTCAGTGCGTCACCGTCGAGCAACTCAAGAAGATCTGGGAGCCTTCGGCCCAGGGCAAGATGATGAAGTGGAAGGACGTCGATCCGTCCTGGCCGGATCAGCCCATGAAGCTGTTCGGCGCGGGCTCGGATTCGGGCACGTTCGACTACTTCACCGAAGCGACCGTCGGCAAGGCGAAGGCCAGCCGCGGCGACTTCACGGCTTCTGAAGACGACAACGTGCTTGTTCAGGGCATCGAGACCGACGCCAACTCGCTCGGCTACATCCCCTTCGCCTACTACGCGCCGCATGCCGCCAAGATGAAGGCCCTCGCCATTGACTGGGGCAAGGGCCAGGGCTGCGTGAAGCCTTCGCTGGAAAACGTTCTGGCCGGCACCTACAACCCGCTTTCGCGTCCGCTGTTCATCTACATCAGCAAGAAGTCCGCGGATAAGCCGGAAGTGAAGGAGTTTGTCGAGTTCGCGATGAAGAATGCCGTTCCCCTTATCAAGGAAGTGAAGTATCTGCCGCTTCCTGATCGCGCCTACCCAGCGGCGCTGCAGCGCTTCCAGAAGGGTGTCACCGGATCGGCCTTCGGCGGCGTGCCTGAAGTGGGCGTCTCCATCGACGAGTTGCTGAAGCGCGAACCGAAGGTCTGACCTTCGCTCACGCGCGAGATCGAAGACGGCGGGCGGCAAAACCGCCCGTCGTTTCATCCGGATGAAGTGGTCAGGACTGCACCATGGCGACGAGAAGAACGCCCCAGGAACTGCGGAAAATGCGCGCCCGCGAGCGGGCGATCGAGTGGGCCCTGTTCGCAGCTGCGGCATCATCAGTCGCCGTCACGATCGCCATCGTGGCCGTCCTCCTCTACGAATCGCTGGGTTTCTTCGCCCATGTCCCACTGGGCACCTTCCTCACCGACACGATGTGGACGCCGCTTTTCGCCGATCCGCGTTATGGCGTGCTGCCGCTCCTTGGAGGAACGCTGCTCTCCACTTTCGTCGCCATGCTTGTGGCAGGCCCGCTCGGCCTGACAGCGGCGATCTATCTTTCGGAATTCGCCAGTTCCCGCGTGCGTGAAGTCGTCAAGCCGACGCTGGAACTGCTCTCCGGCGTTCCCACAGTCGTCTACGGCTTCTTTGCCCTGCTGTTCGTCACACCGGCGCTGCAGGCGATCATACCGGGCTTGCCGGGCTTCAACGTCCTGTCAGCCGGCATCGTGATGGGGATCATGATCATTCCCTACATCGCATCCCTGTCAGAGGACGCGATGCGCGCCGTTCCTAACGGCCTGCGCGACGGGTCGCTGGCACTCGGAGCAACCCGGCTGGAGACCGCCCTCAGGGTGGTGCTGCCCTCGGCATTCTCCGGCGTCGCCTCCGCCTTCGTGCTTGGCATCTCCCGCGCCGTCGGCGAAACCATGGTCGTCGCCATCGCCGCCGGCCAGCAGCCCAATCTCACCATCGACCCGCGCGAACCGGCCGCCACCATCACGGCCTACATCGTCCAGGTCGCGCTCGGCGATCTTCCACACGGATCGGTCGGCTACCAGACGATCTTCGCCGTCGGTCTTGTCCTGCTCCTCATGACCCTCTTCTTCAACGTCGCCGCCTTCTGGCTCCGCGCCAAGTTCCGTGAGGCCTACTGATGTCCCGCGCAGACACCGTAACCGTCGCTGCTCCGGCGAAAGCGGCACTGGGCAAGGGAATTCCCGCACGGCGCCGAAGGGAGAAGATTTTCAATGCCATCGGCATCGGCTCGACTCTTGTCGGCCTGATTGCCCTTTCGCTCCTGCTTTTCGACCTCGCCTATCATGGCCTGCCGCGCATCTCGTGGGACTTCTTCGTCAACTTCCCATCGCGCCGGGCTACCCAAGCCGGCATTCTCTCAGCCTGGGTCGGCTCGCTGTTGATCATCGTCGTCACTGCGGTCTTCGGCGTGACCCTCGGCGTCTCGTCGGGCATCTACCTTGAGGAATACGCCAAACGGAACTGGGTGACCAACATCATCGAGGTCAACGTCAATAACCTCGCAGGCGTGCCCTCCATCGTCTTCGGCCTGCTGGCGCTCGGCCTGTTCGTCTACGGCCTTGGGACAGGCCGTTCGATCCTGACCGCTGGCCTCACGCTGGGGTTGCTGATCCTGCCGATCATCATTGTCGGCACCCGCGAGGCGATCCGCGCCGTGCCGCAGAGCCTGCGCGAAGCGGCGTATGGCGTCGGCGCCACGAAATGGCAGGTGACGCGCGACCACGTGTTGCCCGCCGCCACCCCCGGCATCCTGACCGGAGTCATCATCGGCATTTCGCGTGCCCTCGGCGAGACAGCGCCGCTGATTACCATCGGCGCGCTGACCTTCATCGCCTTCCTGCCGACCTCCCCGGTGTCGGACACCTTCCCGTTCATTTCCTTCCAGTGGCTGTTCGACGGCTTCACCGTACTGCCCATCCAGGCCTTCAACTGGATTTCGCGGCCGGGCCACGACTTCCACGCCAATGCCGCAGCGGCAGGACTCGTGCTGCTGGCCATCACCCTCAGTCTCAACGCCATCGCCATCATCCTGCGCTATCGCCTGCGCAAGAAACTCCAGTGGTGACCGGGAGAATTCGCATGACCACGACCGACATCGCCGCGACCACCGTCTCAGAAGGATCCGTCGCGGAAGCACCTATCAAGATCGACATCGACAAGGTCAGCGTCTTCTACGGCGAAAAGCAGGCCATCAAGAGCGTATCCACGCGCATTCCGGCCCGCGCCGTGACCTCCTTCATCGGCCCTTCCGGCTGCGGCAAGACCACGCTGCTTCGCTCCATAAACCGCATGAACGACACCATTCCGGGCTGCCGGGTGACCGGTCGCCTGGCGATCGACGGGCAGGACATCTACGCGCCCTCCATCGATGTGGTGGAGTTGCGCTCGCGCGTCGGCATGGTGTTCCAGAAGCCGAACCCCTTCGCCAAATCAATATACGAGAACGTCGCGTACGGACCGCGCATCCATGGCCTTGCCCGCTCCAAGACGGAGATGGACGAGATCGTCGAGTCCAGCCTCCGTCGCGCCAGCCTCTGGGACGAGGTCAAGGACCGGTTGAACCAGCCCGGCAGCGGCATTTCGGGTGGCCAGCAGCAGCGGCTTTGCATTGCGCGCGCCATCGCTGTCAGCCCGGACATCATTCTGATGGACGAGCCCTGCTCCGCTCTCGACCCCATCGCCACGGCGAAAATTGAGGAACTGATCGACGAACTGCGGGTCAACTATACCATCGTCATCGTCACCCACTCGATGCAGCAGGCGGCGCGCGTCTCCCAGCGGACGGTGTTCTTCCACCTCGGCGACATCGTCGAGGACGGACCAACAACCGAAATCTTCACCTCGCCGCGCGAAAAACGCACCCAGGACTACATCACCGGCCGCTTCGGCTGAGACCACAGGAGCGCCCCATGGCCGAACACACCGTCAAGTCCTTCGACCAGGAACTCAAGGACCTCGCCGCGCGCATTTCCGAGATGGGCGGCATCGCCGAATCCATGCTGTCGCGCGCCGTCGAGTCGCTGGTGAAGGGCGATACGCACCTCGCCGAGGTCGTCATTCAAGCCGATCTGCGCCTCGATGCGCTGGAGCGCGAGGTGGCCGACAAGGCCGTCCTGGTCATTGCCCGGCGCCAGCCCATGGCCGACGACCTGCGCTTCATCGTCTCGTCCATCAAGCTGGCCGCCGACATCGAGCGGATCGGCGACCTGGCCAAGAATATCGGCAAGCGCGTGAAGGCGATGGGGCACCCGTTCCTTCAGAAGTCGCTGCTGTCCGGCATCACCCATCTCGGCGATCTAACCCTGGAGCGCCTGCACCAGGTGCTCGACGCCTATGCGAACAGCGATGTCGCTGCGGCCCTGGACGTCTGGCAGCGCGACGACGATATCGACGCCCTGCACAATTCCCTGTTCAGGGAACTGTTGACCTACATGATGGAGGACCCGCGTTCGATCAGCGTCTGCGCGCATCTCCTGTTCTGCGCCAAGAACATCGAACGCATGGGCGACCACTCCACGAACATCGCGGAGATCATCCACTACATGGCGAGCGGCAAACCGCTGTTGCAGGATCGACCGCGCCAGGGCGCGGTGCCGGACAGCGACGCGCCGGCCGGGAAATAATCCGGCACGAGCCAGTCGGAGCGGCGGGTTCTCAGGGAAGCAATGAAAAAGGGCGGCTCGAAGCCGCCCTATTCAATTCAAAATGTTCCGCGACGGGAGCCGCTTCAGGCCGCGGCTTCCGCCGGCGCTTCCTTCTGCTGGGCGGCGTGGCGCTCCAGATCGGCCTTGCCCTTGGCATCAACGTCGCGGTCCACGAACTCGATCACCGCGAGCGGAGCATTATCGCCATAGCGGAAGCCCGCCTTCAGGACGCGCGTGTAGCCGCCGTTGCGCTCCTTGTAGCGCGGGCCGAGCACGTCGAAGAGCTTCTTGACGACATCCGCATCGCGAATCTGCGCAATCGCCTGACGGCGCGCATGCAGATCACCGCGCTTGCCGAGCGTGACCAGCTTTTCCACCACCGGGCGCAGATCCTTCGCCTTCGGCAGGGTGGTGACGATCTGCTCGTGCGTGATCAGCGCCTGAGCCAGGTTCGCGAACATCGCCTTGCGGTGTGACGCCATCCGGTTGAACCGGCGGCCCTTGTTGCCGTGACGCATTGGCTTACTCCATCGTTATCGCGGCCGCCGTGCCAAGGTACGGCCGTCAGTTATGGGCGGACCGGCCGGGAGCCGGCAAAGCCTGCCCCAAGCCGGCAAGAGCCGCCTCAGTAGTGTTCCTCGAAGCGCTTGGCCAGTTCCTCGATGTTCTCGGGGGGCCAGCCGGTGACTTCCATGCCGAGGTGCAGGCCCATCTGAGCCAGCACTTCCTTGATCTCGTTGAGTGACTTGCGGCCGAAGTTCGGCGTGCGCAGCATCTCGGCTTCTGTCTTCTGGATCAGGTCGCCGATGTAGACGATGTTGTCGTTCTTCAGGCAGTTCGCCGAGCGGACCGACAGTTCGAGTTCGTCCACCTTCTTGAGCAGCGCAGGGTTGAAGGCGAGCTCCGGAATGGCCGCCGGGGCCTCTTCCTTGCGCGGCTCCTCGAAGTTGAGGAAGACTTCCAGCTGGTCCTGCAGAATGCGCGCGGCATAGGCCAGCGCATCCTCGGGCGTCACCGAGCCGTCGGTCTCGACCGACATCGTCAGCTTGTCGTAATCGAGGATCTGGCCGGACCGGGTGTTCTCGACGCGGTAGGAGACCTTCTTCACCGGAGAGAACAGGCTGTCGACCGGAATGAGTCCGATCGGCGCGTCCTCCGGCCGGTTGCGATCAGCCGGCACATAGCCCTTGCCCGAAGCGACCGTCAGTTCCATGCGGATCTCGGCGCCCTCGTCGAGCGTGCAGATCACCAGCTCGGGATTGAGCACCTGGGCATCGCCCGTCATCTGGATGTCGCCCGCCGTGACCGCGCCGGGACCATGCTTGCGAAGCGTCAGCCGCTTGGGCTGGTCCGACTGCATCTTGATCGCGATGTCCTTCACGTTGAGGACAATGTCGATCACGTCCTCGCGCACGCCCGGGATCGACGAAAACTCATGCAGCACGCCGTCGATCTGGATCGAGGTGACCGCAGCGCCCTGGAGGGACGACAGCAGCACGCGCCGCAGCGCGTTGCCGAGGGTCATGCCGAAGCCGCGCTCAAGCGGCTCGGCGACGACCGTCGCCAGACGGCGCGGATCGGCGCCGGGAGAAACCTCCAGCTTGTTCGGCTTGATCAGTTCCTGCCAATTCTTCTGGATCACGGGAAAGTCCTTCCGAATCTCGCGAAAACCGGCAGCCGTTACGCCTGGCTGCCGGACCCTGAGACAACAAACAAAATCAGACGCGACGACGCTTGCGCGGACGGCAGCCGTTGTGGGCGATCGGGGTCACGTCACGGATCGAGGTAACCGTGAAGCCCGAAGCCTGCAGGGCGCGCAGCGCGGACTCACGGCCCGATCCGGGGCCGCACACCTCGACTTCGATGGTGCGCATGCCGTGCTCGCTGGCCTTGCGGGCCGCATCCTCGGCCGCCACCTGCGCCGCATAGGGCGTCGACTTCTTCGAGCCCTTGAAACCGAGTGCACCGGCCGACGACCACGAGATCGTGTTGCCCTGCGCATCGGTGATCGTGATCATCGTGTTGTTGAACGACGCGTTCACATGGGCCACGCCCGACGCGATGTTCTTGCGTTCACGACGCCGAACGCGGGTTGCTTCCTTCGCCATACCCGAAACCTTCTCTTGCCTGTGCCGCCCCGAAAGAGGCGCGCCGGGTCAGTGACCCAATGGATTACTTCTTCTTGCCGGCGATCGCCTTCGGCTTGCCCTTGCGGGTGCGGGCGTTCGTATGCGTGCGCTGGCCGCGAACCGGCAGGCCACGGCGATGACGCAGGCCGCGATAGCAGCCCAGGTCCATCAGCCGCTTGATGTTCATGGCGGTGTCGCGCCGAAGATCGCCCTCGACCGTGTAGTCGCGGTCGATGGTCTCGCGAATCTGCAGGACTTCCGCGTCGGTCAACTGGTTGACCCGCTTGTCATGCGGAATGCCGACCTTGTCGCAAATCTCCACCGCATTCACGGGGCCGATGCCATGGATATAGCGCAGCGCGATCACCACGCGCTTCTGGGTCGGAATGTTGACGCCGGCAATACGAGCCACGACGTTATCTCCTCAAGGCCTGGTCTGCGGCGACGACCGCCGCGTCAAAGGCTGCGACCGATCCTCGCGGAAAGCCGAGCCCTTCATGAAATCCGTCCGGCGCCTGCCGGGGTCGCGGGAGAGAATCCCCCGCCGCTCCGGCAAAAACAGAACGCGCGGAAAACCGCGCGTCTGCTCACCTTGTTCGGTAGTTGGGAGCGGATAGCCGCGCACGCGCGACTCGTCAACCCCCAACAACCGAATTCTCCGGCCGCCGCGCCAGGAAAGTGCGCGCGCGGCCCCATTCCTCACAGCGCCGCCAGCACCTGCATGAGCGCGGCGGTCACGCCATCGATCGGCTGCATGCCGTCGACTGTCTTCAGCATGCCCTTCGCCCGGTAGTAGGGCGTCACCGCTGCCGTATCGCGGTGATAGGCCGCGAGGCGTGTCTTGAACACTTCGGGATCATCGTCCTTGCGCACCGGCTGGCCTGCCTTGCGGGCATCCTCCGCGCGCTTGACGATACGATCGACCAGCTTGGTCTCGTCGACGACCAGTTCCACACAGCCCGACAGCTTCACGCCCTTGCGCGACAGCATGGCGTCCAGCGCTTCCGCCTGGGCGACGGTGCGCGGAAAACCATCCAGGATGAAGCCCTTCTGGGCGTCACTCTGGCCGATCCGCTCCTCGACGATGCCAACAACGATCTCGTCGGAGACAAGACCGCCGGATTCCATTACAGCCTTGGCCTTCAGCCCGACGGGCGAGCCAGCCGCAACGGCCGCGCGCAGCATGTCGCCGGTGGACAACTGCGGAATGCCGTACTTCTCGACAATCCGTTGGGCCTGCGTGCCCTTCCCCGCCCCCGGGGGTCCCAGCAGAATCAGCCTCATTTACGCTTTCCCTTGAGCTTGTTCCTCTTGATCAGGCCCTCGTACTGGTGCGCGAGCAGGTGACCATGCACCTGCGCGACCGTATCCATGGTCACCGAAACGACGATCAGGATCGAGGTGCCGCCAAAATAGAACGGCAGGCCGCTCTGGGAAACGAGCAATTCGGGTAAGAGACAGATCAGCGTCAGGTACAGCGCGCCGACCACGGTGATGCGCGACAGCACGTGATCGATGTACTGCGCCGTGCGTTCACCGGGCCGAATGCCTGGGATGAAGCCGCCCTGCTTCTTCAGGTTGTCCGCCGTCTCGACAGGATTGAACACGATGGCGGTATAGAAGAAGCAGAAAAAGATGATCAGCGCCGCATAGAGAATCATGAACAGCGGCCGGCCGTGGCCAAGGTAGGCGTTCATGGTTTGCAGCCACTCCGGGCCGCCAGACTGGGCAAAGCCCGTGACCGTGGTCGGCAGCAGCAGCAGCGACGAGGCGAAGATCGGCGGAATCACGCCAGAAGTGTTGAGCTTGAGCGGCAGGAACGAGGTCTGCCCCTCGTAGACCCGGTTGCCGACCTGCCGCTTCGGATAGTTCAGCAGCAGGCGGCGCTGCGCGCGCTCGACGAACACGATCAGCGCGATCACGGCGATGCCCATGACCATCGTCAGCAGGATCAGGCCCGTGGACAGCGCACCCTGGCGCGACAGTTCCAGCGTGCCAGCAATGGCCGACGGCAGTTCCGCGACGATGCCGGCGAAGATGATCAGCGACGTGCCGTTGCCGATGCCACGGCTGGTGATCTGCTCGCCGAGCCACATCATGAACAGCGTGCCGCCGGTCAGTGTGATCACCGTGGACAGGCGGAAGAAAAGGCCGGGGTCGCGTACCACATTGCCCGAGGCTTCCAGCCCGACCGAGATTCCATAGGCCTGGAACAGCGCCAGCACCACGGTGAGATAGCGCGTGTACTGGTTGAGCTGCCGGCGCCCCGATTCGCCCTCTTTCTTGAGCGCTTCGAGCTGCGGGCTGACCGTCGTCAGCAGCTGGATGATGATCGATGCCGAGATGTACGGCATGATGTTGAGCGCGAAGATCGCCAGTCGCCCGACGGCGCCGCCCGAAAACATGTTGAACAGGCCGAGCACGCCCGACATCTGCGTCTTAAAAATCTCGGCCACCGCCTCCGGATTGATGCCGGGCAGCGGGATGTAGGTGCCGAGACGATAGACCAGCAGCGCCCCGAGCGTGAACCAGATGCGCTTCTTCAGCTCCTCCGCTTTCGCGAAAGCGCCGAAGTTGAGGTTGGCTGCGAATTGTTCTGCTGCCGATGCCATGCGTCCGTTCCGGGGGAAGGGTCGGCCGGTCTGCCGGACGCCCGATATCGCTGAGGGTACGCCCTAGATAGGTTCGCCGCGGCCGGTTATCCAGCCGCGGCGTTCCACTTGTGATCAGGCCTGCGCCGGAGCTTCCTTGGCCGGAGCCAGCAGCTTGACGCTGCCGCCGGCCTTTTCGATCGCCGCCAGGGCGCTCTTGGAAGCGCCATAGACTTCGAACGCCAGCTTGGCCTTGAGTTCGCCCTGCCCGAGGATCTTGACGCCGTCGCGCGCCCGGGCGCAAACGCCCGCCGCGACGAGAGCCGCCTCGGTGACCGGGGCCTTGGCGTCGAGCTTGCCAGCATCCACCGCCTGCTGGACGCGCCCGAGGTTCACCTCGTTCAGGTCCTTGGCGAAGATGTTGGTGAAGCCGCGCTTCGGCAGGCGCCGATGCAGCGGCATCTGGCCGCCCTCGAAGCCCTTGATGGCGACGCCAGTGCGGGCCTTCTGGCCCTTGACGCCGCGCCCGCCCGTCTTGCCCTTGCCGGAGCCGATGCCGCGACCGACGCGGATGCGCTCCTTGACGGCGCCGGGATTATCCCTGAGGTCCGTGAGTTTCATGTCCGATCACTCCCCGACCACGCGCACCATGTGCGCGACCTTGGCGATCATGCCGCGGGTCTCTGGCGTGTCCACCAGGGTCGCGGTGTTGCCGATCCGCTCCAGGCCGAGACCGGCGAGGATGCGGCGCTGAATGGCCGGGCGGCGGATGGCGCTGCCCGTCTGGATGACCGTGAGGGTCTTCTGCTGTGCCTTGGCCATGACGCTGCTCCTCACGCCTCGCCGGCTTCGGCGTCGCCGCCGGTACGACGGGACTGCAGCACCGACACCTTCAGGCTGCGGCGGGCCGCAACCGTGCGCGGGCTGTCCTCGTTCTTCAGGGCCGCGAACGTGGCGCGAACCATGTTGTACGGGTTGGACGACCCCAGCGACTTGGCCACGACGTCGTGCATGCCCAGCGTCTCGAACACGGCGCGCATCGGGCCGCCGGCGATGATGCCGGTACCGGCCGGAGCGGCACGCAGCACCACCTTGCCCGAGCCGTGACGGCCCAGCACATCGTGATGCAGAGTGCGCCCATCGCGCAACGGCACGCGGATCAGGCCGCGCTTGGCCGATTCGGTCGCCTTGCGGATCGCCTCGGGAACCTCGCGGGCCTTGCCGTGGCCGAAGCCGACGCGGCCCTTCTGGTCGCCGACCACGACCAGAGCGGCGAACGCCATGCGGCGGCCACCCTTTACGGTCTTTGCGACGCGGTTGATGTGGACCAGGCGGTCCACGAACTCGCTATCGCGCTCTTCACGGTCGCGATCGCGTTCACGCTCTCTTGCCATTTCTCTCTTCCGTCACTTGCGCGGCGATCCTTGGGGATGCCGCTCGCTCCGTTATCAGGATCAGAAGTCCAGCCCGCCCTCGCGCGCGCCTTCCGCCAGGGCCTTGACGCGCCCATGGTAGATATAGCCGCCGCGGTCGAACACGACCTGCTTGATGCCTGCCTTCAGCGCCCGCTCGGCGACGGCCTTGCCGATCGCCTTCGCCGCCGCCGTATCCGCGCCGGTCTTCAGACCGGAACGGATGTCCTTGTCGATCGACGAGGCAGCCACCAGCGTCTTGCCGGCGACGTCGTCGATGATCTGCGCATAGATCTGCTTCGACGAACGGAACACCGACAGACGCGGCCGACCGGTCGAAACAGCCTTGAGGGAGCGGCGCACGCGCGCGATGCGGCGCTGCTGGGCAACCTGATTCTTCGCCATTGTGCCGCTCCTTACTTCTTCTTGCCTTCCTTGCGGAAGATGAACTCATCCGCGTACTTCACGCCCTTGCCCTTGTAGGGCTCGGGACCACGGTAGGCGCGGATTTCCGCCGCGACCTGACCGACCTGCTGCCGGTCAATGCCGGAAACCAGGATTTCCGTCGGCTTCGGCGTGACGATGGTGATCCCGGCCGGGATCGCATAGTTCACGTCGTGGCTGTAGCCGAGCGACAGCTGCAGGCTCTTGCCCGCCACCGCCGCCTTGTAGCCGACGCCGTTGATCTCAAGCTTCTTCTCGAAGCCCTTGCTCACGCCGTTGGCGATGTTGTTGACCATGGCGCGCGCCGTGCCCCAGGCCGAGCGGGCCTGCTTGGACGTGGTGCGCGGGGCCACCGAGATGACGGCACCGTCCATCGTCACGGCGACATCATCATGCGCCGTGAACTTCAGTTCGCCCTTCGGTCCCTTCATGGTGACCGTCTGACCGTCGACCTTGGCGGTGACGCCCGCCGGAACGGCCACGGGTTTCTTGCCTACGCGAGACATATCGAAAACCTCCTCAGCCCTTCCTTAGAAGACCGTGCACAGAACTTCGCCGCCGACATTGGCCTCGCGCGCCTGGTGATCGGCCATCACGCCCTTCGGGGTCGAAAGGATGGTGACGCCGAGACCATTGGCGACGCGCGGCATGGCGTCCACGGAAACGTACACGCGCCGGCCCGGCTTCGAGACGCGCTCGATCTTCCGGATCACAGGCTGGCCATCGAAATACTTCAGTTCGATCTCGAACTCGGTGCGGCCGTTGCCGTACTCGGTGCTCGAATAGCCGCGGATGTAGCCTTCGGACTGGAGCACTTCCAGAACGCGGCCACGCAGGCGCGAACCGGGCGTGGAAACCTTGCCCTTGCGGCGCATCTGCGCGTTGCGGATGCGGGTGAGCATATCGCCCAGGGGGTCGATCATCGACATCTGATGTCCTCCCTTACCAGCTGGACTTGAGCAGGCCCGGAATCAGGCCCTTGTTGCCAAGCTCACGCAGCGCGATACGGCTGACCTTGAGCTTGCGATAGAAAGCGCGCGGACGGCCGGTGACTTCGCACCGGTTGCGGACGCGGCTGACGGCGCCGTTGCGGGGCAACTGCGCGAGCTTCAGCGTGGCCGCGAAACGCTCCTCGATCGGAGCATCCTTGTCCATGATCAGCGCTTTCAGGCGGGAACGGCGGCCGGCGCTCTGCTTTGCCAGCTTCCGCCGCCTCTTGTTCTTCTCGATCGAGCTCTTCTTCGCCATCGATCTTAATCTCCTGGTGTCCGCGTTTGAGAGGGTGCAGCTCTCACTGCCGGAACGGGAAGTTGAACAGTTTCAGAAGCGCACGCGCTTCCTCGTCGGTCTTGGCCGTGGTGCAGACGATCACATCCATGCCCCAGATCTGATCAACCTTGTCGTAGTTGATCTCCGGGAACACGATGTGCTCCTTGATGCCCATGGCATAGTTGCCGCGCCCATCGAAGGACTTGGCGTTCAGGCCGCGGAAGTCGCGGACGCGCGGCAAAGCGATGTTCACCAGGCGATCCACGAATTCGTACATGCGTTCGCGGCGCAGCGTCACCTTGGCGCCGATCGGCATGTTCTCGCGCACCTTGAAGGTAGCGATCGCCTGGCGGGCCCGCGTGACGACCGGCTTCTGGCCGGCAATCAGCGCCAGGTCGGCAGCGGCGATGGACGGCTTCTTCGAATCGCCCGTCGCCTCGCCAACGCCCATGTTCAGCACGACCTTTTCGAGGCGCGGAACTTCGAACTGGTTCTTGTAGCCGAACTGCTTCTTCATCTCCGGGACGACAACGTCGCGGTAGTATGTGCGGAGCCGCGGCTCGTAGGTGGCTTTATCAAGCATCGATGGTTTCTCCCGAACGCTTGGCGAACCGGACCTTGCGGCCATCGGCCAGGACCTTGAAACCGACGCGGGTCGGCTTGCCATCCTTCGGATCGGCGACTGCGATGTTGGACAGGTCGATCGGACCTTCCTTGGTGATGATGCCGCCCTGGCTGTTCTGGGTCTGGCGCTGATGGCGCTTCACCAGATTGACGCCGCGCACGAGCGCGCGGTTCTCGGTCGGACGGACCTCGATGACCTCGCCCGACTTGCCCTTGTCGCGGCCGGTCAGGACGACGACCTTGTCGCCCTTCTTGATCTTGGCGGCCATTACAGCACCTCCGGCGCCAGCGAGATGATCTTCATGTGGTTCTTGGCGCGGAGCTCGCGCGGAACCGGCCCGAAGATACGGGTGCCGACCGGCTCGGACTGGTTGTTGATCAGCACGGCCGCATTGCGGTCGAAGCGGATCACCGAACCGTCGGGACGGCGGATGTCCTTGGCCGTGCGCACGACGACCGCCTTCATGACGTCGCCCTTCTTCACGCGGCCGCGCGGGATCGCTTCCTTGATGGAAACGACGATGATGTCGCCGACGGAAGCGTACTTGCGCTTCGAGCCGCCGAGTACCTTGATGCACATGACCCGGCGCGCGCCGGAATTGTCAGCCACATCAAGGTTGGTCTGCATCTGGATCATGGAACTGATCCTTCCTTTCTCTCAGATCGGTTTCCGACGTCTCCGCCGGACTTCGCCTGACCGGGGGCAAGCCCCCGCCCTACTCTCGTCGCCCCGGACTTCAGCCCTTGGCGGCTTCGTTCACGACCGTCCAGCGCTTCAGCTTGGAAAGCGGCTTGGACTCCATGATCGAGACCGTATCGCCCACCTTGCAGGCGTTACCCTCGTCATGGGCATGGTAGTTCTTCGACCGGCGCACCGTCTTCTTCAGAAGAGGATGGGTGAACCGGCGTTCGACCTTCACGACCACCGTCTTGTCCTGCTTGTCGCTGACAACGGTGCCCTGGAGAATGCGCTTCGGCATCGTTAATCCCTCAAGCTCTCGCGGCTTCGATCAGTTGCTTGCGCTGGATCGTCCTGATCCGCGCGATGTCCCGGCGCACTTCCCGCACGCGCGAGACGTTCTCAAGCTGCCCGGTGGCCCGCTGGAAACGCAGGTTGAACTGCTCCTTCTTGAGCTTGAGAAGCTCGTCCTGGAGCTGGTCGCCCGACATGACCTTCAGGTCGGAGAGACGCTGTGTCGACTTCATGGCTCTCCCCTCACTCGCTGATACGCTGAACGAAACGGGTCTTGATCGGCAGCTTGGCGGCCGCCAGATCCAGCGCCTCGCGGGCCAGTTCGCCCGTGATGCCGCCGACTTCGAACATGATGCGGCCCGGCTTCACGCGGGCGGCCCAGAACTCCGGAGCGCCCTTGCCCTTGCCCATGCGGACCTCGGTCGGCTTCTTGGAAACCGGAACGTCCGGGAACACGCGGATCCAGACGCGGCCGGCGCGCTTCATGTGACGCGTCAGGGCGCGGCGGGCAGCCTCGATCTGACGGGCAGTGACGCGCTCCGGCTCCATGGCCTTCAGGCCGAATTCGCCGAACGCCAGGTAGTTGCCGCTGGTCGCGACCCCCTTGATGCGTCCCTTGAACTGCTTGCGGAACTTGGTCTTCTTCGGTTGCAGCATGGCAGGCTCCTCACGCCGCTTCCGGCGCGCGGCGGCCCTGCGAACGCTGATCGTCGGAGGCGCGCTTGTCCTGCGCCATCGGATCGTGTTCCAGGATCTCGCCCTTGAAAATCCAGACCTTGACGCCGCAGGTGCCATAGGCCGTCACGGCCGTAGCGACACCATAATCGACGTCGGCGCGCAGCGTATGCAGCGGCACGCGGCCCTCGCGATACCACTCGACGCGCGCGATTTCCGCACCGCCAAGTCGGCCCGAGCAGGTGATCTTGATGCCTTCGGCGCCAAGACGCATCGCCGACTGCACCGAGCGCTTCATTGCGCGGCGGAAGGCCACGCGACGCTCGAGCTGCTGGGCGATTGACTCGGCCACCAGCGTCGCGTCGATCTCGGGCTTGCGCACCTCGACGATGTTGATGGCGACTTCCGAGTTCGTCATCTTGCCGACGCTCTTGCGCAGCTTTTCGATGTCCGCGCCCTTCTTGCCGATCACCACACCGGGACGACCGGAATGGATGGTGACGCGGCACTTCTTGTGCGGACGCTCGATGACCACCTTGGACACGGCCGCCTGCTTCAGCTGCTTCAGCAGCGAACTGCGGATCGCCATGTCCTCGTGCAGCAGCGTGCCGTACTCGCCCGAGTTGGCGAACCAGCGGCTGTCCCACGTCCGGTTGATGCCGAGGCGCAGCCCGATCGGATTGACCTTCTGACCCATTACGCCTTCTCCTCGGCCTGGCGGACGACAATCGTGATATTCGAGAACGCCTTGGTGATGCGCGAGGCGCGACCGCGGGCGCGGGCAGCGAACCGCTTCATCACGATCGACTTGCCCACGTAGGCCTGCGAGACGACGAGATCGTCGACATCCAGATCGTGGTTGTTCTCGGCGTTGGCGATGGCGCTCTCGAGTGTCTTCTTGACGTCGCGAGCGATGCGCTTGCGCGAAAACTCCAGATCCGCGAGCGCGGTCGAAGCCTTCTTGCCGCGGATAAGCTGCGCGACGAGGTTCAGCTTGCGCGGGCTGACGCGGAGGTTGCGCGCGACGGCCTTGGCTTCGTTCTCCGCCTCGCGGCGGACATTGGCTACCTGGCCCATGGCTTACTTCCTCTTCGCCTTCTTGTCGGCCGCATGGCCGTAGAAGGTGCGCGTCGGCGCGAATTCACCGAGCTTCATGCCGATCATTTCCTCGGTCACGGCGACCGGGACATGCTTCTGCCCGTTGTGGACGCCGAAAGTCAGCCCCACAAACTGCGGCAGAATGGTGGAGCGGCGGCTCCACGTCTTGATCACGTCGTTCCGGCCCGAAGCCTGCGCGGCTTCCGCCTTCTTCAGAAGGTATCCGTCGACGAACGGACCTTTCCAAACTGAACGGGACATCGTTTAGCGTCCTCTTCCTGTCTTACTTCTTGCGGGCGTGACGGCTCGACACGATGAACTTGTCGGTCCGCTTGTTCGAACGTGTCTTCTTGCCCTTGGTCGGCTTGCCCCACGGGCTCACCGGATGACGGCCACCTGAGGTGCGGCCTTCGCCGCCACCATGCGGGTGATCGATCGGGTTCATGGCCACGCCGCGGTTGTGCGGGCGGAAGCCCAGCCAGCGGTTGCGGCCGGCCTTGCCGATCGAGATGTTCATGTGATCCGGGTTGGACACCGCGCCGATGGTGGCGAAGCACTGCCCGTGGATCAGACGCTGCTCACCCGAGTTGAGGCGGATGATGACATAGCCCTGGTCGCGACCGACGATCTGCGCGAAGGTTCCGGCAGACCGGGCAATCTGCCCGCCCTTGCCGATCTTCGTCTCGATGTTGTGGACGATGGTGCCGACCGGGATGTTCGCGACGGGCATGGCATTGCCCGGCTTGATGTCCACGGAGTCACCGGCGACCACGGTATCGCCAACGGCCAGGCGCTGCGGCGCCAGGATGTAGGCGAGCGTGCCGTCCTGATACTTGATCAGGGCGATGAAGCCCGAGCGGTTGGGATCGTACTCCAGGCGCTCGACCGTCGCCGGCTTGTCCAGCTGGGCGCGACGCACGAAGTCGATGTTGCGCAGCACGCGCTTGTGGCCACCGCCGCGGAACCGGACGGTGACGCGGCCGAGGTTATTGCGGCCGCCCTTCGAGGACTTGCCCTCGGTCAGGTGCTTGACCGGCTTGCCCTTGTACAGTTCCGACCGGTCGACGAGCACGAGCTGGCGCGTCGAGGGCGTAACCGGATTGAAATGCTTCAACGCCATGGCTCGTTCCTCACAGGCCCGTGGTCACGTCGATCGAATGGCCCTCGGCGAGGGTCACGATCGCTTTTTTCACGTCGGATTGCTTGCCGACAGTGCCCTTGAACCGCTTCACCTTGCCCTTGCGGACCAGAGTGTTCACGGCCTTCACCTTCACGTCGAACAGCTTCTCCACCGCTTGCTTGATCTGCGGCTTCGTGGCGCTGTTGGCGACCTTGAACACGACCTTGTTGTGCTCCGACAGAGCGGTCGCGCGCTCGGTGATGACCGGCGAAAGGATCACGTCGTAGAGGCGCGGATCGAGTGTCATTTGAAGCGCGCCTCCAGCGCATCGACGGCGGCCTTGGTCAGCACGAGCTTCTCACGGCGCAGGATGTCGTAGACGTTGATGCCCTGCACCGGCAGGACATCGATGTTGGGAATGTTGCGGGCGGCAAGCGCGAAGTTCTGCTGCACCTCGGCGCCGTCGATGATCAGCGCGTTGGCGAGGCCGAGCTTGCCGAACTGGGCGAGCAGCGCTTTCGTCTTCGCATCAGAGGCGTTGGCGCTTTCCAGCACGATCAGCGCGCTGTCCTTCACCTTGGCCGACAGAGCGTGACGCAGGGCCAGCGCACGCACCGCCTTCGGCAGGTCGTGGGCGTGGCTGCGCGGCGTCGGGCCGAAC
>ERZ761609.1606-NODE-1606-length-19063-cov-8.991530_pt1 | contig 19063 bp, 14 predicted proteins | sample MGYA00511163_ERZ761609 | MGnify/ENA primary metagenome ERZ761609 (study PRJEB28899, sample SAMN02445070) | bioreactor sludge metagenome | biome: EBPR sludge | place: Australia: Brisbane, Thorneside Wastewater Treatment Plant | collected 2011-12-16 ... | reverse complement strand
CTTCGCCCAGAATGGTGCGGCTGTCGATTTTCGATGTGACCTGAAACGAAATGCGCGTGGGGAAGTTCGCCTTGATAACGCCCGTGATAACATCGACGGAGGGGCGCTGCGTCGCCATAATCAGGTGAATGCCTGCCGCGCGCGCCATCTGCGCCAGACGCTGGATGGCGTTTTCGACTTCTTTGCCCGCAACCAGCATCAGGTCGGCGAACTCATCGACGATAACGACGATGTAGGGCAGGTTGTTGAGCGGGATGGGTTGCTCTTCATACACCGGCTTGCCCGTATCGGGGTCGAAACCGGTCTGGATTTTGTGCATCAGCACTTCGCCCTTGTCGCGGGCTTCGCGTACGCGCTCGTTAAAGCCGTCGATGTTGCGCACGCCGAGTTTGGACATGGCGCGGTAGCGGTCTTCCATCTCGCGCACGGCCCATTTTAGCGCGACGATGGCGCGGTGCGGTTCCGTGACCACGGGCGTCAGCAGGTGCGGGATATCGTCATAGACCGAAAGCTCCAGCATTTTGGGGTCAATCATGATAAAACGGCATTGCTCCGGCGACAGGCGGTAGAGCAGCGACAAAATCATCGTGTTCACGGCAACCGATTTGCCCGAGCCCGTCGTACCCGCGACCAGCAGGTGCGGCATGCGCGCGAGGTCGGCAATCACCGGCTCCCCGCCGATGTTCTTGCCAAGGACAAGCGGCAGGCGCGATGTGTTGCGGTCGTAATCATTGCTGCCCAGAAGCTCGCGCAGGAAAACCATTTCGCGCTTGGCATTCGGCAGCTCGATACCGATGGCGTTTTTGCCGGGCACGGCGGCGATACGCGCCGATACCGCGCTCATGGAGCGGGCGATGTCGTCGGCCAGACCCACAACGCGGCTGGTTTTGGTGCCGGGGGCGGGTTCCATTTCATAGAGCGTGACGATGGGGCCGGGGTTGACCTTCAGGATATCGCCCTGCACGCCGAAATCACCCAATGTCGATTGCAGCATTTCCGCGTTCTTTTGCAGGCCAGCCTCGTCAAGGCGGCTTGCCGTTGCGTTGGCGGGCGGGCTTTGCAAAACGTCGAGGGAGGGCAGAGTCCATTCCTCGTCCTCGCCCGTGGTGCGCAGGTCGAGTTTCTTTTGCTTGTCGTCTTTATGCGGCGCGGCCTTGGGTTTTTCGATGCGCGGGGCGACAACGGCTTTGCGCGCGGGGGCGGCAAGGGCGGGGGCGGCGGTTTCTTCCGCGTCTTCGTCGTCTTCGACTTCGGGGGCGCTGTCGTTGACGCGCACGCGGCGCGGGCGCAGGGCGGCGGGCGTTTCGCGTTTCATATTGCTATAGCGTGCATGCCAGTTGCGGAAAGCGGCCATGGCGTCGGCGGTTTTGCGCGTGACGGCTGCGCTGATATCGCGCGTGCGGCGCAGGCCGTCCACCCACTCGCCAAGGCTGAGGCCGAGCGCGGGCAGATAGCAGGCGAAAAACGCCAGCATGGCGCTGAGCGCGACAAACGAAAACGCCATGCCGCCAATCCAGCCTTGCAGCGGCTGCGCCACCGCATTGAAAATCAGTCCGCCGGCAGAACCGCCCATATAGGCGCCAATGCCCCAGCTGTCAAAAGCCGGCAGGCGTGCCAGCATGACCGCGCCCAGCAAAACCCCGCCGAGCAAAAGCGGCAGACGCGTGCCGATACCGCCCAGCGGCAGGCGGCGCAAAATGCGGTATCCCCAGACAATAAGGGCAAGGGCGAAAAACCACGCCGAAAGCCCCAGCGTTTGCAGCATCAAATCCGCCGCGTAGGCGCCGGGCGCGCCGAGCGCGTTTTGCACGGACGTATCGGCCGAAACGGCGGTGTTGAGCGAAGGGTCGGCCGCGTGATAGGTCGCAAGCGCCGCGGCAAGGCTGAGGCCGAGGCCGGCATAAAGAGTGCCCACGGTATCCGTCAGGCGATGGGCGATGAAACTTTGCAGGGCGGCGGGCAGCAGCGGGGTCTTGTTGCTCCGGCGTGATTTACCGTGCAGTTTGTTTTTACCGCGTGAAAAAATCCCCATGAACATACCCAAAACCTGCTCCCCATCTCACATACGCGCTGTGCGCGTGGACTGATATACGCGCCGCACGGTTTGGCGCGGCGGCGGTTTGTCACTGCCGCACCATGGCGGTACGGCATGCCGGCGCGAAATTCCCCCGAACGCGGCCAGCCAGATATTGTAGCAAATATCACGGCTCCGGCTCAAGGCCGGCTCAAGGATAGAGCGGGTTTTTTGAGTAAATCTGCGGGTTTTTGGCGCGTATTTGCGGACGGGCTTAGTTGCCGTCGCCGAGGTCGAGATTGCCGTTCGGGTCTTTTTCAAGCAGGTCAGCCACTTGCTCGTAAACCGTGGCGTTGTCGTTCATTTGCTCGCGCAGGGGTTCGTTCTGGGCGCCCACGTTTCTGAAAAATGTCGCGGCGTCGCGCAGCAGTTTGGATGCCAGTTGAGCGTAGGTCGCCATGTTCAGTCGCCTTTCGGAAAATAACTCCTGCCGAAGGGTCTTGTCGAGAAAACCCTTCACTCCGGCGCCAAGCCTAGCACGGCCATGCCATGACGGAAACGGAAAACTGCGCAGGAATGACGCGTGGGGCGTTACGGTAAATCATTTCACGCTGTCGCGGTAGCTGTGGCGTGGATAGGTGCCGAGCATGCGCACGTCGGCGGCGAAAAACCGCAGCTCGTCCATCGCGTGTTCGAAGGCGAAATCTTCGGGGTGGCCTTCGACTTCACAGTAAAAACGGGCGGAGTGGAATTTATTCCCCTCCAGATAGCTTTCCAGCTTGGTGATGTTGATGCCGTTGGTGGAAAAACCGCCGAGCGCTTTGTAAAGCGCGGCGGGGATGTTGCGCACCTTGAAAATCAGCGACGTCATGTAGCGTGTGCCGCGTGCGGGTACGGGCAGTTTATGCCCTTTGGCGAGGACGATAAAGCGTGTGGTATTGCCGCTTTCATCCTCGATATTCTTTTTAAGCACTTTCAGGCCGTACAAATCGGCCGCCAGCGCGCTGGCAATCGCGCCGTGTGCGGCATCGTTCATTTCCGCGACGCGCGCGGCGCTGCCGGCGGTGTCTTCGAAGACAACGGGTTTCAATTTATGTTCGGCGATGAATTTTTTGCACTGGGGCAGCGCGTGCACATGGCTATAGACGGTCTTCACGTCTTCGATTTTCGCGCCCGGCACACCCAGCAGGCAGTGATGCACGGGAATAAAATGCTCCGCCACGATGGAAAGCGGCGAGGCAGGCAGCAGGTTGTGAATATCCGCAACGCGCCCCGCAATCGAATTGTCGATGGGTATCATTGCAAAATCCGCGCGGCCGGTTTCGGCGGCATGAAACGCATCGGCGAAGCTGGGGCAGGGCAGCGGCTCCAGCTTGGGAAAGGCCGTCAGGCAGGCCGTGTGCGAATAAGCGCCCGCGCGGCCTTGAAAGGCGATTTTACCGGTTTTGGCGGCGGTTTTTTTAGGCGTAGAGGGCATTGTCATCCCCGGTTTGTGGTGTCTGGAAATATTCCGCGGCGCGCAGGATATGGGCGCAGGCTTCGCTGTCGCTGCCTGCATCGTGGTGGTTGAGGTCAAAGCCGATATGTTCGCACACGGTCGATAGCTTGTGGTTATAAAGCCCCGGCCAGCTGCGGCGCGATAGCTGCACGGTGCAAAGCCAGTTTTTACGCGGCATGTCAATGTCGGCGCGCGCCATGGTGCCGGCAAGCACGCGGCGGTCAAACCCTGCGTTATGCGCGACCAAAAGCGGCGCGGCGTCAAACCACGGTGCGAAGGCATCCTGCCACAATTCGGCGAATGTCGGCGCATCCCGCACCATATCGGGCGTGATGCCGTGGATGTCGATGAAATCGCGGCGGATATAAAGCCGCCCTTCGGGCCGCATCAGCCATGATTGTTTGAATACCGTCTCGCCCGCCGCATCCACCGCGCAAAGGCCGAGCGCAATGGCGCTCGCCGCGTCGTAATTCGCGGTTTCAAAATCCAGACAAAGCGCGGCGATATCGGGCATGTGTTTTATACGGCCTTCAGCATGCTGCGGGCGGCATCCAAATCTTCCGGCGTATCGACGCCCAGCGGCACGGTATCCACAACGGCAACGTCGATACGCATGCCAAGCGCAAGGGCGCGCAGCTGCTCCAGCCGCTCGCGTTTTTCAAGCGCGGCGGGCGGGGCGGATACGAAACGCTGCAAAGCTTCGCGGCGGTAAGTATAAAGCCCGATGTGATGCAGCAAAACGCCATCGCCCGACGGCGCGGTCGTGCGGCTGAAATAAAGCGCGCGGCCGCGGCGCTCCCCTCGGTCGAAATCAATTTCGGCAATCGCTTTCACCACGTTGGGGTTGGTCTTTTCGCTTTCGTTCGTGATGATGGCGGCCAGCGTGCCGATATCGACATTGCCGTCGGCCAGCAGTTCAAACGCGGTATGGATAAGCGCGGGGTCGATGGTCGGCAAATCGCCCTGCACGTTGATAACGCCGTCGTGTTTGCCTTCGGGGTCCAGCTGGTTGAGCGCGCGCAGGATGCGGTCGGAACCGCTCGGCAGTGCGGGGTCGGTCAGCACGGCTTCGCCGCCGGCGGCTTCGATGGCGGCTTTAATCTCGCTTTCGGCGCAGGCGATGACCACGCGGCCGATGTTCGCTTCCTCCGCGCGTTTCATCACATGCACAATCATCGGCAGGCCGTGAATGTCGGCCAGCGGCTTTTGCGGCAAACGCGTCGATGCCATGCGCGCCGGAATCATCACAATAGGATTTGCGGGCAGCGCGGATGCCGCAGGCGTAGCGGCTTTGGCAGCGGTTTTCAGGGCTTCGGTCATGACATCCTCCATCGCGTATCGGAAACGGGCTATCGGGTTTATTGGGTGCGTTTTAAACGCAAAAAACAACCCACAAACGATGCCGGAGGGTAGCGCGTTCCGCCCCGAAAAGCAATCTGGCCGCATTTTGCGTGAAAAAGGCTTCTGTTCTGCTCCGCAGGCTTTTAAAATCATTGAGGGAACAAGCGAATACTTAAAAAGCAAGGGGGTGTCCGTTGCGCAGCCAGTTTGGCATGTTGATGCGGGCGGCGGTTGTGGCCGCGATGGTGGCGTGCTTTCCGCAGACGGCGCGGGCGGCCGAGCCTGCACAGCGCGATTGGGGCGTGCAGATATTTCCGGCCATGGAAAAATACGGCTTCATCCGTTTTTATACAATGTGGCAGAGCGAATTTGCCGCCGCCGTCGATGCCGCCGCGGCCGCAGGCATGCGCCGCGCCCTGATTGCCAAACGCTGGAGCGAGATAGAGCCCCGCGCCGGAAAAATAAAAACCGATGACATCGCGCGCGAGGCCGCGCTTTACCGTGCAAAAAACATAGACATCTTTTTCGGCCTGCAGCTTATCAACACCGTCAAGGCGGAACTGCCCGAAGACCTTTCCGGCAAAGCGTGGGATTCACCGGAAGTGACCCAAAGGGCGCTCACGGCGATAGACAAAATTCTTGCGCTTCTGCCGCAAGACCGTCCGGTCTATTTTTCATTCGGCAACGAAGTGGATGTTTATTTCGAAAAGGCGCCGCAGGAGCTTGACGCGTTTTTGCGGTTATATGCCGCCGTGCGTGCGCATATCGCGGCGCGCTATCCGCATGTCAGAACCGGCATCACCACGACTTATGACGGTTATCTGCACGGGCGCAAGGCGATGATTGCGCAAATTCAGGCGGCAACCGATATTGTGATTTTCACCTACTACCCGCTTGACGGGTTCAAGGTGCGCCCGCCCGATGCGCCGCTGCGGGATATTCCCGAAATGGTCAAGGCCGCATCGCCGCGCCCGCTGGTGCTGCAAGAAGCAGGCTATCCCAGCGCCGCGCGCATCGGCAGTTCCGAAGACATGCAGGCGGATTTTGTGCGGCATTTGTTTGCGGCGTGGGATGCGCAGGCGGCGGATATTTTGCATGTGAGCGTATTCATGCAAACCGATTTCACCCGCAAAATATGCGAAGATTTAACCGCCTACTACGGCCTGTCCGCGCCTGCGTACAAAGACGATTTTATGGCGATGCTCTGCACCCTTGGCCTCCGCACCGCAAACGGCCGCGAAAAACCGGCCTGGGCTGCCCTGCGGGAGGCGGCGGCGCGTTAACGGGGCGCCGTGCCGTTCTCGGGACTTTTTACGCGCCAGCTTTCCACTTCTGCGATGGCGTCTTCGTATATTTGTTGCCATTCCCCGATTTTCTGCCGTGAAATTTCGACGCTATAGTCGAAAGGCTCTTTGTGAAAACGCAAAAAGCAGCTGCTTTCGCAAACAATATCTGCTGCGGGCATGATGTCCGCTTTTGTTTGGTAATAGATGGGTCCGGGTGTATAGCGCCATCCCTTCATGTCTGGAGGCAGGTCTTGGAGTATTTCTTCTTTGCTGCGCCAATGCCATTCAGATTCGGCATATCTGGGGTGTGCAACGGGCGCGGACAGCTGATAAATTCCGGCACTGCCTGAAACGGCAATTTTCGGGGAGGGCATGCCAAGAGTTGTTGTTCTCGCACCCGGGAATTTATAGGTCTTATCGTCAATAAAGGCCGAAATATGCTTGGCTTGCGGACGTGGCCAAGGTTTGCCGACATAGTCTGTCTCTGTCTGGCACGGTACGGCTTTTAATCCGGAGTTTCGTTCGATTTTGTAGCGTTTGTTTCCGTCGATATGCCACACTTCATATTCATCCGGAGCCTTTTCAACATACACGGCGGCATCGTAATCCTTGGGCCAGCGGCATCCCATGAAGCTAAAAAACTGGGGCATCTCAACAAACGCCAAAGCACGCGGCGGTTTGTTATCCGGCAGTGCCATGCAATAAGGATGACCGCCCGCAATTTCTTTGGCGGCGGAGGTGACGGCAATATGCGGCGAGAGCGCAGATGACAGGCTATAAAGCATAACAAGGGCAAAGCTGCCCCAAAAAATGGCGCTGGCATAGCGGCGCGGCGCTTTCCGCGCAAACGTAAACGATTTATAGGCGATAAGTGGAATGGCCAGTGCATACAGTGCTAAGCCTAGTTTGGGTACAAAACCAGACACGCCGTCATGCGGAAGTTGGTTCAAAAAAAGGCGGTCAAAAAAAGTGGCCGCGAAAACACTCGCAACGAGCCCGAACACAAAAACAATAAAAAACCAGAAAGTGATTCCCAGCTTTTTTAGAAAAAACTTGATGTGTTTCAAATGAAGTCCCCCACACCTATTCAGTATAGCATGGATGGCGGGTTTTTGTCACGGTGCGGGTTGTTTGCGGCCTGTGGCCGGCTAACCCAGCGCCGCGCGCACCTTGTCCGGCTCATCGACTTTGATGAGGGCGTAGGGGACGGTGCCGTTTTCGGCGAGGGCGCGGAGGTGGTGGAGGGTTTTGTAATCGCTGCCCGCGGCGCTGACGCGGTTGTTGGCGGTGGAGATTTGCAGGCCGAGGCCGGCGGCGGCCGCCCATGCGCCCAGCGCGGGTTTGAAATCTGTCGTCGTGGTGTCATAGGCGGCGATGCGGATTTCGCGGTGCAGCTCTTCCAAAACGCCGCGCGCGGCGGGTTGATAATAATCCACCAGCGGCACATAGCCGGGGCCGATGTTTTCTTCGCCGAACAGAATTCTGGATTTGATGGCGGGCACCAGCATGATGTCCGCATCGCGCGCGCGGAAATCGCGCAGAATATCCCAGTTGAACGACGATACAATCACATCATGCGCGGCCATGACGGCGGCGTGTTTTTGCATCAAGGCGCAGACGGCGGCAACGCAGGTGGTATCCTTGATATCAAGGTTGATAATCGCGCGGCGGTCTGTGTATCCGAAAACCAGTTCGAACAAAGCCTCCAGCGTGGGGACGCGGTGGCCACCGCCAATATCGACTGCCGCAACCTCTGCCGCTGTCATTTTTGAAACCAGCTTGCCTGCCATCGCGGCGGCCACGGCGGGCGCGGCGTGCTGTTCGATTTCGTCGTCGTGGATAAGCATCGGCACGCCGTCGGCGGACAAAAACACGTCACATTCAATGCCGTCCGCCCCGTTATCGAGCGCGTATTTGAAAGCGGCCAGCGAATTCTCCGGCAGCAGATGTGGCAGGTTTTCGGGCGTTTTCAGCGCGGCGGGCGTGGGGCCATATCCGCGGTGGCCTATGATTTTAAAGCCTTTTTGGCGCTGCAGCATTTTATAAACCTTGTTTCCGTCAAGTGCTTATGGAATAATACTCGTGTAAAAGCAAGAATCTAATAACACCCGTACAGTTGGTTGGAAATGGGTATTGTGATTATCGGACATCGCGGCATGGGGCCCACCAGCACCTTGCCGTCCATCGAACCGCATACGCTGCCGGAAAATTCGCTGGCCGCTTTTGCGCGCGCGCTGGAACATGGCGCGGATGGCCTCGAGTTCGATGTGCATATCACCCGCGACGGCGAAGTCGCGGTTATTCACGACAATCAGCTGAACAAAAAAATCGCCGGCGCCGACCGCAAGGGCACGGAGCTGGGGCTTGTATCCGGGCGCACGATGGCGGAGCTGTCATCGATGGACGTCGGCAACGGCCAGGGTATCCCGAGCCTCTCGGACGTGATGGATTTTATGGTTGCCGCCAATGCCGAATATAGCGCGCGCACCGGCAAAAACCTGATGATAGATATCGAGCTGAAGGGCGAGGGCGTTGCCGCCGCCACCTATAACACCATCAAGCCCTATATCGATGCGGGTTATGTCGCGCGCGAAGATTTCGTGTTCAACAGTTTCAACTGGGACAACCTGCGCGATTTGCGCGCGCTGGATAGCGAATTGAAACTCATTCCCGCCATCCGCACCGAAGATTTGTTCGGCAAGGAAAACGTGACCATGCCGGGCTGGAAGGTGAAAGAAGGGGCGGAGTATTGCCTTGATGCTTTCGCGCGGCTTAAATCGCTGCATAACGAAATCGGCTGCCATGCGTTTGATTGCATTGTGTTCGATTTGCGCCAGCCTTTTGTGGATTTTTGCGCATCGAACCGCATCGGGCTTTTTACCTCTACTTCTGCCGAAACGGTCAAGGCGGATAGCATCCGCGAACCGCTCGCGCTGATGACGGCGGCGGCGACGCGCTTGCCGGTCGTTTGTTTCCGCGCCGACCATGCGGGCGATACGCGCGCATTGGTGAACGAGATTTGCCGCGAACAGGCCTATATGGCGGAGATGAAAAAGCCGGAAGACGGCTACGCGCAAGAAACCCGCCCCGCTTCTCCTGCCCGTAAAAATACGGGCAGCAAATTCACCCCGTCCTGACAGTTATGCCGAAGAGCTTTCGGCCAGTTCCGCAGGCGGCGGGCTGGCGGGCGCGGCTACTTGGTGCATAAGGTAATCTTTCGTTTCGTTAAGTGCGGCGCGGATGGCGGCAAGGCTTTTCAGACGCGCGGCGCGGGTGGAGGGGTTCATTTCCTGCGCATCGGCGCAAAGGGTATGAAGTTTTTGCGCGCCCGCCATGCCTGCGCTGCCTTTCATGCGGTGCGTCACCTCGACCCAGGCCGGACAATCGCCGTCAAGGCAGGCGGCAGGCAGCGCGGCCATGTCTTTTTGCGCTTGCGTCAGATACAAATCGACATAGGCGGCCAGCTCTTCCGGCGTATCCACATATTGCAGCAAAACCGACATGTCCACCGCGGGCGCGGCTGCATGCGGTTTTATATCGGGCGCGGCCGTGTTTCCGTCCGTATTGTCGGCGTCGCGCGCGGGCGTATCGGGCAGGGCTATCCACGTTGACAGCAGGATACGAAAGGCCTCCGCATCAATCGGTTTGCTGAGGTAATCATCCATGCCCGCCTGCAGGCAACGCTCGCGCGTGCCGGGCAGCGCATCGGCGGTCAGGGCGATAATCGGCACGCAGCTTTGCACGCTGTTCAGCTGGCGAATTTCGCGCACCGCTTCGTATCCGCTCATTTCCGGCATGTGGCAGTCCATAAGAACAAGGTGGTAATTTTTACTTTTCACGGCTTCGACGGCTTTGCGACCGTTTTCGACAATATCCACATGCGTGATGCCCATGCGTGCCAGCAGGCGCGCGATAAAAACCTGGTTGAGGGCATGGTCTTCCGCGACAAGAACATGCATGGCGGAGGCGGGCAGGCGTACCTGTGCCGCTTTCGGGCGTTTGGTTGCAACCGGCTTGTGCGCGCTTTCAACACTGTCCGCCACAGGGAAGGGGATTTTAAACCAGAATACGGAGCCCACGCCGGGCGTACTGTCCACGCCGATGCTGCCGCCCATTTTTTCGACCAGCTCTTTGGTGATGGCAAGGCCGAGGCCGGTGCCGCCGTAGCGGCGTGTAGCCGACTGGTCTGCCTGCGTAAATTTCTGGAATATCATCGCGTGTTTCTCGGGTGCGATGCCGATACCGGTATCCGCAACCTCGCCGTAAATTTCGATGTGCCCTTCGTCAAGGGCGGTGTGGCCTATTTTGATGCGGACATGGCCGTCATCGGTGTATTTGATGGCGTTGTGAATAAGATTGGTCAGGATGCGCCCCGTGCGCAGCGGGTCGCCCTTGATGAAGGGCGGGATGCCGTCTTTGTAGATGACTTCAAGCGCCACGCTTTTGGCCTGCGCCAGCGGCAACAGCGCTTCTTTGATGCCCGACAGGCTTTCGGCAAAATCAAACCCGATGCTTTCCAGCGTGAAGTGGCCGGATTCGATTTTGGATATATCGAGAATATCGTTCACGATTTCAAGCAGCGTATCGGCGGATTTTTGCACGGTTTGCGCCATACTCTGGCTGTCGGCGCTGATGCGTGTGTCTTCGGCCAGCATGTGGCTCATGCCGATGATGCTGTTGAGGGGGGTGCGCAGCTCGTGACTCATATTCGCCAGAAATTCGCTTTTGGTGCGGCTGGCTTTTTCCGCTTCTTCTTTGGCGATACGGTAGCTTTCTGTTTTTTCGCGCACGAGGTCTTCAAGGTTCAGGCGGTGTTTTTGCAGCTCCAGCCGCGATTTTTCCAGCGGCTGGGTAACGAAATAGCGCACATAGGCGATGGCCAGAAGAAACATCGAAAGCCCCGTCCAAAGCACGATGCGCTGCGTATCGGACAGGCGTTCGTATTTTTCTTCCTGCAGGTTTTGTGCGCTGGTAATCGCCGCTTCCTGCCGCGTCAGCGCTTCTTCAAGCAGGGTTTCCATCCGGCGCAGCTCTTTCAGGCTGCCGCCTTTTTCTTCTTTGCCGGTTTTAAGCTTCATCCACGCAAGGTCTGCCCGCGCAATCACGGCGCGGATTTCGTGCCCTGTGAACCCTTCGAACGGCGCGCTGCGGCGGCCGTCCGCACTGAAAACAATGGTGCCGCCATGCAAAAAGGCGCGGAAATTATCGCTGACCATTTTTGCGGCTTCCTGCATTTTGCGTGTGCGTGCCGCGCTGGTTTCTTCGGACTGCTGGCTGTAAAAGACATAGCGTGTGATAAGCATGCGTTGCAGCGCCATGGCGTTCAGAACGCGGCTTTCGTGCGCTTGCGCCTGCAGGCGCAAGCTTGAAAACAGGTATGAGCCCGACATCAGCAGCACAAAAACCGCCAGCAGCGTGAAAAGCTGCATGAATACGGAATGGCCGGAATAGCTGCCGATGCCCTCATCCTTCTGGATGCCCTGTGCCGCTTTGTTGACGTACATGCCAAGCAAAAGCGCGCCGATAAAAAGGGCGCCGCAGGTCAAGGCAACGGCCACAATCAAAATGTGGTTATCCTGATGCGGTGTGTATCTGCAATCCGCCCAGGGCAGCATGACGGTTGCGGCCATGCCGGTGTAGTGCATGCCGCAAATCGCGATGCCCATAATGCCGGCGGCGACGCCTTGCCAGACGATGCTGCCCGGGCCCTGATAGCTGCGCAGGTGGTTGATAACAACGATGGCGGATGCGCTGGCCGAGACGGCAATCAGCACGGAAATAAAAAACAGCGATGGAATATAGCGGATGTCGGCATCCATTTTCATCGCGGCCATGCCGCTGTAATGCATGCCGCAAATACCAAAGCCCAGCAAAATCGCGGCGCCGCAAAGGCGCAGGGGGCTATGCCACCCGCGCCCGGAAAAGTGGATAACCACCCACGCAACGGCGGTGGCGATAAGGAAAGACGCGGCGGTCAGCGGCGCGTTGTATTCGACCTTCATTTCCATCTGGTATGAAAGCATGCCGATGAAATGCATCGCCCAGATGCCCGCGCCGAAGGAAAGGGCGCCGGCCAGGTGCAGCCATATCCGCAGGCGGCGGGTAGCGCAGCGCGGCAGCTCGAGCGCAAGGCGGATACCCGTGAACGCGCCCATCATCGCAATCAAAAATGACAGAAAGACCAGAGAAGCTGTATAATTTCCGCTATAGGTCTGCGCGGGAATTTCGCCGGACAGGAAAAAGTTCTGCATCAAAAACGTGTAAAGAGAGTCCATATCGGTTTCCTTCCGGCCGCCGCCGCGCGGGGTTATCGTGACAACAGTTCCGCCTGCTCAAGGCATTTGCCCAGCGCTTCTTCGATTTTGTCTTTGGTGAAGGGCTTGCCGACAAACCCGCGCGCGCCGCGTGCCTGCGACAGCAGCACGTTGTCTTTGACGCGGTCGGCGCTCAGGATGATGACGCCGGCGGTGTTGTCATAGCGGATGATTTCTTCCAAAAGGTCAACGCCCGAGCCGCAGGGCAGGTGAATATCCAGAAAAACCACGTCAGGCAGATGCTCGCGGTAGGCGGCGACAAGGTCCTTGCCGTCGTCAAGCGCGATAACCTTTCCATGCGGCGCCAGCACCTTCGAGAGCAAGGAGCGCATGAACATATCGTCATCCACGACAAAAAAGACGCGCGCGCCGCGGGACTGGCGTTTTTGCAGCAGTGCGCTGCCGGAAGCTGCGGTTACGGCTGCGGGCGCTGGCGCTGTTTTGGCGGCGGGGGGCTGGGGTGCTGCCTTGGGCGCGGTGGCAAGGTGCAGGCGGATGGCGATAACCTCCAGCCCCTCGCGGGTGATGTTGCCGGTGTTGACGGTGCAATTGTATTCGGGCAGATGCGCGGTCAATTCGCGTTTCATTTGCGGGAAATCAACATGCTCTTCCAGCATGACCAGCGACAGCACCTTGCGCGTGCCGCAAACGAAAATAGCGCCGGGACGGCGGCCGAAAAATTCATAAACGCGCGTCGCGACAGCATTGATGTCGGGCACTTCCTCGTCTTCGATTGAAATATCAACGGCTTTCCAGCCCGTGGTATCGGTGCGGATATAGTCAATCAGCTCCTGCAGGCGGGCGGGGGTGATGTGGTTGTATATCTTCATTTGGTGCGGCGGTTCGGTGCGGGCGGTTTCCATGGCTAGTCCCCTTATTTAAAAAATATGTCTAAAATACGCTGGTCGTTTCCTCGCCGAGGACGAGGCTTAAAAATTCCTGTTTGCCAAAGGGCTTTATCAACATGCCGCGCGCGCCTGCGGCTATCATTTTTTTAAGTGCGGACATGTTTTCCTTGCCGCTCATGACGATGACGCAGGCATCCGGGTCTTCTTCCAGCAGCGCATCGAGCACGGCGTCGCCCGTTTGCAAAGGCAGTCTGTAGTCCAGAACCACGACAGCCGGATGATGGCGGCGGTAGGCTTTCAGCGCCTGTTCGCCATTGCTGGCGCTGATAAAATCGCAGCGCCCCTTCAGCGCGCTGCGCATCAGCCAGCGGGCGGCAAGGTCGTCTTCCACCAGTAAAACGCAGGGCAGTGCTTCCGCGCCCGTTTTGGACGTGCCCGAGGAAGAGAAGCTGTCTGGTCTTTCAAAAGCCGCCACGGTGCCTGTCTCCTGTTGCCTATCACTGCCGTCGTTTCGTCTTGTTGTTATCTTTGCAATCCGTGTGCCATAAAAAAGTCTTTGCTTTTCAATGGGGCTGCATAGAAATTGTGTCCAAAATCCGTACACCTGTCGCGGCTGTCCGGATTTAAGGCAGACGCGTTTGCGCGCCGTATTCATCCAGCGATTTTTCAACACGGGTATATTCATCGCAAATGTCGAAAAGCAGGCTGGATTTGACGCTGATGTCGCAAACGGCATTCTGCGCCTGCTCGCACAGGGCGCTCAGCGCGCGCGCGCCGATGCCGCCGGCGCCGCCCTTGAGCATGTGGGCGGCTTCGCGCCAGTCATTATGCGCTTTTGGTGAAAGGCTTGCCTGCAGGACGTCGATATTCTTGCGTGACTGCGTCAGGAATGCCGCCACCAGTTCGCGGGTCATTTCGGTGTCGCCGTCCGTAAAGGATTGCAGATGCCGGAAATCGACCGGCGGGCCGTTATGCGGGTCATCTGCGCCGTCTTCATGCGCCGCGGCGGTGATTTGCTCAAAGGCGCTGTCAGGCGCGGCAGCGGGAAAAGCAATCCATTGGCCAAGGATGTCACGCAGCTCGTCTATATCGATGGGCTTGCTGATATAATCATCCATGCCAAAGCGCAGGCATTTTTCTTTTTCACCGGTCATGGCATTTGCGGTCATGGCGATGATGGGGATATGGCGCTTTGTGCCCAGCTCGCCCGCGCGGATTTCGCGCGTGGCGTCATATCCGCTCATCTCCGGCATGTGGCAGTCCATCAGTATCAGGTCCCAATGGCCGGTTTTTGCCTGCGTGGCCGCGGCGCGGCCGTTTTCAACGATGTCGAATCTGGATATGCCGAAGCCCTCCATCAGCCGTGTCATCAAAATCTGGTTCATCGGGTGGTCTTCGGCGATAAGCACGCGCGCGGCGGCGGGCTGCAGGCTGCCGTGCGATTGGGGCTTGCGCTTTTTGCGGTCGCGCAGGGCTGAAATCTGCGTCGTCGTTTTGAACGGGATGGCAAAACGGAAAGTGGAGCCGCTGCCCATGGCGCTTTCGACCCCGATAGTGCCGCCCATCAGCTCGACCAGTTCGCGCGTGATGGCAAGGCCAAGGCCTGTGCCGCCGTAGCGCCGCGTTGTGGAGGTGTCGGCCTGCACGAATTTGTCGAAAATTTGCGCCTGTTTTTCGGGCGGAATGCCGATGCCGGTATCGCGCACCTCGCAGCATATCTCGACGTTTCCGTCTGCGGTGGGGGTGGCCTGTGCAAAAACCTCGACGGAGCCTTTTTCCGTGTATTTCACGGCGTTGCTGATAAGGTTCATCAAAATGCGCGACACGCGCAAGGGGTCGCCGACGATATAGGGCAGGGCGGAGGGGTTATAGCGTCCGACAAGCGAAAGCCCCTTTTCACGCGCCAGCTGCTCGAGCGTCATCAGAACGCTGTCAAGGACATAAGACAGGTCAAAGCCGAGGCTTTCCAGTGTGACCTCGCCCGCTTCGATTTTGGACAAATCCAGAATATCGTTCACGATTTCAAGAAGGTTGGCAGAGCTTTTGTGCACGGACTCCACAAGCTCCCGCTGCGGCGCGGGCAGGGTGCTGCCCATCAGCAGGTGCGTCATGCCGATAATGCTGTTGAGGGGGGTGCGCAGTTCATGGCTCATATTGGCCAGAAAATCGCTTTTGGCGATGTTGGCGGCTTCGGCTACTTCCTGCGCGCGCTTGAGCTGCTCGTTCATTCTGACGAAATCGCTGACATCCGTATGCGCGCCAATCAGGCGGGCGGGGCGGCCGCTGCTGTCGCGCGTGACCGTCGCGCGGCAAATAACGTGGCGCGGCACCCCGTCTGCGTGCAAAAAGCCGAGCGTCGCGGAGACCTGATGGCGGCTGTTCAGGCTTTCGTCGATAAACTGCCGCGCTTTGGCGCGGTCTTCCGGCACAATCAGCGCGTACCAGTCTTCAATCGTGCCGGTTTTGGATTCGGATTGAAAGCCGAGGATTTCCTGACAGCGCGGCGACATCCACAGGCGGTTTTCAAGCGCTTGCCAGTCCCATATCCCGTCGCTGGCGCCTTCGGCGGCAAGTTCGAACCGGCGCTCGCTTTCGGCCAGTTTTTCGTCACGCTCCTTGCGCAGGTTGGCGTTGAGCGTGTTGAGTTCCTGCGACATAGTGTCGAGCGCGTGCTGCTGGCGTTGCAGCGTGCGTTCGTAATCGGCATAGGCCTGGCTAATAAGCGTGCAGACGGCGTCTTCGGCCTGAAGCTTTGTCTTGCCCGACGTCTTGCGCAATTGCCATTCAAGCAGGGTGTGGGTCATGCCGTCTCTCCCAGCAGGGTTATGGTCATGGTCTGGTTGTGCAGGTCGCATTTGCGGGTGACGGGATGGGGGCATATTTCGCCGTAGGAATAAAATCCGGCAATCGGCAAATCGCCCAGCAGGCCGCGCACGGTGCCGATTTCGGCAGAAACACGCTGCCCCATCATCATATTGCGGCCGATGCAGCTGACCAGAAGAGCGACCGAGGGGGCATAGGCTCTCGCCGCGACTTCTTCCAGCGCATAGGCTGCGGCCTGCGCGGCGCCGTCCAGCATGTTGTGCAGCGAGCCGTGCATCATACGCGCGACGTATCCTTGCGGAATGGTGTCGGAGAACACAAGGCTTTGCGTTTCCTCGTCAATCGCGAAGGGGGTGCGCACAATGCTGTGCGCCTGTTCATGCGGCGGGCTGAGGCTGAGCGGGAACAAAAGTGCGCTGCCCGGCAGCTTGTCGGCATCTTCGCCAAGATATTTTTTGTAAAGGGGCAGCGCGGACGTGCCGTCAAGTTCGTAAAGTACGTTACCGGCCGATTTGGTGATAACCCGCTCGGGGCCAAAGCCGACCCATCCGCCGACGCTGCCGCAAGCCGCTTGAAAAGCTTCACCGTAAAAACCGATGGCCGCAATATTGCCCTCCTGCGGCAGGTTATCGACGCCGACGCCCGTCTGGCGGAAATCCGCGCCATCGCCGGCGAGCCCGCCCGCAACGATAACGTCGCTGTTTTCGCCGCAACCTGCCACCAGCCCCTGCACCAGCGCGCTGCCTGTGACTTTCATGCCGTCTGACAGGATATAAATCAGCTTGAGCCCCGGTTTCTTGTTCAGGCGTTCCGCTAGTTCCATGCCAACGGCAAGGGATTCTTCGGGCGTCGCGATTTTTTTCTCCGCAACATCTATCTCGCTGCGGTTAAACTGCATCGCGACGGAAACGGAAGTGCTTTCGAAAGCCTCTGTATTAAAAATCTCCCCGCCCGTTGTGCATCCCACCAGACGCGCTGCGGGGTAAGTTTTTTTCAGCGCGCGGATGTAATGCACAGGGGCGGGGTATTGGGGGGAGAGAAAATAAAGCACGAGTTGCGCCTGGGTCAGTCCCTTGCCTTTGAAGTCAACATCAGGGTTGGCGGCGGATATAACGGTTTCGACATACATGACATCTTCTCCGGCAAGGGGGGGCTGCATATATCTTTGCAATCGTTGTGCCGGATGCTAAGGGCTTGCATTTCAGTCCTTTAGCCGTAATGATGGTGTTCGATCTCGCTTCACCTGACTGATTTTGAGACTTTTTTATTCTTTTTATGAGACGCTATTAATAGGTGGTTTTTTTATGTCCGAATGTATTCTGGTGGTCGATGACGACCCGCTGCAGCGCAAATTTATATCGTCGATAGTCACGCGCCGCCTTGGCTATGCGATTGCCGAAGCGGAAGGGGCGGAGCAGGCGCTTGGCCGCCTGTCGCGCGGGGGCGTATCGCTCTGCGTTATCGATTACCGCATGCCGGGTATGGATGGCATGCAGCTGCTTGCGCGGATTGTGCAATCTTATCCCGGTTTGCCTGTCATCATGGTGACGGCGACGTCTGACACCGATACGGCGGTCGAGGCGATAAAAGCCGGCGCGGCCGATTATGTGACAAAAGCGTCAGAGCCGGAGCGCATTATTCTTTCCATCAAAAACGTCCTGCGCCTGCGCGCGCTGGAGGGGGAGGTTCACCGCCTGCGCCGCCAGAAAAAGGAAGTCCTGCACTTTGCCGACATTATCGGATTTGACGCAGGACTTGCCGATATCGTCGCGGCCGCGCGAAAAGTCGCGCCCGCAGATGTATCCGTTCTGCTGACAGGCGAAACCGGCACGGGCAAGGAGCTTTTTGCGCGGGCTCTGCATGGCGAAAGCCGCCGCGCGCTGAAGCCTTTTGTCGCGGTCAATTGCGGCGCCATTCCGGAGAGCCTTGTCGAAAGCACACTATTCGGGCATGAAAAAGGCGCCTTCACGGGCGCCGTGACGCGCAGCCACGGCCGCTTTCGTGATGCCGAGGGCGGCACTATTTTTTTGGACGAAGTTGGTGAATTGCCGCTCAAGGGGCAGGTCAGACTGCTGCGGGTTTTGCAGCAAAAAGAAGTAACCCCCGTCGGCGGCGGTCAGGGGATTCCCGTCGATGTGCGCGTGATTTCTGCAACCAACCGTGACTTGGGCGAGCTGGTCAGGCAGGGACGGTTTCGCGAAGACCTTTATTTCAGGCTCAATGTGGTGCATTTGCATTTACCGCCGCTGCGCGAGCGGGCGCGGGATATTGCGGCGCTGCTCGCGCATTTTACGCTGGCCTATGCTGCGGAAACGGGCCAGCCGCCGCGCCAGACGTCGCCGGAATTTGTGCAGGCGCTCAGCGCCTACAGCTGGCCGGGCAACGTGCGGGAGCTGGAAAACGTACTGCGCCGGATTTTCGTGCTCAGCGACAACACCGTGCTGACGCCGGAGGATTTTATTATCGAAGGGCTGGACAGGCTTTCGCAGGGGACGGAGAGCAGTGCGGATAATGCGCAGGGGCATGTCCTCCAACTTATGGATTCGGGCGGACGCCTGCGTCCGCTGCAGGATATCATCGACGATGTGGTGCGGCATGCCATCGTATGCAGTGGCGACAATATCAGTGCGGCCGCGAAAATGCTGGGCGTTGCCCGCTCGACGCTTTACAAAAAAATAAAATAGAGCCGCAAAATCTGCTGCGGGCGGGGCGTCAGCTGCGCGAAACGGCGTGTAATATCTCGTCTTTCAGTATGCTATAGGCGGCAGATATTTTCGTTAGAATATCACTGCGCTCTTTTGCCGTGGCGCGGTGCATGTTTTGCGCTTTTTCGCAAAGGGCAAACAGCTCGTCGGATTTCAAAAGCGCCGCGCCGCCCTTCAGCTTGTGCGCCGCGTCGCTCCAGCTATCGCTCTCGCCATCAACGCAGTGCTGGCGCA
>ERZ761609.1605-NODE-1605-length-19074-cov-13.391503_pt1 | contig 19074 bp, 17 predicted proteins | sample MGYA00511163_ERZ761609 | MGnify/ENA primary metagenome ERZ761609 (study PRJEB28899, sample SAMN02445070) | bioreactor sludge metagenome | biome: EBPR sludge | place: Australia: Brisbane, Thorneside Wastewater Treatment Plant | collected 2011-12-16 ... | reverse complement strand
ATGGTTGTATAGACCTTCTTGCCCACCCAGAGCTGTTGGGCCGCAAAGCCGGTCAGCGTGAACACGAGGAGCACCAGCGACAGCACCGCGGCGCGGCCCTGATCCGTGGAGGCCCCCACCACGGCAAAGAAAATCTTCGTCGACAGCACCTCGAAATTGCCGCCCAGCACCAGAGGATTGCCGAAGTCGGCGAGGCTTTCGACGAAACCGAGCAGGAAGGAATTGGCGAGACCCGGCCGCATCAGTGGCCAGGTCAGCGTCAGGAAGATCGTCCAGGACTTGGCGCGAAGCGTCTGCGCCGCCTCCTCAAGCGTTGGCGAGATGCCCTGGATGACGCCGAGCATCACGAGATACGCCGGCGGCGTGAAGGCCAGTGTCTGGGCGATAAATACGCCCGGCAACCCGTAGATCCAGCGCGAGGGCGGAATGCCGAACCACTGAAAAAGCACGCTGGAAACTGCGCCGGAGCGCCCGAAGATCAGAATGAGCGCCAGGCCGATCACGAACGGCGGCGTGATGATCGGCAGGATCGCAAGCAGCTTGAGGCTGCCCTTGAGCGCGAAGCCGGTGCGCGCCGAAATCAGCGCGAAGGCAAGCCCGAGCAGGGTCGATGAGATGCCGACGAGCACGGCCAGAAACAGTGTGTTCCAGGCAACGCCGCAAGCAGTGCCGCCGCCCAGACACCCAAGCCCCCAGATGGACGAATCCGTCACCTTCTGCGCGAACAGGTGCGGCGCGAAATGCCCGGCGTTGTCTTCCACCGCCGAGGACAGGATTGTCAGCACAGGAAAGAACACGAACAGAGCGATCAGGGCCACGATCCAGCCGATGGACGCGACCACGAAAAGGTCGCCCCGGCACCAGCCGCGCCCGGCGAGCCCAACGCACGCGAGCATCAGGAAAGCGCTCAGGACCACAAGCGCGCCGGTGCCCATGCCGCTTTGCGACGGCCCCGCCCCGAAAAGGGTGGTGACCACATCAAGGTTCCAGCCTTTTAACCCGATCAGAAATCCCTGGCCCAGAACGACTACGAGTCCGAAGATGCCGCCGACGGTAAGACTGGTCGCAAGCGCCGCCTCGCGCCTGGAGCGCAGCAGAAGGCTGGCGAGCAGGCCAGCCAGCACCAGCACTGGCAGGATCAGCCAGAACCGCGAGGAAAGCGCCAGGGCGAGCGCTGAATGAGCGGGATTGACGATCTTGCCCAAGGTCCCCGCCCCCGGCGGCTCCAGGTACCACGGGCAGATCGCAACGCCGACTAGCGCCACGCAGCACCAGAACCACCCCCGTCGCATCATGATCGCCGCCCCACCCATCTCAGACACCGCTCAGCGCGGCAGGCTCTTAACCTCGGCATCCCACTTGCGCAGGAGCCGCGTGCGTTCGGCCGAAGAGCCATACTTCGCCGTATCGTAGGTGATGAGCTTCATGGTCGAGAAATCCGGAGCGTCGGCCGGGACCTTCACGTTCCTGTTGGATGGCATGGAATAGATCTTCAGGCGATTGTTGATCTCCTGCGCCTCGGTTCCCAGCGCGAAATCATAGAACCTGCGCGCGGCCTCCGGGTTTTTGCCACCCTTGATCAGGGAGACCGATCCGGTTTCGTATCCTGTGCCTTCGCAGGGCGCGACCGTCTTCAGTGGTGCACCCGCCAACTTCTGTGTGATCACGTCGTGCAGGAAGGAAATGCCGACACCGGTTTCGCCGAGCTTCAGTGCGTTCACCGGCGCGATGCCTGACTTGGTGTATTGGCTGACATTCCTGTGCAGGGCCTTCATGTACTCGAAGCCCTTGTCTTCGCCCATCACCTGCACGATCGTGGCAACAAAGGTGTAGGCCGTACCGGACGAATTCGGGTCGGCCATTTGAATCTCGTCCTTGAACTTCGGATCGAGCAGGTCTGCCCAGCACTTCGGTTCCGGGATGCCGCGCCTGGCCAGCACTTCCGTATTGATCCCGAGCCCCAAGGCGCCGAGATAGGTGCCGGCGGTGCGGTATTTCGACTGCTCCGCATGCCGCACGGCCCAAGGCTGCAATTCACCAAGTTTTTGCGACTTGTACTCTTCCGTCAGGCCTTCTTCTGCGGCCTGGAGATGCGCGTCGCCTGGTCCGCCCCACCAGATGTCGCCCCTGGGGTTGGAGGCTTCCGCTTTGATTGTCGCGTAGGTCTCGCCGGTGCTCTTGCGGATCATCAGCACTTTCGTGCCGGTCGCTTTCTCGAACATTGCCGCGCCTTCGCGGCACTGCTCCTCGAGAATGGAGCAGTAGAGAGTGACTTGGGCCTGGGCCATGGCTGTCGTCGCCAATGCCGCCAGAACAATAGCCGCCATGCCACCCGCGATAACGGGCTGTCTCATGATGTCCTCCCGGTCTTTGCAAAAACCGGCGACAGCCTTCTGCCGCCGGCTGTGAAACGTCGCGTCACTTCGGCGCGTTCTTCACTTCCTTGGCCCAGCGGTCGAGCAGTGCATTGCGGGTGGCGGAAGAGCCATACTTGTTGAAATCGTAGTTGATCAGCTTGGTCTGGCTAAGATCGACGCCGAATTTCGGCAGGGGCGTCGCCTTGTTGGATGGCGTCTGGAACTGCTTGTTCTCCGCGCCCAGCGCCTGCGGCGCGGCGGTCAGCGCCCAGTCATAGAACTTCTTGGCCGCATCCGGGTTGCGCGCGCCCTTGACCATGGACATCGAGCCGATCTCGTAGCCAGTACCTTCGCAGGGGGCGACAACCTTCACGTCCGGGTTTTCGCGCGCCATCGCGATCATGTCGTGCATGAAGGTGATGCCGATTGTCGTTTCGCCAAGGCTGGTCGCCTTGGCAGGCGCGGCACCGGACTTGGTATACTGATTGATGTTCTTGTGCAGAGCCTTGAGCCAGTCGAAGGCCTTGTCGTCGCCCTGGATCTGCACGATCGTCGCGAGCAGGGTGTAGGCCGTCCCGGATGAGAACGGGTCGGCGACCTGGACCTCGTCCTTGTATTCCGGCTTCACCAGATCGGCCCAGCACTTGGGTTCCGGCAGCTTCTTCGCCTTGAGCACTTTCTCATTGTAGCCGAAGCCGAGTGCGCCAGTATAGATGCCGATCGAACGACCTTTTGTCGCCTGGTGCTGGCGGATCGCCCAATCGTGCAGCTGGGCGTTCATCGGTGATGTGTACTCCTGAGACAGCCCTTCCTCAGCCGCTTGCATGTGCGGATCGCCGGTGCCGCCCCACCAGATGTCGCCGCGCGGGTTGGCGGATTCAGCCTTCAGCTGGGCATAGAACTCGCCAGAGCTCTTGCGTGTCATCGCCACCTTGATGCCGGTATCCTTCTCGAACATCGTCGAAACGGCTCGGCACCATTCCTCCTGAACGGCGCAATACAGCACCAGATTCCCCTGCGCGTGCGCTGGGGCGATGGCAAGCGAACCAAGGGCAAGTCCGGCGAGAGCGCCGGCGCGGACGTGTGTCTTGAACATTATCAACCTCCCGGGACAGGCACATCGTTGCAGCGTGCCGTTTGAAGCGATTTAGACCGCACGCCAACCCCAGCGTCAATGACTGTTGTGACAGTTTGATGATCCCGTTCCCCTTGCCAATTGTGCTCCGGCGTGGTGCCTGAGCGGATCGCCGTCGGACAAGGGAAGAGCTGCGATGAAGGTGCGTGTTACGTGGGCTGACAACATGATGTTCGTCGGCGAAACTGGTTCAGGCCATGCCCTGGTGATGGATGGCGCGCCCGAAGCCGGCGGCAAGAACCTCGGTGTGCGGCCCATGGAAATGCTCCTGTTGGGGCTTGGGGGCTGTACCGCATTCGACGTGGTGCTGATCCTCAAGCGTGGCCGAGAGCCGGTGAACGGCTGTCGGGTTGACGTCGAGGCGGAGCGTGCCGAGAGCGAACCGAAGATCTTCACGAAGATCCATATGATCTATCGGCTGAGCGGCAAGGGCCTGTCGCCGGTCAAGGTCGAGCGCGCTATCCAGTTGTCGAAGGAGAAGTATTGCTCGGCTTCTGCCATTCTCGGAGCGACCGCCGAGATCACGCATGAGTTCACGGTCTCGGACGAGCGGGAGCTGAACGGATGAGCGTTCCTTCCCAGGGGCTGGTTGCGCCCCATGTGCTCGCCGCGGTCCTGGCCGATCCCGGCGTATTTGTCCTCGATTGCCGGAGCGGGCCGGACGGGGCGGGACGTGCGGCGTTCGAACAGGGACACATTCCGGGTGCAGCACACACCGACTACGGCGCGGACGCTTGGCGGGTGAAAATCGGCGGCGCGCCCGGCATGATGCCGGAGCGAGCCGAAGTCGCCGGGAAGCTCGGGCGCCTGGGCCTTGAACCCTACCACAGGCTGGTGATCTGCCCGGCCGGGCTTTCCGCCAACGACCTTGCGGCTGCGGCCCGCATCGCCTGGAGCGCGAGGATGGCGGGCCATCGCGCCGTCGCCCTTCTGGATGGCGGCTTTGCCGGCTGGGTCGCAGCGGGGCTGCCAGTGGCCACCGGCGCTTCCTTGCCACGACCAGCGACAGACTACCCTCTCGCGCCCCCGACCGCCCAGCGCCGCAGCGCAGCCGAGGTTCTCGCCGCCGTGACCAAGGGCACCGCCACGCTGGTCGACGGGCGCGCCGAGAGCTATTATCGCGGCCGCGAGAAGGCTAGCGAGGCGCTTGCAGCCGGGCATATCCCGGGTGCGATCAACATCGACTATGTGATGGCCTACGACGCCTTGACCAACCGGTTGAAGTCGCCTGCGCAACTGGCGACCGTCTATGCCACCCTCCCGCCGGGCGCTGTGATCAGCTACTGCAATACGGGGCATACGGCAGCGCTTAACTGGTTCGTCCTTGCCGAGGTGCTCGGACGCGACGATGTCGCGCTCTATGATGGCTCCATGACCGATTGGACCCAGGACATGAGCCGGCCGGTTTCTATCTGACAGGCGTAAGGACAGCGACGAGGCCGGGAACATCTACGCCAGCGTCGCGCCGCGTCGACGTGATGTCGAGAACGGCAAGATGGTAGCCGGCTGCCTGTGTGGCCTGCCTCAGATAGGCTTCGGAGTGGGAAAAGCGCAGGTCGGCGCCGAGGCTGTAACCCTTGCCGTCTTGCCGCTGGGCCGTGAGGGCAAGCAGGCCATGATGTCCCAGTCGTGGCCGCGCGGTCTCCAGAAGCGGCGCAAGATCGCCGATATAGACGACAACATCCGCCGCTATGATCAAATCGTAGGTCTCGTGCGATGAGCCGAGCGCGGCGACCGCGTCGCTGTTGCGCAAGGATCGGTAGAGCCCGGTGTCCCCTGCTTTGGCGAGCATCCGTGACGAAAGATCGACACCGTCGATCGGGCCTGCGCGATCCTGCAGCGCCGCCGCCATCAGCCCCGTGCCGCAGCCCAGATCGAGTGTCATGCCGAATCGGTCCTGCCGACCAAGCCGGAAACAGGCTTTGTCCAGCGCGGTGCACAGAACCGAAGGTCCCCGATAGGCGAGCGTTCCCGTCAGGTGTTTGTCGAAGCGGTGGGCATAGGCGTCGAACAAGCCGGCGACATAGGCTTCAGGCAGGGCAAAGCCGTCCTGCATGCCATCGAGGCGGGCAAGGAGAAGGGACGCACCAAGCACATCGGCCGGCTCCAGTTCGAGGCAGCGCCGCAACGCCTCGCGTGCCACATCCGTCTGTCCGGCTTCCATCGCGGCGCGGCCATAGGCGAACCATCCCGTTGCCCAGCCCGGTGCGATGTCGACGGCCTGTCGAAACAGGTCCGCCGCTGCGGCATGCTCGCCTTCCTCCCGCAAGCCTTCACCCCACAGATACCGCCGGTCGGCGGCCAGGTGGCCGGAGGTGCGCAAGTCGTCGGTCATGCGCTGCGGTCCAGGATCAGCGGGCCGGGCGCTGCTCCTTCGATCACGGCGAGAACATGCTCCTGAGCCTTGGAAGCAGGGAACACAGCGGCCGCGAACGCGCCGGCGCAGAGGGAGCAGGCGATGCCCGCCAGCACGCCCGATGGCCCCTCGAGAACGCCGGTCCACACCGCCGCGCCAGCCAGAAGTGTGCTGGCAAGACCGCAGAGCGCGGCGCGCCAGTCCGCCCGGCGCCAGCGTGCCAGCACCACCAAAGGCAGTGGGCAGCATGCGGCAGCAAACAGTAGGAGCGAAACGAGGCGCGGATCAACCGTCGGGACATAGCCTGGACCATAGAGTGCTGCAGCAAGAACAAGAAGCGCCGCCATGCGCTGGACCGCGAGATCTCCCCCCGCCGTTGCCGGAGGAAGCACGAACCGCCTCAGGAGATCGTGGGTCAGCGACGCCGCAGCCGCATGGCAGGCGAGGGCAAGCCCGACGAGAAGCGCGAGGGGAGCAGCGAGCGCAAATGCTTCGCCGGCCGCCGAGGGAATCGCGAGAATCGTGGCGTACCAATGTCCACCCCGCTTATCGATCTGCACAGCTGACCTCGGCAGCCCTTCGCTGTGTCCGGCCCTGGCGCAGATGCGTTTCAGGTCGTCGGGTGTGGTCGGTTCGCTTCCGCAGATCCGCACGAGCCCACGGAACCGGTCAGTAAACACGATCGGGGGCATGGTCTGAACCGAAGCGCTTTCGATCATGGCGACCCGCTGCCGTTCGACCTCATGGGCGAAGACGCCCGCGAACGAAATGGCTATCACCGCCATTACCGCGAAACAGCCGACTTGCGTTGATGCTTTCTGGCTCCTGACTGTTCCGGACAGGTTCAGGACCGTAAACAGGCCAGCTGCCGCAAGGGCAAGCAGCGGCCAGTCGGCTCCAGCTGCGCTCCCCGATGTGAAGGCCGTTCCGGCGTGTTCGAGCCAGTGGGTCCTTGTCGATGAATCCGCGAACATCGCCGGTAGGATCGGCGATGCCCAGGCGCCAACGATCAGCGCAGATGAAAGCAATGCCGCCGCCGCGACGCCGGCCAGTCCGCCCGGAACGATCACGCTCGCGCACAGGGTCAGTACCGTCAGGCTTGCCCATTCCGGCTTCAGGTTCCCGGCCATCTGAACGCCCCGGAGCGTCGCGGGCGCCAGCCAGACCGCCAATCCGCCAAGCATGCAGAATGACAGGATGCCGGCGATCGCCGTGAGAAGGCGTGACCCAAATCGCGCCGCGATCGCATCGGCGAACGTATAGCCCCCCAGGCGACGTAGCGGACCGGCTGCGGTGGCCGAGAACAGGAGAACCCCGGCACAGGCCGCGGACACCATGGCGAGATCAAGAACGCCAGTTGCCGTGGCGCGCACGGCGCCGAGCGACATCATCGTTGTCACCATCAGCGCCAGGACCGCGGTCGCGGACAGATTGCGGCCAACGGCGAAAAAGGCGGAGGGTTTCATGCTGCGCGCCGCGAACCCTGCCGCGGTCAAGCCGCCAACTGCCAGCATCAGGGTCAGTTTCGCCACGAGTTCGGAGGGCGCGCCGAGCCGATCCGCTACCATGCTGCCGGAGACGAGCACGAAGACGACGGCGACCAAAAGGACTGAACCAGCGCTCCGAAAGTTCACGTCGGCATCCGCACGTTGGGAGGGTTGCGCTCGTGTTAGCTCATCGCGCATGGTTAGGCGAGACGTCTGAAAACTCTGTGCTCGGGCGTTGAAATCGCCTGTAGCCCAAAGGATTGCTTGCCAAACCGACTGGAAAGAGCGCACTTTGTGCCTTGACTGGTGGCAATTTGGGGAAGCAGATTTCGATGGCTGGTGGCGCGGAAGCAGTTTCTGTTATCATTGCTGATGATCATCCCTTGTTCCGGGGTGCGCTCCGGCTGGCCGTCGACGGCATGTTTTCCGCGCAGAAAATTGTAGAGGCAGCGAGTCTGGACGAGGTCCTGTCCGCGCTTCAGAAGACGCCGGACGTCGACCTGGTGCTGTTGGATCTGCGCATGCCCGGCATGAGCGGCTATTCGGGCCTCACCCATATCCGTTCGCAGTATCCCGGCGTTCCGGTGGTGATCGTTTCGGGCGCATCCGACCCGACGACTATCCGGCGCTGCCTTGACTTCGGCGCATCGGGCTTCATCCCGAAGACGACCGACATTGACAGCATGCGCAAAGCCATTCGTGCCGTGCTCAATGGCGGATCATGGACGCCTGCCGACTTCGATCCGGCTTCCCCCGTCGACAAGGAGACGACAGAACTCGTGCGCCGCCTCGGGAGTCTCACGCCGCAACAGATGCGCGTCCTGATGATGCTGTCCGAAGGGCTTCTGAACAAGCAGATCGCCTACGAGCTGTCGGTTTCCGAAGCAACCGTGAAAGCACATGTCTCGGCAATCCTGACCAAGCTCGGTGTCGAGAGCCGCACGCAAGCGGTGATCGCTGCCGCGAAGATCGGCGTTGGCGAAGGCAAGACGGCCGGAGAAAGCGGCGCCTGAAGCAGACTCAGATCAGTCCCGGATCGATCTTTGTCCGTCGCTCCAGCCAGGACGGGACGGAGAGTGCCTTCGCGTGCAGGAAGTCCGGGTTGTAGAGCTTCGAAGCATAGCGGGTGCCGGAATCGCAAAGCACGGTGACAATGGTGTGGCCCGGACCGAGGTGTTGCGCCAGGCGGATTGCTCCAGCAACGTTCACGCCGGACGAGCCGCCAAGACAGAGCCCTTCGTTCTCTAGCAGATCGAAGACGATTGGTATGGACTCCTCGTCCGGGATTTGGAAAGCCACGTCAACCGGGGCTTCACGCAGATTTGCCGTTATCCGTCCCTGGCCGATACCTTCGGTGATCGATGATCCCGATGCTTTGAGCTCACCGCTGGTGTAGTAGCTGTAGAGTGCGGCGCCGGGCGGGTCGGCCAGGCCGATGATGATCTTCGGGTTGAGGGCCTTGAGACCCATGCCGGTACCGGCCAGGGTGCCGCCGGTGCCAACGGCGCAGATGAACCCGTCCACCCTACCGTAGGTCTGCGCGAAGATTTCGGTAGCCGTGGTGGCGATATGGCCGCGCCGGTTGGCGGTGTTGTCGAACTGGTTCGCCCAGACAGCGCCGTTTGGCTCGGATGCGTTCAAGCGCTCGGCCAGCCTGCCCGATACCTTCACGTAGTTGTTCGGATTGGCATACGGCACGGCGGGGACCTCGACCAGCTCAGCTCCCGCAAACCGCAGCATGTCTTTCTTTTCCTGGCTTTGCGTCTCGGGAATGACGATCACGGTGCGATGACCCAGTGCGTTGCCGACAAGGGCAAGGCCGATGCCCGTGTTGCCTGCGGTTCCCTCGACGATGATGCCGCCCGGTCTCAGCGCCCCCGTCTGACGCGCATCCTGAACGATCGCCAGCGCCGCCCTGTCCTTGACCGAGCCGCCCGGATTCATGAACTCGGCCTTCCCGAGTATCTCGCAACCCGTGAGCTCCGAAGCACGGTTGAGGCGGATGAGCGGGGTGTGCCCTATGGCCTCGACAAGACCTTTGCGTACGGTCATGGAAGGCCTCAGGCGGCAGGAACGGCATATGCCGTGGTGGACTTGATCCGCTCCATGGCAAAGCGCGACGTGACGTTCTTCAGGGGGATCGTGGCGATCAGGCGCTTGTAGAAGCGATCATATGCAGCCATGTCGGAGACAACCACATGCAGGAGGTAGTCAACGTCCCCAGCCATGCGGTGCAGGGACATTACCTCGGGCATGGCGGAGACGACGGTTGCGAAATTCTCCAGCCACGGACCGGAGTGATCCCCGGTCTCGACTGACACGAAGACCGATAATCCCAGTCCGAGCGTCTCGGGCGAAACCAGGGCAACGCGCCCCCGGATGACCCCTTCGGCTTCCAGCCGCTGGATGCGCTTCCAGCACGGTGTCTGCGAGAGGCCGACCTTCTCCGAAATCTGCGCCATCGATAGGGAGCAGTCCTCCTGCAGGAGGGATAGAATCTTGCGATCGATCGCGTCCAGCCTGGCAATTTCAATCATGGAATATCCTTCCCAAACAGGCCGAAATCTCGCCCGAAGTCGCATCAAAGACACAAACTGAAATGGACTTGTAGAATGTCTTTCTAGCCGGTTCAAGATTTGCGCGGTCACTCGGGCACTAATGCGTTCTGCAAAAAATATGATGCGTTCGTCTTGAAGAACAAAAGGAATGGTTCTAGCCTCTGGAGGCTCCATCGGGGAATGATCGTTCATGCCAAACGAACGCCGCGCGTCAAATGCCCTGCATCCGGAAACCCGCCTCGTGCATGAGGGCGCGCTGCGGTCTCAGTTCGGCGAAACCTCGGAAGCCCTCTTCCTGACCCAGGGCCATGTCTACGAGTCCGCGGAGCAGTGCGAAGCGCGCTTTCTGGGGCAGGAGGAGGGGTTCATTTATGCCCGCTTCTCCAATCCGACAGTGCAGATGTTCGAGCGCCGGGTTGCTGCCCTGGAAGGCGCCGAGGCAGCACGCGCCACAGCCACCGGCATGGCAGCCGTTACGGCAGCGCTCATGGGAGTGGTGCGGGCGGGCGATCATGTGGTAGCGGCGCGCGCCCTGTTCGGGTCCTGTCGATATGTCGTGGAGGAGCACCTGCCGCGTTACGGCGTCGCCTCTACGCTGATCGATGGCCCCGATCTCGCCGCCTGGCGCCGGGCCGTTCAGCCGAATACCAAGCTGTTTTTCCTCGAAAGTCCCGCGAATCCGACTCTGGAAGTCATCGACATTGCCGCCGTTGCTGCACTGGCCAGGGAGGTTGGGGCGAAACTCGTCGTGGACAACGTCTTCGCCACGCCACTGTGGCAGAAGCCGCTGACACTGGGCGCGGACTGCGTTGTCTACTCCGCCACCAAGCATATCGATGGACAGGGCCGCTGCCTGGGCGGCGTTATCCTGGCATCCCGGCAGTTCATCGACGATCACGTTCATACGTTGCTTCGTCAGACCGGGCCGGCCATGTCTCCGTTCAACGCCTGGGTGCTTCTCAAGGCGCTGGAGACCCTGCCGCTGCGGATCCGCCGGCAGACGGAGACGGCGGGAATAATCGCCGACTGGCTCGCCGGGCAGCCGCAGGTCCGCGGGCTACGCTACCCCGGACGACAGGATCATCCGCAAAGAGAGCTGATCGCCAGGCAGATGCTGGGCCCCAGCACGCTGATCGCCTTCGACGTGGCGGGGGGAAAGGCCGCCGCTTTCGCGCTTCTTAACAGGCTGAGGCTGATCCGCATTTCCAACAACCTCGGCGATGCCAAGAGCCTGATCGTTCACCCCGCGACGACGACCCATCAGCGGTTTTCACCCGAACAGCGTGCCGAGATGGGCGTGAGCGATGGCATGGTCCGCCTGTCCATTGGTCTTGAACACCCCGATGATCTGATTGCTGACCTCGCTCAGGCGCTCTCGGCTTGAACCGCGGCCGCTCTTGGGCCAAGGTCGGTTGATGCCAAGGAGATGCCTGTCGTGACCGAAACTGTTCAAAAGACCGGACCACGGGTCGCCCTCTTCGTGACCTGCCTCGTGGACACCATGCGCCCGAGCGTCGGCTTTGCTGCTGCCAAGCTGCTGGAAGATGCAGGGTGCACAGTCGAGGTTCCGCGCCAGACGTGCTGCGGCCAGCCTGCTTTCAATTCGGGGGATCGTAATACGGCGCGTGCGTTGGCTGAGCAGATGATCGCCGCATTCGGAACCTGTGATTACATTGTGGCTCCTTCCGGTTCTTGCGCCGGCATGGTGCGTGCCCACTTCCCGGAACTTTTCGCCGGCGATCCGAACATGGCTCCGAAAGCCAACGCCTTCGCGGCCAAGACCCATGAACTGGTCTCGTTCCTGACCGATGTGCTCGGGGTCGAGGCGGTGGAGGCGCGCCACGAGGGGGCCGTGACTTACCATGACAGTTGCTCGGGTCTGCGCGAGATGGGCGTGAAAGGCCAACCGCGCAAGCTGCTCGCGACTGTGCAGGGCCTGACGCTGACGGAAATGGCCGAGAACGAAACCTGTTGTGGCTTCGGCGGCTCATTCGCCGTGAAGTATGGCGAATTGTCGGACGCCATCGTCTCCAAGAAGGCAGAAAACATCGAGGCATCGGGCGCGCCGATGCTGCTCGCGGGCGACCTCGGATGCCTCCTGAACATGGCGGGAAAGCTGCAGCGGCGTGGTTCGGCCGTTCAGGTCCGTCACATCGCGGAAGTGCTTGCCGGAACGACAGATGAACCGCCGATCGGGGTTCCCCGGTCGCCGCTAGGCGATACAGGTGGCGGCCGTGGCTGAACCGATGCGCGCCCCGGTCTCGGAAATCCGTCCGGATCGGCGCGGGTGGCGCCTGGCATTGCTCGCCGCACTTCTTCTCCTTGCTGGATCCGCCATGCTTTGGGCGCGCTATGGCAGCGCCGTCTTCGTGGAACTGCTTGCCGCCGCCTGGGTCGCCTGTTTCTGAGCCCTGCGCGAGGTACGTGCCAGCCCGTGCCGTGTCTTGTTCCAGCGATGGGGGGCCTTGAGGAGTTCGAAGAACGCACGCCACGCTGCAACGGAAACCAGGAGCTGATACAGCGGCAGCAGGGCAATCCAAGGGATCAGCCCGTGCAGGCGCCGTCGGTGCAGCCCGAGAAGAGCGGGCAACACGGTCGATAGCAGGCCGGCAACGCCAAGCACGATGGTCACCGCATCCGCGAAGCGGTCGAGCGGCCCTCCGGCTCCAAACGGTTCCTGCCGCATCAGACGCTGGGCAAGAAGGGCGTAGAAGATCGGCGCTCCCAATGCGCCGACGACAACGCCGGCGGACATCGAAACGGCGCTAAAGAAATTCACAGGTCCCATCGCGCGGATGGCCGTCAGCGGGGCGCGACTGTGAACCACCACGGTTTGCATCCACCCCTTGAGCCAGCGCGTGCGCTGGGCAAGCCAGGGGCGCACCGTGCTCGGCGCTTCCTCTGTTGTCGTCGAGGGCAGGTCGTCCACCAGCAGCCGATGCTGCGCCAGCCGAATGCCGAGATCGGCATCCTCCGTGACGTTCCAGGCGTCCCAGAGCCCGATCCGCCGCAAAGCTTCCACCCGGAAGTGATTCGAGGTGCCGCCAAGAGGTACCGGAAGTCCAAGTCTGGCGTTCCCGGCCTTCACCACGTCAAACAGCGCCGCATACTCGATGGTAAACAGGCGCGTCAGGACGGAGTCGAACGTGTTATCTATGGCGAGCCGCGCCTGCAGGCAGGCAACGCGCTTCGGCGCGGCACGAAAGGCGGCGGCGGCGGCGCGCAACTGATCGGGATCTGGTTCGTCCTCGGCGTCGTAGACGACAACATGCTCTCCCGTGACAAAGGGCATGGCGGCGTTGAGCGCGCGCGGTTTGGTGTGCGGCGCTCCGGCCGGCGCGACGAGAACGGAAAAGGAAGCTGGCAGCAACAGCCGTTCGAGACGGGAGCGGACTTCAAGATCATGCTCTTCGATCACCAGCAGGACTTGCAGTTTCTCGCGCGGATAGTCGATCAGATTGAGCGCGGCGATCAGCTTTTCCACGACTTCCGCCTCGCGATACAGCGGCACAAGGATGCTGTAGCGCGGCAAGCGCGTATCGTTTGTCTCAATCACGCGGGTGGCGAGGGGAGCGCCTTCAACGCAAGCCGAGAGCATGACGAGGCTTGCACCGAGGAACAACAGGCCGAGCACCAGGGGCAGCAGCGTCAGCATCTCCTGCGGCCACAAGGCAGCGCAGAGGGCAGACAGGACCGCACAGAACCCCAGCACACGCTTCTGGCGCATCACGGCCCCTGATCGGGCCGAGAGTGCCCCGGGAACGCTTTCCGCAGCATCCAGGGCGATGCGCTCGGAAAAATGCCGGATCAGAATGCTCCGATAGGCATCACCGGTTGCCAAGGCCACCTGGCCATGTCGCAAACGGGGGGTGGTTTCAAGCAGGACGCGCAGCAGCGGACCGGCGCAGGAGACCAGCAGGACATCGCGACCGTCCACCAGACGCGCCCGGCACCACCCTTGCCGCAAGGCATCTTCGAGGCGCACGCGCGGGTCGGGTTGGGCCTGCTCGATGACCGGCGCATCGATCCATCTGCCGAGCCGTTGCAAGTACGTTTCCTCGTCGAGCGCTCCCGAGGCCACAAGGGCTTCCCACCCGGCCACGCCAAGTCCGAGCGCCCTTTGAGAGGCCCTGTACAGCGTCGGAAAGTCGAACCCTTGCAGAAACAGGAAAGACAGATCAGCCGGCAGGGCCGAGGGCGCGACGACGTCCCGGCGCCGATCTCTTGAGGATCTTGCTGTCCAAAACACCCCTTGCACTGGCCGTGTTTCGCGGCCAGAGTCGGCATTCACGCCCAACTGCATGCCCTAAGCCCCAGTCTTCCTGACGCTTTGGTTGCCCCCAGGAACCAGATAACGACATGTCAGTGTTTCTGTCGAGACTGCTTGTTCCGGTCCTTGCTTTCTTCTGTGGTTTTCTTGGCGATGAGCGCCCCGCCCAGGCCGAGGAGAAAGTCTTCATTCCCGGATACTGGGATCTGCGGCGGCGCGCGGAAAAGCCGGATGTCTCGCGCATCCGTCAGATTCGCTTCCTGACGGAAAGCGACTATCCGCCGTTCCACTTCATTGGTCCGAACGGAATGCTGACCGGTTTTGAGGTCGATCTCGCGCGCGCGTCCTGCGAGGTGCTGGGCGTGACCTGCACCATACAGCCCCATCGCTGGGACAGGTTGCTGGACGCGCTGCGCGGGAACGTGGGCGATGCGGTGATCGCGATGGTTGCGATCACGCCGGAGAACCGCCGCCAGTTCCTGCTGACGTCGGCCTACCATAGAACGCCGGCGCGGTTTGTCGTGTCCAGGACCGCGCCCGGAGGCGCCCTGGGAGCAGATGCGTTGAAGGGAAAGCGCGTGGCGGTTGTGGTTGGCTCAACCCATGAAGCCTACTTGCGCGCCCACTTTCCGACGGCGGTCGTTGTGGCGGAACCGAACATCGCCTCGGTGCTGACGTCCGTGCAGTATGGCGGCGTTGCGGCGGCTTTTGTCGACGGCGTCAGCGCGGCGTTCTGGCTCAATGGCGAGGCGTCGGGCAATTGTTGCCGGTTCGCCGGCGGAGCCTTTACGGAAAGCCGCTACTTCGGAGAGGGCGCCGGGATCGTTGTCCGCCGGGACTCCCAGCATATCCAGCAGGCGCTCGACTGGGCATTGCAAAGGCTGGCATCCGACGGAACCTATGCCACCCTTTATCTGAAGTACTTTCCTGTTGGTATCTACTGACTGGCAGGCCTTGGTCGCTCCGGCGACGGCTTCGTCGCGCGGTCGTGGAATCCCTTCGCCCCACTTGCAATTCGGCATCGATAGTTTATATATGAACTGTTCAATTCGCGATCGGCATCCCCGGTCGCTGCGGGAGTCCGACTGCGGACCCGCCATCTGAAGGGAGACCCGAATGCCCGTCTACAAGGCCCCGGTCGACGACGTTTCGTTCCTGCTCAACGACGTGTTTCATATAGAGCGCTACGGAAATCTGCCGGGATTTTCCGATCTTTCGCCGGAAGTTCTTGAGGCGATCGTGTCGGAAGCGGCCAAGCTGTGCGAAGAGCAGTTGCAGCCGCTGAACCGGGTCGGCGATCAGCAGGGCTGCAAGCGCCATGATGATGGGTCCGTGACGACGCCGAAAGGCTTCAAGGAGGCGTTCCGCGCCTACTCGGATGGCGGATGGCTGGGCATTTCCGCGCCGGAGCAATTCGGCGGCCAGGGCCTGCCCTATACCGTCGGCGCGATCATGAACGAGTTCTCTTCGGCCGCGAACATGGCGTTCTCCATGTATCCCGGCCTGACGCTGGGCGCGATGGCCGCCATTGCCCAGCATGGCAGCGAGGAGCAGAAGGCCCTGTTCCTGCCCCGGATGGTCGAGGGCAAATGGTCGGGCACTATGAATCTGACCGAACCGCATTGCGGCACGGACCTTGGCCTGCTGCGCACGAAGGCCGTGCCAAACGGCGACGGGTCCTATGCCATCACGGGGACCAAGATATTCATCTCGGCCGGCGAGCAGGACATCACGGAGAACATCATTCACCTCGTGCTGGCGCGCATCGAGGGCGCGCCGGCAGGCGTTAAGGGCATCTCGCTGTTCATCGTGCCGAAAATGAACGTCAATCCGGACGGTTCTCTAGCCGGCCGCAACGCGGTCGTCTGCGGCTCGATCGAACACAAGATGGGCATCCACGGCAATTCGACCTGCGTGATGAACTACGACGGGGCGAAGGGTTTCCTGATCGGCCAGGAAAACAAGGGTCTTGCCGCCATGTTCGTGATGATGAACGAGGCCCGCCTGGGTGTCGGCATCCAGGGTCTGGCCCAGTCCGAAGCTGCCTATCAGAACGCGGTGGCTTATGCGAAGGACCGCCTGCAGGGTCGTGCCCTGACCGGTCCCAAGGAGCCGGCCAAGGCCGCTGACCCGATCATCGTGCATCCCGATGTGCGCCGCACGCTGCTGACCATCCGCGCCTTCAACGAGGCGGCCCGCGCCTTCGTGCTGTGGACATCGCTGAAGAGCGACGTCGCCCACCGATCGGGCGACGCCAAGGAGCAGCAGGCCGCCGACGACATGCTTGGCCTGATGACGCCGGTGCTGAAGGGCTTCCTCACAGACGTTGGTTTTGACAACGCCGTGCGTGCCCAGCAGATGTTCGGCGGACACGGCTACATCGAGGAATGGGGCATGTCGCAATTCGTGCGCGATGCCCGCATCGCCATGATCTACGAAGGCGCCAACGGCATTCAGGCTCTCGATCTCGTCGGCCGCAAGCTTGGTCGCGACGGCGGGCGCGGCATCATGACCTTCTTCGGTGAGGTCGGCCAGTTCCTCAAGGACAATTCCGCCGATGAGGGGATGAAGCCGTTTGTCGGCCCACTGCAGACCTCTCTCGGACACCTCCAGCAGGCGACGATGTGGTTCATGCAGAACGCCATGGCCAAGCCGGACAATGCCGGTGCCGGCTCCACCGACTACATGCACCTGATGGGCTTCGTGGTCCTAGGATATATGTGGGCTCTGCAAGCCAAGGTGGCGCAGGAGAAGCTGAAAGGCGGGGCGAATGATCGCATGCAGGCCAAGCTCGCGGTCGGCCGGTTCTACATGGAGCGGATGCTGCCGGAGACCGGCATGCGGCTCGCTCGGGTGACCGTTGGTGCCGATTCAGTGATGGCGCTGCCGGCAGAGGCGTTTTGACGAGCCGCGCCGCCATGGCGCGCAAGACGATGCCCCTCCCGGTGCGGTTCAACGCCGCGCTGTCGGAGGCGGCATATGCGCAGTTGCGGGCGCTCAATGCCCGCACTGGGCTTTCCAACAATTATCTGCTCACGATCCTACTGGAACGGCTTGACGCCATCGCCGATCCGGATCGACTTCAGACGGAATTCGACGCTTTCATTTCGGAATATGGCGCGCCCGCATCCGGTGTGCGCATGAGCAAGGGATCAGGAGGCCCCAATGGCTGACGCGTTCATCTATGATCACGTGCGTACCCCGCGCGGCAAGGGCAAGGCAGACGGCAGCCTGCATGAAGTGACTGCGGTCAACCTCTCGATCCAGACGCTGAAGGCGGTGCGCGAGCGCAACAGCCTCGACACGGCGCTGGTCGAGGATGTGGTCCTTGGCTGTGTCGATCCGGTCGGCGAGCAGTCGGCGGTCATTGCCCGTTCCGCGGTGATCGGCGCAGGGTATGGCAAGCAGACTCCGGGCGTGCAGATCAACCGGTTCTGCGCGTCCGGCCTCGATGCCGTTGCGCTGGCGGCGGCACAGGTGATGGCCGGGCAGAAGGACCTCGCTATCGGCGGCGGCGTGGAATCCATGAGCCGCGTCGGGATGGGCGCTTCCGGCATGCTGCCGGCGGCTGATCCCTCCATCGCCATCCCGTCCTACTTCTCGCCGCAGGGCGTGGCGGCGGATATGATCGCCACGAAATTCGGCTTTTCGCGCGACGATCTCGACGCTTTTGCTGTCGAAAGCCACAAGCGGGCTGCCGGGGCCTGGGCCGACGGTCGGTTCGCGAAGTCGGTCGTGCCGGTGAAGGATATCAACGGCCTGACCATTCTCGACCGTGACGAGACGGTGCGCCCGGACGCCAACATGCAGTCGCTCGGGGCCCTGAAGCCGGCTTTCGCCATGTTGGGCGAACAGGCAGGCTTTGATGCGGTACTGATCCAGGCGCACCCCGACGTGGAGAGCATCAACCACGTGCATCACGCCGGCAATTCGTCCGGCATCGTTGATGGCGCTTCCGCCGTGCTGCTCGGCTCGAAGGCTGGCGGCAAGAAAGCCGGACTCAAGCCACGCGCGCGCATCCGGGGCTTCGCCTCGGTCGGATCCGACCTGGCGTTGATCCTCACCGGTCCCGTCGATGTCACCGAACTGCTGTTGAAGAAGACGAAGATGACCTTGAAGGACATCGATCTGTTCGAAATCAACGAGGCCTTCGCCTGCGTGCCGTTGCACTACATGCTTTCGCTGGACCTCGATCCGGCCAAGGTCAACGTCAACGGCGGTGCCATCGCCATGGGGCACCCGCTCGGCGCGACGGGCGGCATGATCCTGGGTACGGTGATCGACGAACTTGAGCGGCAGGACAAGGCGGTGGGTTTGGTTACCCTCTGTGTCGCCCACGGCATGGGCACTGCCATGATCGTCGAGCGCGTGTAATCGAAACCGGACGGAGAACAGCCATGAAACTCACCAATTTCCGTTTCGAGACCGACGCCGACGGCATTGCGACGCTGTTCTGGGACCAGGCAGATCGCTCGATGAACGTCATCACCATCGAGTGGATGCAGGAGTTGAACAAGGCGATAGACCACATCGCCGCGACGCCCGAGATCAAAGGCTGCGTCGTCGCGTCTGGCAAGCCAGACTCCTTCTCCGGTGGCGCCGATCTGACCATGTTGCAGGCGACCGGCCTGCAATACGCCAAGATGGCGAAGGCCGAGGGCGAAGAAAAGGCGATGGCCTTCTTTTTCGAGCAGACGTCGGCCCTCTCCCGACTTTTCCGCAAGCTTGAGACCTGCGGCAAGCCGTTCGCGGCTGCGATCCACGGCGTCTGCATGGGGGGGGCGTTCGAATTGGCCCTGTCCTGCCATCACCGCGTCGCCTCCGACAGTGATCGGACCCGCCTGGGCCTGCCGGAGATCAAGGTTGGCCTGTTCCCCGGCGCGGGCGGCACCCAGCGCGTGCCGCGCCTGA
>ERZ761609.1604-NODE-1604-length-19078-cov-26.795721_pt1 | contig 19078 bp, 16 predicted proteins | sample MGYA00511163_ERZ761609 | MGnify/ENA primary metagenome ERZ761609 (study PRJEB28899, sample SAMN02445070) | bioreactor sludge metagenome | biome: EBPR sludge | place: Australia: Brisbane, Thorneside Wastewater Treatment Plant | collected 2011-12-16 ... | reverse complement strand
ACAAAGAAGAAAAAGAAAGCTTTGACCAGGACCTTTTATATAAGATTGGCAGGGTTAATGTTGATTTTGAGAAACTTGAAAAGGGTGATAATTCACAAGATGTAATCCTTAAGAATGGCGATATAGTGTACATTGCTGATAATAAGAAAGAAGTTTATGTATACGGACAGGTGAATCGGCCGGGATTTGTGCCATACAAAGAGGGCGCTGACGCGCAGTATTACATTGATGCCGCAGGCGGTTATGGAGAGCGCGCAGATGAAGATGAAATACGTGTCATTAAATTTAAAACCCGTGAATGGCTGGAGCCTGATGAAGCAACAATTCAATCAAGCGACTTTGTGTACGTTCCCAGGATCATAAAACGCGATTTCGCATACGATATCGACCTTATTTCAAAGGTCGCCGGAGTAATTGTAAGCGTTATAACATTAACATTATTGGTAATTCAATCACAAAAGTAAGGGAAATAGTTGGAAGATATAGAAAAAACCAAAGAAAATAAAAATGTTTCCTTAAATCTTATTGACGTAATTTCGATTTTTCTGGTTAATAGGAAATACATATTTTTGTCAACCTTGATAGTATGCCTCATCTCTATTGTAGTATATTTTTTCGTTTTAGATCTGATTTATACTTCATCAGCTTCCGTTAAGAGTAGTTCAAAATCCAGCGGTTTGTTAGGCTCTCTTGATTTGGGAATACCAGATATTGGTGGATTAGATGAACTTGGAGGAGGAAAATCTTCCAAAGAATTGGCAGCGTATGAAGAAATTTTGAATAGCCGAAGATGTCTGGAGGCTGTTATTACAAAATTTAATTTGATGGAACGTGATGACAACAAGTTTATGGAAGATGCTGTGAAGACTTTCAGGGAAGAGAAGTTACAAATAAAGATTATCAAACTTTCTGGTATAATGCAGATTGGTGTATTGGATAAAGATCCGCAATTGGCCAAAGAAATGGTGGAATTCCTTTTGTCAGAATTAGATAAGATAAATATTGAATTAAATGTGACAAATGCGAAAAACAACAGAGAATTTGTTGAAAAAAGATATTTCCAGGCCAAAGATGACTTGGCTAAATCCGAAGATTCACTAAATGCTTTTCAATCCATTTATGGAATTGCGCCGGATCTTCAGATAAAAGCCTCCGCGCAATCAGTCTTTACGCTTGAAGCAGAATTAAAAGCGGAAGAGGTCAAATATGATGTAATCAGGAAGATTCTAAGTTCTGATCAACCGGAAGTGAAATTACAGGAAGCGAAAGTAAATTCTTTGCAAAATAAGATTTCGGAAATACAGAATTCAACTGACTTATCTGATTTTTTAAGACTTGGAAATTCACCACAAATTGCATTGAGATATTTGAGACTGCAAAGAGATATCGAAATACAAACAAAAATTCTGACATTTATTTTGCCATTGTATGAGCAGGCAAAAATTGAAGAAAAACGGGAAACACCTACAATATTAATCCTGGATACTCCGGTTGTTGCAGAACGAAAGACTAAGCCCAAACGTTTGACAATGGTATTCTTATTTACACTTTTAGGGTTTGGATCTTCTGTTACTTTTTTTGTATTCCTCAATAAGATTAAGGAAGTAAGGCTCAAACTAAAAAAAAGATATACAATTTGAGAATAGACGTTAATGCCGAATCAGATAACGATATATCTTTTCAAGTTATCGTAACGTATACTTTACTATCGATCACATTATATTGTTCAACAATCTTGCCTCTTTCTACTAGTCTTGTAACTTATATTTCGGCAATTCAGATTGTTCTTTGTATATCCATAATCATGGCGAGTTTTAGCTTTGCTGAAGAAGGCAAAAAAAAGTCTAAACATTTTTCCATAAGAACTATTTCCCAATATTTGGTCATTTTAATTTTTTGCATTTCTGTATTGTGGTATAATTCAGCAGACTTAAAATCATTAAATACTCTGCTTAAGGTCATTTCCATTCCCTTTCTTCTCTATACTTATTACATTTTGTTTTCCAGAACCTTATTTGAAGATAGAAGAAATTTTGAAAAATTCACAACATACATATTATGGTTTGGTTTGTTTGCGGGTATAGTCTCCCTATTTTCTTTAGTTTACCCAATTAATCCAAAATATGAAGGATTACCATCTGCAGGTCTACTCAATCATCCAAACAGCACATCTTTCATATTTACCATTTCTATCGCGGTACTATTCTATAAGTATTTTGAAAAGAAAATACCAGTTACAGTGTTTGGAATTCTTATAGTTTTATTTTCAATTGCGCTTTTCTTTACATTAAGCAGGGCTGGATATATTGCGACATCGTTAGCAGTCTTGATATTGACCTACAATAGATCTAAAAAGCTTTTTTTTGCTTCCATTATTATTTTAATGATTGTTAGTGTTACTTTCTTACTGGATATTAACTTTGCGAAAACCGATAGTAATACTTCCAGATTTTCACTCATTTTATCCGCACTTATGATGATTTTTAGTGGCCAGCAAGAGATGTTGTGGGGTCACGGAATCCAGAATGCATTTCTGGTTTTTGATCAGACAAAGGCCACAATAGGAAGCTTGGACCCTGTACCAAATCCTCATAATGTTCTATTGCTTATGACTATGCAGTTTGGATTATTAATGACAGCCTCTGTTCTGTTTTTTTTATTTATGATATTCATCAATACTTTTCTAATACTCCGAAAATCAGTTATGCTTGAAAGGGAAAATGATATCAGTTTAAGCTTAGCGTTGTCTTGTTCACTATTGCTTCAGAATTTCTTTGAAGATATAATTATATTTCCTGAAGCGTTTGTTTTTACAGTATTTATTATCTTTCTTGGATATTTGAACTATACAATAAAGGTATATAAAAATGGACTCATTAAAAATGCAACTTGATTCATTGATATTTTTTTGTTTTTATGTTATAAGAAATCTAAACGGAACAATTGCATAAAATATACAGAACATTTTCGGTGTTGCTTTTAATAACGGTATTGCTGAAGTTACTTGATGTAATTAAGAATTTAATCATAGTTTCTAAACTTGGTGTTACTGATAATGCTGATGTATATTGGGCTTTGATATCGCTTCCTGAAGGAATCATAGTCTTGTTGGGATTTGATACAATTAGAGGGGTATCGAATAGCGAATATTCAAGTATCGGCTCTGAAAAAGGCTTGAACAACTTACTTGAGTCATTCCAAACAATATTCAAACTTTTGATCATAGTTTCGCCTATGGTATTTATTGTTTTATTTGTTTTTAGAGAAGATATAATAAGATTGTTATTGCCTGGATTTGGTGAAGAAAAATTACATTTGTCATATAGTGTTTCAATGTTCATATTTCCGATTCTTTTTTTTAAGATAATAGCCGGGTTTATGGTTTCGGTTAATAATTCTGTGAAAAAGTTTTACTTTCCAGCCTTAGTATCGATTGTCATTTCAATTTCGATTATAGTTTCAATATTCCTGAATTATTATGAAAATGAATTGATTTTTAATCTTTCTATAGCTGCTTTATTCGGCAATCTGATATACACATTGCTGTTAATTCTGGGCAGCAAAGAATTTTTCCGGACTTTCAGACTATTTGAACTGAAGATCGATGATGTAACAAAAAAAATTTTAAAGGCAAGCTCATCAATTATTGTATTGGTAATATTTAATCAGCTTTATCTTTTTTCACGTAATTATTTCGTTTCATATTTTCCAGACGGGGCAATTTCTTCAGTCAATTATGCAGGCACACTTCCTGGTATTCTTAATATGCTGATTTTTTCGACAGTTTTCAGTGTAACATTGTCTCATCTTTCAAGTCTCTTTCATGATGGCAAAAATAGTGATGCAAAATCTCTGTTTTGGAGTACTATATTGCGTTTGCTTTTTCTGGTTGTTCCTTTGATTGCTCTTTTTTTGTCAGGTAATAAAGAGATTCTTTCTCTGTTGTTCTTAAGAGGTAGCTTTAACCTTGATGCTCTTTCAAAAGTTGATGTTCCATTTATATGGGAATCATTAGCAATGCTTTCTGTTGTCTTGAGTCTAATGTCTACTTCGTTATTCTTAGCGAGAAAGAAATATCTTGAGCTTACATTAATTGGATCTGCAGTATATATCGGCGGTATATGTTTAAATTATCTTGCCTCATATTTGTTTGGTTATTACGGTGTATCTATTGCGGGCTTTGTTACTACAGCTTTGTTTGCAATAGTTATGATTTTACGAACCAGGAATTTGTGGGATAATCCATGGCAGCATATAAATAGCCTTACCCTGATATTAGCGAGTGGTGTAATTACAATGATTGGTGCATTGTTGTTTGAGTGGCTACTGGAATTATTTGCTGGTGAAATTCAGGGATTAGTAATAAACTTAGTATTGAAAGCATCTTTTGTTTCTGTGGTTTACTTATTGGTAACAAGTTATTTTAAAGTCAATTTTCTAAAGGAAATCAAGCATTTTCTGAAAAGTTCATAGTGCATTATCTCATATATATAACAAGCCTTGATATGATTTGTATGAATACTTATTATATGGGCAGATGCAACAGAATGTTTCAATTTTGTTTTTGATAAATATGATTTCTATTTTTTAAACTGTAAATGTTGATTCAAATATTTTCAATAGAACAAAGAATTTAGAATTTAAGAATATCTTCAAAATCAATGGATTTAATAAAAATGATTTAATATCTGGTTCAGGTTATTGTTTGGTGCTGACTTAGGAATAAGAAATGAAATCCCATTACTTTTGAAAAAGTAAGAATTTAATAGAATCCCGGATATTTCCTGCTACGATTTGTTTTGGGTGATACTGTCGGATATTTAGGAAGTATAGGTAATGGAGGTGGTATTGTTGATGATTTTATAGATAATAACAATGTAGAAAATAAAACTGGTATATTGCGACCCTTAAATCTCCTTAAGCATCCATTTGACATTCCTGATCATACATCTATTATTGACGAAAATTATACTGGAGATAATGGGTAGTTTAAGGAAAAGTATCTTGCATTTTGGTAGGTATCAGATTTGTCTAATTTATGATTCACGTTCTGGTATTTGATGTATAACATGAAACTTGATAATATTAAAATACTTCTTGTATCTCATTCTCCATTTTTGAATGGAGCTGAAATTGCATTATACAATCTTGCAACCAATCTCGATAAAAATAAATTCGAAGTCCATATGGTTTTTCCGTTCGATGGACCTATAGCTGCAATGGCAAAAAAAGCAGGTATTTTTTGTCATTTTACTCCAATGGAAAGATGGATTCGATTTGTTTCCGAGAGACCAAATGTAAACTGTGAACTTTCACAAAGAGTAGATAAATTGTGTTCTCTCATAAAAGAATTGGGAATTGACATAGTCCATTCAAATACTTCTGTTTTGATTGAAGGCGCGATTGCGGCGGCGTTAACAAATACTCATCATGTATGGCATATCCATGAATTTTTAAAACAGCATCCTGAACTGAGATTGATCTTTCCTATTGAATATGTATACAATGTTATAGAACAATTATCTGATAAAGTTGTATCTGTGTCTGACTTCGTTAAAAGTCAATTTGAATTCCAGGATAAAGGAAAACTGGTTACAGTATACAACGGTATTGAAGAGTCACACGTACTCAATCAGAATAACTATATTAGAGAACACTGCAATTTGAATGAAAGTGATCTAATCGTGATAGCTGTAGGTCTTTTAAGCCGAACAAAAGGATTTACTACTTTCCTGGAAACTGCGAATTTGACTGCGAAAGCTGAAAGAAATATTAAATTTGTATGGGTTGGAGGCAATAGCTCTAATTCATTAAGAATGTTTAGAAGATTTGTAAAGAAAAACAATCTTGAAAATTCTGTATTCTATTTAGGACATAGAATGGATGTTCGCCAACTTATTGAATCATCAGACATGTTGATTTGCACCTCAATTCTGGAGACATTTTCTCTGACAATTGTTGAAGCTATGTCAGTTAAAAAACCTGTTATATCAACTAATTGTGGAGGTCCAGTTGAAACGATTTTAGATAATCATACAGGATATCTGATTCCAATTGATGACAGTTCTAAAATGAGCGAACTGATTTTAGAACTGTCAGGAAATAAGCAGAAACGGGAAAGTATGGGGAAAAATGGGTACAAACAATTTATGGAACGTTTTACTTTGGACAAACATGTAACCTCAATTGGTCATTTGTATTCAGAACTATCTGGTCGATATATTGATAATGATGCATTAAGAAGCAGATTCTTAACGGCAGAATCAATTTTACAAGTATATGAAAAGGCGAGTAGTAAAAACTGGTCTGAAATGAAAGAATCTCTTTTTAGCAAAATATTAAATAGAATGTAATTGTAAAGAAAAATGAGAAAATTCTTTGTAAAAACATACGATTATGTATTATCTATTTTGTTGCCGTCGGGTTTTTACTTTTCCAAAATTGGATATTGTAATTGTTGTGACAGAAATGTAACTTTTATTTCCAGACAAAATTGGCTCCGTGATAACTTCTATTGTTCTAATTGTTATTCTATTCCCAGAGAAAGGGCACTCATGCTTATTGTTGAGAAATACTATCAGGATTGGAAGGGACTCAAAATTCACGAATCTTCTCCTGAAATGAAAGGCGCGAGCCTTAAATTTAGAACTTTTTGTCCTAATTATACAGCTTCGCAATACTTCAATGATAGGGATTTTGGTAAAGTCATAAATGGTTTTTCCAATCAGAATCTGGAAAACCAAACTTTTGAAGATTGCAGTTTTGACATTGTGATCACGCAAGATGTACTGGAGCATGTGATAAACCCGGATAAAGCCTTTGCTGAAATTGCCAGAACATTGAAACCGGGAGGTGCTCATATCTTTACTGTTCCTTTGGTCAATAAGTTTCAGCCTACGGAAAAATGGGCTGTACTGGATGAAAATGGTAACTTAAAGTTTCTGCAAAAGCCAGAATATCACGGAAACCCTATCGATCCAAAGGGCTCTCCGGTAACAATGCACTGGGGATACGACATTGCCGACTTTATTAAGAAACATACTGGTCTGGAAACTGAAATATTTTATATTGATGACCTGAACTATGGTATAAGGGCGGAGTTTAACGAAGTTTTAATAACCAGAAAACCCTTAAATTAATTTTTAAACAATGACTAATAAAATCAAGATCATTACATTTTATTTGCCACAATATCATACAATCCCTGAAAATGATCTGTGGTGGGGAAAAGGATTCACCGATTGGATCAACGTTAAGAAATCCAAACCTAGGTATTTCGGACATTATCAGCCTCAAATACCTTCAGAATTAGGATATTACGATTTAACTGATGAGAATACACGAATGGCTCAAGCGGCTCTTGCCAATGAATACGGTATATCCGGGTTTTGTTATTATCATTATTGGTTTAATGGGAAGATGCTTCTTGAAAAACCCTTTAATGAAGTATTAAGTTCAGGGAAACCTGATTTTCCATTTTGCTTATGCTGGGCAAACGAAAACTGGACAAGAAGGTGGGATGGCTTGGATTCTGAAATACTAATGAAACAGGAATATGAAAAATATGATATTGATACACATATTGAATGGTTGTCAAATGCCTTTAGAGATCAACGTTACATCAAGATAAATGGAAAACCTCTTTTTCTAATTTACAATTTATCTAGCATTCCAAATCCGGGAAAGATAATAGCTCAATTGAGGGGATCAGTAAAAAAGAACGGATTTAATGATATTTATCTATGTTCTGTCAAAAGTATACATAATAAATTAAGTGAAACTGAGACTATAAAATTGGGAATTGATGCTATTGTTGAATTTGTACCTAGCTCAGATGGAAATGTTCCAAGGAAATTAACAGGATTGCCAAGGTATTTGTTTAACAGATCAGTTAACTTATTAATTGATTTGTTGCGTCTTAATAATCTCATAAAAAAACTTCCTGTTACAATTATACATAACTATCAAAAATTCTCAGAAATGAGAATGAAAAAGAAATCTGCTGAAAAGACATTTCCTTGTGTGATACCAAGTTGGGATAACAGTGCAAGAAAACGTATTTCAGCATCATATCAAAATGAAGATCCGGAGCTTTTTAAAAAATGGCTCATTAAATCGTTTGAAAAAGTTGAAGAATATGAAGAAGACGAGCAAATTGTATTTGTAAATGCATGGAATGAATGGGCTGAAGGTTGTCACCTGGAACCTGATAAAAAGAACGGAAGAATGTTTTTACAGGCAGTAAAGGAAGCTCTCCTGTCTTGGCGATGATTTTAAATAAATCTAATATTGTGATTCTGAAATAGGATGAATCACAAAGAAATCGTAATGTCAATTGATATAACTATCATAAACTACAATGTTTCCGATAAGTTAAAAGACTGTCTTGAAAGTTTCAAGAAGGTTGATTTGAGTAGCGATTTCGGAATAAGAGTAATAGATAATAGTACATTGGAAACCGGGAAGTTTAATTTATCTGAATTTTTCCCGGATGTGAATTATTTTCAGCTTAACTCTAACCTTGGCTTTGCTAAAGCCAATAATATTGGCGCAAAACAATCGGATTCTGAATTTCTTTGCTTCCTGAACCCTGATACTATTGTTACAGAAGATTTCTTCACTCCAATTATTAATTATATAAAACAAGATCCGCTTGCCGGTGCCTGCGCACCTATGCTGCTGTATGAGGATAATTCATACCAGACGTCTTCCGGATTTCGAATGGGCTTTTGGTTTGAATTTCTGGAGGCAACATCACTAATAGGACTGCAAAGGAAAATTGAGAAATGGAAACTCAATAAATTGCAGAAAAGTTTTCAGCCTATAAAACAAGGTTGGCTTAGTGGGGCCTGTATGGTTATGAAGAGATCTGTTTTTGAAAAAGTAGGAGGCTTCACTGAGGATTATTTTCTGAATTATGAAGATATTGACTTGTGCAAAAAGATCGAAGATGCCGGTTATAATAATTACTATTTTCCTGCATACAAATGTATTCATTTAGATCATAAAAGCTTTGATAAAAATTATGAGCTATTGGTATTTTCTCGATATCAAAGCAGACTAAAATATGCTAAATTCCATTATAATTCATTTGTTGCTTTTACAGTGCGCATTATGCACATAGCTGGGTTGTTTTTACGGATTATCTTGGTAAACTTCTTGTATACTAAATTGGAAAGAAAAAGCCGGCTTTCAGGTTATTTTAAGGCTTTAAAACTGTATTTTGGTTTGCAAAACTGACTTTTTAGCAAAAAAAATATTAATTTTTTCACTGTATTTCTCGAAATTTCCTCACATTTTACTTATTAATATGGATTTAAGTATAATTCTGGTAAACTATAACGTTTTTGATGATATAAAGGTCTGTATTAAAAACATTTATGATCAATTAGATGGGTTAAGTTTTGAGATAATTGTCGTAGATAATTGTTCAGTTGATAGGGAAATTGAAAAAATTACCGTTCTGTTTCCGGATGTAAAACCGATATTTCTAGACTCAAATTTTGGCTTTGGTTTTGCAAATAATATCGGAATCCAAAAGGCAACAGGGAATTATCTGCTTCTGCTTAATCCTGATATTATCATCCAGGATAGATCTATTCAAATTTTGTTCGATGTTATTCAGAAAAATCCAAATGCAGGTGTAGTAGGACCAATACAGTATAAACCCGGTGCAGGATTGGAATACTATTACACATTTTTCCCTTCTTTATATTCCAGATTTATGCAGGAATTTGGCTTTTATATGAAAACCAAACGTATGAAGAAGCGCTTTTTTGATTTTTTGAATACCGGCGTCAGAACGGGGAAACCGTTTAAGGTTGATTGGGTAATTGGTTCCAGCATGATGTTACGTAAGGAAATTGTTGAGAAAACCGGTGGCTTTGATGAAGCTTTTTTCCTTTTTGAAGAAGAAACAGAATGGCAGTATAGAATCAGTAAGCTTGGATACGATGTTTTAATGGTACCGGAAGCTAAAGTTCTGCATAATCATCATTCTTCCACCAGAAAAATAGGGGTTATGTTCATATTATATCAAGAATACAGGAGCCGCATAATTTTCGATATAAAAAGAAATGAGTTTATTTACAGTTTTTTTAGACGATTAATGGTTATTAATTCTATAGCTTTCAGATTCCTGTACTATGGTTTCACGAATCTTACTTCTGTTGATGTGATGAAAAAAAGAATTTACTTATATTGGGATCTTATTAAGTTGAATTTATCATCAAAAGAGAAAGTTGCAAAGAATCGGTTTGTCTTTTCCCAATTTGTTGATTATTTCACAAACACCGGCAATGCTAAGCTCTAAGGAAAAAGAACTCTTAAGAGCCAAAAGTATCGATAATTTAAAGCCGGTTAATCCGATCTTTAAACAGATTGTTGTAAAAATCATTAATCTAACCGGGAAACTGCTTTTTATATTTAAGAGGAATAAACTTCCAAAAAGTGTTAAGAAAATACTTTTTGTTTCTCTGTATTTTAATGGTGATGTTTTATTCCAATCTCCGCTTTTTGATAGTGTAAAGAAGATGTTTCCGGATGCCGAGATCCATTTTTGGATCAAGAACAGGGCTAAAGGTATTATGAAGGGATATCCTTATGCTGAAAAGCTTCATATTTACGACAATATCAGAACGAGAAGATTTGACGAAGATGTAGAACTTGAACTTAATGCCAAGTTTGCTTTTTTTAAGAAACTCAAAGCAGAGAAATATGATATTGTTTTTGATCTTACAGGATTATTCTGGACTGCATTTGCTGTTTTTTATCTGAGACCAAAGTATTCAGCCGGATTTAATTACCAGGGTTGTGATTTTGTTTACAATTTTTCTTCAACCGCAGTTACCGAAGGGCATTTGATTGACAGACATTTAAATCTTATTACTGAGAATAATGCATTTACAGATGTGAGACAAAATCTAAACATAAGCAAAACTCCTGTATTTTATATTGCCGGTGATGCTGCTTCAAAAATAGATGAGTTAGAAAATATTTACGGTCTTGCCAATACAAAAAAACGAATAGTACTGCACACTTCTGCAGGGTGGGAAAGTAAAAAATGGGATTTAGAGAATTTCGTTGAATTGACAAAATTATTTCCACCCGATATTTGCATTATGTTGATTGGAGGGTCTGATGATGTTAAAAATAACGATTATATAGTTAAAAATTCTAATAGAGTTGTACATAATTTTGCCGGTAAATTAACTTTTACAGAAACGGCCGAATTGGTAAGAAGAGCAGATGTATTTGTTGGCGCCGATTCCGGACCGTTGTATATAGCGGAGTCTGTTGGTACAAAGACACTTAGTCTTTTTGGACCTACAAATCCATTGTTTTCAGCCCCAAGAGGTAAAGGGCACACTTACATTTACAACAAGCTGTTTTGTTCAGCTGATGACAATGTTCAGAATTGCAAACTGATAGCTGGACTTAATTGCAGGACAGTTGATTGCATGAAAATCATAAAACCGGTAGATGTTTATAATTCAATTTCAGTTATTATTAAATAGGAATTGCACCAAAAGACTAAAATATTGAATGTATTGACAGTTATCGAAGATGGCGGAATGGAGACTCTTGTCAGTAATATATACGAAGGTCTAAGCAGCTACGATGATTTCGAATTTTACATTTGCAGTCTTGTTAATTCAAAAAAAACATTTGTTTTTGATAAACTGGAAAAGTATTGTAAACAAATATTTGTTCTTTCAATTAAAAACAAAGGACTATCGGTCTCAGATTATTTTGTACTTTTCACGAAACTCTTTGTGCTTGCGAGTTTCATCAAGAAAAATAAGATCGATGTTGTGAATTCACATGATTTTTTTTCAGGTACTTATACAAGAATAGCTGTATTGATTTCAAGGTTTATATACTTCTATTCACCAAAGAAAAATTATCTTACGCTTCACAACCTGTTCTTCTGGTTAAATAGTAAGCATCATTTTGTTAACAGGTTTCTTTCGAAAACCACAGATACTATAATCTGCGTTTCCAGATCTGTATTTGAATATTCATTTGAAAAAGATAAAGCTAAATTACATAAGTATAAAATTGTACTAAATGGAATTAATGAAAAAATATTTATACCTGATGAAGGTCTAAAAGACACTTATTTGAATGAATTTAATCTCAATAAAAATGACATAATAATTGGTAATATTGGAACTCTTTCAATAAGGAAGGGACATATTTATCTCGTTAAGGCGTTTAAAGAACTCGTAAAAATTCATCCAAATCTCAAACTACTAATCATTGGTAGTTTCCGTGGACATGAAAAAGAAATAAAAGATGAAGTGTTTGAATATGTAGATGATAACAAACTTACTGAATCAATAAGCTTTATTGACGCCAGGAGTGACATAAAAAAGATATACAATATTTTTGATATTTACGTAATGAGCTCAGTTTCTGAAGGCTTAAGCCTTGCTGCCATTGAAGCAATGCTTATGCAAAGGATATGTGTTTTTTCGGATATTGGTCCTTTTAAAGAGTTAGTGACAGATAGAGTGAATGGTTTTCTTTTTACGTCAAGAGATGCTATAAGTTTACAGGAAAAACTTTTGTGGGTAATTAATAATCATAAAAATCTTGGTCATATCGGTGTAAAAGCAAGAGATAGTATGATTTCTAAGTTTAGTTTCAGAAGAATGATAGCAGATTATTACGATCTGTATAATTGTTATAAAGTAAGTTAATAGCAGAAGATATTTTTATGGATTTATCAATAATTGTTTTGACGTGGAACACAAAAGATTTTCTTGTTTCACTGCTTAATTCTATAAATACAAATAATAATAAATGCAGTTTTGAAGTTATTGTTGTAGATAATGGCTCAACCGATAATATTGGCAATTACCTGATACAAAATTATCCAGAGGTTATATTTATCAGGAATGAAAAGAATTTAGGTACAAGCCAAAGAAATAGAGGAATAGAAGTCGCAAAAGGAAGGTATCTGGCATTTCTTGATTCAGATATTGAATTGCTTGTGGATTCGTCATTTGATATCCTGATTGATTTCTTGGATAAAAATCCGGGAGTTGGACTGGTCTCTCCGAAGCTTATCCTTGATAATGGTGAAGTGCAGCTAAGCTGTAAAAACTTTTTGAGTTTTTACACCCCAATCCTCAGGAGACTTGATTTTTTGCCATTTATAAAACAAACAGAGATATATAAAAGGCAGTTGCTTGCAGATTGGGACCACAATTCAGTTAAGGAAGTTGATTATACTGTTTCAGCATTCTGGATATTTAGAAAAGAAGTGCAGATGAAGATTGGCGGTTTAGATGAGAATATTTTTTATGCGCCTGAAGATGTTGATTATTGTTTAAGAGTGTGGAAGGGTGGTTATAAAGTTGTTTATTATCCTTTTGTATATGCTAAACATCATTATCAAAGAATTACCCGAAAGATCTTTTCTAAGATAACTTATGAACATGTTAAGGGATTACTTTATTATTTTTGGAAACATAAATACTTAATTAAACCAAATATTAAATAATTGAACTTGTTGAAAAAATATTATTACCCTCCTGTAAATTTTTGGTCGGTTTGGTTTTCTGAAATTGTCATCAGAACTTTAAAGAAAAACTCATATGCCGTAAATGAGAAGGATACTATATTGGATGTTGGCTGTGGATTAGGCAATCATTGTTTCAGTATGCTGGAATACAATCCCGGGTCCGTTACCGGTTTTGATATATCCAGTGAAACTATAGATCTCCTGAGATTATTTTCTGACAAAGTCAATTTCAGAAAAGTGGATATTTGTATCGATGATATTTCTGAGTATAAGTCTGCATTCAGCGTAGTTTTTTCATGCGATGTTTATGAACATGTTGCCGATCCGCAAGTTATGCTGGATCATCTGTATTATGTACTGAAGGATAATGGCGTTGTAAGTATTACTTTTCCTAATTTTGATAACCACGGTCATAATCAAATCAGAAATATAAATGAACTCGCCGAAAAGCTGAAAGCGGCCGGTTTTAAAAAGTATAGGATCGATATCATAAAAGACCGGACTATGATTTATAAGTTTTATACAGGTATTTACACAATTCTGCAGGATCTTTCTGATAAGATCTACGGTATTGAAAGAAATAAAGTAAACCGAATGCCTGAGTCAGACGAATTTCATGAAATGTATGCCTACAAAAAAATAAATAAGATTAAGGACAAAAAAGTTTTGATTTTTATCATTAATTTTGTTTATAATATACTGAAAAAATTTGCTAGGTTATCTTCAGTATATGTCACCGAAAAGAATTTAGAAAATATTAAAGATAAAAGAATAGTTTTTTGGGCTGTTAAATAAAAGAAAATTGTCAAAATCAAAAGAACGAATTGCGCTAATAGTATCTGATTTTGTTACAATAAACACTGCCTGGTTACTATACTATTTTATTAGGGTAGAATCAGGTTGGATTCCCAACACTGCTCCAACAACATTCATAATTCCATCACTTGCAATTTATGTATATTGGGCTATTATTTTTACTTTCGCAGGATTGTATCAACATTGGTTCGTAAGATCCAGATTTGATGAATTTGCTTCTGTCCTCAAAACGATTTCTTTGGGATGTTTTATTTTGTTCTTTCTAATATTTCTTGATGACGCCATCAGCGATTCCAGAGCAATTTCAAGATTCCTGATCCTTATTTATTGGAGTCTCATGATCGTTATCGTTGGGTCGGGCAGGATCCTCGTAAGAAGTCTCCAGATGACAATGCTGCAGAAGGGTATAGGCCTGCGAAATTCTATAATTGTAGGAACAGGTAAACGTGGTAAAGAACTTCAAAGCCTGGTAAGCAAATTTCCTCAGCTTGGGTACAAATTCACAGGATTTGTTGCGGTTCAAAATGCTTTGAAGAGTGAAGAAGTTCTTGGTGATGTGCTTTCTCTAAACGATATAATCGAAACAAACAGGATATCCGAAGTTTTGATAGCTCTCGAAGAATTTGAAAAGGATAAACTTTTTGATATTATAAGGTATTGCCAGCAGTCAGAAGTTAACCTCAAAATTATGCCGGATACTTATGAGATCGTCAGCGGACTTGCCAAAACAAACCAGTTATACGGGGTACCCTTTATCGAAGTTATGCCGGAAATTATGCCATATGGCTCTAAACTTTTTAAGCGAGTTCTTGATATAATAATATCTTCATTACTGTTGATCGTGCTTTCTCCGGTACTAATTATTATTGTCCTGGCTATTAAATTCAGTTCTAAAGGACCTATATTTTATACCCAAGTAAGAGTTGGAAGAAATTCTAAGAATTTCAATATGTACAAATTCAGATCTATGGTAATGGAAGCTGAAGAATATGGGCCGGAATGGGCAGGTGAAAATGATCCGCGTATCACAGGTATTGGAAGGCTTATCAGAAAAATTTATCTTGATGAAATTCCTCAACTGATAAATGTCTTAAAAAATGAAATGAGCATTGTGGGTCCCAGACCCGAAAGACCATTTTTTGTTGATAAACTAAGCAGTGAGATCCCTTATTATTACAAACGTTTAAGCGTAAAACCGGGAATCACCGGCTGGGCGCAGATCAAACATAAATATGATTCAAGTCTTGATGATGTAAAAGAAAAACTTAAATTTGATTTTTATTACATTGAAAATATGTCTCTAAAATTGGATTTTAAAATAATGGTAAACACGTTTTTAGTTATAATTTTTATGAAAGGCCACTAATTTAGTTTATGGGAATTAAGAATATTCAAATGGTAGATACTAAAACCCAGTATCTGAAAATTAAGGATGAAATTGATACTGCTATACAAAGTGTTATAGATAGTACTCAGTTCATACATGGACCCGCAGTTAAGTGTTTTGAAAGTAACGTTGAAAAATACCTGGGAGCAAAACATGCAATTGGCTGCGCATCCGGAACCGATGCATTGCAAATTGCTATGATGGCACTTGATATCAAACCCGGTGATGAGATATTAACTACACCGTTTACTTTTGTTGCTACCACCGAAACAATTGCAATTTTAGGTGCGGTTCCGGTTTATGTTGATATTGATCCAAAATCTTACATCATGGATGTAAGTAAAATTGAAGCTAAGATCACTTCTAAGACAAGAGCCATTATGCCTGTTCATCTCTACGGGCAGCCTTGTGATATGGATCCGATTATGGATATTGCAAAGAAGCATAAACTGTATGTTATAGAAGATGCGGCACAGGCATTTGGAGCGCAGTATAACGGCAAAATGATCTGCACTATAGGCGATATCGGATGTATCAGCTTTTACCCGAGTAAGAATCTCGGTGCTTTTGGTGATGGGGGAATGATCACAACTAATAATGACACTCTTGCAGAAAAGATAAGGATGATAATTTCACACGGTTCAAAAAAGAAATATTACCACGAAACCCTTGGTGTAAACAGCAGGCTTGATTCTATTCAGGCTGCAATACTTGATGTTAAGCTCAAGTATCTTGATAAGTATTGCCAAGCCAGGCTTGATGCTGCTATGAAATACAACGAAAAGTTTAAGGGTATATTCGAAACTCCGTTTATAATGCCGGGAGTTAAGCATATTTTCCACCAGTATTCTATCAGGGTTAAGAACAGAGATAAAATGATGGAATTCCTGAAGTCTCAGGGAATCCCTTCAATGATATATTACCCTGTGCCGCTTCACATGCAGGAAGCCTACAAGTATGACTACAAACCGGGAGATTATCCTGTATCAGAAGAAATTGCTAAGGACATTATCTCGCTTCCTATGCACACTGAATTGACCGATGAACAGATAGATTTTATTGCTTCAAAAGTAATCGAATTTAATTCACTCCAATAAATAGTGTAATTTGAAAAGAGCATTAATAATAATTCCAACCTACAACGAAGCTGAAAATATTGTAAATATTATCAATGAGCTTCTTGCGCTTGTATGCGGCGGAGTTTCTATCGATATCCTGGTGGTTGATGATAATTCCACTGATGGAACCGCTATGCTTGTTAAGAATCTCAATAGTCAGCGGATACACATAATAGAAAGACCCGGCAAAATGGGTCTGGGTACTGCTTATATCAGAGGTTTTAAATATGCCATAGAACATAGCTACGATTATGTTTTTGAAATGGACGCTGATTTTTCGCATGATCCCGATGCAGTACCTGCATTTTTTGATAAGCTCAAAGAGTATGATGTGGTTATAGGTTCCCGTTACATTGAAGGCATCGCAGTTGTTAACTGGCCATTGAGCCGCTTGATGATTAGCATAGGAGCAAGTTATTATACCAGGATGATAACTTTCCTCCCCGTCAAAGATGTTACCGCCGGCTTTATGGCATACAGGGTTGATTCATTAAAGCAGATCGATTTTGATAAGGTACATTCAAATGGCTATTCCTTTCAGATCGAAATGAAGTTCAGAATGTGGAAAAAGGGTTTTAAATTGGTCGAGATTCCCATAGTGTTTATCGATAGGAGAGCGGGTGTTTCAAAAATGTCAAGGAAAATTGTTTACGAAGCTATGTTTATGGTTTGGAAACTGAAGTTGAAGTCAATATTCAATAAATTATAAATTTTAAAGATCTGATATTGGTTGATATATCTGTAATAATAGTTAATTATAACGTAAAAGAACTGTTAGAACAGTGTATCAATTCTATTCTTAAAGCTTCTGAAGGGCTTAAAGTTGAAATAATTGTAGTTGATAACAATTCATTTGACGGAAGCATTAACTACCTGAAAAATAAATTTTCCTCGCATCCATCACTTAAACTGATTGAAAGTCCAATAAATCTGGGCTTCGCAAAAGCTAACAACCTTGGTGTGAAAGAATCTAAAGGTGAATACCTTTTAATACTGAATCCTGATACTATATTGCAGGAAGATACCCTGGCTAGCTCACTTAAATTTTATAAATCAACTCCCGGTATCGGGGCTTTGACCTGTAAGCTGATTATGCCAAACGGCAAGCTTGATCTGGCATGCAGAAGAAGTTTCCCTACGCCGGCAGTAGCGGTTTACAGAATAATGGGCTTAAGCAGGCTTTTTCCAAAAAGTAAAACATTCGGTAAGTACAATCTGACATATCTTGATGAGAACAGTACTTATGAAGTTGATGCAATAGTTGGCGCTTTTATGCTGATCAAAAAAGATGTATATGAAAATGTTAAAGGATTTGATGAAGATTACTTCATGTATGGCGAAGATCTTGATCTTTGTTTCAGAATCAAAAAGGCGGGATATAAAATATATTATTACCCCGATACATCAATTATCCATTACAAAGGCGAAAGTACTAAAAAAAGCAGCATTAGTTACGTAAATAATTTTTACGGAGCAATGCAGGTTTTTGTTAAAAAAAACCTTAACAGAAGCTTCTGGCTGATGAACCTGCTTATCAGAATGACGATCTTTTACAGAGCCGCAATTTCTTATGTTAACAGGTTTTTCAGAAATAATTACCCTGTAATTCTGGATCTTGGCTTTATCATTGGCGGAATGTTCATGGCTATTTACCAGCGGTTTGATTTCTTCCCGGTTAGGGCATATACGGTGGTTATTTTCGTCTATTCAGCTGTTTGGCTTGTGACTCTTGCATTGAGCGGATCGTATAATAAGCATGAAAGATCTTCACTGGTTAAGCCGCTTAACGGAATTCTGATCGGATTTTTTGTGAATTCCTCTTTTACTTACTTTTTCAATGAATATGCCTTCTCCAGAGCAGTGGTACTTAGAACAGCCGTATATGCATATCTGCTGATTGCAGGATGGAGAATTATCGCTAAGATCGTAAAATACTCCAAAAGTAAGAATATCTTCCGAACTGCAAACACATTGATTGTAGGTAAGAATCCCGAAACAGAAAATTTCATTTCCAAGCTTAAAACTCGGGTTGATAGTGAATATGAATTTGTTGGTTATGTCTCACCAAACTCCAGCCACACTGAAGGCTTTATAGGTAATTTGAACAATCTGAAAGATATTGCCATATCAGCAAAGATAAAAAATATAGTCTTTGCGAAAAATGAGCTTAGCAATCAGCAAATACTTGATATGATGTGGTCCCTGAAAGATATGAATATCAGTTTT
>ERZ761609.1602-NODE-1602-length-19096-cov-23.418465_pt1 | contig 19096 bp, 18 predicted proteins | sample MGYA00511163_ERZ761609 | MGnify/ENA primary metagenome ERZ761609 (study PRJEB28899, sample SAMN02445070) | bioreactor sludge metagenome | biome: EBPR sludge | place: Australia: Brisbane, Thorneside Wastewater Treatment Plant | collected 2011-12-16 ... | reverse complement strand
AGCGCCTGGTCGAGCGCGGCGCGCAGGGCATCATCCTGGGCTGCACCGAGATTTCGATGCTGGTGGGCGAGCAGGACGCAAGCGTTCCGTTGTACGACACGACGGCGATTCATGCCGCCGCAGCGGCAGAGCTGGCGTTGGAGGCTGTCGAGTCGGCTACCGGTGGCGAGCCAGCGAACTGGCGGCCGAGCTCGAGGCACACGGTGTCGTCGTGAAGTCCGCCGAATCCTTCGCGGTGGGCCGCATCGGTGTCCCGCAGTGCATACGCGCGAGCGTGAGCGGTCCGGGAGACGAAGCCTTGATCGAGGGCTTCCAGCGGCTGGCTGGTGCGCTCGCTGAAGGTCCTTGCCGGACGCTCGACTGATCCTCGCGCTGTTGGCCTGCTTCCTCACTCCCGTATTTGATGGATGTAAAGACCCTGCTCATCCCTTTCGGCACGCACCACGATCTGCGCGTGCCCTTTGGAGCCTCGCACCACGAAGAGGTATTCACGATCGACTCCTCGGCGTCCCGCTTGAGCGCCGAAGTGATGGACCTTGACGATGCGTGCGTCCTCGATCTCCCCCACCAACTCCTTCACGGATGGATTGCTTTCCAACCATAGGCGCGTAGCGGCGGCGTGTGGATCGGCCGGTTCAAGAAGTCGATAGCGAATCCGACTACGAGCGCGATCACAAGAAAAGTCAAAACCTTCCTCGTGACCGACCTTCTTCTGACGATGGGGTCTAGACGGCCATCGACCCTATAGCCCGCCGCGCGCAGGAGCGCGTCGGATCGTGCCTTGAGGTCCCCATCATCGTGTTGTGAGTCTGGATCCATTGCTGTCGCCGCCGTCGACTACTGCGGCGATCGAGCGATGCCCGCCGCGACAAGCGCCGAAAGGTCCGGCTCGCAGAAGTTTTCCGGCGTGGCATCGAGCTCGGAGATGCTGCGAGGAAAGGCGAAAAGGCAGGCATCGCTCGACGCGTATCCCATGAGTCGGGCGGTGTTCTTGGCGATCAGCTTGAACACGCGTTGGGCGGTGCGGTCGGGGTCGCGATCCACGCGCCCGCCGTCGGTCAGTTGCTGCAGCCTTGCAAGCGAAACAATCGAAAGGTGAAACGGCGTACTCGTGTCTCCCGCACTGGCGGCAAAGTTGAAACGGGCCGGCTTCAATTGGATATCGTCGGCGATCACGACGAAGCGCACGACGGTCCCGTCCCGTCGCCAGTCGATGCCGCCGATCAAGGCATCGAGTAGCGGACGCGCATCCATGAGCCCGAACATTGGCCGGAAAGGTTCGAGATCCATCTTGGTCGGGATCGTTACGATCGGTGGTGCAAGGGTGTCCTGCAGGCGCGCTACCAGTTTCGGAACGAAGCGTTGGTCGGCGATCTCTTCGTGGATGTGAATGGCCACCGCTGTCGGACGCACAGTCCGGCCGGCAGCACGGTCATTTGCCAGACTGGGGCTGGTAGCCAGGAGCGATAGCAACATGCCCATCACTAGTTGCTTGTACCTTGTCGGCTTTGATTTCTTCGGCATAATCCAGGACGGCTACTGATCGGCGGGAAACCCATGCAGCATAGCTACAATTTCGACCTCGTGCTGGTCCACCCCCACCTTCTGCTGCAGGGCTCGGACATGACAACCGATGCGCGTTGGGCTGCCGACGAGAGCCCCAAAGCGTGCGCAGCCCTGTCCACGCGTTCGCAAGAAACCATCGAACGATTGAAGAAGGCGCTTCCCGATCTGCAGCCATTGCCGATGGATGCAGACGAAGTACCGGGTCTGCTCGGCCGCGTTCAGGACCCGGAAGTTTCGATCTGGCGCCTACATCGTTTCGCTCGCCTGGTCGGCACCTGGGAGTGCGGGAGAGTCCTGATCGGCGCCTACGACAACTCGATCGAGGTAAGCCTCGCCGTAGACGTCGAGCGGTTGAACAGCGGCAACCTCAGTGAACCCCTTGCGCGCTTGCTGACCTGCCTCGAATCCGCCACGCACTTCAACTTCCTGGACCAGGAGGGGCGTCGAACGCTCGAGCCCGCATTAGCCGCTACCTTGCTGCTCGAGCGCCACAACAAAGGCCTCTTGGCACTGCAACGCGCAACGCGCCGATCGCGGCGGCTGCAAGCCCTCGCAGCACTCAGCTCCATCTTGATGACGATTGTGGTCGCTATCCTCGCGTTCCTGATCATTCGAGGCGCCGTCGAGCACGGCAGCCTCGTGCTGCGCACCGATCCGGCCAGAGCGGCGGTCTTCGTCACGACCACCCTGACACCGCCCGCGTCGGGCTTCAGCCTGTTACCCCGTTACACGCTCGAGGGCCACATCCTGGACACCGGCGAGCGCGCTCGTCTTGCGGTGTCGCGGGATGTGTATATCCGTGCGGCGCCGGGCGCCCGCCACACCGTCCTGCACACCAGCGATCCCACCACGCCCTGGGTGTTGAGAGCGACGTTCAACCCCGACGAGGCTGTTCCGCGAGTCGGAGACGGCGGCGTCGCCTGGTTCGCGCTCATTGCGCTGCTGCCTGTCGCCCTGTGGGGCGTGCTCGTGCTCTATCCGTGGGTGCGGGTCCGGGGTGAAGGTCGAGCGCTGATGAAGGAGCAGATGACCCGGAAACTGCTGTCGATTGCCAAACTGACGCTGCTGCTGGGCGTCGTGGTGCTCATCAAGCGGCTTGCCTGACGGCGCAAAACAACCCATGAACAGGAGGACTGTGTGGAAATCAACCAGAAGAAGCGTTCCAACCGCTTGAAGTTCACGTTCAACGACGACAGCTTCAACTATGCCTACAAGGATCGCACCGGCTCCGGCGACATCGACGTACAGTACGCCGGGTTCCCGACGAAGGCCTCGGTCTCGATCGAGAGGAACGAGTGGCTGCGCAATACCGGACTCATCTGGTGCGTCATCGGTGTCCTGCAATTGGGGCACGCGATGATCACCGGCGACTCGCTTCAGGGGCGAGGCTTCTGGCTCCTCATCGGGGTGATCTGCCTCGTCGGGTACCGCTGGGCGACCGTCAAGTATTCAGTTTTCCGCACCCAAGCGGGCAACGTCCTCGTGATCCAGGACCGCGAACATGATCGGATCGTTGATGAAATCAACCGGCGGCGAAAGGACCAGCTCCTTGCTCTCTATGGCGAACTGGATACCCGCAACACCCTCGAGGACGAGATCGCAAAGTTCTCCTGGCTGCATGAGCAGGACGTCTTGTCCAAGGAACAACTTGAGGGACGCCTCGCTCAGGCGCGCGCGGCCTTTCAGGCGCCGGGGCCGGCAGCATCCAGCCAGCTTCATTGATGGCTGTGCGGGCGAAACGGGCGGGAGAGTCGGAGCCCTGGCAGTCCGGTTGGTCAGGGTCAGCGACCGTGAGACCAATACCGCACTACTCTCCAGGAGAAGCGCTGCGTTCCACACTGGAACTCCCTTCAACCGAGAAGAGGAGTTCATCATGAACACGACGACGAACACACCGGCTACGCCGCGTGAACCCTGGAACAGGGGCAAGCTCGTTGGCCAGAAGGCGCCCTTGAAGCTCAAGGAGATCTGGGCGATTCGCGTCCGACTGCAACTGTCAACGAACCTGCGTGACCTTGCACTCTTCGACCTGGCAATCGACAGCAAGCTGCGGGGCTGCGATCTGGTCAAACTGCGGGTACGCGATGTCGCTCATGGCGAGCAGGTTGCCTCGCGGGCGATGGTGATGCAGCAGAAGACCCTGCGTCCTGTGCAGTTTGAGATCACCGAGCAGACGCGCGACGCGCTGAAGAACTGGATTGGGGCGACGAAGCTTCGTTCAGAGAGCTTCCTGTTTCCGAGCCGACTTCATAAATCCGAACATCTGTCGACCCGGCAGTACGGAAGAATCGTCGACGGCTGGGTCACGTCAATCGGCCTGGACCCGAGCGCCTACGGGACCCACTCGATGCGGCGGACGAAGGCTTCGTTGATCTACCGTCGCACGGGGAATCTGCGTGCGGTCCAGTTGCTACTTGGTCACACGAAGATCGAGAGTACCGTGAGATACCTCGGGATCGAGGTCGATGACGCGCTGGAAATGGCGGAGCGTACCGAGGTGTGATCCGGTGACGGGTGAGCGACGGTCGTTAAGCCAGCGGTCGCTCACCGGCCAGACGCTGCAGACCGGAGTTCGCGTACGACCGACCGCTCAGCTTAGAAACTTGCCGCAGGGTCAGCGAGGCCACGAATGTCTCTTTCGGGTCGCAACCGGCCCGTTACAGACGAGCAAATGAAGGATCTGATCCCACAACCGCATCGCCGGTTTGTGCCAGCACGGCAGATTGCGCAGACGCTGTCTGCGCAATCTCGCGATAGGCCAGGAAAACGCGGCGGCATTGCTCGAGGTTGCGCTTGAAGAATCCATGTCTGAACGGATGCTTCGCGGTTCGGACTTCGGGCTCGACCACACAGCGCGGATGCGCGGAGTCCGCGAGGCGGAGCAGGGGCTCGCCTGCAATTTCGGTGTCTTCCCGCGCCACCAAACGCCCCCGCAATCCCGCTGGTATGCTCTCGCGCTCGGACTGCCATGCCCCCAAGCCACCGGGACCGGAGCGACCCGCATGAAAAAATTCATCCGCGACAACCCGACCATCGCCTTCGGGCTCGGCCTGCCGCTGCTGCTCGTCGCGGTATTCCTCGCCATCTCGGGCATTCCCGCGCTGCTGGTCGCGCCGCCGCAGTACGAGGTGCTGTACGCGACCCATTACAACTTCTATAACAACGCGCACAACGCGATCCAGATCGCCGTCGTCGGTGATCGCGTGCAGGTCAGCTACGTCGGCAACACGCAGCCCTACCAGACCCCGCGGCTGTGGCGCTTCAACCCGAAAACCGGCGCGGTCAGGGAAATCGCCTTGCCGTTGCCGGCCGGCCTCGCCCCCAACAGCGGGCACCCGGTCGAGGCGGAGAAGACCCCGAGCGTGACCCCCATCGACGTCCCCGAACTCGAGGTCGATTCGTCGAGCCTGGCGCCGGACGGCTACACGTTCCGCAGCGGCGCCGACAGCTACCGCGGAAACGTCTTCGACGGCCTGTTCTTCGGTTCTTCGCGCTACCGGGTTCAGGCCGAGCTCATCAAGGACGGGCGCAGCATCCGGCTGCCCAACACCGACGGCGCCCACTACGGCAACACGGTCCGCTTCGTCGGCTGGGTGCTGCCGTGACCTGGCTCCTGCTGCTGATCGTGCTGGTCGTCCTCGCCGGCGGCTGGTGGGGCTGGCCGCTGGCCGCGGCGCTGTTCGGCACCCGCGCGATCGATGACAAGACCAGCGCGCTTGGCAAGATCGCCGAGTTGATGCGTGCCCATGACATCACGCCGGCCGAAGTCGCTGCGGTATACCGCGATCCGACACTGATCTCGACCGCGGCCCCCAAACGCAGCAGCGGCGAGATTGCACGGACGCTCTCCATCTACCTTGGCGCGATCTTCATCCTCGCCGGCATCGGCACCTACATCGGCATGTTCTGGAATCGCATGGGCAGCGTCATGCGGATCGTCGTCACCCTCGGCGTCGGCTATGCGTTGCTGGTCGTGCTGGTCTCGGCGCTGCACGAGAAGAAGTTTCCCGGGCTCGTCCTGCCGCTGACGCTGGCGACGGCGTTCATGCTGACGAGCGGCTGGTTCGTCTTCATCGACGAGGTCTTTCCGCGCGGCGACGACTGGCGGCTGGCGGCGCTCGCCGTCTTCGGCACGATGGCGATTCATCAGGGCCTGCTGTTTCGCCAGTACGCGCTGAGCGTGCTCGCCTTCACCACCCTGTGCTTCGTCTACGCCTTTCTGTCGGTCGGCCTCGACCTGCTCGACGTGCCGGCGGGCTTCAGCGCGATCATGCTCGGCGCATCGCTGTTGCTGGTCGCCAGCGGGCTCGAGAAGTCGCCGCAGCGCAGCCTCGCCGAGTTTGCCTACCTGGTCGCGCTGTGCTGGCTCAACGCCGGCCTGTTCGACCGCGTCGCCATCGCCGCCGCGGCCGACTGGGCCGCGCTGCTGACCGGCGCCTCGGTCATGTCGGCCGCCTACGGCCTGCACAAGGACGGGCGGCAGCTCCGGCTATCCGGCCTCGGCTACCTGATCGGGTCGGCGCTCGCCTACAGCGGCCTCTTCGACCTGCTGCGCCAGACCCCGGTCGAGCTGCTCTATTTCGCCGTCACCGCGGCGATGCTCTACGCCTGCGTGTGGCTGCAGAGTCGCGCGCTGCTCCTGACCACGGTGCTCGCGATGCTCAGCTTCATCGGCTACTTCACCGCCGAACACTTCGTGGATTCGCTCGGCTGGCCGATCTCGCTGGTCCTCATGGGCGTCGCCTTCATCGGCGTCGGTACCCTGGCGATGCAGATCAAGCGGCAGATATGAGGGTGCTGGCCTGGAAGGGGCAGTACCGCGCGGCCGTTTCCTCGCCGTACTGGCAGAGAGTCCCTTCCACAAGCGCCCGCCCGACGAGAAGCTCGTGGGCTAACTTGCCTGGCCATGACCCCGCACCCTTGATTGATTCACTTTGAATCACTATGATTTTTTCAGCATCGCCCCGAATACACGAAGCGGCTCCGTAGGGACCGCTTCCCGACACCCGCTCCCGACCGACTGGCCTCCAGATGACGCAAGCCACAACCAAAGTGCTCACCGCCCACGTACCGCTCCCGCTCGCCGAGAAGGTCGATCAGATGGCCGCGAGGCTGGAGCGCTCGCGCGGCTGGATCATGAAGCAAGCGCTCTCCGCCTGGATTGCCCAGGAGGAAGAGCGCGACCGCCTGACCCAGGAGGCGCTCGCCGACGTGGACGCCGGTCTCGTCGTCGAGCCTCTCGCGGTGCAGGCCTGGGCTGACAGCCTGGGCACCGACCAGCCGCTGCCGCTGCCACGCTGATGGAGCTGAAGTGGACCAGCAAGGCGCTTGCCGATCTGGTGCGCCTGCATGAGTTCCTCGCGCCGGTGAACAGGCAGGCCGCCGCAAAGACGGTACAGGGGCTGACCAAGGCCCCGACCATCCTGCTGAGCAACCCGCGCATCGGCGAACAGCTCTTCCAGTTCGCGCCCCGTGAGGTGCGGCGGATCCTGGTCGCGCAGTACGAGGTGCGCTACGAGATCCGCGACTCGGTCATCTACGTCCTGCGGCTGTGGCACACCCGAGAGGACCGCGCCTGAGCCATGCCCCTCGACTTCGCCACCCTAGACGCCCTGCGTAGCCACCACCCCGCCTGGCGGCTGCTGCGCTCGGACCATGCGGTGCTGGTAGCGAGCTTCCTGCATCGGGTCTTTGTCACCCCCAACGTGCGCGGCATGCCGGCGGCGGATCTCGCCGAGGCGCTGGAGGACGAGCTCTACGCGCTGCGGCTGACGCGCGGCGAGGACGCCTTCCCCAAGCCGGCGATCGACTACCTCAACGACTGGGCCGGGGCCGACAAGGGCTGGCTGCGCAAGTACTACAAGCCCGGCACCGACGAGGCCCAGTTCGACCTCACCCCGGCCACCGAGAAGGCGCTCGCCTGGCTGGCGCAGCTGAGCGAGCGCCAGTTCGTCGGCACCGAGTCGCGCCTGCTCACCCTCTTTGCGCTGCTCAAGCAGATGGGCGAGGGCAGCGAGACCGACCCCGCGCGGCGCATCGCCGAGCTGCAGCGCAAGCGCGACGAGATCGATGCCGAGATGGCGCGCGTGCTCGCCGGCGACATCCCACTGCTCGACGATACCGCGATCAAGGACCGCTTCCAGCAGTTCATGCAGGGCGCGCGCGAACTGCTTGCCGACTTCCGCGAAGTCGAGCACAACTTCCGCCAGCTCGACCGCCGCGTGCGCGAGCGCATCGCGCTGTGGGAGGGCAGCAAGGGCGCGCTGCTCGAGCAGATCATGGGCGAGCGCGACGCCATCGCCGACTCCGACCAGGGCCGCAGCTTCCGCGCCTTCTGGGACTTCCTGCTGTCAAGCCGGCGCCAGGAAGAGCTCAGCGACCTGCTCGACCAGGTGCTGGCGCTACCGGCAGTGGCCGAGCTGAACCCCGACGCCCGCACCCGCCGCGTGCATTACGACTGGCTGGAGGCGGGCGAGCACACCCAGCGCACGGTGGCGCAGCTCTCGCAGCAGCTGCGCCGCTTCCTCGACGACCAGGCCTGGCTGGAAAACCGCCGCATCATGGACCTGCTGCACGGCATCGAGAGCAAGGCGCTGGCCCTGCGCGCCGCGCCGCCGCTCAGCCCGGCGATGGAGATCGCCCTGCCCGGCGCGGCGATCGAGCTGCCGCTGGAGCGCCCGCTGCACACCCCGCCCACCCGACCGGCGATCGCCGAACTGCGCATCGAGGCCGGTGACGAAGACATCGACCCGCACGCGCTCTTCGAGCAGGTCACGGTGGACAAGGCGCGCCTCGCCCGCCACATCCGCCACGCCCTGCAGGACCGCGCCCAGATCACGCTCGCCGCGCTGGTTGCGGCGCAGCCGCTGGAGCAAGGCCTGGCCGAGCTGATCGCCTACCTGCAGCTCGGCAGCGACGCCTTCACCACCACCGTCGACGAGGCCACGCCCGAGCCGATCGAATGGCAGGCCAGCGCCGCCGACGGCAGCACCGTCACCCGCCGGGCGCGCCTGCCGCGGGTGATCTTCATGCGCTGAGCGTCAAGACGATGGATACCTGAATGATGGACGACGAACACCTCGCCCCCGCCCCGGCGCCCGACCTTTCGGTGCTGCTGATCGGCCTGCTCAAGGGCGTGCTCTACCGCGAAGCCGACGAGCGCCAGTGGTCCAGCCTGCTGCAGCTGCAGGCGCGGGTGCGCGAATACGTGGCGGTGCTCAATCTCGAGCTGGTGCTCGACGAAGCCGAGGGCTACGCCTTCCTGCGCGGCCGCCCCGAGCCCGCCGACGACGACCCGGTACCGCGCCTGCCGCGGCTGGTGGCGCGCCGGCCGCTGTCCTACCCGGTAAGCCTGCTGCTCGCCCTGCTGCGCAAGAAGCTCGCCGAGTTCGACGCTGGCGGCGGCGACACCCGCCTGGTGCTCGGGCGCGACGACATCGTCGAGCTGGTGCGCGTGTTCCTGCCCGAGGGACCCAACGAAGCGCGCCTCATCGACCAGATCGAGACCCACATCAACAAGGTCGTCGAACTCGGCTTCATCGCCCGCCTCAAGCCCACTAGCGCCAGCCCGGGCGCACCCGCCAGTTTTGAGGTGCGCCGCATCCTCAAGGCCTTCGTCGACGCGCAATGGCTGGCCGACTTCGACACCCGCCTCGCCAGCTACCGCGCCGCGCTCGCCAGCAGCAAGGAGGCAGACGATGAATGAGCCCCTGTCCCTCGGCCTCGACTTCATCGCCGACGACACCCTGTCCGGCTTTCGCCTGCAGCGCCTGGAGGTGCTCAACTGGGGCACCTTCGACCGCCACGTATGGACGCTGCAGCTCGACGGCCGCAACGGGCTGCTCACCGGCGACATCGGCTCGGGCAAATCCACCCTGGTCGACGCCATCACCACCCTGCTGGTCCCCGCCCACCGCATCGCCTACAACAAGGCCGCCGGCGCCGACACCCGCGAGCGCAGCCTGCGCTCCTACGTGCTCGGCCACTACAAATCCGAGCGCAACGAGGTCACCGGCGCCGCGCGCCCGCTCGGCCTGCGCGATGCCAGCAGCTACTCGGTGATCCTCGGGGTGTTCCACAACGCCGGCTACGACCAGACGGTAAGCCTGGCACAGGTATTCTGGTTCAAGGATAGCCAGGGCCAGCCAGCACGCATGTATGTCGGTGCGGAGCATGCGCTGTCGATCACTGACGATTTCTCCGGTTTCGGCCCCGACATCACCCAGCTGCGCAGGCGCCTGCGCGGCTCGGGCGCGGACGTGCAGGACAGCTTCCCGCCCTACGCGGCCTGGTTCCGCCGCCGCTTCGGCATCGACAACGACCAGGCGCTCGAGCTCTTCCATCAGACCGTGTCGATGAAGTCGGTCGGCAATCTCACCGACTTCGTGCGCCACCACATGCTCGAGCCCTTCGAGGTCGGCTCGCGCATCCAGGCCCTCATCGGCCACTTCGACGACCTCGACCGCGCCCACCAGGCCGTGCTCAAGGCGCAGCGCCAGGTGTCGCTGCTCGCCCCGCTGGTGGAGGACTGCCACCGCCACGACGCGCTCGCAGCCGACATCGGTGCACTGCGGCGCTGCCGCGAGGCACTGCAGCCGCACTTCGCGACGCGCAAGCTCACCCTGCTCGACCACCGCCTGGCGCTCGCCGCCGAGGAGTGGGCACGCGCCGATGCCCAAATCAAGCGCCTGGACGGGCTGCGCGAGGAGCAGGCAATGCGCATCGACGCGCTCAAGCAGGCGATCAACGCCAACGGCGGCGACCGCCTCGAGCGTCTCACTGCCGAGATCCGCAAGCTCGCGCAGGTGCGCGACGCGCGCCTGGCCAAGTCGCGCCGCTACGCCGAGCTCGCCGCAGTGCTCGACACTCCCGCCGCCGCCGACAGCGAGGCCTTCGCCACCCAGCGCCTGTACTTCGCCACCGGCCGCGAGGACACGCGCAACCACGACGCCGAGCTGCAAAACACACTCACCGAGCACACCGTCACCCTGCGCCAGGGCAAGCTCGAGCACGACGCGCTGAGTGCCGAGATCGACAGCCTCAAGCGCCGGCGCAGCAACATCGACGACCGCCAGATCCAGATCCGCGCCGCGCTGTGCGGCGCGCTCGGCATCGATGTGGACGCTATGCCCTTCGCCGGCGAGTTGCTGCAGGTGCGCGAGGATGAGCGCGACTGGGAGGGCGCCGCCGAGCGCCTGCTGCGCGGGTTCGGCCTCGCCCTGCTGGTGCCCGACGCGCACTACAAGGCCGTGGCCGAATGGGTGGACGGCAACCACCTGCGCGGCCGCCTGGTGTATTTCCACGTCCGCCCACCACGCACTGGCGAGCTGGCGGCGCTGCACCCCGACTCGCTGGTGCGCAAGCTCGCGATCAAGCCCGACAGCCCGCTCTACGACTGGCTCGAACGCGAGCTCGCCCACCGCTTCGACGTCGCATGCTGCGCCACCCAGGAGCAGTTCCGCCGCGAGACGCGCGCGATCACTCGCGCCGGCCAGATCAAGGATCCCAGCGGCCGCCACGAGAAAGACGACCGCCACGCTATCGCCGACCGCAGCCGCTACGTGCTGGGCTGGAGCAACACGGCCAAGATCGAAGCCCTCGAAGGCCAGCGCCGCCAGCTCGAAGCCCGCCTCGGCGAGGTCGGCAGCCACATCGGCCGCATCGAGGCCAAGCGCCGCGCCCTTGCCAGCCGCCTGGACGCGCTCATCCGTCTGGAAGAGTTCATCACCTTCGACGAACTCGACTGGGAAAGCGTCGCCAGCGAGATTGCGACGCTGGAGGACGAGCGCCGCGCGCTCGAAGCCGCCTCCGACCTCCTCCAGACGCTCAACCGCCAGCTCACCGACCTTCAGCAGATCCGCGGCGATACCGAACGCGAACTCGACTCCGCACGTGAACGCCGCGCCAAGGTCGAGCAGCGCCAGGCCGACGCCGAGGCGCTGCGCGCGACCACGCTCGCCCTCGTAAACGCCGCACCGATCGACGCGGAGCTCGTCCCCCCGCTCGAAGCCCTGTGCACCGAGGTGCTCGGCGAGCACCAGCTCACGGTCGAGTCCTGCGACAACCGCGAGAAGGAGGTTCGCGACCTGCTGCAGACGCGGATTGACGCCGAGGACCGCCGGCTGGCGCGCCTGGCCGAAAAGATCATCAAGGCCATGTCGGCGTTCAAGCAGCAGTTCGCGCTCGAAACCGCCGAGATCGACGCCAGCCTGGAGGCGGGCTTCGAGTACGAGAACCTGCTGACGCAGTTGAATCGCGACGACCTGCCGCGCTTCCTCGCGCGCTTCAAGGAGCTGCTCAACGTCAACACGATCAACGAGATCGCCAACTTCAGCGCCCAGCTCGCGCGCGAGCGCGAGACCATCAGGGAGCGCATCGCCCACATCAACAAGTCGCTCGGCGAGATCGACTACAACCCCGGGCGCTACATCGTGCTCGAATCGCAGGCCAGCCCCGACGCCGAGATCCGCGACTTCCAGCAGGAGCTGCGCGCCTGCACCGAGGGCGCGCTCAGCGGGGCGGGCGAGGGCGACGACGAGCAGTACTCCGAAGACCGCTTCCTGCGCGTCAAAGGCATCATCGACCGCTTCCGCGGCCGCGAGGGCCTCTCGGACCAGGACCGGCGGTGGACCGCCAAAGTCACCGACGTGCGCAACTGGTTCCTCTTCGCCGCCAGCGAGCGCTGGCGCGAGGACGACAGCGAGCACGAGCACTACTCGGATTCGGGCGGCAAGTCGGGCGGGCAGAAGGAGAAGCTCGCCTACACCATCCTCGCCGCCAGCCTCGCCTACCAGTTCGGCCTGGAGTGGGGCGCAGTGCGCTCGCGCTCGTTCCGCTTCGTCGTCATCGACGAAGCCTTCGGCCGCGGCTCGGACGAATCCGCGCAATACGGTCTGCGCCTCTTCGAGCAACTCAACCTGCAGCTGCTGATCGTCACTCCGCTGCAGAAGATCCACATCATCGAACCCTTCGTTGCCAGCGTCGGCTTCGTGCATAACGAGGGCGGCAGCGCCTCCAAGCTGCGCAACCTGTCGATCGAGGACTACCGCGCGCAGAAGGCGGAGATGCGGGCCACCGCCCAGGCCGCGCCGCAGAGCGGCGGCGCGGCGGCATCATGAGCTGGAGCACGGCGCCCGACCTGAGGGCGCAGGTGATGCGCCTGTGGGAGCGCGGCGAGCTGCTGCGCGAGAGGCTGGACGCCGGCGCGAGCCGCTTCCCGCTGCGCCTCAGCCTGAAGACACCCACCGCGGACGACATCACCCGCCGCTTCGACGCCGTGCGCGCCTGGGTCGCGGCGATCTCGGCCACGCCCCATGTGCGCCTCGAATGGCTGGAGACCCGCCACCGCGTACAGGGCAACCAGCGCCTGCCCGCGAGTGCCTGGGTCGACAGCCTGGATGAAGCCCTGGCCTGGGTCGGCAAGCGCGCCGAGCACGCGCGCTTTCGCACGCTGTGCGCCGAGACCGCCGCACGCCAGCCCCTGCTGCTGCCCTGGCTGCAAAAGCGCCCGCTGCGCGCGCTCGAGCTCGCCGCCGAATGGTCGCGCCTGCTCGACGTGGTGGCCTGGCTGCAGGCCCACCCGCGGCCGGGCGGGTATCTGCGCCAAGTCGACCTGCCCGGCATCCACACCAAGTTCATCGAATCCCAGCGCGGGGTACTCGCCGAACTGCTCGACCTTGCCCTGCCCGAGGCCGCGATCGACCCGACGCGCACCGGCGCGCAGCAGTTCGCCGCGCGCTACGGCTTCCTCGACAAGCCCGCGCTGCTGCGCTTGCGCGTACTCGACCCGGCGCTGCACCTGCTGCCCGGCGCGCCCTGCCCCGACCTCGCCCTAGACGCGGACAGCTTCGCTCGCCTGCAACTCGACGTGGCGCGCGTCTTCATCACCGAAAACGAAACCAACTTCCTCGCCTTTCCCCGCGTCGACAAGGCCATTGTGATCTTCGGCGCCGGCTACGGCTGGGAAGCGCTCGCGCGCGCCGCCTGGCTGCAACACTGCCCGATCCACTACTGGGGCGACATCGACACCAACGGCTTCGCCATCCTCGCCCAGTTGCGCGCTCGCTTCGCCCACGTCGAATCCCTGCTGATGGACCGCGCCGCGCTGCTTGCACACGAACCCATGTGGGGCCGGGAAGACAGCCCGCGCACGGCCGACGTCTCCCGCCTCACCACCGAGGAACGCAGCCTGTACGAGGACCTGCGCGAGCATCGCATCCGCCCGTTGCTGCGCCTGGAGCAGGAGTACATCAGCTTCGGCTGGCTTGAAAGGGCGCTGAAAATCATCCGGCCGATGGATGATTTTCAGCCACTTGATGGTTGATTTTCCTCCGCCCTTGCTACGATCCGGGCGACAAGCCGCAACAAGACCCACCCGAGCACCCGGATCAAGATCCACGCCGAGAAGGACCGCACCATGCTGACCCGCCTCGAGATCGACGGCTTCAAGACCTTCGAGAACCTCGCCATCGACCTTCTGCCCTTCACCGTCGTACTGGGCAGCAATGCCGCAGGCAAGAGCAACCTGTTCGACGCGATTCGGCTGCTCTCGCTGCTCGCCACGCGTGACGTCGCCGAGGCCGTCAAGGACATGCGCGGCGAACCGCTCGAACTGTTCCGCCTGACGCCTTCTGGCCGCAGCACCCAGATCCGCATGGCCGCCGAGGTGCTCGTCGACCCGCTAGTGCGGGACCCATGGGGTAGCGAGGTCAAGATCACACACACGCGGCTCCGCTATGAGGTGACACTGGAGCGCCGTCAGACCAAGCCCGGGATCGAGCGGATTCAGGTGGCGCAGGAGCGCGTGACACCCATCATGCGCAAGGACGACCGCTGGGCCAGGGCGGTAAATCCGACGAGGGATTTTCGTGCGGCTTATCTGAAGTACACACGCCTGAAGCCGTGGCTCACGACAGACGAAACGGACGAGGGGCTGGCTTTCAGCATCCATCAGGACGGCAAGCAAGGGCGCAATCGGCCCGCGAGCGCGGCCGAAGCAACCGTGTTGTACAGCGTGACCAATGCCGAGTTTCCGCATCTTTTCGCTTTGCGAGAGGAAATGCGCCACTGGCGCCTGTTGCAGCTCGACCCCGCACTGCTGCGGCGTCCAGTCCCGGCGACGGCATCGGACATGCTGGATGCGGATGGCTCGAACCTTGCCGCGGTGCTGACTCAACTCAAGGCCGAAACCGCAAGCGCCGAGAAACCAGATGGGGTGCTGAGCGACATCGCCGCAGAGCTCAACCACCTGATCCCGGGGATTGCCCATCTCGACGCCAAGCTGCACGAGGCGAGCCGCGAATACCGGATCGAACTGACGATGCGCGACGGCCTGCCATTCACCTCGCGTGTCATTTCGGACGGCACGCTGCGCATCCTCGCCCTGCTGACCCTGCTACACGATCCGCGCCATCGAGGCCTGATCTGCTTCGAGGAACCGGAAAACGGCGTGCATCCCGGGCGCATCAAGCAGCTCGTTCAGCAACTGAGGGACATCGTCACCGATCCAGCCCAGTACGATGCCGACGAGGGAGGCCCGCCACTCAGCCAGTTGCTGCTCAACAGCCATTCTCCGGTGGTCCTGTCTGCCCTGATCGACGCGAATCTGCGCCCCGTCGATGGCGCGGTGCTGTTCGCCGACACGGCCGTGGTGACCGACCCCGAACGCAAGGAGCAACGCCGAAAGACGCGCCTTCGACCGGTTCACTCCAAACCACAGGCCTCGCTGTTTGGGGATGATGCGAATCCACAAGGCATCGTCTCCGACCTCGAGGTTCGCAAAGTACTCGATACCGTAGCGGCGGAGGGCTGAGGATGCATTACCTCGGACTGGCGCTCTATGCCGAGGGCCCCACCGACTACTACTTCCTGCGCCCCTTGTTGCTGCGGCTATGTGAAGACATCTGCCTGAACGAGGCAAACCAGTCGGTGGAGTTCGGCGAGGAGGTCGTCTCCCTGGACGATCCCGCACGAATCAAGGGCGGCTCACGCGACGAGCGCATCGTCGAAGCGGCCCGCGAAGCACGGGGCGCCTGGCGCATCGTGTTCATTCATACCGACGGCGCGGGTAGTGCGGAACGCGCCCGCGCAACCTGCGCCCAGCCCGCCATCGACAGGCTCGCCCAGGAGCTTCCAAATGATGGTGTGGGGGTCGCGGTGGTCCCAATACGCGAAACGGAGTCATGGGCACTTGCAGACGGCGACGCGATTCGCCGGGTGTTTGGCACGCTGCTATCCGATGATGCGCTTGGCTTGCCGCACAACGCCGCGGGCGTGGAAGCCATCCTGGATCCCAAGAAAGCGCTGGACGATGCGTTCCTGAAAACGAATCCAACATCAAGGAAGCGGCGGCAGGGCGCCTCGCCCATGCTCAACGCTCTCGGGGAGTCCGTTTCACTGCAGAGGCTTCGCCTACTTCCGGGATTCCAGGCGCTCGAACACGAGCTGCGGCGGGGGTTGGAGGCGCTCGGGATACTGAGTTGATGCCGGTTTCCGATCATCGCGCAGCGATCCTGGAGCGCTCCCCGGGACCATCGCACGAGAGTGATCCTGAGTTTGCAGGAGAAGTGCGCGAACGCCTTCGGAAGCTCGCGGCTTGCGCCGCTCCTACAGCAGGCCGCGGCGTGCCTCGCCCATGGGAGGGGCGCCAGCCGCGAGCTTTCCGCGCCGGGCCGCCTGCTTCACCATGCAATCCCCCGTTCTGCGATGAGCCCGATCGCCATGCCCACCGTCCTCCACCTCGACGATGACCTCCTCGTTGTCGACAAACCTGCCGGCCTGCTCTCCGTCCCCGCCCGTGGCGCGGACCGCCAGGACTGCCTGGCCGCCCGCATCCAGGCACTTCACGCGGACGCGCTGATCGTGCATCGCCTGGATGCCCCCACCTCGGGGCTGGTGCTGTTTGCACGCGGACTGGAAATGCTGCGCCGGATGAGCCTCGCCTTCGAGCAACGTACCGTGGGCAAGCAGTACGTGGCGGTGGTGCACGGGCACCTCGCACTGGATGAGGGCGAGATCGACCTACCGCTCGGCGAGGACGCCGCCAACCGTCCGCGCCAGATCGTCGACCACCTGCACGGTCGGCGCGCGCTTACCCGCTACCGGGTGCTCGCACGCATGGGGGAGGGCGCCGAGGCATGCACGCGCGTGGCGCTCAAGCCGGTGACCGGCCGCGCCCACCAGTTGCGCGTCCATCTGCTCGCCCTCGGCCACCCCATCCTGGGCGATCCGCTCTACGCGCCGCCCGCCAGCGTCGCACACTTCGTGCGCATGCACCTGCACGCCACCCACATCGCCTTCATCCATCCGCGCACCCGGGTACCACTGCAGTTCGAAAGTCCGGTACCGTTCTAGGCTGGCCGGGAAGATCGCCGCATGCGAAATGCGCGTCTCGATCCGCGCACCTGCGCATGCAGGCACCGGATTTGCTTCGATGACAGCGCGCCCGCCTGCGCGGCAGCGCCCCCACCCGACCCGCCTCATTTCAGTGCTCATCCAACCATGAACCGCACCGACACCGATCACCAGGCCTCCAGCGCCTGCTTTGCCTACGGCTCGCTGATGTGCGACGACATCATGACCGCCGTCTGCGGCACCCGCAGCACTCGACGTCCCGCCACACTGCACGGTTACCGCCGCCGTGCGGTGGTCGGCGCGACGTACCCCGGTGTGGAGCCGAACGCCGATCACTGCGTACAGGGCGTGCTCTACCTCGAGCTCCCGGACTCAGCATGGCCGCGCCTGGACGGCTTCGAGGGCGAGGAGTACGAGCGCCGCATCGTCGAGGTCGAGATGGCCGACGGATCTCGCCTGCGGGCGTGGACCTACGTCTTTCGCCCTTGCTTCGCGCACCGGCTGGCGCCAGACGACTGGGATTACGAGCACTTCCTGCGCGAGGGCAAGGCGCGCTTCGTCGCCGACTATATCGGCTTCGACACCCTGCAGGCACGATGAGCAACCGCCGCGCACCCGCCTACCTCGCCGGCTACCCGCCCGCACTCGTGCATCAGGTGACGACCCTGATCGAGCAGGGGCGCTTCGCCGACGCCATGCGCAAGCGCTACCCCGACGCCCACACCGTGCGCTCGGACAATGCGCTCTACGACTACGTGCAGGCGCTCAAGGCCGAGCACCTGCGCAGCGCGCCACCGCTCGGCAAGGTGCGCTTCGACAACAGCCTGCACGTCATCCACGGCGCGCTCGGCACCCACACCGCCATCTCGCGCGTGCAGGGTGCGCGCCTGCAGGCCAAGCGCGAGATCCGCGTCGCCACGCTGTTCCGCGCCACACCGGAGGCCTTCCTGCGCATGATCGTGGTCCATGAGCTGGCCCACCTGCGCGTGCGCGAGCACGACAAGGCCTTCTACCAGCTCTGCCAGCACATGGAGCCCGACTACCACCAGCACGAGTTCGACCTGCGCGCCTATCTCAGCTATCGCGATGCGGGTGGCGAGGCGCTGTGGGGGGCCTGAGCGCCGCACACGCTCCCGGCCTGCCGGTGTCCGCTCCGCAAGAATCGGGTTGCACCTGCCAGGCGCGTCGCCATACTCGGGGCCAGCCGGGCTAGGCGCGCTGCGCGCCTGGCCGCCACCCACCGGGAGGACACCATGGATGCACTCGACCACCACGCACGCCATTACGACACCGTGGCGCGGGCGATCGCCTACCTCCGCGCCCGCGTCAGCGATCAGCCCGGGCTGGACGAAGTCGCCGCCGCCGTACATCTCAGCCCCGCGCACCTGCAACGCGTGTTCACCGAATGGGCAGGCATCTCGCCCAAACGCTTCCTGCAGCACCTCACCAAGGAATACGCACGCACACGCCTGCGCCAAGCGCTGGATATCCTGTCCGTCAGCGCCGAGGCCGGGCTGGGCAGTCCGAGCCGGCTGCACGACCTGATGGTGAGCTGCGAGGCCATGACTCCGGGCGAGATCAAGACCGCCGCACGCGGTATCGACATCGGCCACGGCATCGCCCCTACGCCCTTCGGCGCCGCGCTGGTGGCGTGGACACCACGCGGCGTATGCCACTTCGCCTTCCGCACGACCGACGACGCAGCCCTGCTTGCCGGACTGCGGGCCCAATGGCCGGCCGCCAGCCTGCACAGAGACGACGAGGCCGCCAGGCGCCTGATGCACGAGATCTTCCCACAGGCGCCAAGCCGCGGCCGCGTGCATGTGGTGCTGCGCGGCACGAACTTCCAGATCAAGGTCTGGGAAGCGCTCATCCGCATCGAACCCGGCCACATCCTGTCCTACGGGCAGCTCGCACACGAAATCGGCATGCCACGCGCCGCACGCGCAGTCGGCACGGCGCTGGCGGCCAACACCATCGGCTACCTGATCCCCTGCCATCGCGTCATCCGCGACAGCGGCGAAACCGGCGAATACCGCTGGGGCAGCGAGCGCAAGCTGGCAATGCTCGGTCGCGAGGCGGGTCCTTGACGCCAACAGCCAACCTCCCGACGCTATTGCACCGGGACAAGCGCGAATGGGGGCAGGGCATCGTCGCCAACTTCGAGTCGGGTTTCACC